>Ga0364893_10558_pt1 | contig 14032 bp, 13 predicted proteins | sample ExccelJu500001D3_FD_206943 | JGI IMG/M metagenome (GOLD analysis project Ga0364893, IMG submission 206943) | Enriched cells from Trout Bog Lake Hypolimnion, Wisconsin, USA - BchlTB.July16.5000.01.D3 | ecosystem: Environmental > Aquatic > Freshwater > Lake > Hypolimnion/Profundal zone | place: USA...
CAAGTGGGCGGCCTCACGCATCCACGGCTCAGAGCGCCGCCAAGTGCAGGCCATGTTCGAAGAGGAGCGGACCCACCTGCAGGCGCTACCCCTGACGGGCATGCAGTTCTTCACCGAGGAGCAGCGCACCGTCTATGACGACAGCTGCGTGCGCATCGACCACAGCAGCTACGCCGCCCGCCCGGCCCCCATAGGTTCTATCGTGCTGGTGCGCCTGTTTGAGCATCGCATCGAGATTCGTGACCGGCGCAGCCAGCAGTTGTTGCGCGTCCACGCCCGCGCTGAACGCCCTGGCACGGTGGTTTTACCCATGGCAGAACGCATATTTAATCCCTCGCGCGAGACCCGCTTCATCCTCAACCAGGCGCGCGCCATCGGGTCACAGGCCCAGCGGCTGTGCGAGATGCTGTTTGCCATTGAGGGCCGGGTTGGCCAACGCAAACTCTGGGGCATCGTCAATCTGGCCAAGCGTTACCCCAATCACTTCATCGACGCAGCCTGTGCGCAGGCCTTGGAACACGGCGTGCACAGCTACCGCCACGTCAAGGCCATCACCGAGCGCCTGGTGGCCGATGCACTGGCGGCTTTGGAGCCGGCGCCTGCCCAGCCCACGCTGACCCAGCAGCACGCGCTCATTCGCAGTGCACAGGAGTACGGCGATCTGTTCACCCAAGCTTGTGCCCAAGACGAAACCCTACAAGGACAACAGCCATGAACATGATTGAGATTGAACGCGCACTGCGCGAACTGCGCCTGTCGGGCATCGCCGACACCCTGAACACGCGCGTGATGCAAGCCCAGGCTGCCCAGCAACCCTTCCTGGAAACCTTGGCGGCCATGCTGCAAGACGAACTGGACCGGCGCCAATCGCGCCTGGTCGAGCGCCGCTTCAAGCGCTGTGGACTCGATGAGCGGCCCACCCTGGTGGACTTCGATTGGCGCTTCAACCCCAAGGTGCCGCGCGGCGCCTGCTTCGAATTGCACGCGCTCAAGTTCATCACCGAAGGAGCCAACGCCTTGCTCATTGGTAAGCCCGGTACCGGCAAGAGCCACATCGCCAAGGCTGTGGCCTACCAGGCAACGTTGCAGGGATATGACGTTCGCTATGTGGAAGCGGACACCGAGTTCGCGCGATATGGCTTGGCCAGCACAAAGGAGCAGGCCCAGCTACTCAAGGGCTGGATTGATCCCGACCTCTTGGTGTTGGACGATTTGTTTCTTGCCCGGCGCATTGCCGATGTGAGCGCCGAGTTGTTGCAGGCCATCGTGCACCAGCGCTACAAGCTGCGCCGCTCCATCGTCATCACTTCCAACCGTGTAGTGCAGGACTGGGGCAAATACCTCGCTGACGCCACCATGGCCACCACCATTCTGGACAGGCTGATGCATCGCTGCGCGATGCTGGAGTTCGAGGGCAAGAGTTACCGACTCAAGGAAGCTGCTGCGCGCATCGCCATGACCGGCGACTCGTCATAATCTGAGCGTCCTTCCATGGGGGAGTTTGACCGGCCATAGGTGGGGGAAATTGAAGTGGCCATCGGGGCCTGAGGTAGTTGCAAACTTTGACGCGCCACCTGCATGCGCTGCACCAGTTCACTGGTACGCATGGTCAGACCGAGGGCAAGCTAAACCTAGTGAATCGCTCGGACGCAAAGAGCCCTTCGCGTAGATGAGGTGCTTATCAACGAATATGCATCGGTGCCCGCAAACACTCCCAAGCGATTGGGGGAGCTGCAAAAAGGTCGAATATAAGGAAGCAGCTGATTTCTTCTAATCACAAATTAATTCTGCTTGCTATCCGAGGGGCATCCATATAAGCGGTCTAGTTCAACGGCTGCTTGGCTATCGAAATATCCGATAACTCCAGTGAGAAGAAATTTTAGAAAATACTTCAACCTACCGACTTTGATGACCGCCTGGGATGCATTGTAGAGGGCTCAAAGCACCATTTGAATTGGCTAAGACGTTGGTAAATCGCCCAGTAGACTGCAGCAGCAACAATAACACCTAGCGCCAGCCACCCAATATGATCAAAAAATATTACCGCCCATATTGCAGGTAGTGCTGCGTAGCACCATGCGTAGGGACTTGTCAGACCATTTTGTAAAGTTCTGTCCATCAAAGGGAATGCTTTTCTAGAAAGCCGTCGATACATCAGCATGTGTAAGTGAACCTTGTCAGGCTGGCCTGGATTGTGACCTTCCCGTTTTGACTTGCGCCGATAAGAAAACGCAACCTCCAATACGGGATAGGCGCAGACTAGTAATGTTGCCCAAGCGGTCACACTTGGATTGCGCATTGGTAACAGTACCGCAATCCACCCAAGCAGAAATCCGATGAGGTATGCCCCCCCATCGCCTAAGAAGATATGCCCCATGGGCCAGTTGATAGCTCCAAAACCAACCATGCCTGCGGCCAAAGTAAAACAGATTTGGGCTAGAGCGTGATCACCGACCTTGAGCGCGATCAAACCCATCGCGGTGAACATGATCGCAACGGCGCCTGCAGCCAGACCATTGAACCCGTCAATAATATTGACCGCATTGGCCACGCCGCCTACGGCAAAGGCCGTAAAGAGAACTGCTATTGGACTAAATGTCAGTACCCAATCGATTGCGGCTACGCCGGTGTTGCGCATCGCTACACCAGTAAGGTACCAGGCAGCCACGCCACTCAGCATCGTAGCCAGCAGGCGTGGCAGAACACCCACGCGCTTGGTGACATCCTCCAATGTTCCCGCTACAAATGCAGGAATAGCCGCAATTAACATAGGTAACATGATTTCGCAAACGGGCTGTTCAGAAAAAATGTAGGCCGCTACCAATCCACTGGTTAGGGCTACACCCCCAATGCGTGGCGTTGGCTTAGTGTGAAACTTTTGGACACCAATCAAGGTGTCCGTGCTGAGATGTCCATGCAGACCCTGCGTAAGTACTAAGCCCAGCGCTACGATGAACGTAACCAGCCCAGCGGCAGCAGCGGCAATCACTTGTGGGTCAAGAAACCCGGCGATATTCATTTCAGTGCTTCCTTTTAAGCTTTAGCGGTGACTTTATTACTTCTCGATGAAATTGCAATGACGGGTTCAATCAGCAGACAGGCCTGCTAAATCCCACTATCGCGCGCCTAGCGCCCGCCGCCAAGACTGCCGAAGCAGTGACAACTTCTGCGCCGTCTCAGGATCCACCGCAGCGTTCCGCAATGCATGGCGCACAAATACAAACAGCAACAATGCGAAACCCGAGGCCAGCGTTGCCACCGCGGCAATCATGGCTTTCTTGGGCTTGCTCTTGCGCTCGGGTGGCAAGGCGGTGTCTACCACCTGAATCACAGCACCCTCCCGGCTCTCGTCCACGCGGGCAATTTCGTATTGTTTGGCAAAGAGCTCAAATAGGGTTTCCTGGTACTTGAAGTCGCGGTACTTGGCGAGGTAGTCGCTACCCCCTGCTGCACTTGCTGGTTGCTGCTCTTCGGCACGCGCAACTTGGGCGCGCATGGCGCCAAGTTCTGTTTGCGCCTGTTTGAAGTCCGGGGCGGATTCTGACAAATAGCCACGCATGCTTGCCAACTTAATTTCTTGCGCAGTGATTCCGGCCTTGAGCCGAGCCAGGCCTTCAACGGCAGCCTTGGGATCGGACTTGAGGGTGTCGCTGTTCACTCCGCTGGACTTCAATGCCTGCTCGGCTTTGGAAAGATTGTCTTTGGCGCTAGCGAGCTGCTTTTCAAAAAAGACACGGCGCTGCTGGGCCTCCGTCACGGCGAGGCGCTTCAAGAGCTGCCCCAGTTCCTCGACGTGCGCATTGGCAAGCTCTGCCGCAAAGGCAGGGTCCTTGTCATCCACCTCGACGCTGATTAGGCCGTCTTTACCGCTCGCGATTTTCGCAACCCCGTCTAGCTCCTTACGCGCATCGTCCTTGAGCGTGGCTTCATATCGCTCAGTAAGTTTGAATCGATCAATCAGCGCATCCTGCACGCTGCGGCTCTTGAGAAAAGCCACGTATTGGTCTGCCGGGCTTTTGATGCCACCTGCGGCACCGGCCAAGCCGCCTAGAGCTCCAAGACTAGCCAGTAGACTGGCCGCACCGCTAGCTTGCTGCTGTGGCGGCATGAATTTGGTGGACGCGGTAAAAGTGGGTGCAATGGTGAAGGTGTAGCCAAGGGCCAACAGGCCGACAGCAAGTGGCCCCAATACCAGCAGGCGCAAGTTTTCCACCACCACCTGCAGCAGATCGAGCAGACTGATTTCGTCGTCATTCTCAGGCGACATGTCGCCCTGGGTTGCCAGCCCCTGCGCTGGCAACGATGTTGTTTCTATAGTGTTCATGGCTGTGACCGTAAAGTCATGGTCGATTGCGCAACGATTTTGAAGGTGTTAGGAGAAGCAACACTGCCAGAGTAGAACTGCAGTTGCTGGGCATCGTCAAAAATAGATGTTCTGGCCAGATGCGGCAGATTGAAAAACAAGTGACGTCCTTTTGAGGTGAATTCTTTGCATGCCGCTAACCGTGATTCATGCAACGTCCAACAGGTCCGTCAAGCACTCGTTTCGATAGGTAGGCAAGGGTACAGCAACATAGCAATCCTGCAAATCCCCCCAATGGGTGATTTTGATGAACTAAGCTTGCCAGTTGTTGGCTGGCAGCAACATGTTCACTGCACTGCACCATTTTCGTACATTTTGCTATCCCATCCTGAAAAAATTCACCCAATTCGCAATATTTTGACCGCGTCGCAGGCCGGTTGGGGCCTGTCGCAGGTAAGAACGGCGACCACTGAACCCAACCGGCCCCTTCTCACTCCGATGGGACGGGGCGGACGTCCTCTTCCATGGCGACTGTGTTTACAACCAGCTCAAAGTGCCCCAAAATTCCTGGTTCATGTCTGCCAATGAAGCTTTTCACGGTCTCATTTTCGAGAAGTTTTGTGAGGTAGCCCTTGGCTAAAACGAGGTTGAGAAGATCAGAACCATAGTGGTCTTCCGCATCCTTGTACTGGGTGTGCACCTGGTTCATCTCCTTTTCCAACTTGACGATTTGTTCAATGGGCGCAGTCTTTATCTTTTTATGGGCACGTAAATCGCTGCGCTGCTCGGGTGGGGTGGCTTTCAAAAGTGCTTGCACATGGGCAACTGAAATAGTGTTGCTGGCCACCATAAGTTCTACGGCCTCAACCTGCCTTTCAGCCTTCATTTTGCTCAGCACCCTGGTCACTTCGGGCGTGAACTGCGCGTCTTCAAGCAGCGCAACCGCCTGGGCGCAAATGCCTTCGAGCAGGCTGATGCGCCGATTGATGGCGGTATGGTTAACGTCGAAGGCCCGCGCCAACCGTTCTTTGCTCACCCCCATATCAATGGCCCGCTTGAGCATGTAATGTGCTTGAACCGTTGATAGCCGATTAATGCGGTGGTTGTAGCTGTAGGTCTCATCATCTTTGGCAATCAGGCATGGTGCACTTTCAATGCCCAATTCCTTCAGAGCCAGCAACCGGAAGTGACCATCCAACAAGATGAATTCCTGTTTGCCCGGATCCGGCTGAATGATCGAAAGTGGCTCTATTAAGCCAAGTTCCCGAATGGACGAGACGATTTGATGGTACTTGCGTCCGCCCCGAGCAGCATCGGGCACTTTTTTACTTGGTAGCAATTGCCCCATTGGCACTTGACGGGTCTGCAGGTCAAAGCTGAGCAACGGGTTTGACAAAGGGGACGGGGAATTGGTGCCTTGTTGGGAGTTCATGCGTGCTCTCCTGCTACGGGAGTCAGGCGGTCGGAGAGGTACTTGGGCATCGTATCCATGCCCTCGGCACGCAGAAGATACCCAAAGTTTTCGCTGCTGAAAAGCGTTTTTAGTCCTTCCACAACCAGTAATAATCGCTGGTGCGCATGCTCCGCCTTGAGAACCATTTTGTGCTGTCTGTCGACTTCAATTTGATAGGTTCGGACCAAGTTGTAGCTTGTTGTGGCGCCATGATGCGTTGCGGGGGAAGCCGGATCGTTCACTTCAGTCTTCAGGGCAAGTCGCTTGGCTTTGGTCACTTGATGCCCATTGAGTTGGCCGCTCTCATATGCTTCCTGCAATACCTCGCCGAGGTTCTGGTCATCTTGCTTTGCGCGTGCGATTTCAAGTGCGGTTGTGAGTGGGATCTTCCCGCTTTTCACTCCCTCAATCAGGCGGCTCTCACCTTGAACAAGCATAAAGACGATGTCCTTGACGTACTTTGATGAAAGTCCGGTTTTTTGGATGATGGCTTCTGCGTCGTAACCACGACTGACTAGCATACCGATGTCCGATAGTATCTCCAGTGGTCGGTAACCATGGCGGGCAATATTCTCTGCAAGACTCATAATGAAAGCATCTTCATCGCTAACATTAATGACCATTGCTGGGATATGTGTCTGCCCCAAAATCCGAAAAGCGTTTAAGCGGCCTTCGCCACATACCAATAAATATCTGTTTCCTCCTTCCTGAGGGTGACGTGCGGTAACAGTGATAGGTTTTTTGAGTCCTATGGCGCGAATGTTTTCAACGATCTCCTCAAAGACTTTCATATTTCTTTCCCGGGAGTTAAGAACCTCGATCTGATCAATAGGGATGAGAGTTGCACTTTCCGGAATTTCATTTAATTTAAATTTCTCCGTTATGTCTGCTTGCAATATATCGTTGCTCATGACTATCACCCCTTTCAATGGGTTTGGTTGAAGAACTGAAAACTTACCACCTATCGCCTTTTCACTTTTTCCCTTTTGACTAGGTTGTAAAGGAAATCAAGATTATCGAATCTGAAGCACTCAAACTCACCGAAATCATGCTCGGTGATAAATAGCGTTAGATCATGTAAGTCAATTCTCGGAAATATGTAGTAGTCAAGTTCGGCTTTATTGAAAGAATCCAAACGAACTACAATAATGATATCTGGCAAATGAGCGGTTTTCTTTATTCGTATATGCCAGCGCAACAGACCATTGTGCAAAGCGTTACAGCGCGCTAAAACCAATTTTATCGAAAGATCATTATTCAAATAGAATAAACCTGTTTTGGGATCTCGACTGAAATGTCCACCCGTACTAACAATAGAATCTTTTATACGTTCAATGATGTTTAGATGTAGTAGTTGAAGTCGTTTTTTAATTTCAACATACCTCATATCACGCGGTGGCCGAAATCCTATCAATTCAAAGGCACGGTGCAATGATCCAAATCTATGTGCATATGTAGAAGGGTAGGGAACCTCAGGTTTCTGATCAATAAGAAAACTGGTGATTTGACCTTCCTCTTTGAGGATAATTCGAAGTTTTTCAAGCATCTCCTCATCAGTTAAATGAAGGGAGCGTCTTGCAAGTATATTTTGAGCAACTGCAAAAACCTCTTTATCAACAATACCTAAAAATGCATCTTCTTTACGTATCAGTTTTTCATTGGAATTTTTAACCCGTTGCTTTTTCAATTTATATGAATGACGATTGTATAAATTGGTGCCTATATACTTTTCGTTTGTTAGTACCCTGCGTACAGTAGAGTAGTTCCATGGATTATCAAAATCCGTCATAATTCCCATGGAGTTCAGTCGATCTACTATTTGTCCGATCGCTAAATCATCACGAATCAGCCATGTGTACATGTCATTTACAATTTGTACTTCTTGAGGTGGTGCAGGCATCAAGATTACTCGATCGGTTTGTATGCTCTTATGTTCTCCGCGTTTGAGTTCACCCTTAACTAGCCCTGATTGGTCGATCAGTACGCGACGTAGTCCAAGTCCTGGAGGACCACCTTGCCAAAAGCCCTTTTCAACGAGTCGGCATTGACCAATAAAAACTTTTGTTGATAATTCCCGGCTGTATTCGCCGGCCATTGCACGTTTCACACCTTTGACTATCGTTGAGACCGGCGAACCATCGTTTTCAAATTGCTCAGCGCAATAGGTGACAGCTATTCCCGCACGACGGCATATATATTCGTAGTAAGCAGATTCATCAGCATCTTGAAATCTTCCCCAGCGACTTATGTCGTAAACTAATATAACTTTAAAATCCACTCCGCCCGAAGCTACATCTGAAATAAGCTTTTGGAGTGCTGACCGGCCGCCGATTGAAAGACCGCTTTTCCCTTCATCTGCATATGTCTGTACAATTTCAATATTTCTTTCCAGCGCATATTCTGAAATTTTTGCATATTGATTCTGGGTTGAGTACTGCTGATAATCAGTTGACATGCGAACATACTGAGCAGCTTTGGTGCTTTGATTGATGAGATCGGAAGGCATGGTTTTTACTTCGATATTTTTTGGTCTGAATCGAATATATTTTTAAATCAAAAGTATTCTCCAAATAATAATGTGAAGATTCTGCGTAGTTTTCTGAATTTTTGAAAACCGAATCGATCGTCCGCGCTTGAAGCAGTAGCGCTATGTCCTGCGTGCCGAAATTTCCTCTTCCCGGGCCTGTAGGACAGAGTTAGCTCTGAGCTACCGAACTTTCCCGTGGACGTGCTTACTAAGGGGCGGGAGATTCTTCGACCCAGTTGGCGTATCCGTAGAGGAACGCTCAGGTACTTCAACTCCTGTGGATCCGGTCTCACCGCTTTGAACGCCGCGGACTCAAAGCGTTCGCAAATTCTGGGTCTCTGCATGGTTCCACTCCAAAAATGGTATGGCGGATCAAGGTGATGGTTCGGGCTCGTTTTAGGGACTTTCACGTATTGTGACTTAAAAGCGGCTGACTTAAAAGCGGCTGACCCAGAAAATGTTCATGTGTCGACCCAACAGATCAATTCAGTCGTTACCTCTCGCAGCGCTAGGGCACTGTTGGCTTCGAATGTTGTGATGCTTCGTCGCGCTAAGGGCTGGTCACAAGAGGTCCTGGCTGAAGAATGTGGACTGCATCGAACCTTTGTTGCACACGTCGAGCGTCAAGCCCGGAACATTGCTATCGACAATGTAGAGCGCATAGCAAAAGCTTTAGGTGTTGAAGTTCATGTGTTGCTGTCCCCATTGAACGTTGGGGAGGCGCAGTAAGCGCCGTCAACGCAACTGCAGACTTTCACTGGGTAGTGCCCGACACAAGAGATCCTCGACGAAGTTGGATGCGCAGGTTAGTGAATTTCAGCAGTCAAAGCCCGCCCTTCAGGGCGCTTGGAATCGTGCTCCAACTTCGAAATGTGGTACCGAGGCGTTGTCATTGAGTCCAATGACAACAACGCATCGTCCAATATGGAGCGCAAGGAACTGTAGATACCGTATGCGTCCAAATAAGCGGGTGAGTGCATTTCACCTTGCGCATACTACCGACGGTCGAACTATTCAAGCCCGCGGTGGCGTAGCTTGGTAGGGGTCCTCTATCTCAGCTCTACCCTGGTTTGCGCGTTCGACTTTCCACTGAACAAGTACTACTCCCATTTTCGGCGGCGGAACGAGAGCTCAAAGAAGCATCTTCCACGTCGAACAGCGCTGGTTTTCCAGTGAATCCCTACCTTTAACTACCAAGTGAACCAGTCTGCGTCGTCATCCAACTCATCTAAGTCCAGTTCAAAATTAAAATCAAGAATTTGTGCAATCATGTATTCAAGAATTAAATCGTCGCAAGCAATCGCTCCATCCTTGTTTTCCGAAAGAAATTTGTTTAACTCTGTTTGAGATGCAAAGCACTGCATGAAAACGAGTTCACCATTTGTTCTGTAGGCAAAGAAGTGATTTTGAGCCTCTGAAATTAACTGTTCTGAAATGGCAATGGCAAGGTTGCAATGCTCGAACGGTAGCATGGAAGCTATGAGAGTTGCCTTACGATTATTTGCTGGACGGTTCCTCAACTCGCCGATTGCCGTCATAAGAAGGCGACCGCAAAGCACCCTCGCACCGTTTTCGTACTCATTGGGGGGCGCAATTGAAGTCTTACTTGGTTCGGGTACGATAAAGAAGCGCTTTTCGTGACGTGAACGCTCAATGGGTGACGGCCGATTTGCATACGCACTGCGATTGTTGGATTGTTTCATCGACTTGGTTTTGTTAGTCATAAATTACCCTCTAGTAAAACTGTCTCAGACGTTGATTCAGTTTCAATTATTTGGCCATAACGCCAAAATTTTTAATGTTCGAATACGATTGGCTATAGCGGCCTATCGTAGGAAAAAATGCTCTTAGCAGGTTCGCACAATCCAATATGCCCCCGGTTAACGTAACCACCACGCATATGACACAAAGAAATATTGCATAAGTTGCTGAAAAGTATTCGAAACGAGCAGAATTCCGTCCGCACGTTTTCGAGAAGAAAATCTAATCGACCAATTTCACAATAAATATGCATGAATACCAAGTTGGTATTCATTGCATAAGTTATCGTTAAATCAACTGTAGGAAAAAATGCATCCATTAAATGCATTTGATGCCAAGTGACCATGCTTCTCTAAAAACCAGATGTTGAACACAATAAGCATGCCCATCGGTGATGCGCTGCTGGCGCCACCACTTTTCGCATACTTTTTTATTTGACCTAAGTAGCGACTAACCTGATTCCGCTTCTCAAATTCGTTGGCCTTGGTCCACGCGTCATCGTAGAAATTCATCATTTCTGTAATGCTGCGTCTAATCGGTTCATCTTGGATTTTAATGATGATCAAAAAGCCCTCCGGACGATCGCTTTTGTAATGCCCCGCCATGGAAGTGATTTTCTGCTGATCATTGTCGCTAGATTCGTAAATTGATTTATCGTTCATTTGAAATTCTTTAGGAAAATAAATATGAGTACTAAATGTGTATTAAATAGTTTTAGAGAATTGTTAATTCGCTCTTGACGCTTAAAAATGAATTTTTCAGAAATTGGCTAGCAATGAATCGCCATGCTCTTGTCAGATGAAGGGCACCTTTATGGTGGATGCACCTGAATTGAGTGCTCGCTTTGGGTATCGATCAGAACAGAGTCAATATGCTGATTTGACTTGAAAATACGAGGGCGAACAATTGCCTGTAAAGCGGCACGGTCTGTGGACGCATATAGTATTAGCACAGAGGCGTCTTGAATCAACGCAGCTGGTCTTATATCATCCGATCTACAACAAAAATCCATCAAATTTCCCCAGTAAAACCAATCTCACTACGGTAGCAATGGCTACTGCAGGCCTTAATGTGCGGGCATGGTGAATAAGCCAACCATGCCGAACACGCCATCCATCGAAATGGGTGGCTTAGGTTGACGAATCTTTTGATTCGTCGAGATGGTTCCGCTTGCGCGGTACCAGGGGTGTGTCGTGTATCTACTTAATACAGTTAACGACACATTAGGAGTCGTCAATCAACACTATGCAGTTCAACGTCCAAATCAACGTGAATGTGCGGTAAGCCTTTATTGTGGCATCACAGAGAAGGTGTTTTAAAAAACCTTCTAAATAAATTGAGTCCTTTGTTGAATTTACAACACTTATTTGTGTAATAAAACTGGCCGAATTGTTTGGATGGCATGGATTAAAAATACACCAACTTCTTTGTAATTTATGCACAAATTTAATAGTCAAGCTGGAGCATTTTCTATCGTCTTGGTCATATCCAATTCATTTTGCTAGACGAAGAGGATTACAATAACGACGGCCGCAGTAGTGGTGCCGTCAAAAATAGCTCCCTCTTGGCCTGCAATGCAAAGCATGTCGTCATCCCGAGGGACACACGGTGCAAATTCATTGGGCTGCGGGCGTTCCGCAACTTCGATCTGAGCGGGGTGGCGTGAAATATCGACTGGGGCCCTTTTTCCGGACTTGGGACCTGCCCGGAACTTACGCTGCCAATCTGCCGGACGAAGTGGTGTGCGTACCAGGCCGGCGCAGCAGGTCTTGCGCGACGGGCAGGACCTGCTCGAGCGGGCCATCAATAATGCCCGATGGCTCAAGGCCAACGGCGTGCTTGGCCTGTACCCGTCCAATACGGTGCAGAAAGACTGTATCGATCTGTATACAAATGCATCTCGCAGCCAGGGTGTCCATGAGCTGGTATGGACTGCGTTAGCTGACCGAAGAGCGGGAGGTTGGGCTAGTGGCAAGGCGGGCCAGATGGTTGGCTCAAACTGCCAACACGGCAGTTTGAAGCCGCGACGCAAATGCGCCACGCCAATGCAGCGGCCGGACTTGATCCAAGTGTTGATCGTCACACGGGTGGTTCCCGACAGCAAGGAAGCCTCGTCAGTTGAGATCATGTCGGCAGCATCCATGCGTTCAAGGCGGTACTGCGCGCCAGAGCGTAGCAACGCCTGGTTTTGTGCGGCTGTTGTATAGGGACTGTAGATACCGTATGCGTCGAAATAAGCGGGTGCGTGCATCTCGCATTGCGCATACTACCGACGGTCGAACTATTCAAGCCCGCGGTGGCGTAGCTTGGTGGGGTTCCTCTACCCGGCCTTTACAAGTCTCGAAATGGCGGTTTTCAAACGCAGCTTCACTCCTGTCTTTCGCTCGAAGGGTGAAAGTTACACCTGCAAGTCGTATTTCAGTATGGTGAGTTCGCGCCAGCGTATTCGTATCGCAACGCATGTACATAATTTCGGACAAATTGATCACAGATTGGTATAAGACAAGAGGCGGCCTCTACTTTAGAGGCCACTCTAGAACCAGCGCAATTTAACAGTTGATTAGAGGCGACTTCGTTATCCGGGAATATGTGCAATGTACAAGCACACAATTGATTCAAAACAACAAAATGACCACTTTCCCAAAGTTGAGCAGCTATGAACCCTAGTTCGAGAACGTGAAACGGCTCAAGTTTTGGATTGCACTGATTGAAGATGGTAATATTTTCGAGTGCTTCCGTTCGTTGTTGCTCTGAATCTATAATGAGCTGCAACAAATGATTTGCGATCAGTGCTAGAACTAGACCTTGATCTGCGCCTTTGAGATATGGTGAATCGACGGAGATAGAAAACTGTTCTAAAATACATTCCAATACAGGCGATGCGGTCCAAAATCTTGGACTCAAATCCTGTGCAATTAGCGGTGAGTGTGATGGAGTATTATTGACAATGCAGAAGAGAGGCATAGATTCTTTTCCATGAATTAGACAAGTCTCATATTTGAGCAGATATGGGGAAGAAAATTCACTGGGATAAGCAGTGATAAGCATCACTTTGACGCATCAAGTAGTGAAACCCTTGAAGACATTTCTTATCTAAAATTGAGTTAGATACATACCGCTAGCGCACTATGCCGCAGATAGTAGTCTCACTTAAAGTAAAACTGTGCGGATGCAGACACACACAAACAAAAACCAGGGCCCCTGTTCGTTTCGCTGAATACCTTGACGCCAGCAGTGACCTCTCCTGAGGCGCTTGCTTGGCAAGATTCAGTGTGCTGGCTAGACTATACGTTCCAGATCCAATCATGGAGCAGGCGCCAAAGGCCATCCCTCGCCCTGCGGAACCCTCTCAACCTGTTCGAGTTCATGCGCCAACTTTCCTTCGTCATCAGCCACGCTACGGATGTTGAAGCGAAGTGGAACCTCATCAATGCCGCCCAGGCAGCACTGAATAAACACATCCCTATCTGGAACCCCAAGAACTATATATTCTCCCTTCTTTGTTCCTCCGTCGTAATCAGTCTCTACGTATACTTTTACTAAATTTTTTGGGAAAATTAATGAATTAATTTTGCCAATAAATTCTGTTGGCCAATCCACGATAGGCTTGTCTAGCGGTGGAAGAATTTGTCCTTTCAGGTAAACATCTCCAATTTCAGGAGCATTGATGATTACAGTGCCGTCCAACAATTTCCCAGAGTGCGACTGGACCATCTCGTGGAGCGCTAAATCCTGCGATTCAGGAAACATGGGCTCAGAAGGTATGTCGATCGGAAAAAGTCCATCTGATTCGGCTGAATGGGGGCGCAACTGCTGTGAAAGTTGCATGCAACCAATCCTCAGATTCTCTACTTCAGCGTCTGTAATTTCACCCTCGCAGATCAACATCGCACCGAAGCGAACCATATCAAGTTTTACGCCGCAAGATTCCCGATATGCACGGACGCTAAACATGTCCGCTTTGGAAGGATGTGCATTTGAGCTAAAC
>Ga0364893_10565_pt1 | contig 13901 bp, 13 predicted proteins | sample ExccelJu500001D3_FD_206943 | JGI IMG/M metagenome (GOLD analysis project Ga0364893, IMG submission 206943) | Enriched cells from Trout Bog Lake Hypolimnion, Wisconsin, USA - BchlTB.July16.5000.01.D3 | ecosystem: Environmental > Aquatic > Freshwater > Lake > Hypolimnion/Profundal zone | place: USA...
TTCAATTTTATGTTTCGAATTCTTATCTAAGTTAAGGAGAAGAAGGATGCTGTCTGTTGGAAGAAAACGGGTATGGCTTCTTGTGGCCCTGGTGACGTTGGTGTTGAGTGCCGCCGCCTATGCGGCTCACGACGAGATTCCTAGAATTTCGCTTGAAGAAACAAAAAAGCTTGTGGACAGTAAGGCAAGCGTCATCATTTTAGATACGCAACTCAAGGAAATCTACGCGAAGGGGCACATTCCTGGGGCGATCAGTTTCCCCTGGAAGATGGAGATTACGTCAGCAGACGTGCGCAACTTACCGAAGGACAAGCTGATTATCACCTATTGTGATTGCGGCCCAGGAGAGTCTGACAGCGCGGACGTGGCGGCCCAATTGATGGATCTTGGATTCTCCCAGGTCAAAATTCTGGCTGATCCGTCTATCCGAGGCTGGATCAAATCTGGCTATCCGGTCGAGAAATGAGGAACGAGCGGAGCCGGAGGATGCATACGATGAGCAGACACTTTGTCATTGCTCTCGCCCTGGTGATTGCCTGTAGCTCGATGCTATTTGCGCAAGGGAAGGGCGCCTTCGCTGGCGTAAAGGCCTGTGGCACCTGCCACGAGGACCTTGTCAAAGGCTGGAGCGGCACACCGCACGCCAAGGCATTTGAAAGTCTCAAGAAATCCTCGCAGCAGAATCTGCCTGACTGCGTGAAGTGTCACGTAACCGGTTTCGAAAAAGTGAGTGGCTTCATGGATATCGAACTCACTCCCGAGATGGCCGGTGTGCAGTGCGAGCAGTGCCACGGACCGGCAAAGCACCATGCGGAATCCGGAGGCGATAAGACCGGGCTTGTTCGCTCCAGCGGTTCAGCCATGTGCATCGGATGTCACACTCCGGGGCAGGACAAGAACTTCGACTATCAGCAGAAGGTCAAGCTCGTGCACGGGAGTGGTACCCTGGCGCAGGTAACGACGGCAGGAGCAGTTGCGGCCGCTAAACTGGCCATCGAACCGATGACTAAGAGCTTTGGCGTGATCGATGAAGGCGTTCCCGCAAAGATGGTTGCTACCGTAACCAATACCGGTGATCGCGACATCACAATCACAAACGTAAGAACCAATTGAGCATGCACTGAGAGTGTGCTGGGTCAGCACACATTGAAGCCGCATGAAAGCACCACGCTGGTAACTGTATATAGAACGGTGAATCTCCCGGGGCAGTTCCGAAAGACGATCACTCTGACGACGGATGTTCCAGGGCAGGATGAGATCGAACTGTTCATGGAGGGAGAGGTCAAGGAGAAGCCTTGCGCGAAGATTCAGGTGACTCCCCGGAGGTTTGACCTCGGCGTTCTGAAACCCGGAACTCCAGTGAAACAGACGGTCACGATCGCGAATACCGGCACGCTGCCGTTGCACGTCAAGAAGATTTTCGGCAAAGAAAGCAACAAGATCTATTTTGACGCGTCGCCAGCCGGACTTGTTATTGAGCCTGGGATGTCGGTGACGAAGGAGTTGACGATTGTGCAGGATCAGAGCGGAGCATTTTCCGAACTGATCGGCATCGAGTCGGATGCACGGAATGGCACGAGAGGAGTATTTGTAATCGTTGCCAGCGGAAAGGTCGAACCATAGCAATTGCCCCAAGCTCTGGGTTTTTCCGCAGAGCGTGGGGCAATTCTGTTTCCATCTCAATTCAACGGCGCACCTCAGTGGCTGCGAGGTGCGATCAGTTGTTCCCAGTTTCCAGGTAACCGAATCTCTTTGCTTACTGCTCTGCTTGCTTCGAACCATCCCGGAATCAGCATGCTCTTCTCGCCTGGCCCACCTGCGACGAGTATCAGAAACTGATCGATCGAAAAACGTGAACCTTGCGCCGCAGCGGCGATTGGAGTGGCGGCATTCTGAGTGGTGCCGGCATCCGGTGGCAATAGCCCAGAATTGCAGTGCTTCAGTAAGGTTGCACGAATCGAATCTTTGGTCCATCCTTCGCGTGCGAGCATTGCTGCCGTGTCCTGGGCAATGATAAGAACGACGACGGTCCACTGTGGTCGTTGAGCTACCAATCCTCCCATATGCGCCGCTACCAGCTTCAGATAAGCATCCGGCGAGCGACCGCTGGCGAGGATTCCCCGGATACCCTCGGCAGCGATTACAGTCGCGACGCTTGCATTCTGGGGCATCCCGAGATCTTCGTTGAGCGACGTCCACGGGTTTGCCGCCGAGTTTTCTGCGACAACCCAGCCGTATTCGGCCGGATTCCCGAGCGTGGACATATCCGTCACACCCGGCCAGCTTCCTCCGATGTTACTGATAATGAGCTGGATCGCCCGGCCGATGGTTGAATTGGCCTGGCGTCCGCGGCCCATCGAGTTTGTGCCGGCGTTCAGGTCGATGTCGCGGATTATCGGGCCGGTCAAAATGAGGAGTGGGGCATCAGGACTGGTCGTGGTGGCGAATCCCTTGAGGCCGGAGGCTGGGTTTGCAAGGGCTTCCACGGCTGCAATCAGCACCGGCATATATTCCGGTTTGCAGCCGGCCATCACCGCGTTAACGGCGATCTTTTCAACCGTTACCTGGCCTTGCATGGGATCCAGCAAGGCCAGGACCGTATCTGGCCCCAGGTCAGAGCCGCGGAGCATCCGTTTGACACGCTCCGCCGTGGGAGGGACTATCGGCAATCCGTCTGTCCAACCCCGGCGATAAAACAGCTTATTAATCTCACCGTCCGGGTCACGTCCTACCTTGATTTTCTCGCTCCTGGCTTGCGGGAATTGGCCGGCCAACTCGGGCCCTCGCATTTTCGCATTGTGGATAATCTGCGTCAGCAGTTTGTCCACATAGCTCCCGTCTTCCCGAATCCCAGACGGGTTATAGACCTCGACATATCCCTGAACTTCGCTCGCGCATATTGCCCCGCTCGTGGCAAGAAAGAACAACACACCGAGCATGCTAATGCGCATCATCAGCCGCATAAATCCTCCTGAATATGGCAAATAATGAGTAACTCTCTTAAGCTTGACATCAATTAAACTCAAATGTACAAGGAAATCAACCACTTGTAATCGGGTGTTCCGGCGCCGGACCTATTTGGCCCTGTCAAAGGGGCTGGGTTCGGTGCATACTGAAAGAGCAATTAATGTGAAGGGGAGTGTTTTCATGACTCTTAATAGAAAGCTGATGGTGGTTCTAGCGGCTGCGTCTCTGTCGTTGCCGCTAGCTGTGGCCAAAGAAGTGCCGCAGCAGTGGGAAGTGGTAAATCCCGCTGGAACCGTTGCAGTAAAATACGCGAAGCCCGCACCACGTATTTCTACGTTAGAGGGCAAAACTATTGTGCTGCGCTGGAACAGCAAGCACAATGGCACCAATTTCCTGGACCGGACCGCTGAACTGCTAGCGAAGCAGGTCCCCAGCGCCAAAGTTATCAAATTGTACGAAGTGGATCCGACGACCAATAAGATTGCCGGTTCGATGGACGAATCGATTCGTATCGCAAAGACTATCAAGGGGCTCAAGGCCGATCTAGTTATCGGTTCACAGGCCGATTGAGGGAGCTGCACATCATGGCTGGTAGTTGACCAGTCCCAAGTTGAAGCGCTCGGAATTCCTACAATTACAGTCGTATCTAATCAGTTTGTCGGTTTGGCTCGCGGCACGATGAAAAGTGTCGGCCTGCCAGACATGGCATTTGTCGAAGTGGAGCATCCGCTGGGAATGATCCCGCTGGATGAGGTCCGGGCAAAGGCCGACAAAGCATTCCCGGAGATCCTGCGTTTGGCGACCAAATGGAAGCCAACCGATTTACCGGCCAGCGCTCTTAAGGCGCCATACCCAGCTCCGCGCGTGAAGTTTACCGGCACTTACGAAGCCCTGAATCAGATGTTCTATGAAAAAGGGTGGTCGTTGGGTATGCCGATCATCCCGCCTACTCCCGAACGCGTTGCCGCAATGCTGAAGGGAACGAAGCACAATCCTGGCGAGATTGTCTGGGTAGTTCCTCCGAGGATGGGGCAGTTGACCGTTGAGCTCGTAGCCACATTGGGCGTGATGTCCGGTGCAAAACCTGAGCATATGCCGCTGCTGTTGGCAATTGTGAAGGCTATAGGCGATCCGTCCTACGATTGGCGCGGTAACAGCACTACAACAGCACCAACCGTTCCAGTGGTCTTCATCAATGGCCCGATTCGGGACAAACTGGGGATCGGGTACTCGACCGGTGTCCTCGGCGGAGAAATGCCCGTCAACGTTGCCCTCGGCTATTTCATCAATCTGGTCGGCGACATCGTCGGCGGTTCCATACCACCGGAGTCTGACAAGAGCAGCCAAGGCAGCGCTCACGACATCGTTGCCATGGTCTTTGGCGAGAACGAAAAAGAGAATCCGTGGCAGCAGTCTTATGCTGTGGAGCATGGATTCAAACCAACCGACAACGTCGTAACGGCGTTCGGAGCTTATCTCGGAACCAACAACACCGATCACGAGAGCACCACGGGACAGCAGTTGCTGAACACGTTCGCGATCGGCGTTGACGGAGTCGCTTGCGGCATCACCAGTTGTCTGACGGATTACGCCAAACCGCCGGGACCGGATAATCGGGTGAGATTCATGTTCCTTCTCCTGAATCCGGAACATGCCCAAACGATTCACAGGGATTTCAAGACCAAACAAGGCGCGAAGGAATATTTGATCAAGAAGGCAGCCCCACCGCTCTGGAGCTATGCTCCTGGCCGGTGTGTGCCTCCGAAGTCGTTCGGGCCGGTTACGCCCGATACACTTATTCCACGCTTCGTAAATCCTGATTCGATTCATATCGTCGTGACTGGAGGACCCGGAAAGCAGTCGCAAATCTGGCCTCCGTTCACCACGGATGGGAACCCAGTGTCAGTGCTGGTAGAAGAGTAGATCAATAGCACGGCACAGGCAGCAGGGCGCTTCACGCGTCCTGCTGCTTTTTTTGCGCGCTACGAGCACACTTCTGATGATGTTTAATGGCGGAGTAGAAGGGAACTAACGCCCCTGGAGGGCGGCGGCACTACAGGATGCACTACAGGATTATGCGTTCCTCTCCCGCGCGACGCGTTACATGTTCGCGGTCCAGGTACTCCAGCAGCGGGATGGCGTATTTGCGAGAGATTCCGAGCAAGTCTTTAAATTGAGTTACATTGATTTTGGGCGAAGTTGACTTGAGCCCCGAAACCAGTTGCTTCAGCTCCACCAGCGTTTTCTGATGGAAAACCATCTCCTCGTTGACTTTGCAAAGCACCTTGTCCCGCAGTAATAAGGTCATAATCTTCTGCGCACGCAGCTTGTCAATCTGCAACCCTGCAAGCACATCTTTTAGTGCGGGAACCTTTAACCCTGCGGTGGCGAAAGCCTCCTCAATCTGCTTCTTCGATTCCGCTTCGTCGCCCTGCATCACGACGCCACGGCCTGCAAGATGTACTTGTTCGGCGTCGATGGCCAACTTCTTCGCGGCAATCAACGCATCAAGCGCTCCGGCAAAAATCTCCTCGCCCAGTTCACTCTTCTCCAGTAATTCCTGCTTGCTGATGCCGCCGACGAGCGGGTTTGCGGCGTGAAAAGCCTCGACGGCGGTGAACAACTCCGCCTCTATTCGTTTCAAGGTCACCGCCGCAATCAACACGTCTTCAAAGCCGACAATCTCTCCCGCTTGTTTGGCCTCATTGCGTGTCTTCTTGAGCCGCTCCATGGTCCAGCCTGTCTCGTGGATTGCCTGCTGCATGCGCAGTCCGTGATGTTCTCGACGCGCGACCAGCACCAGTAGCGTGGAAAGGTCGTTTCCAGTGCTGAGTTTCTCCAGCATCTCCGTACGCGGCTTGGGCTTCATGCGACGCATAGGGTTTACGTCCACAACCGAACCGCCGCCAATGGTAGTGACGGGCGAAAATTGCCGCACGATGAAGCGGTCGCCCGGCGCACAGGCCACAGGAGACTCCGTACGCAATTGCACCCATGCTGTCTCGCCGGCCTGCAGTTCCTCGCCTTCGTAGAGCACAATCTTCGCGACGGTCTCGGTGGTGAACAGGTGCAAATGAACTTTGGTGCGGTTCTTCAGGGTGCGCGCTCCCTCCAAGAGAGCGATCCGTGCATCCAGCCAGCGCGTTGGCAGCAGTAACCCGGGTTGCGCCAAAATCATACCGCGCTCCAGTTCGTCCTTTGGGACGCCCGCGAGGTTGAGAGCGGTACGTTGCCCAGCAGTTGCGATATCTGTGGTTGCGCCATGCACCTGCAATCCGCGCACCCGAACCTTCTCGCCGCGCGGCAGAAGTTCAACCTCCTGCTCCTTTCGGACCTCACCGGAGATCATCGTGCCGGTGACCACGGTTCCGAAGCCTTTCATGGTGAATACGCGGTCGATCGGCAGGCGGAAAGCTGCGTGCGAGTCTTTCCGCACGACTTCAGAGGCCACACGCGCCAGCTCCTGTTTCAGCTTTTCAAGTCCTTCTCCAGTCCGTGCGCTGACTTCAACAATTGGTGAGCGGCTCACGTCCAGAAAAGAACCTTGCACTAACTCCTCAACCTCCATGCGAACGACCTGAAGCGTCTCTGGATCAACCAGGTCGCTCTTGGTCAACACGGTAATGCCACGTGGAATCTGTAGTAGGCGACAGATCTCAAAATGTTCGCGGGTTTGCGGTTTTACGGAGTCTTCAGCCGAGATGACGAACAGAACAAGATCAAAGCCACCGACTCCGTCCAGCATGTTGCGGACAAAGCGCTCGTGTCCAGGTACGTCAACGAAGCCCAGTCGCACCGGCCCTTGCGACCCCGTTAGCTCCAGATGTGCGAAGCCCAACTCGATGGTAATCCCACGCCGTTTTTCTTCTTCGAGCCGGTCGGTGTCGATCCCTGTCAGCGCGCGTACCAGCGCAGTCTTGCCATGGTCAATGTGTCCAGCGGTGCCTACAATTACAGACTTCATGCTCTCACGTTAAATCACGCTGCATTCGCACACAAGCTTTTAGCGAGCCCGCGATTGCGAAGAGTCACGTTGTGGGAAAAATGAGTTTTTTAGCGCGCCACCGTTGCCAGCACCTCTGCCAGGTAGAGGTCGTCTGCGGCATCCACCGTGCGCAGATCGAGCAGCACGCGGTCGGCCTCCACGCGAGCCACAATCGGAGTCGCCTGCTGTCGCAGTCTGCGCGCAAGTTCCGTGGCGCTCATGCCGTCGCAAGCCAGTGAGAGCGCAAAGCTCGGTAAAGTTTTACCCGGCGCCGCGCCACCGCCGATCATCGATACAGTCTCCAGCACCGTTGCAGAGAGCCCGGAAATAGAGTCCGCCAGCGCTTGGCAGCGGCGTCGCACCTCTTCGGATGGCAAACTCAGCATGTGCAGCAGCGGTATTTGGTGGTATCCCTCGCGCAAGTAGGTCACAAGCGTGGCCTCCAGAGCTGCGTAACATAACTTGTCAACGCGTAGTGCGCGGAAGAGTGGATGGGTGCGCATTCTCTCAACCAGAACCGGATTGCCAGTAGCCAGCCCCGCCTGCGGACCACCCAACAATTTGTCTCCGCTGTATGTGACCAGCGAAACGCCCGCGCGCAAGGAGTCATAAACACTCGGTTCGCCAGCAATGCCGTACGATTCCAGATCCACGAGCGCGCCTGAGCCGAGGTCTTCCATTACGGCGATACCGCGCCGTCTTCCTAGCTCCACCAGTTCGGTCAAGCTCGGTTGCTCAGTAAAGCCAACAATCTCAAAATTCGAACGATGGACCCGCAACAGTAGTCGCGTGCGTTCGTTGATGGCGCGCTCATAGTCGGCAATACGTGTGCGGTTGGTGGTGCCAACTTCCCGCAGAACGGCCCCCGACAGCGCCATGATCTCTGGGATACGGAACGAGCCGCCGATCTCCACCAGTTCGCCGCGGGAGACGATGACTTCTCCGCTCTCTGCCAGCGCCGCCAGCGCCAACATTACCGCGGCGGCGTTGTTGTTCACCACAACGGTCGCCGTTTCAGCTAAGTTCTGTCGCGCGAATAGCTGTGAGAACAGCCGCTGCGCGTGCTCATCACGACGCCCACGCCCGCCCTTCTCCAAATCGAATTCCAGGTTGCTGTATCCGATTGCGGTCTCAGCGACGTGCTTTGCTGCCTCGAGTGAAAGCGGAGAACGACCGAGGTTGGTATGAAGCACGACACCACTGGCATTGATAACCCGGCGCAGGGAATACGCGGTCGCCTGCGTTACGCGGCGACGTAGAGCATCGGGCAGCGCGGCCAGCACGCCTTCTAACTTGTCACCCTCGAGCGTGCCTCTGGAAATTTCCACGCGCAGTTTATCGAGTTCCTCACGCGCCGCCTCGGTCACGGTCAGTCGCCCGCGCTCGGCCAAAAGAGCAGTCACCTCGGGTACCCTGAGCAACTCATCGACGGCGGGCAATCGGCGGAATATTTCAGACTTGGTAACAGTTGTCACGGCTCTCCAGTACAACCTACAAGTCATCCTGTCGCGCTCACCAGCGGACTCACGTCAGAGAAAGATCTTCGGTTGACTATCCTGTAGGTGGTAGCGTACAAGTACTAATTATAAGGTAGACACTTATGGAAGCGCGTAGGATCCGGTGATGCTCCCGGTCTTCAAAACCGGCGAGAGGTAGGTCTAGCCTGTCTCTGGTGTGTTCGACTCACACACGCTTCCGCCATTTTCTTATAAATGTGCAAAATGCAATTCCAATGAAATATTTATTCATTTTCAACGATTCTCCTTACGGGAGCCAGCGAGCGTACAACGGTTTGAGGCTGGCGCTCTCTCTGTCACGCAAAGCCCCCATTGCTGTCTTTCTTCTGGGAGATGGAGTGATATGCGGCCTTGCCGGATTTAATCCAGCCCATGCTGATTACAACCCGCAGGAGATGTTGCGGGCGATTTCCGGTACCGGAGCGAAGATTGCAGCGTGCGGAACCTGTATGGAAGCTCGTGGGATAGGCCCCGAATCTCTCATTTCGGAGGTACGCCGCAGCTCCCTCGACGAACTGGTGGAATGGACGGAAGCGGCTGAAAAGGTAATCAGTTTCTGAACTGATTGCCTTGCTTCAACCGCATTTGCTCCTTAGCGCAGCGCGCATGCTCGTAGTACCATCAACTCAATGCTTGAGAACAAACCAATTCGACTGACAGAGACGGTCAAGGCCGCGGGTTGAGCAAGCAAGCTAAGTCCAGCGGTGCTGGACTCGGTGCTTGGGAAATTAGCCCGGCAAGTTGATCCTAATGTCCTGGTTGGCTTTGACAAAGCTGACGACGCAGGCGTGTATCAACTAACGCCTGAGCTGGCGCTCGTCCAAACGGTGGACTTTTTTACTCCCATTGTGGATGATCCGTACACCTTTGGACAGGTTGCCGCTACCAATGCATTGAGTGATGTCTATGCCATGGGAGGCAAGCCTATATCGGCGCTCACGATGGTCTGTTTTCCCGATAAGTCTGACATTTCTATTCTTGAACGGATACTGGCAGGCGGACTCAGCAAGATGGTGGAAGCGGGATGCACGATCATCGGAGGTCACAGCATCCGCGATGCGGAGATCAAGTTCGGCTACGCCGTTACCGGCACCATAGATCCGCGTCGCGTGCTTACCAACTCTGGCGCCAGGGCAGGAGACGCGCTGGTGCTGACGAAGGCTCTGGGAACTGGCGTCATCTCAACGGCAATCAAAAAGGGCACAGCAGAAGTGGAGTGGATCGAGGCGGCGACTCGCTCGATGACGACGCTCAACAAGACAGCAGCTGAAATAGCCCTGAAATACGACGTGCATTCAATCACCGACATAACCGGATTTGGGTTGATTGGCCATGCGCGGGAGATGGCGCAAGGGAGTGACGTTAGCCTGCGCTTGTTTGCGTCAGCGGTGCCATTGCTGCCAGGTGCTATGGATTGCGTTGCGCGTGGCTTCGTTCCGGGCGGGCTGCAGAACAATCGCGCGTTCGCATCGTGCTGTGTAGAGTGCGACGCAAGCGTACCGGAAGATTTGCACACGCTCCTTTACGATCCCCAAACGGCAGGAGGACTCCTGGTTTCGGTGAATCAGTCGCATGCTGGTGCGCTGGTTGACGAATTGCGCGAGTCTGGAATTTCTGCGGCGAGAGTGGGAGAGGTGTTGACGATGGGCAAGCCGCTGATTCATATCGAACACTAATTGCGGCCGATTTGGATCGAACGGTCTACCCAAGAAAAAAGTGCCGACTTGGCCATGGACGCGCCAAGTCGGCACCTTGTCTTTCAACCTTCTAGAACCGGTTGCATAAATTCCAGTCGAGCAGCAGAACAACATCCCTCCGGGGCTAAAGCCCAGATTTTACGCGGCTCTTACGGCCCGGCTAAAGCCGTGCCCTTTCAAGACCTTGTTCATGCAACCACTTCTAGACAACCGCTATTTCACTTCGATCGGTGTTTCCCACCCTTTTAGATCCGTAACGAGATCCTTCCAATTGGACGGTAACTTGATTTGCTTCGTGACTATGTGGGAGTTGCCAAAGCCCCAGCGGTCGATCACGAAACCGTCGCCAGGTCCCCTTCCTCCAGCCACTATTATTTTGATGTCCTCAGCTTTGGGGACAACCGGTACCATTCCATCATCCGGCAAGTCGTCTATCCACTTGGGAATGCCGCTACTAATCGCATAAGTGCCAAGTGGTCTGGGTCCGAAGAGGCGTCGGGGAATCCTGCCGATTTCGTACAGCTCCTTTTGAACCTTCTCCGGCGTATAGCCCTGTCTGGCAAGCATACCCGCCATAACCGGGCTGAGTACGACCACCATTTCTTCTCCCCACTGTTCGGCTGTGGAATTAAGCGATGAACCCATCAGTCTGGCGAACATCGGATCCACAATGGGTTTCGATTGTATCGTCGGCATCAGGTACTTCTGGGAATCGTGCACTTGTCGGAAACTTTGCGAAGCATACAGACTGACAGTGCTGGTCGTCTTTCCGAAACCTTCCCGTTCGCGGAAGGTGGGCCAGTTCTCTGGAGTTTGCTGCTCGTTCTCGGCTATCACGATTCCGAATTTCGCCGGATTTCCCACGTCCTTCATGTCGTTGATCCCCGGCCAAGCTTGGCCAAGGTTGATGAGAATCAGGCGCATGGCGCGTCCGATGGTGCTATTTGAGCGCCATCCCGGGCCGGCGGTGCTGTAGCTAAAGTTAAAGTTAACGTCTTTAATAATGGGGCCGCTTACTATCACCATTGGAGCAGCCAGTCCGCCTGTAACCTGTACCCCGTAGAGATCGAACGCTGGGTCGCAAACTGCCTCAACGATCGCTAATAGGACGGGCATATACGCGGGGCGTGCTCCTGCCATCACTGCATTGATGGCAATCTTCTCCACGGTGGCGATCCCCTTTTTAGGATCGACAACACAAACTACGTGGTCTCGCGGGAGATCGGTTCCGCGGAGCATCGCCGCGACCGCTTCCGGCGTCGGAGGGACCATCGGCAAACCGTCGCTCCACTTGTTCACGAGGAAATGCTTCTCCATCGCTTCCGTAGCTTTGGTGGAATTTTCCCCTGAGAAAGTGAGAACTTTCGCTGGCTTCGGCTTCAGTGCGCTGGCAGCCACAACCGTCTTGTTCTTCGGTTCCTTGGTTAGACTATCGATAATTTCCTGGCGAGCCAGACGAGCAATTCGGAGCTGGTCATTCATCGCCCGCCCTGCTACTTCCGGCTCTGAGAGCGCAACAACGGCTAAGTCAGGAACCCCAGCTCCTGCGGCTGCGTTCATTGAATCTGCTTTGAACGGCATCGTGTCGATCATGACTGCGGGTTTACCTAGTTTTTCGATTTGGGCCACGTCACGCGTAGCCTTAGCAGTGCAGGATCCTCAATCGCCCATCATGCCAATGACCGCATCGCTCCAAGTTGCGATTTCTTTCAGGTCGTTGGCTTTAGCCGGGTAATCGTTGTAAGACACGCTCCACATCTTGAATTCGACCCTGGGATAGGTTTCCTTCAGGACCTGCATAAGCGCTGGTGCGAAGTCATCGCCACCGGGCTTAGTATTCTTCAAAATTCCGATCTTCTTGCCCTCAAGCGTGCTGAGACGGGCATTGATTGGGACGGACGCCTGAGTCAGAAGTTCGGCTCGCGGATCGAGTACTTTCACCTCGACATTGCTCGCAGCATAAGCGCGTTCATTAGTCATGAAAGCCACCATTGACATAAAGCACATCAACATGATTCCTAATAAACTGCATTTGTTCCTTATTCGTTGCATGTGGTCCTTTCTTAGGTATTTGTTTCACTTACATACTACTCTGGAAGTTTTGAGGCTGTTGGATAATGTTTTCGGAGGTTGGTCCGACTGGGGCGCAGAGAGCGAGTGTGGTTCGCAGCGGTCGAATGACGCTACAGCCCTCGCCAATATTGAGCGTTCCCATGAAACATTCTTCATGCACGTAGAGGCGCGCTGTCGTAATTCTCGCTTTCCCAGTTCGCAGTTTCTACCTGCTTAGAAATTGCAGCATGGCTTGGTTGAACAGCTCTGGCTGCTCGGCGCAGATCAAGTGGCCTGCATTCTGAATAATTGCGAATTGCGCGCCGGGGATCACGGTGCTCATCTGCCGCATGGTATCTGGCAGTACGCCGTCATGGCTGCCGACCAGGAGTGTGGTTTTCACTTTGATCTGCGGCAGGCAAGCTGTGAAGTCGTACTCCTGCAGGGCATTTGCCGCGTTCCTGAAACCGTCCAGCGAAGTGCTGGCGATCATCTTCCTTACTCGTTCAACAGCGGGTAATCCGGCGGCGACAGCCTCGGGCAGAAACCAGCGCTGGACGGTAATATCAGCCATCGCTGACATACCATTGGCCTTTGCGTAGCCAATGCGTTCGTCCCACATGCTTTGAGATGTTGGGGCTGATTTTGGCGGGCCGTCGCACAGCAGGAGGCCTTCGATTCGCTGCGGATAGCGCGTTGCCAGGTTGATTCCAGTTGCTGAACCCATCGATATCCCGACCCAGGTCACCGCGCCGATTCCAAACGCATCCATCAAGGCGATGGCATCGTCTGCGAAATTGTCATAGGTACAAGGAGCGCCAGGTACGTCGCTTCCGCCGTGGCCCCGCTGGTCGTATCGAAGGATGCGGAACTTGTCTGCGAGAACCGCTTCCTGGGCGTCCCAGAGCGATAGGTCGGTCAGAAGGGAATTGCTAAACATTACCCAGGGACCGGTCGCGGCCCCGCTGATTCGGCAGTGAAGCTTCAGTCCTTGCACTTCAATCTCATGATCGTGATGCATGTTTCGGGCCCCTTTAAGAGCAGTGCGTAACGTGCAAGTTGAACAAATTCTTGCGAGCATTCTGTCCAGTAACTAGCCGACTCTTCCCTGGCAGATATTCTAGCCAGAAAAGAGTCGGCTGGTAATTGTTAGCGGCCTGTTTCTCCTGAAGCAGCGATGGCCTTTGGCGGTGGGGCATTACGGGAAGCAAGGTAGCTATGGAACTTATCGCGATCGAAAGCGTTTTCCCATCTGGCAATGGCGAATACGGCTACGGCATTGCCAATCATGTTTGTGAGGGCGCTTCCAGTGGCCATGAAGCGGTCGATACCCAACAGCAGACCTAGACCGCCGAGAGGCAGCGTTCGAGTCGATTGCAGGGTCGCGGCCAGTTTGATAAAGGCACCTCCGGCGACTGTGGTGCCACCCTTGGAGGTGAACAACATGACCGCGAACAATGCGAGTTGCTGCGACAGGGGGAACGGTGTATCCGTTACCTGCGCTATGAAGACGGCTGAAATAGCCATCTGAATACCGGTACCGTCGAGGTTGAAGCTGTAGCCGGCCGGAAGGACGAAGCCAACTACGGCCTCCTCGCAACCTGCTTTGGGAAGCTTTTCGATGAGCCGTGGAAAGGCAACCTCTCCGGACGCAGTGCCGAAGACCAGCAGGATCTCTTCTTT
>Ga0364893_10568_pt1 | contig 13870 bp, 10 predicted proteins | sample ExccelJu500001D3_FD_206943 | JGI IMG/M metagenome (GOLD analysis project Ga0364893, IMG submission 206943) | Enriched cells from Trout Bog Lake Hypolimnion, Wisconsin, USA - BchlTB.July16.5000.01.D3 | ecosystem: Environmental > Aquatic > Freshwater > Lake > Hypolimnion/Profundal zone | place: USA...
AGCTGCCGCTAATCAACAGATCTTGTTGCCATTTGGTCATGCGGAAGTGTTTCAAGAAAATCTAAAAACCTACACCAAGCCTCTGTCATCATGGACTGCAGTGCAGGTGAGTAAGACAGAGATGGTGGATCAAGCTGCAAAAACCTTGGGTGTGGATGTTGATACTTTAAGGAGTGTGAATGGCATACCAAAAGGGATGCGTATCCGGGCAGGATCAACCGTGATTATTCCGAAGACAGCTCGCCGCCCTGGAGATGTATCGATGGCTCTTGCTGACAATGCCAGTTTGAGTCTGGATAAGCCACCACCACCTCCTTCACCTAAAAAGTGCAAAAAAGGCACTAAATGCCCCCCTGTGAAGTCTGCTAAGGGGGAGACTAAGGGTAATTCTTCTCCAAAAAATGCTGCATCTCAGCATAAATCCGCATCGACAGGACTTGCAAAATCTGCGAAAAATGGTTCTGTTAACACCACTAGCAGTAAAGGGGTGAGCAAAATCCAGTAAATCCACTTCATTATTTAGGTTGATCATGTCCTATAAATCAGAACACGAACGCTCCATTAAAGACCCAGACGGCTTCTGGGGCGAGCAGGCAAAGCTAATCCATTGGGAAAAGCCCTTCGATAAAGTCTTGAGTTATGACAATCCTCCTTTTGCGAAGTGGTTTGAGGGTGGTTTAACGAATCTTTGCTACAACGCGGTGGATCGCCATCTTAAAGATCGCCCAGATCAACTTGCTTTGGTTGCCGTTTCAACCGAAACCAATGTAGAAAAAGCATACACATTTAAAGAGCTCTACGAAGAAGTCAATCGTATGGCGGCAATCTATCAAGCCAACGGCGTTCAAAAGGGCGATCGCGTTCTCATTTACATGCCGATGATCGCAGAAGCTTGCTTTGCCATGCTGGCCTGTGTGCGCATTGGTGCAATTCACTCTGTGGTGTTTGGTGGCTTTGCTTCGCATAGCTTGGCTTCACGCATTGATGATGCACAACCAAAAATGATTGTGACGGCGGAGGCAGGTGCTCGTGGCGGTAAAGCCGTTCCATATAAACCTTTGTTGGATGAAGCTATTACCTTAGCGAGCTACAAGCCAGAAAAAGTATTGATTGTGAATCGCGGTTTAACGGAGTTCACAACGGTTGCTGGGCGTGATTTGGATTACGCCACAGAGCGCCAAAAACATTTGAACGATATTGTTCCGGTGGAGTGGGTTGATGCAACACATACTTCATACATCCTTTACACATCCGGTACGACTGGAAAGCCTAAAGGCGTGCAACGCGATACTGGTGGATATGCCGTAGCCTTGGCCGCAACCATGAACCACATCTTCTGTGGCAAGCCAGGCGAAACCATGTTTTGTACTTCAGATATTGGCTGGGTGGTTGGTCATAGCTACATCATTTATGCGCCATTGCTCAACGGTATGGCAACCATCATGTACGAAGGTACGCCATTGCGTCCCGATGCTGGTATCTGGTGGCAGTTGGTTGAAAAATACAAAGTCTCAGTGATGTTCTCTGCACCAACTGCGGTGCGTGTTCTCAAAAAACAAGATCCTGCATTCCTGACCAAATACGATCTTTCTAGTTTGAAAGCCTTGTTCTTGGCTGGCGAACCATTGGATGAACCAACAGCGACCTGGATTCATGGGGCGATCAATAAGCCCATCGTGGATAACTACTGGCAGACAGAAACCGGCTGGCCAATGTTGGCTATTCAGCGTGGTGTTGAAGTGATGCCCCATAAGTTTGGTTCACCAGGTGTGCCATCGTTTGGCTACAACATGAAGCTCTTGGATGACGCGACCACAGAAGAATTGGGTCCAGACCAGAAGGGTGTGATTGCAATTGAAGGCCCATTGCCTCCAGGTTGTATGCAAACCGTTTGGGGTGATGACAAGCGCTTTGTCAGCACCTACTGGGAAACCATTCCTGGGAAGATCATCTACTCCACGTTTGACTGGGGTATTAAGGACAAAGATGGCTACTTCTTTATCTTGGGTCGTACCGATGACGTGATTAACGTTGCAGGTCACCGCTTAGGCACTCGTGAAATTGAAGAGAGCATCTCTGGCCATCCAAATGTTTCTGAAGTGGCCGTGGTTGGTATTGAAGACAAGCTAAAAGGACAGGCTGCGATAGCGTTTGTGATTCCGAAGGATGCTACTAATACCGCTACCTTGGAAGCTGAATGCATGAAGACCGTTGACACTACCTTAGGCGCGATCGCGCGTCCTGGCCGTGTATACGTGGTAACCGCTTTGCCGAAGACCCGTTCAGGCAAGATCGTGCGTCGCTCCTTGCAAGCTGTTGCTGAAGGGCGCGATCCTGGGGACATTAGCACCATGGAAGATCAAACCGTCTTAGCTCAAATTAAGACCATCATTGAGCAGAGTGCTAAGTCCTAAGTAATCTGCTAATACACTCCCTTGGCCCTAGGGTTGGGGGAGGCATCTTCCTCCAGAGGCGCATTGGCTGGGAACCCAAGGGTTTACGAGACAAAACTGGTATCATTGCTAGGTTCGAAACTTAATAAATACCCTAGCGCTTAAAGACACTCACCTCCCGCAAAAACAGCCTCGGGTTAGTCTATTTGAGGGTTTTGAGCGTCGGATGGAGCAGGGACTGGAGATGGTTTGTCACCCTTGCTTCCTTCTTTTCCCCCCGCCGTGTTGGCTCTAGCCGACGGCACTATATTTCCTGGTTTTAGCATTGGCGCCCCTGGCGAAACTGCTGGCGAAGTTGTTTTCAATACTGCGCTTACTGGCTATCAAGAGATCATCACTGATCCAAGTTATTCCCGCCAAATTGTCACTTTGACCTATCCCCACATTGGTAACGTCGGTGTGAATGCACAAGATGCCGAATCAGGGCAAATTCATGCTGCTGGCTTGGTGATCAAAGATCTGCCACGCCGTGTATCGAACTTTCGCTCCGAAGCTAGTCTTGAGGACTATCTAAGCAAGGCAGGAGTAGTCGGGATTTCGGGGATTGATACCCGCAAGCTCACGCGTATCCTGCGTGATAAAGGCGCTCAGTCTGGCGCAGTAGTCGCCGGCAAACTGGGCGACGATATCGAACCCTTGGCTAAAAAGGCCTTAGAGCTAGCAAAAGCCTTCCCTGGCATGGCTGGTTTAGATCTGGCTAAGGTCGTTACGACCAAGACTCCCTATGAGTGGCGTGAAGCTGAATGGGAATTGCATGGCGCTGATGACAAGCCTGCCTACAAAACATTAGATACCAGTAAGCCTCTGAAAAAAGTTGTTGCCTATGACTTTGGTGTGAAGCGCAATATTTTGCGCATGCTCACAGAACGTGGCTGCCAATTAACCGTAGTGCCGGCACAAACGAGTGCTGCTGAAGTGCTGGCCATGAATCCTGATGGCGTATTTTTCTCAAACGGCCCTGGAGATCCTGGTCCTTGCGATTACGCGATTGCTGCTGCAAAAGAAATCATTGAAAAAGGCGTACCAACTTTTGGCATTTGCCTCGGCCATCAAATCATGGGCTTGGCTGCTGGCGCCAAAACCTTGAAGATGAAGTTTGGTCATCATGGCGCAAACCATCCAGTTAAGGATCTCGATACTGGGCGCGTAGCCATTACCTCTCAGAATCACGGCTTTGCTGTGGATGCGAATACTCTGCCAGACAATATTCGTGTCACACATGTTTCATTGTTTGATGGATCTTTGCAAGGCCTTGCCTGGAAAGATAAACCTGCATTGTGTTTCCAAGGTCATCCGGAAGCTTCACCTGGTCCGCATGACATTGCTTATTTATTTGATCGTTTTGTGCTGCTAATGAATGCTAGCAAGAAGGGGGGCAAATAATGCCTAAGCGCAGCGACATTAAGAGCATCTTAATTATTGGTGCTGGTCCGATTGTGATTGGGCAAGCTTGTGAGTTTGACTACTCTGGTGCGCAGGCTTGTAAAGCTTTGCGTGATGAAGGTTACAAAGTGATTTTGGTGAACAGCAATCCTGCCACCATCATGACCGATCCTGAGATGGCTGATGTGACGTACATCGAGCCGATTACCTGGGAAGTAGTTGAGCGCATTATTGCCACTGAAAAACCGGATGCCATTTTGCCAACGATGGGTGGTCAGACCGCCTTGAACTGTGCACTCGACTTGCATCGTCACGGTATTTTAGAAAAGTACGGTTGTGAATTGATCGGCGCTTCACCAGAAGCCATTGATAAAGCAGAAGATCGGCAGAAGTTTAAAGATGCGATGACCAAGATTGGTCTGGGTTCTGCGAAGTCGGGTATTGCGCATTCGATGGAAGAAGCACATGAAGTGCAACAACGTATTCAGGTAGAGACCGGTAGCTTAGGTTTCCCAGTAGTGATACGTCCTTCATTCACCATGGGTGGATCCGGCGGCGGTATTGCTTACAACCGTGAAGAGTTTGAAGAGATTTGCAAACGCGGTTTGGATTTATCTCCAACACGCGAGCTCTTGATTGAAGAATCTCTCCTTGGTTGGAAAGAATTCGAGATGGAAGTGGTGCGTGACCGTGCCGATAACTGCATCATTGTTTGCTCAATCGAAAACTTAGATCCAATGGGCGTTCATACTGGTGACTCGATTACCGTTGCCCCAGCCCAAACATTGACCGACAAAGAATATCAATTGATGCGTAATGCATCGATCGCAGTATTGCGTGAAATTGGTGTGGATACGGGTGGTTCAAACGTACAGTTCTCGATTAATCCAGAAGATGGCCGTATGGTCGTGATTGAGATGAACCCACGGGTTTCTCGTTCGTCTGCCTTGGCTTCTAAAGCAACGGGATCTAAAACTATCTGACGATAGGCCATTAACTTAGGAACGTAGTTACGCGTTTCCTTCGGCAATGTGAGACTCTCGTAATCTGTTGGTAAGCCTGCTGCGAGATTTTTTTTCTGAGCTTTGGCAATATTGCCGGCACCCCAGTTGTAAGCAGCCAATGCAAGTTCCCAACTGCCGAACTGGTTATTCAGTCGCTGCAAATAATCTAGCGCTGCATCTGTGGACTGCAATACATCGCGTCGCTCATCTCTAAAAACATTCTGCGTTAACTTGAAATCTTTACCGGTAGCTGGCATGAACTGCCAGAGTCCCATGGCTTTAGCGCCTGACTTTGCTTGAGGCACAAAGGCGCTCTCAACAAAAGGTAGTAAAGCAATTTCGGTTGGCATATTACGGGCATTGACCTCTTGCACAATATAGAAGAGGTAGCGCGAGGAACGTGTCATCGAGCGATTCACATAATCGGGCTTAGAGCTAAGCCAGCGGACCTGCTCTATCTCCAGCGGTGAGTTCATGGGCTCCATCTGGTAGCCATCCCGAATCCGAAGCCATAAATTACTGGATGGCGCGTAAACCTTGCTGACAGACTGATTGTTTAAGTTAACGCGTGGCGCCTTGCTGGCACGGGCATTTGTTTTAGTCGGAGTATCAGATGACCAATCCCCAGTGCTAGCGCATCCAGACAACACAGCAATCATGATGATTGCCGCATATTTCCACAACATCAGAATCGATCTTTCCACGCACGAATGACTGCAAGTACGTGCGCGGGTGTTGGCAAAGAAGTTTCACCAGAGATACTTAAAGCGGATTCCAGAACTTCTTTAGTATCACAACGCATAAATGGATTAACCTGCAGCTCTTGGCCAATCGTGGTTGGCAAGGTTGGTAAATGTTTTGCGCGCATCTCTTGAGCGCGTTCGGCCCAAGATAGCAAGTTCGCATTATTCGGTTCGACTGCTAAAGCAAAGCGGATGTTCGACAAAGTGTACTCATGCGTGCAAAAGACCAAGGTATTTTTTGGTAGTGCCGCAAACTTTGCCAAGGACTCGCTCATCTGAGTTGGCGTGCCTTCAAACAAACGTCCGCAACCAGATGCAAATAAAGTATCACCACAAAACAGCATTGGCTCAACGATGTTGGCCTGCATATTGGCAAAGTAGGCTATGTGACTCAAGGTGTGACCTGGCACCTCAAATACTTTGAGACTCATTCTGGGGGCGGCGATTTCAATTTTGTCGCCCTCCATCATGGCTTGTGTCCGCCCAGGAATATCAATGCTTGCTGGGCCATATACGGGAATCGGCTCCTTGAGCGTCTGCAATATTTGCAAGATGCCACCCGTATGATCGGCATGGTGGTGGGTGATCAAAATCCCCGTTAAGGTCAATTTGTGCTCTTCCAAATACCGCAGCACCGGCGCAGAATCTCCCGGGTCGACCACTAAAGCGGATTCGCCATCATGGATACACCAGATGTAGTTGTCATCAAAGGCCGGTATGGGCCAAACTTGCAATAAAGTATTCTTCACCATAGACCGATGATACCAACCCCAACCCCACCCTCACAGTCGCCAGCACCTCCATGGAGCTCCTGGGAGAAATGGCTGCAATCCCCGCCCGGAAAGTATGTACTGGCCTGGGAACAAAAGTGCTTTGGCCAAATCGTGACAGATGTTTTTGGTTTTTACGCTGTACAGGTCGGCATGCCCCAAATGAATGCCTTAGCCGAAAATCGCATGCCTTTACAGGTGCTATTACTGCAATCAAACGATAGTCTCGCGCAAGCTGCGCAATTTTCTTGGCATCCGATTGAAGGCAATCCCAATGAGCTGCCTTTTGCGAGTGAGAGCATTGACCTATTAGTGCTCCCACATGTTCTAGAATTCGCAGCCGACCCCCATCAAATCTTGAGAGAGGCTGAACGCGTGCTGCGTCCAGAAGGCAGGCTAGTGATCTCCGGGTTTAATCCCGCCAGCCTTTGGGGTGTCCGCCAATACCTCAGTCGCCTAATTGGCAGCCCCTATCTGCCAAGAGATGGTCAATTTATCAGCCTGATCCGAGTCAAGGACTGGCTACAACTCCTCAACTTTACCCTCGATCGCGGCCATTTTGGATGCTATAAGCTCCCACTCCAAGGTCAGTCTGGCATGGCTAGGATGGATTTTCTGGAGCCGATGGGTAACCGATGGTGGCCAATATTTGGGGCGATATTTTTAGTTTCAGCGATCAAACGCCAGCAAGGTATGCGCCTTGTCGGCCAAGCACAAGCTAAACGCATCCCAACCATCCCACAACTCAGTCCAGCGGCCGAGCGCAATAAACTGAAGCAAATTAAAGACTGATTACAGTATCAATATGCCCCATACCAAAACACTTCCCCACATCATCATCTATACCGATGGTGCCTGCAAAGGCAATCCTGGCCCTGGTGGCTGGGGGGCAGTTTTACGTTCTGGGGAGCATGAGAAACACATTCATGGTGGCGCAGAGCTCACCACCAACAACCGAATGGAAATTAGTGCCGTCATTCATGCGCTAAAAGCCCTCAAGCAAACCAGCTCGGTTGAGCTCTGGACCGACTCCCAATACGTCCAAAAAGGGGTAACAGAATGGCTGGAAGGCTGGAAAAAACGGGGTTGGAAGACGGCCAGCAAGGCTCCCGTTAAAAACGCCGATTTATGGCAAGAATTAGATGCCCTACTACCTGGCCACAAGATCTCTTGGCACTGGGTCCGAGGCCATAACGGCCACCCTGGGAACGAGCTGGCAGACATGTTGGCAAACCGCGGTGTGGAAGAATTCCTGCCCTAGCGTCAGAAGCGCGTTTTTGAGTGGCTTATGAGAGAATGTGCCGATAGGCGGAGATGCTGTAAATTCTGCTAAATCCATATAAATCAAAAGAAAAAACGTCGAGACCGTGTCAAAAATTGAAACTTTAGCCAATAAGCTATTCAGCAAGTTACTCACACTCAAAAATTGGGCCTTGGCTCAGCTTTGTGCCCTGTGGAAAAAATACTCACCCCAGCTCAAGCAATTGGATTTTGCCAAAGTAAAGACCTTCACCCTGAAATACAAATGGCGCATTCTGGCAATCATCATTGCGCTATACGCCCTTTCTAAGGCATACGACTATTTCTTCCCGGCAACTGACAAAGCTGGTGGCCCAGTGACCGTTACTACAGTAGTAGTTGAGAAAAAAGATATCCCTCTCATTCTGGAAGCTACTGGCACCATTGTCTCGAACAATATTGTTGATATTCGCCCAATGATTACCAATACAGTCACCAAGATCTTAGTAAAAGATGGCCAAGAGGTGAAAGCTGGAGACTTGTTGTTTCAGCTTGACGATCGCAACGACAAAGCTACCTATGAAAAACTCAAAGCATTGGCAGACGATGCTCAGAGTCAATATCTTCGCGCTAAAGAGTTGGTTGCCAAGAACTTTATCTCCAAGGCAGGCTTAGAAACTTCTTCAGCCAACGCCAAATCCGCAATGGCTGCTGCCAAAGCTGCGGAAGCACAGCTTTCATTCGATTACATCCGCTCACCAATTGATGGTCGTGCCGGCATTGTGAACGTCTTTCCTGGCTCCTTGGTACAGGCAAGTAACGTTGTCTCGACCGCCACTAGCTCTACCGCTACATCGAGCGTTGGTGCCATGGTCACAATTACACAATTAAACCCAATCAATGTGCAGTTTGTCATCCCCGAAAAAGATATCCCTATTCTTTTAGAGAACCAACTTGATGGTGATGCGATTCCAGTAACAGTTACTGTCGGGGATCAAGCCAAAAGAACCTATGATGGCAAAGTATTGGTAATTGACAATCAAGTCGATCCTTCGATTGCAGCGGTGCGTGTAAAAGCACAAATCCCCAATGATTCAAAGACACTTCTTCCAGGTCAGTTTGCACGTGTTTCCCTCATTGCCAAGACTTTAAAAGATGTGATTGCCGTACCTTCACAAACAGTCATTCTGAGCCCTCGAGGAAAAGTGGTTTACATCGTTGATAAGGATGAGAAAGCCGTCTCTAAAACAGTCAAAGTGCTTTATGACTACCAAGGTCAATCTGTTATAGAGGGTATAGAGGCTGGCGACAGAGTGGTTGTTGAAGGTAAGCAGAATCTGCGTCCTGGCGGCAAGATACGCGAGGCTAAAGCCGCAGCCCCTGCTCAAAACTAACATCAGCCATCCAGAGAACATATGAATATCTCCGAATTATGCATTCGGCGCCCAGTAATGACGGTGTTGCTTTCTATAGCAACCGTGATTGCAGGTGCCGTTGCTTACATTAATATTCCTGTTGCAGCCCTACCAAGCTTTAACTCCCCCGTTATTTCTGTAAGCGGTAGTTTGCCTGGCGCATCGCCAGAAAACATGGCTGCCTCGGTTGCCCTTCCTTTAGAAAAGGAATTCTCAACCATCGATGGTATTAAGGTCATTAGCTCGAGTAACTTTTTGGGTACAACCAATATCACGCTGGAATTTAATAACGATAGAGATATTGATAAGGCTGCTGTAGACGTACAAGCTGCACTATTGCGCGCACAAAAACGTTTACCAATCGAAATGACCATCCCACCGTCATATCGAAAAATTAATCCCGCAGATACGCCAGTGCTAGTGGTGCGGATGAGTTCCCCTTCAATGAATCTCTCCGACCTCAATGACTTTGCCGAAAACTTGCTCTCCCCTAATCTTTCTACGATTAGTGGTGTTGCGCAGGTTCTCGTCTATGGCGCCAAAAGATATGCAGTTCGTGTCCGCGCCCATCCTGATGCCTTGGCCAATCGCAACCTCACCATGGATGACGTCGCAATTGCCATCAATAAAGCCAATGCAAACAGCCCAGTTGGTGTTTTAGATGGTCCGCGTCAATCGATCACTATTTATGCCAATGCGCAATTAGTCAAACCCGAAGAGTTTGCAAATCTGGTGATTAGCCAGAAGAATGGTCTGCCGGTTTACTTGAAGGATGTAGCTGACGTTACTCAAAGCTATGAGGATGTAAAAACATGGGCAACAGCAGGTGGGGAACGCTCTATTGCAATTGCTATTTTGCGCCAACCAAGCGCCAATACTGTTCAGGTAGTTAATTCTGTTAAAGCCTTGATTCCCCAGTTGCAAAAACAAATGCCTGCATCAATCAAGCTGCAACTTCTAAATGACCGCTCGCTCTCGATTATTGAATCGATTCATGACGTCAACCTGACGCTAGCTTTAACGGTGCTATTAGTTGTCTTGGTCATCTTCTTATTCTTGAAGCATATTTCAGCAACGGTGATTCCATCAATTAGTTTGCCGATCTCCCTGATTGGCGCATTCTTCCTCCTGTACTTCTTAGGCTATAGCCTCGATAACATTTCTTTATTGGGCATTACGCTTGCCGTGGGTCTTGTAGTGGATGATGCGATTGTTGTCCTTGAGAACATCATGCGCTATGTTGAAGAAGGCATGGATCCGCTCAAAGCATCTCTTAAGGGAAGTAAAGAGGTTGGATTTACGATCATCTCGATTTCTATTTCATTGGTAGCAGTATTTATTCCACTGTTTTTTATGGCGGGCCCGATCGGTCTGCTCTTTAGAGAATTTGCTGTAGTCGTTTCACTGTCTATTTTGGTATCGGCAGTTGTGTCTCTCACCGTTGTGCCAATGCTCTGCAGTCGATTTTTACCAAAACCTGGACAACACGCCAAGGAATTTGCGATTAACAAGAAATTCGATCGCTTCTTCGATTGGATGCTCAAGACTTACATCCACTATCTTGACTTGGCTTTAAAGAATCGCAAGAAGGTCTTAATCGGGGCATTCGCCACTTTCGCCATCACAATTTTTCTATTCATATACAGTCCGAAAGGCTTCTTCCCTGAAGAGGATATCGGACAAGTACTGGCTACCACGGAGGCCTCTGAAGATATTTCCTTCAAAGCCATGTTGGCATTACAAGATCAAGCAGCTGCCTTAGTTGGCGCAGACCCTAACGTTGATAGCTTGATTTCTGTTGTTGGTGGCGGCGCAAGCTCAGGAACCAATACAGGACGTATTTTCATCATCCTGAAAGACAAAGCTGATCGCCAAAAAATGACTAAAGTCATGGAGGGCTTACGCGCTAGATTTAGAGAATTACCAGGCCTCCAGGTCTACATGCGTCCTGTCCAGAACTTACAGTTGGGTGGTAAGAGTAGTAAAAGTCGCTATCAATTTACCCTGCAAAGCGTTGGCTTTGAAGGCGTCAATGAATGGGCTGATAAGTTGATGCAAAAAATGCGTGCCGATCCAATCTTCCGCGACGTCACCAGCGACTCTCAGCTCAAGGGTCTTAATGTCAAAATTGAAATCAATCGAGAAAAGGCTGCTAATGCTGGCGTCACGATTGCGGATATACTGACCGCCCTCTACGACTCCTATGGCGAACGTCAAGTGTCTACTATCTATACACCAGTTAACACATACTATGCAATCCTTGAGACCGCAGAAGAAGATCGTCAGTATGAAAGCGATTTAAATAAAGTCTTTGTGCGTGGTCGAGCTACAGATAAATTGGTGCCACTGTCTAGTGTTGCTAGTTTTGTGCGTACCGTAGGTCCAACAGCAGTGAACCACCAAGGGCAGATTCCTGCAGTTACGCTTTCATTTAATCTTGCCCCAGATGTCTTCTTAGGAGATGCTACAAAGAAAATTGAAGCCTACACAAAAGAAATCGGTCTACCCCCTTCAATCATCACTAGTTATGGTGGCGATGCCGCGGTCTTTAAAGATAATCAGTCGGGACAGATGATTTTGATTCTTTCTGCACTAGGTGTTATTTATATTCTTCTCGGTGTTTTATACGAGAGCTACATTCATCCACTAACGATTTTTGCCGGCTTACCCTCCGCAGCAATCGGCGCCCTATTAGCACTGAGAATCTTTGGCTTTGAGCTGACCATCATTGCTTCAATTGGTATCTTGCTCTTAATTGGTATCGTCAAGAAGAATGCGATTTTGATGATTGACTTTGCTCTGGATGCCCAACGCAACCAGGGTATGACTCCTGAAAAAGCGATTCGCGAAGCCTGTATTTTGCGTTTCCGCCCGATCATGATGACCACCTTTGCCGCATTAATGGGCGCTCTACCGATTGCCTTTGGTATTGGTGCTGGAGCAGAGTTGCGTCAACCTCTTGGTATTAGCGTTGCTGGCGGTTTGATCTTCTCGCAGTTTGTAACGCTGATCATCACCCCCGTGATTTATCTTTACCTTGATAAGTACGCAGGAACGGGTCCAATGGATATCCCTGCTTCAGCACTTGAAGGCACCTAATGCGCCAAGTTATTCTGGATACGGAAACCACTGGATTAAATCCAGCCACTGGTGATCGCATTATTGAAATCGGTTGCGTAGAGATGGTGGGTCGTCGCCTTACTGACCGCACCTTTCATTACTACATTAATCCAGAGCGCGATATTGATGCTGGCGCTTTTGCTGTTCACGGTTTATCGCGAGAGTTTCTGTCTGATAAACCGATCTTCGCCAGCATTATTGAAGAGTTAATTGAATTTGTTGATGGTGCAGAAATCGTGATTCATAACGCAGCCTTTGACTTAGGCTTCTTAGATAATGAGTTCACCCTGCTAAAGCGCCCTTCCTTTAGAGGTCTTGCTGCAAAAATCACTGATACATTGCTAGATGCACGCCAGATGTTCCCAGGCAAACGTAATTCTTTGGATGCGTTGTGTGATCGTTTTGCAATTAGCAATAAACATAGGACTTTGCACGGCGCTTTATTAGACGCGCAACTATTGGCGGAAGTCTATCTCTCTATGACTAGAGGTCAAGAAGACCTCACCATTGATTTAGTGGACTACACTGTTAATATGGACGCAATGGGACAAACCAAAGCCTTGCCAAGCAAGCTTAAACTCTTAAAAGCAAGTGCCGAAGAATGCGCAAGTCATGAAAGAATTCTGCTTGAGATTATTCAGGCAAGCAAAAAGGACTCCGTTTGGAGTCCTTCTGTTCAAGAGAGCGACTAAAGCTCGACCCAAGCGCAATCTTAAATTGCTGCTGCGATTGCCTTACCAAGATCGTCAGTCTTAGCTGTTCCACCAACATCAGGCGTCAATGGAGCATGCCCAGGACCAGCAGCAAGAGTCTTCTCAATGGCTGTAAAGATTGACTTACCAGCTTCTGGATAACCTAAGTGATCCAACATCATTGAGCCACTCCAAATTTGACCAATCGGGTTAGCAATCATCTTGCCGAAGATATCTGGCGCAGAACCATGAACTGGCTCAAAGAGTGATGGGAACTTGCCTTCTGGGTTAATGCTGCCTGATGGGGCTACGGCAATCGTACCAGTGCATGCAGGACCTAAGTCAGACAAAATATCGCCAAACAAATTGCTGGCCACAACCACATCAAATCTATCTGGATTCATCACAAAATGTGCTGCCAAGATATCGATGTGGTATTTGTCAGTCCGAATGTCAGCAAACTTCTTAGACATGGCTTCAACCCGCTCGTCCCAATATGGCATGGTGATTGCAATACCATTGGACTTGGTTGCCGATGTAAGATGCTTTTTAGGACGGCTCTGAGCAAGATCAAAAGCGTACTGCAAAATACGATCGACACCTTGACGAGTAAAAATAGATTCTTGAATCACAAACTCTCGATCAGTATCAGGGAACATTTTTCCACCGACGCTGGAGTACTCGCCTTCAGTGTTCTCGCGAACCACAAAGAAATCAATATCGCCAGGCTTTCGGTTAGCTAATGGACAAGGAATACCGGGCAATAAACGCACTGGACGCAAATTCACATACTGATCAAATCCACGACGGAACTGAATCAAACTACCCCATAAAGAAACATGATCGGGCAAGATATCCGGCATACCGACTGCACCAAAATAAATAGCATCATATTTCATGAGCGTATCGAACCAGTCATCCGGCATCATCTTGCCGTGCTTAAGGTAGTAGTCACAGCTTGCAAAATCAAAATGATCAAATTGCATGCCAATGCCGAACTTACTGCTGGCCGCTTCTAATGCGCGCACGCCTTCAGGCATTACTTCTTTAC
>Ga0364893_10575_pt1 | contig 13706 bp, 11 predicted proteins | sample ExccelJu500001D3_FD_206943 | JGI IMG/M metagenome (GOLD analysis project Ga0364893, IMG submission 206943) | Enriched cells from Trout Bog Lake Hypolimnion, Wisconsin, USA - BchlTB.July16.5000.01.D3 | ecosystem: Environmental > Aquatic > Freshwater > Lake > Hypolimnion/Profundal zone | place: USA...
CGGAGCTCTATCAACCCGATGTCTCCGATTACGACCGGCAAAAATTGGAAGAGCGTCTTGCCAAATTCCTCGGCGGCATTGCCGTCGTCAACGTCGGCGCAGTGACAGAGACTGAGGCGAATGAGAAAAAAGATCGGATCGAAGATGCTCTTCATGCGACAAGAGCTGCTGTTGCGCAAGGAATCGTTCCTGGCGGCGGCGTAGCGCTCATCCGCGCGAGCAAAGCCCTCGACAAGCTCAAGCTATCTGGCGATGAGGCCATTGGTTTAGAGATCGTCCGCAAAGCTTGCTTTGCGCCGGCCATTGCAATCGCCAACAACTGTGGGAAAACGGGCAATCTCATCGCAGAAAAGATCGCGGAGAAAGAGGGAGCCTACGGATATAATGGCCTGACCGATACTTTCTCGGATCTTGTGAAAGATGGCGTGATCGACCCTGTGCTCGTCACTAAGAGCGCACTGATCCATGCTGCATCGATCGCAGGTCTTCTCATCACCATTGCAGTCATCATCACCGACAAACCGGAACCCAAAAAAGCAACGCCCCCTTCTGCGCCAGGCATGGGTGGTATGGGAGGAATGGGCGGCATGATGGGTGGTGGCATGGGCGATTTCGGCGGCATGATGTAAGCGGGTATCTACAATGTAGGTTTCTGTCGATTTTGGGGTTCTTTTAAGCCGACTTTTCGATTCAAATGGCGGGGGTAATATCGACATCTGTATATTGCCCCCGCCATTTGAATCGAAAATCGGCCAAAATTGACGAAATCCTACTTTGTAGACACCCTCTAATCCGATTTGGTTGTCGATAACCTGTTCACAAAATGTTTGAAGGTTGTCGATAACCAACCTCGTTGTTGAAAACCGAGTCTTTTTGAACAAGTTGCCAACAGGTTATCAACTTCTTTTTTCTCTTATGGGCCTCCCCGAACCTATAAACATTTCCACAACGACAGAAGAAGAAGAGATCTATGTATATATAAGTAAATATTCCTAGGTGCTTGTGGATGTTGGAGGCTATAATGGCAAATGTGATTGCGAACGAAACTTTTTTTTCCCTACAGCGCTATGCCCATAAAGGTCTTTGGAAAGAAGGCGAACCGATTTGGCATCCTCTTCTTTTCTTAAGCCGTTATCTAAAAGAGACCAAATTGGGTCGGATTGAAATCAAAATCCCCGAAGGCGTTTTCTTGGAAAAAAAAGAATTGATCTCCATCGGCGAAGGAACGGTAATTGAGCCTGGAGTTTTGATTCAAGGCCCCTGCATCATCGGTAAAAATTGCACGATTCGACATGGGGCTTATATTCGAGGTCCATTTGTTTGCGGCGACAGCTGTCATATCGGCCATAGCGCTGAGTTAAAACATTCTATCTTGCTCGATGGAGCTTGCGCCACCCACTTTGTTTATGTGGGCGATTCGATTTTGGGCAATGCGGTCAATTTGGGCGCCGGCGTCAAGTGCGCCAATCTTCGGTTGGATCGGCAAGAAGTAGCGGTTCAATTGAATGGAAAAAGAGTCAAAACCGGGTTGAAAAAATTTGGAGCTCTCATTGGAGATCGATCGCAAATTGGCTGCAATAGCGTTTTAAATCCCGGAACATTTTTTGGTATGGAAAGTTTTTCTTACCCACTGATGAATTTAAGTGGATTCGTGCCGCCTAGAAGTCAGGTGAGCGCGAAAGGCATTCAGCCGATCGAACAAAAAATTTTAGAGAAACTCTTGTGCCAATCAATCATTACCACCCCCGCATAGAGGCTGCCCTTCGCGAATTCATTGAGCAGATGGGAGAAAAAAACCTCCTAAGAGACGCTTGTGAATATGCTCTTTTAAACGGGGGCAAAAGATTTCGCCCCACTTTAGTTTTAATGATTGCCGATGCTTTGGGACTGGGCCGCGATGTATTGCCAGCCGCTTTGAGCGTCGAATTTTTTCACACCGCCTCAATCATCGCCGATGATCTCCCTTGTATGGACGATGATGACGTGAGGAGAAATCGCCCTTCTGTTCATAAAGCGTTTGGAGAAAGCGTCGCCGTTTTAGCAAGCTATGCGTTGATTGCCGAAGGCTATGGAGGAATCCACAGAAACAGCTTTGGGGAGGGTAAAAATGCCCTTTTGTGTTTGGAGGCTGCCACACGATGCGCAGGGATCAATGGCGCGACAAATGGGCAGTTTCTCGACTTATTTCCGCCCGATTTAAATCTTAGTACGATTCAAAAAATCATCTACCAAAAAACAGTCACCCTTTTTGAGATCTGTTTTATCTTCGGCTGGCTTTTCGGCGGCGGATCTGCGAATCAGTTGGAATTGGTGCGCGAAACCGCCTATCACTTGGGGATGGCCTATCAAATTGCCGATGATCTTTTAGACGATCTACAAGATACAGCTCAGCAAAGTCCGATCAATATCGCGGCCGCTTGTGGAAAAGAGATGGCCATCGATCTTTTCGAGAAGGAATTGACGAGGTTTACTGTCTGCTTGAAAAAGCTTGGGATTTGGAACAGCGATTTTGAAAACACGGCCGCTTGGTTGAAGAAATACCCTGGACCCTTGGGATCCAGGGCTTGAAATTAGACGCCAGCGGTCGCTTCAGCTGGTTTTTTTGCCCCAGTAGCTAGCTTGGCATGGATTGCTTTTTCGATCTCATCGGCAAGTTTCGTATTTCCTCTCAGCTCTTCCCGCACAGCTTCGCGCCCCTGTCCAAGACGGTGGTTTTGATAGCTGAACCAAGTTCCTTTTTTCTCGATCACGCCGCATTCTACGCCGACGTCGATAAGTGAGCCAATGTGAGAGATCCCCTCATTGAAGAGGATATCAAATTCAGCTACCTGGAAGGGAGGCGCGCATTTATTTTTCACGACTTTTACTTTCACGCGCGAGCCGATATCTGAAGCGTTTTCACTTGTTTTGATCCCGGTCATACGGCGGATATCTAGGCGGATGGAGGAATAAAACTTGAGCGCTCTGCCGCCTGTCGTCGTCTCTGGGTTGCCGAACATGACGCCGATTTTTTCGCGGATCTGGTTGATGAAGATCGCGCAGGTATTGCTGCGGGAAAGCGTTGCTGTGAGTTTGCGCAGCGCTTGAGACATCATGCGCGCTTGCAGACCCATAAACTGATCTCCGATTTCTCCTTCTAATTCTGATTTTGGAACGAGGGCAGCCACTGAGTCGATGACGATGATGTCGACAGCATTTGAGCGGGCGAGCATTTCAGCGATATTGAGCGCTTCTTCGCCATTATCTGGCTGGGAGATCATCAAATCATCGATGTTGACGCCGATCTTTGCCGCATAAATGGGATCGAGCGCATGTTCTGCGTCGATGTAGGCGGCGAGTCCTCCATTTTTTTGCGCATTGGCGACGATATGAGTGGCAAGAGTTGATTTTCCAGATGATTCTGGACCAAAGATCTCGACGATACGGCCGCGGGGAACTCCGCCGATGCCGAGGGCTAGATCTAGAGAGATCGCCCCTGTCTTAATGACACTCAATCCGTGGGTTGATGAATGTTTGCCAAGGGCCATGATCGCCCCTTCTCCGAATTGTTTCTGAATTTGGGAGATGGCGAGTTCAAGGGCCTTTTTTTTGCCCGCATCGGGTTGTTGACTCATAAAATTCCTCCTGGAAATGATTTATCCTAAGAATGGAAACATTTTTCCTTCTCGTCAAGGTAGAAAAAAAGGGGGCTCTCTGATTGAATGACGATAAGAGGGTGGACACCCTCTAAGTAGGGGAAGGCCAAAGAGATGATACTAGCGGGCGATATCGGGGGAACCAACACACGGCTCGCTCTTTTTGAAAACGGGCGAATCGTACAAGAGCAAAAATTCCCCAGTCGCGACCATCAAAGCCTCGAAGAGATTGTCCGAGAGTTCCTTAAAGGGAAAAAGGTTAAAAGCGCCTGCTTTGGGATCGCAGGAATCATTCGCGATGGGAAGTGTAAACCGACCAATCTCCCTTGGATTTTGGATGAAGTTCATTTAAGCAAAGGGCTTCATATTCCACGGGTTCATTTATTGAACGATTTAGAAGCTAATGCTTATGGGATTAGGGTTTTGAAGAAAGAAGAGCTCTTCGTAGTGCAAGAGGGAGAAGCGCGCGAGGGGATGAGGGCGTTGATTTCAGCAGGTACAGGTCTTGGAGAGGCGGGGCTTGCCTGGGATGGAAAAACCCACCGTCCTTTTCCTTCTGAGGGAGGGCATGTCGATTTTGCGCCGCGCGATGCTCTTGAAGTGGAACTTTTGCTCTATTTGCAAAAAAAACTCAAACACGCTTCCTATGAACGGGTCATTTCTGGACCGGGACTTCACACTCTATTTCAATTTTTAGTCGAAACGGGGAAGGAAACTTTTAACGAAAATATTCGAAAAGAGATGGAAAAACGGGAGCCGCCCCGAGTGATCTCAGAATGGGGCGAGCAAAAAAAGGACAAGGCTTGCACCCGCGCAGTTGAGTGGTTTATCTCCCTTTACGGAGCTGAAGCTGGCAATGTCGCTTTAAAATTTCTTGCCCTTGGGGGCGTTTATATCGGCGGCGGCATCGCGCCCCAGTTGGCGAACAATTTTCTTCATGGGGCTTTTTGTTCTTCATTTTGCAACAAGGGAAGATTCAAAACCCTTCTTCAATCCATTCCTATCTATATCATCATGAATGACAAAACGGCTCTCTTGGGCGCCGCAAGCTATGCGGAGGGGCAGTGAATCCAGAAAGTGAACGGCTAGGAGAGTACAAAGGAGAGTCTTCTAAAGAAGTTCCTCCTTGGGATCGATGGGGGCCATTTGTTTCGGAAAGAGGTTGGGGAACTGTACGAGAAGATTATAGCGCGGATGGCGATGCTTGGAATTATTTTATCCATGATCATGCCCGCTCTCGGGCCTATAGGAGATGTGAAGATGGGCTGGCGGCGATTTCCGATCGATTTCAAGTGCTTCTCTTTGGCCCTGCCTTTTGGAATGGGAAAGATCCCATCTTGAAGGAGCGTCTTTTCGGTTTAAACTGCTATGAGGGAAATCACGGAGAGGATGTCAAAGAGATTTACTATCATCTCGATGCGACGCCTACTCATAGTTATCTGAAATATCTCTATAAATACCCGCAGCAAGCCTATCCGTACGATTGGCTCGTTGAAGAGAATCAGAAACGAAATGCAGAGGAAAGAGAGTTTGAGCTGATCGATACGGGGATTTTCAACGAGAATCGCTATTTTGATATTTTCATCGAATATGCAAAGGCAGATGCCGATGATATTTGCATTAAGATAGAGGCGTTTAATCGCGGCCCCGACGCGGCCCCTTTACACATCCTACCCCAGCTTTGGTTCCGCAATCAGTGGGCTTGGGGTCCCAAGAGGCTGAAAGAGCCTGAAATTGCGATGGAAGAGGGAAAAGAACTTTGCCTTGTCGCAGACGATAGGTCTCTCAGTTCGCCAAAATATCTACTTTTCGACTATCACCTCGGGCGCCGCTATCTCTACGCGTCCCCTGGAGGAGAGCCGCTATTTACCCATAACGATACAAATCGGCAAAAGCTTTGGGATGAGAAGAATGCAACGCCCTACGTCAAAGATGCCTTTCATCGCTATGTGATTCAAAAGGAAAAGCAGGCAGTCAATCCCCAAAGAATAGGATCGAAAGCGGCGCTGCATTACTTTTTCCCATCCGTAGCTTCGGGAAAAAGTGTTGCCGTCTACCTCCGTTTGACTAACAAACGGACAAAAGAGCCCTTAAGCCAGGTTGAATCTGTGATCGAAAAGCGCAAAAAAGAGAGCGCTCTTTTTTACGAAGATCTTCATCCAAAACGTGCGAATCAGGAAGAAAAGGCGATCCAAAGACAGGCTTTAGCGGGCATGATTTGGAATAAGCAAGCGTATATCTATGACGTAAATACTTGGCTGCAGGGAGATAATCCCAAAGATCCTCCTCCAGAGAGCCGCAAGACGCTGCGCAATATCCACTGGCGTCATATCGTTTCCTATCGAGTATTTTCAATGCCCGACAAGTGGGAATTTCCCTGGTTTGCCGCTTGGGATTTAACGTTTCATTCTCTCTCATTTGCATTGATCGATCTCACTTTTGCTAAAAATCAATTGTGGCTGCTTCTCTTCGACCAATTCCAACATCCCAACGGGGCCGTTCCCGCTTATGAATGGGAATTTAGCGATGTCAATCCTCCCATACAAGCTTGGGCTGTTTTAAAAATGTTCGAGCATGAAAAAAGAAAGTTCGGCAAGGAAGATTACCCCTTCTTAGAAAAATGTTTCCATAAGCTCCTTTTAAACTTTTCCTGGTGGATCAATCGGGTAGACAGTTTGGGAAATAACGTTTTTGAGGGTGGATTTTTGGGGATGGATAACATTGGTTTTGGCGACCGTTCTCAAAAACTACCTCCGGGGTATCTGGTAGATCAAGCGGATGGCGCTGGATGGATCTCTCTTCTTTGTTTAAATCTCATGCGGATTGCCCTGACATTGGCTAAGAAAAATCCAGTTTATGAAGGACTTGGAATCAAATTTTTCCAACACTTTATCTATGTGACGGCTGCTATGCGAAAAGGATATTGGCGCGAATACGATATGTGGAATGAGAAAGATGGATTTTTCTACAGCCATATTCGCTACCCTGACGGCCATACGGACGAGATTAAGATTCGCTCTCTCGTCGGGATCATCCCCTTTTTCGCTTGGGATGTTTGGGATGAAGAGGAGCTGAAGAGTTTTCCAGCTTTTTATGAAGCTTATGAATGGGTGATAGCCAAACAAAGCGACTTGGCCTCTAAGTGCGTTCAACGCATTCCACACGAGTCTGGTTCGCATCATTTATTTGGCCTGCTCGATGCGCATGAAATTGAGCGCTTTTTACAAAACATCTGGGATCCGAATGAGTTCCGATCTGATTATGGCCTCAGAAGCCTTTCTAAATATCATGAAAAGCATCCGGCTGAAATGCATGGGATTTCCCTTGGATATGAGCCTGGCGAGGCGTTAGAGAAGATTAAAGGGGGAAATTCTAATTGGCGCGGACCCATTTGGTTTCCTATCAATTATCTGATGATCGACGCTCTTTTGGGTCTCGGAAAAATTTTTAAGGACAATCTCAAGGTTCAAGTGGGAAAAGAACCGGCGGTGAATTTAACCCAAATGGCTCAATCTTTTGCTGGCCGACTGCTGAATCTCTTCAAGAGAGACGCTAAGGGTAATCGTCCCATGTTTGGCAACTCTGAAAAGTTGCAGAAGGATCCGCACTTCAAAGATTATTTTTTCTACTACGAACATTTTCATGGGGACAATGGGCGCGGCCTAGGCGCTTCCCATCAGAATGGTTGGACTGGCTTGATCGCCAATCTCATCGATGAATTTGAAAAATAACAACTTTGTCAGAAATGAAAACGGGCCAGGAAAACCTGGCCCGTAGAATGAAGAGAAACTATCAACTCAGATTAGAAATCCAATCTGAATGTCAGCGTCATACCTTGGACATACAAGTTGCCGTTTGGTAGTTGGCTGAGGTAACTTGGGACAGTAGAAGACACTTCGTTGAATCTACGGAACATGTTCTGATCAAAGAACACTTGGAAGCCGTATCCAGCTGTGAAATCCATATACCAGTTGTTGCAATCGATATAGGTGCCCCATCCGAAACCCAACTCTAAATCAACGTGAGTTCTGACAGTGCCGTAATCGCGCTCTTTCGTAGTAGTGATATCCCCAGTGATCTCATTCATGTGAGAATCTGAGAGTCTGTTGTATCTTGTGTAAAGGATATCAGCTTCTCCGCATCCGTAGAATCTGAAACCTTCACCAAGCATCCAATTTGAGTCTAAGCCCATTTGTGGACCAATCGCCCAAGAAGTTGAATTTCTTGTGAACTCTTGTTCTGCGACAGTTGTTCCGCTAGAAACTTGATAAATATTGTTCTGCAGTTTCTGACGGATCCAAGCAGCTCTTGCACCAAAGCTAGGACGGAAAGTCAGCTTTGTTCCAACATACTGCCAGCGGCCGAGGGTTAACTCAGCGATATCCATTTTCAGGCGCCATGTTTGGTCAACATTACTGTAAGGAGTAAGTGCGGCAGTCCCGTTCACAATGTTCAACGGGCTTCCCTGTACTTGAGCAAGCACACGGCCAGATGGCGCTGTTGCGCTTGTGCTATTTGAGCCGTGGAACCATGTGTATTCTGCATGCAGATCCCAGTTGTCATAATCAAAGTTTCCACCCATACCGACTTTGAAACCAGGCTTATAATTGTTTTGCTGCTGGATCAAATAACCATCGATCACGCCAGTGCTTGATATTGGCCCTACTGAAGCTGCCAACTCGAGGTTTTCCTCAATTGGTTGCCAGTAGATGAAGCTAGCGTCGAAATACACATCCCAGGGGCAACGTGTCATTGTACGTGCTGGGTAGTTATATGCCGCGTTCAAAACCGGTACTGGCCAAGCAGGGCAGCATGGGTTTGGTGTCGGAGGACACATTTGTGTCGGTGGGTTTGGTTGTGGGCATGGTGCTGGACATGGTTTTGGACATGGCTTGCAAGACTCGCTCTTAGGCGCGCATTTTCCACTGTCCTGGCCAAATACAGATGTAGCAACGAGAAGCGATGCTACCATCCAAGGCTTTGTTTGTTTCAGTAAGTTTAGCATTTTTTTGCTCTCCATTTTGGACGAATAGTTTGTTTTTTTAGCTTTCGCTAGATCTTTCCGTAGCGTTGCCATCCGTATCTACCGAATCAATCCTGCGAAATACCAACTGCTACAGGCGATTCAAGTTTACATTTGGGATGTTAAACTCAAATTGAAAATTAAAGCAAGCAAAATACAAAAACTCTCGACGAGCGCGTGTGGAATTTCTCTCGGAGCAAACGATAAATTTCGGTTGATTTTATGAACGCAAAAAAAAGCCCCAGAAATTTTCCTGGGGCTTTTTTTATTTGAGAGAAAAAGTTGGGATTTAGAAATCCAACTTAAATGTGACTGTCAAGCCTTGGACATACAAGTTGCCGTTTGGCAAAGTGCTGAGATAGCTAACAGTGGTTGGACCAGATGCAGAGGCTTCAGTGAATCTACGGAACATGTTCTGATCAAAGAACACTTGGAAACCGTATCCAGCTGAAAGATCCATATACCACTTATTGCAATCGAAGTACATGCCCCATCCGAAGCCCAACTCTAAATCGAGGTGAGTTCTGACAGCGCCGTAATCGTTTTGTCTTGTGTTCGTGGTTGTTCCGAGAATCTCGTTGGTGTGAGAATCTACGAGTCTGTTGTATTGCGTGTAAAGAATGTCAGCTTCTCCACATCCATAGAATCTGAAACTCTTGCTCAGCATCCAGTTTGCATCCAAACCTACTTGTGGACCTACTGCCCAAGAAGTTGAACTTCTCAAGAAGGTTTGTTCTTCGACTACTGTTCCGCTAGAAACTTGCGTGAAAGCCTCATCTACTTTCTGACGAATCCAAGCGCCTCTTGCACCAAATGTAGGATGGAAAGTCAGCTGTGTGCCAACGTAGTACGAGCGGCCGAGAACCAGCTCGCCGATGTCCATTCCTAAATGCCAGGATTGATCAACATTGCTAAAGGCGGTTCCCAGCTGAATATTCTCTGGGCTTCCTTGAATCATGTTGAAGGTGTAGCCAGCAGCAGCAGCGGCGCTTGTGTTGTTTGTGTTATGGAACCATGTGTATTCTCCATGCAGATCCCAATTGTCATAATCGAATTTTCCGCCGAGACCAACTTTAAATCCGGGCTTATAATCGGTATGCATTCTGATTACTGAACTATCGATCACGCCGAAAGTAGCGGTTGTTGGCGTTGAAATTGCCAATTCGAGATTATCTTCCAGCGGCTGCCAATAGATAAAGCTAGCATCGAAGGTAATATTCCATGGGCAGCGAGTCCTTGTATTTGCTGGATAGTTATATCCTGCATTCAAAACCGGCACTGGCCATGAGGGGCAGCACGGATTTGGGGCTGGCTGGCAAAGTTGAGTGGGTGGATTGGGTTGCGGGCATGGTGCTGGACATGGCTTGCAAGATTCCTTCTTAGACGCACACGACTTAGGCTGGGAATTCTTTGCCCTTCCAAAGCCTTGGCCGAAGATGGACGCAGCCAATAGAAGCGATACCGCTATCCAAGGCTTGGGTTTCATCAATAAATTAAACATGTGTCTTCTCCATTTTTGAACAATTTATTTTGCTTTTGTGAGGATTTTTGCAACGCGCGTGGGTAGGCTGGCGTCTGATTAGGTTGAGTTTTATTCGCTTTCTCTTGTGTCTGCCCAATGGATAAACAATCCAATATGAGGCGTTTGCGGTGCTGACAGACAGCTGCTTCGAGAAATGAACCACGGGTCTGTGAATTGCCACGCTTCTTCATTCGTCTCTTCTTCTTCCTCGTTAATCTCATGGGGACCGAAGAAAATCAGAGGCTGTGAAAAGAAAGAGTTCTTTTGTAACACCACAACTCCCTAGTTTTCTTCATGGTCTCTATACGCCTTATAGCGCAGGGTCCCACTTAATTCGCTAATTAACTGAAATAGTTAAGAGAAGCAATATATATTTATGGGGCGCTAAAAATCAGTGGGTTATAGATTTCCTTTCCAGCATTTAAGCCATATGCTAGGCTGGCTCCCTTTAAGGTTTTTCATGCTTCGATTATTATTTTTGATTCTTGTTCTTTGCGTTGGTTGTCAAAAAACCAGGCCCTATGATCAAAAACAGGCCTTGCGGATCAACATTCGGTCAGATCCACACACACTAGATCCGCGCAAAGCCCGTGATTTGACTGACACAACAGTTATGCACATGCTCTTTGAAGGGTTGACCCGTACCTCTAAAGAAGGGGCGAATGAGTTGGCTTTGGCGAGCAGCGTCGATGTATCAGAGGATGGAACACAATATTCTTTCGTTTTACGTAAATCGTTTTGGTCCAATGGAGATCCTGTTACCGCGTTTGACTTTGCGGAAAGTTGGAAGACAATGTTGGATCCTCAATTTCCCACCGATACAGCCTATCAGCTTTACGCAATCAAAAATGCCAAAAAAGCAAAACTGGGAGAGGTTGGACTAGAACAAGTTGGGATTCGAACCCCAGACCCGTATACCTTGATTGTAACCCTAGAACAGCCGGTTCCTTACTTTCTTAATCTCCTCGCCATGCCCTCTTTTTTTCCCATTCCATCTAAGGTGGCTAACGCCAACCACAATTGGGCGCTTCAATTAGACGCTTACGTTTGTAACGGCCCTTTTGTTCCGGAAATTTGGACTTGCTCCGAGCAATTGCGCATCGTGAAAAATCCTCGCTACTGGCAAGCCAAAGAAGTGCAATTGAGCAGGATTGATCTACTCATGATGCCGAGCGACACAGAAATTCGGATGTTCGAAGCGGGCCATCTAGACTGGGCGGGATCTCCCCTTTCAACCGTTCCCCCCGATGCAATTTCCGATCTAAAGCAAAGTGGGCAATTACATGTTGGGCCGTTTCTTGCGACTTATTTTTTCCGGGTGAATACTGCGGAACGAGTTCAAGATAAAAAGAATCCGTTGAGCTCATCTCGTCTTCGCAAAGCGCTTGCCCTCTCTTTGAATCGGGCTGAGATGATAGAGCATGTTTTGCAAGGAGGACAAGCTCCCGCTAAAAGTTTAGTTCCTCCTGAAATGGGTCTTTCCGAAAGGGGATATTTCCAAGACAGTCAGTCTGAAAAGGCTCGTTCTTTCTTGGTCGATGCCCTGTTGGAGTTGGATCTGACCTTACAAACATTAGAGCCGATTAAAATCAGCTATCCCAACTCTGGGCGCAATGCCACGATTGCTCAAGCTGCTCAAAAACAGTGGGAAAAGACGCTCGGCATCCGTGTAGAGCTCGATGCGATCGAATCGAAAGTCTTCTTCCAAAGGATCGGTCAAAAGGAATTCCAGATCGCAGTGGGTGATTGGACGGCCGATTTTGACGACCCGATTAATTTCTTGGAAATCTTTAAGTATAAGGCTGCAAAAACTAATAATACGAATTGGGAAAACGCCAAATATATTGATCTTTTAAATCAGTCTGCACTATGTAGAGATTCTAAAGAGAGAAAGGGGCTTTTGCGCGAGGCAGAACAGATCTTGATGGAGCAGATGCCGATCATTCCGGTTTTTCATCTGGTTCTAAACTATCTGCAGTGTGAAAAGCTTGAAGGGGTAGCGTTGTCTCCTCTTGGCGGGATCGATTTCCGTTGGGCCCGTTTGGATTCTTCTTCTCTTTAGAAAGAGACCCATGCGGCTGAAAATAGCGATACTCATTCTCTGCCTTCCCCTTATATTAAGGGCTGGCACAAATGATGGAACCATCCTTCTTCATAATGATACGGCAGTCATCCTAACGGCTGTGATTCAAGCTTCTGATGGGAGCTATCTAGGTCAGTTCACTGTGCAGCCTGGCCAACAGAGGAATTGGACGACGAACATGATTCCTACAGGCTATCTTCGCCCCGGAACGCCGAATATCTCTTTAACCCCTTATACAGTGATCTGGCAATGTCCATCCCAGGCGATTTTTTCGATGGGTATCGGTGTGTCTCCGGGGGCTTACATCAAAGCGACACTTTGCGATGGACCCCATTTCTGCGCTCCTAAGCAAGAGCAGAAAAAAGAAACCCCGCCTCCCGCCTCAAGTCTGAAAAAAAAGAAATAACTACACTAAGATTAGTTCTTTTACCGGGATATCCCAAGAATCTCTGGGCAGTAGCTCTTCGCACATCTGCTCTTTAAATCCGACGCCGATTGTGAGAATGTCCCCCGCCGATGCCAAGAATTGGTCATACCATCCCTTCCCATAGCCAATTCGGTACCCTTCCCGATCAAAGCCGAGTCCCGGCACCAAAATACAATCGACTTGATCTAAAGAAACCGCGAAGAGGGCATCTGGTTTGTAAGGAACCAAGAGGAGTCTATTTTCAGCGGCAAGCAACTGATTTAAGGGGGTGAGATCAATCTCCGTTCCCATACTTGTAAAGGAGAGAACCTTTCCTTTTAAGAGGAGCTTTTCCTTTAAAAGCAAAGAGGCTTGCTCTCTTCGCTCCGAAGAGAGCGCTTTTCTTCTCATTTGCAAGATCTGGCGCCATTTTTCTTTATTGTTCAGCGGGTTTGCCCTTTGCATAAGAGACCTTTCTTAAGAAAGCGCCCATCTCATCATAGATGGTGGCGAGTCCGTTGCCATTAGAAATGGTTGAAACCGCCTCTGGTTTGTTGATTTTGAAATATTGTCCCTTAACGAGGAGGTCTTCTTCGTACTCTTCGAGCATCATCAACGCGCCATTTCGATACCAAGCGAGCGCTGGGCCTGATTTTTGATTGCGGGAATACTCTCTTTGGCTTTGGAGCTGGCCATTGGGAAACCAGGTCTTCACGCATCCATGGACCGCGTTGTCGTTCCAATACAAAGAAAGCTTTGGCAAAGGGCTTTTCTGATTCTCCTCCACTTCACGGGGAAGATAATATTCCACTTCCTCTCCATGTTTTTTCCCGTTCTTTACGTAAAATGACTTGCGCAGTTCTTTGGAGGAAGTAAATTGTCTAACCAAGCCTTCGGGCTTGCCCATTTTGAACTCGACTAATGTGAGGGCGTCATTTTCAAAAAATGCTTGGAATCCGCCCCCATTCTCTACCCCCGAAATGAGGGTGCCTTCTTTGTCATAGTAGTTGCCGCTGAGGAGCAGTCCATTTTTATAC
>Ga0364893_10401_pt1 | contig 13549 bp, 15 predicted proteins | sample ExccelJu500001D3_FD_206943 | JGI IMG/M metagenome (GOLD analysis project Ga0364893, IMG submission 206943) | Enriched cells from Trout Bog Lake Hypolimnion, Wisconsin, USA - BchlTB.July16.5000.01.D3 | ecosystem: Environmental > Aquatic > Freshwater > Lake > Hypolimnion/Profundal zone | place: USA...
AGCTTAATTACGGTAACCTTGCCGGCGATGTCTTTTTTCATGCTTTTTCTCCTGCTTTTTTGCCGAGTTGTCAGTGCGACGATGCGCGGTGTGAATGAATTTTATGTACTCGAGGGTAAGCACATGCTCCTTCAAATCTGAAAGTCTGTATGGTAAAAAATACCTTATCGTTATTAAGTCTTGCTTTAGTACCAGCCTTAGCGCCTTCTTATGCGATGGCGGAGAGCGATCCAACGCCACCACTCAACTATGCACAACAATCTGTCGCGTCAATCGTGAAGTTCAGCCTCGAATCTGTAAAGATGTCTGGCACCGAACATATGGGCTTATTGGGTGGAAATTATTTGTTGGAAGTACAGCAAGATGTGTTTCTTGGCCCAGCGGTGTATAGCGCAGTAACAGGCAAACGCGGTGGTTTGTACGTCGGTGGTATTGAAGCTAGCTTGAGAAAAACGGTTTCTCCCTCTTTATCGATTGAGCCAGGCATGTACATCGGTGGCGGCGGTGGCGGTAGCGCTGGTGTTGGTGGCGGCTTGATGTTACGGCCTCATCTTGATCTGATGTTGCGAAACAAAGGTTCCTCTTTTGGTGTGTCGGTTTCGCAAGTTCGCTTTCCAAGCGGTCATATAACTAGTAACCAAATTGGATTGGTGGCTAGTCTCGATGAAAATTTTGTATACACGCAGCCTGAATTAGCGGGGCGCTCAATGTTCAGTTCTGATCGTGGCGGCCTTGGTTTTGATCGTATCATGGTCAATGGCGGAAGCTATCAGCCACGTTCCGGAACCCAAAAACTGGACGGTAGCACGGCAGGTCAGATTGGGTACGCAGGTTTCCGTGCTGATCATTTTCTGAATGAACATCTGTTCTGGGGTCTGGAAGGTGGCGCTTTTGCGCATGGCTCTTCAGATGGCTATGCTGAAGTATTGGGTGCAATGGGGGTCGAATATCCCGTCATTTCAAATCAATTAAAGGTGGGTGCAATTGCTGCTTTAGGAACTGGTGGCGGTGGCAGAATTAATGTTGGCGGTGGTGCGTTGGCGAAAGGTGGTGTGTACGCACAGTGGCAAATCACCGATCAGGTGTTTGTTGGCCTCGAAGGCGGCATCGCAGATTCACCGAATGGCAATTTCAGATCACGTTACGAACTGGTACAAATAGGAATGAAGCTCGATAGTGCCAATAAATCTTCCCACGGAGATGATCTGCGTCAAATTAACGGCGCGGAATGGGCGTTAGATGGTGCTGATTATTTGAACGCCGCACGTAAATCGGGAACGAAAGAAAGTTTGCAAACCATCGGTTTTGTGATGAACCGGGACATCACGAGCTCGACTTATCTGACGGCGCAAGCACATAGTGCCCTGCGTGGAAATGCTGGTGGTTTTTCTATCGGCTTAGTTGGTGCGGGTATCCGTTCACCCGAAATTGGTCACGGTATCTCATTTGGTGTTGAAGGTTTGATCGGAGCCGCTGGTGGTGGCGGTGTTGACTCTGAAGGCGGTGCTGTGGTCCAAGCCATCCCATATGCGAATGTTGTGTTGAACAAACATATGGGATTACGTTTGGGTGTTGGTCGCATTCATTCTTTGAAAGGTGAATTTAATTCAAATGTTGCCAATGCTGCGCTGGTTGTTAAATTTGGATTACCCGGTCATTAACGTAACCTGATGTGCCCCAAGCGGGTGTGACCTGGTGATCGCACCCGCTTACGATCTGGGGATTTTCTAAGCGCCCCCAGACCATTGACGAGCGCCCCCTCACTTTCTCTCACTGGATTTCCCTCATGAAGCAACGCTACTCCATCGTATCAACGGCTATTATTTTGATTTGTGTAGCCATTGCCGTCATTTCAAAACTGGGAAATTCAATTGAAGCGCTTTCTCCCCTATTTATCGCCAGTCCTGGTAGTGAGGGCTTAAGTGATGTAATGAACGGCCAGCTATGGCGTCTGGCGACACCGATATTTATTCACTTTGGCATCATGCATCTGGTGTTTAACCTCATGTGGGTGTGGGATTTGGGGCGTCTGATCGAGGACAAAAAAGGGGCCGCATTTTATCTGGTGTTTGTGCTGATCGTGGGTGTATTGTCGAATCTGGCGCAGTATTTCTTTACGGGTTCACCGTATTTTGGCGGTATGTCTGGCGCGCTCTACGGGATGTTCGGTTATATCTGGATACAAGGACGGCATAACCCAAGTTTTGCTGACGACTTGCGCAAAGATACGATTGTGATGATGCTCGCATGGTTTGTTTTATGCTGGACAGGTTTGCTCGGGCCAATTGCAAACTGGGCGCATACAACGGGGCTTGTTGTCGGTATGCTCTGGGCGTATCTGAGTGTTGCCTTCAACAAAAATTCTGCTACGCAGACACGCAAGAGCATGCTCAATAGTGACCAGCTTCCCCAAAAACAAAGCCTGCAATATTTATCCACGGCCGACATATTGAAAATTGAAGCACAAAGACAGTGGGCACGGGAGCAGTATTTACCCGAAGCACGACAGAAGTACGATAGTGTCGAAGGCAAACTGGCGATTATCGACGCCATCGTCAGCCAGCATGCTGGCCTTCCGTTCTCTGTCGAAGAAATGCAGGCATTAGAAATGACATTTGGCGATGCGCTAGTGCACGCAACTGGCATGGAATGGGCTACCTTGGAAGACCAATCCGGCAGAACCCCAGTTTTACTGACACCAGAAACACCACCGCGGCTTTGGCCTGTAAATACAGTATCGCAGTGGTTGGCGCGCGGTCGATCTACAAGCATTAGCGCTATTTTTGAAGAAGCTGTGCGCTCAATACAATCCAATTCACGCGCAGGTAATTCCTAAGCCTGCGATTGAAAATCTCTATAAATATTAAGCCTTCCAGCCGTTTTTGGTCTGGATAGCCTTATTTTTACTAGATCATTAAATAAATATTTTTTAAAATTTAACAAATTCTCAGTCGAGGATTTTGCCTCCTATTGGATCAGGTTCTGAGAATTACGGTAGCGCAAGCGCCTATGATAAACTTGAGCTCCTCAGTCCCAGATATATCTATCCGGGCTTTACCAGATCAAGATTCAGAAAAATGACTACTGCAACAGAAATTAATCAACTTTTTCCGCGCCCTTTGTGGCAATGGTTTGAACAAATTTGCGCGATTCCTCACCCTTCCAAGCATGAAGCAGCGCTGAGTGAATTCATCCAGCAATGGGCAAAGAGCCGCAATCTGCCAGTGGTTGTGGATCACGTTGGCAATCTGATCATTCGAAAACCGGCCAGCGCTGGTATGGAAGATCGAAAAACGGTCGTCATTCAGGCGCATCTGGATATGGTTCCACAAAAGAATGCCGATAAAGTACATGATTTTGTGACCGATCCTATTCAACCATGGATCGATGGAGAATGGGTCAAAGCCAAGGGCACCACGCTCGGCTCGGACAATGGTATCGGCATGGCGTCAGCTTTAGCAATTCTGGGTTCAGATGAGATCAAACACGGTCCGCTGGAAGTGCTATTGACGGTCGATGAAGAAGCTGGCATGACTGGCGCGTTTGGCTTGCAGGCAGGCATGTTGGATGCCGAAATTCTGATCAATACCGATTCTGAGCAAGAAGGCGAAATCTATATGGGTTGCGCCGGTGGCGTCGATGCCGAGATCACCGTGCCTATGCAATGGCAAGCTGCGGATCAACAACACCAGGCATTTACGCTGAACATTGCAGGTTTAAAAGGTGGTCACTCAGGCGTTAATATTCATCTGGGGCGTGGCAATGCCAATAAACTGATTGCACGTTTTTTAGCCGGACATGCGGCCGAGTTGCAAATGGCACTGAGTGAGTTCAAGGGCGGCTCTTTACGTAATGCGATTCCTCGTGAGGCACAATGTAGCTTTACCGTTCCCGCAGATAAAGTAGACTTACTGAATCAACGTGTCGGGCAATATCTGGCCATCTTACAAGCAGAGTTAGCGACTGCAGAACCAGCGCTGAAACTGAGTCTGAACAGCACAGCATTGCCAGCAAACACGATGCAAATCGCTGCACAAAAAAAACTCATCAATTTGCTCAACGCCTGCCCTAACGGCGTGATACGCATGAGTGATGAAATTGCTGGCGTCACTGAAAGCTCATTAAATCTGGGCGTGGTAACAACGGAATCTGAGCAGGTTACTGTACTGTGCTTAATCCGTTCATTGATCGATAGCGGCCGTGAAAACATTGAGAGCACATTGCAATCCTTAAGTGATCTTTCGGGCGCGGGGATTACTTTTTCTGGTTGCTACCCAGGTTGGAAACCAGACACCAGTTCACCGGTAATGGCGATCGTCAAAGAAACTTACGAAAGCATTTACCATAAAGAACCTGACATTATGGTCATACATGCAGGTCTGGAATGCGGTCTATTTAAAAAGCATTATCCAACTCTGGATATGGTGTCCATTGGTCCGACGATACGCTTCCCACATGGCCCCGATGAAATGGTCAACATCACCACCGTTGGCCAATACTGGACTTTGTTGTTAGCGGTTCTGGAGCGCATTCCGGCTAAGGTCGTTTGAAACTCAATTCTGACTATTTGAGGGCAACATAATGGGAATCGCTAACGGTTCCCATTTTTTTTGGATGGGTGTAGAAGTTTTTCTTCATCACTTCTCTTTACTAACATCGGTATTGACGACTGGATTTACGATCACTTGCGGCAGGATTAACGAATGCTCGACAATAATGCGACTGGTGTCGATAGGTACTGACCTCTCAGTCGCCACGATTTGCTCCGCGACTGCCTTGCGTGGACGCACTGGTTGCGGGTGACGCAGAAAAAACATGATGATCTCCTGGGTGGCTTTTACAATCTGGCTAGACTCCTTTAGCGCCAGACAGCGTGCAAGAAGCGAATATGACGGCGTACATAGCAATTACAAGCAGCTACTACATTAAAATGCCGAACGCACGATGAATTACATTTAGTAAAAATAAATTAATTTTGGATGTAACTTTTTTGTTAGCATTTCTTTCCTTACGTACTTCATTTGTCGAGCATCAACGATGTTGAGCACAAATTCATCTTCTATCGGGAGTTGTCCATGAAAAAAATCTGTACCTTTGCTAGTTTTAGTTTTGTATTGTGTACGGCGTCAGCTCTGACCGCGCCAGCCCATGCTGACAATGTCAGCGTAAAAATAGCACCAGGGTTGTGGGAGAGTGATCAGACCATGTTGATTAATGGCCAGAATATGATTGAAATGATGCGTAAGCAAATGGAAAAAAGCCTGGCCTCTATGCCCCCCTGATCAACGCGCTAGCATAGAAAAATCTCTTTCCAATTCAGGGATGAGCGGAAAAACGCAATATTGCGTCACGGCTGCGCAAGTGGCAAAAGGCATGGATGTTGATGCCTTCAAGAAAAAGTTGGAAACAGGTCAGAAAAACTGCAACGTCAACATTATTTCAGCCAACGAAAAGGGCGGAAAATTCAACGCAATGTGCAATATGAAAGATGGCACAACATCGAATTCGACCGGAGAGTATGTCGTTAAAAGCGATAAGGAATGGATTTATAACATGGTCGGTGACAGCAACAAGGGCATGGCTGGCGCAGTTGGCGCACCAGGTGGCAAAACACACGTGACGATAGAGGCGCATTCCGTATGGGTAGGTAGCGACTGTGGCAATATCAAATCTATCGAGTAATGCAGTGTGAAATACTTAAGAGTGAATCCGGCCAAAAAAAAGCTTCTCGCCGGATTTTTATTGTCAGAGACTAACCACGCACTCGCCCTGAGCGCCTCGACCAGATTAGCCAGAACGTGATTCAAGGTGTAGGATGTCCGCTGTTCTTACCCATTCAGGATTTGTTTTGCAGCACTCCACATCAAGCAATAGCATCACGGCAACAGATAACAACAGTGGCGACGCCATCGAGCCCGTTGAAGAAACAGCAGAAGCAGAAATCCAGGCAATACGCGAACCACGTTTATGGCGCGATAAAGGTTGGACCGCCCGCGTCATCAAAAACGATGACGATGAAGGATGGGCAGTAGCTATGCTCAAAGATGGCGAACCTGAGCCCGCATTAGTCGGCCCCTGGACCATGGGGCGCGATAAAAAAAATCCTAAACCACTCGACACCAACGCCTTTAATACCTTAGTCAAAACGGCATCAGAAGTGATACGTCGCCATGAGCAGCAACTCTATGCACAACTAAACAAAAGCATGATGCTCAGCACCGATGAAGCAGATTACAAGATTATCCTCAATATCGTCCCCGATGAAGACGATCCGTATGCGTATCTGAGTGCCGAAGACGCAGCAGGTAATTTATTGGCAAAAGTCAAAGTCACGCCGCATTACAAGCTGAACAGGCAAAATGCACTGAAATGGATAGAAAACGATTTCCGGCGACCAGAATAAATCAAAGGCGATGACGCTGTGGTCACCATTGAGTTGACTTTTGGTGGTCACACTGTGTGTTGCGGTCGGTTTAGGTGTAGGGCTCGGCGTCTTCCCAGCCTGCCAAGTGCCTGAACCAGACCCAATTGCCGCATTACGAAGTGACGGCTGATTTTTCGACAAGGACCTTTTTTCACCGGTGTATTGATTCTTAAATTGATCCTTGAATTAACTCGTCTGATGAACGCTTTTTATCTGCTTGTCAGGCTTTTATGCTTTGATGGTTGTCCTCATCAAAGCATAAATATGCCTGATTCATCAACCGATAATAACGCTACCGTTAGCAATGTGCACCCGATCACCTTCACGATATTCTGGTTGCACAGAAGGTTTAAAAGTCCGCACGTGACCATTGTCCATCTTGACTCTCACTTCATACACCGTCGTTGTATGTTCGCGTTTTTCAATGGCATTGCCTGCAAAACCGCCACCAACGGCACCAGCAACAGTCGCCAGGCTGCGACCATTACCATTACCTACCTGATGTCCCAGCACACCACCTAAAACGGCGCCAGCGACTGCACCAAGACCACTTCCGTGCGCAGCTTGCTGTTCAACCGCGCGTACCGACTCCACCACACCGCAGGTTTCACAAATTTTTTGCTGCATTGGTGCCGTATTTACACCGTTTTGCGACAAATTGGAACTGTTCGCCGTGTTAGCCGGAGCGCCGTTACTCTGCGCCAGGTGTTGATCCGGGGTAGGTAAATTAACCGGTGCAAGCGTGGATCTGGCATTATTGTCTGCCGTACCTGATGCGCTCACAGGCGTCGCTGTGGCGACTGCATTACTTGCACTCGTCGCTCCGGACTGGTTGTCCACTTTTGGTGTGCTATTTGAATTAGGTAACATTCCCGTCATCGCAGCGACCCCAACCAGACTCACCAGGATGACTGATGCAGCTGCGCCGGCGACGAGAGGATGAATACGTTTGCTTACTTGGTTCTCTGACATGGAAAATTCCCGTAAAGGTTAAAAAATGTGGCATTGTGAGGTATTCAACGGTGCGCTGGTGTGTCGAGTTGACGCCAAGACTGTTTCATTCGTAAGCAGTTGTAACTGAAGGCGAAGCGGCGTCTCTGCAGTTTTAATCAAATAGCATCTACTCACATCAAACATGCACGTTAAAACGGAAGATATAAAAAAAACCGGAGATATTTGCGATGGCAAATCATTCCGGTTTTTCTTTTGCAACAGTGATTGAAAAAATTTATTTCAATATTTGTCGCATTATAAGCAACAAATGGCTCTATATTCTCTCGAACTTCGAGCAAACTTCACTTGCTAAGATCGTCCTTATCAGAAGCTATATTGCATACCAACGGAGTAGTTGGTCACAGCTTCTTTGTCGCCATTGTATTTAATTTTACGTGTTTCAACTTCACTGCGCAGTGCCAGTTTGTCGGTCAGCTTGTACGTCAAGCCCACGCCAAATACAGGCGCTGTCGAAGTCGTACTATCGCTACCCGGTGCATCTTGCACGATGTAGTTATTACTTGCCTTGATTCTTGCGACACCAACTTTGGCAAAGCCAGTCAATTTGTCAGTCAAGGCCTGGTTGTATAAGCCAGACAATTCAAAGCCAGTACCTTTCAGATTGTAGGCATTTAAACCACCTGGTGTACCTTGGGTGCCATTCACTGTACCCAAAGAAAAGTAACTTGCTTCAACAGCAAACTTATCATTGATGTTATAGCCGCCTAAAATTTTGTAAGCGCTTGAGTTTGTTGTGCAACCGTCCAAGCCAGTGCAATCCTCACTCCAGGATGCTTTACCAACTGTGCCACCAACGTACACTTGGGCAGAAGCGGCTGCACTCAACATCAAACCAGCAGCGGCCAACAATGCGATCATCAATTTATTTTTCAACATGATTTCTTCCTTTTTATCAATGTGTATTTAAATTCAACTACACACGAATTGTGTAGCGTATCTTCGGCAGAACTGCTTGTTAGCGAAGCACAGACGTAGTCTCGCATTGCCCATACACATTGAAAATCAAAATCAAGGAAGTCTCGCTAGACAGGACAAAAAGAATCTTAATTTAATACCTTTTAATACTATTTTATAAATTTGTACCAATATATAAGACAAACCTACGTAGTAACACTCATAGTTAGCCATCAAAATACTGCATCGCGACATAGACAATCAACGGATTCAAGCGCACTCACCTGATGGGTATTTACTACTTTTTACAACGAAATTTTGTCAGAAATCTTGTTTCTTAAAAGTTGATTGACCATGAAAACATAAACACGCACAATAAGTCGTTGATGATTGCTGATGTGCCTGAAATTATTCCGATCAACTCATTTCATAAGTAAATAAAATATGAATAAGGCTCAAGCAATGCTAGAGGCGTTGCGTTCCAATTATTTGAAAGATTTACCTTCGCACATTGATGATCTGGAAAGCTTAGTATTAAAACTGGAGTCCCAAGGGTTTGAATTAGAAATTTGCCGCGACCTGTATCGACAAATTCATAGTTTAAAAGGTAGTGGCGGTACATATGGCATGCATGTAATTTCGGATATCTGTCATCCATTTGAAGATTTAATATCCGGTCTCTTAGAACATACCGAATCACTGTATCAAGGCTTCGTCAGCACGGCATTGGAATACATCGATTTACTGCGCAAAGTCGCATCTCACTATCAGCAATCAAAAACTCCGGATGAAGAAATCAGACTCAAGCTACAGGATCTGAGAAATCGGGCGCTTCAAAATCCTTATTCCGCATTGGTCATTGAAAGCTCAGATGTCGTCGTCAACATCATTAAGGATGTCTTGAAAATGCATCATTTTCGCATAGAAGTAGCGAAAGATGGATATCTTGGTTTGGGACGAATATTGTCCGAGCCTTTCGACCTCGTTATCACTGGCCTTGAAACACCACGCATGAATGGGATGGCCCTGATCAGTGCTGCACAGCGATTGGGTGGGAAATTCAAAAATACGAAATGCGTTCTGATTACCGCCTCCAGACTCAGGCAAGATGAAGATATACCAGATTTTGTTTTGCAAAAGGATGCACTTTTCAGAGAGCGCTTTAATAAAGTCGTTCATCACCTCATCAACTAATAACTTGACTTCTATCGTGAGAATCAACGCTGTATTTACGCCGTATTTACGCCGCATCCACGCATTAAATTCAATATAATTTCCGTGAAATCCGTATCTTTCCGCATTACTTGATAGTACTCCACAAGGTACAATCACAAGACTTGCAAAGTCTGAGCTCCGTTACTATGCCGTGTGCCCCGCATTCGAAAGGGCGCGCACTTTTCGGTTTGCCCACTTGAGATGCAGGCAAATTGATCCGTCCACTTATGCAAAATAAAAAATTCAACGCCGTATTTAACTCTTACCTGATTTATGTCGGAGTCGCCATCGCGTCCGGCGGTGTCGCTCTTTACACACCGATCATCGTTTCGGAAACAGGTAAACATTTTTCTGGATTTTGGGCGGCATCAATTTTATTTGGGCTCAATTTAGGACGAGTCCTCGGTTCGTATGCTGGAAGCCGTTTTCCGAAAGCAGCGAATCACCCATGGGCTGTTTCAGGTAATATTTTCTTAGAAGGCATCGCTTTGTATTGCATGGCATTTCTGGATCATGCCTGGGCATTAGCCACCTTGGCTCTACTCGCCGGCTTAGGGAGTGGTTTATCTTTTCCGGGATTAAAAAATTATTTATTAAAACTCAGAGAATTAGATCAATCCGCACTGTTTAGTCGCCTCGCATTTGCAATACGCATGGGTTTAGTCGGCGGCTATCTGACTGCGAGCTGGGTTCCACACGATCATTTGAAACTGGTCTTCTTTATCGTTCTGGTCACCTTCATTGCCTACGGTGTGTTTATGCTCATCGCCATGAAAGCCATTGCAAAAAACGAGGCATTATATTTGGCAGCACAGTCAGAATTAAGTAACGACGCGGAGTTGGTTACGCAAGAGATTAACGAAGCTGCCCTGAACAGTAGTATGCCATCCAGAATGGCAGAATTACCGCTCATGTTTTATTTATCAAATGCTGTTTTTTGGTGTTTTGCGGTACAGCCGATGATCGGCTTTAGCTTACATATTCCTAAATTTACTCCTGATATACCCGTCTCGACACCGTTTTGGCTGGCAGCACTGGTCATCATTTTTTTCCAGATACCGATCTCTAAACGGGCCATCAGAACTCGGGATCATTTTAAATTTTTACAAATTGGCTACCTATGCTTATTTGTCAGCTTTGTGGTAATGATACTGTTTGGGCATTCTAGTGCTGCTGTCATCACTTCAGCAATTCTGCTGTCGTTCGGACAAGTATTTTATGGCCCCTCACTGGATGTATTGACGGCGCGCTTTGCTGACAAGGTCAACGCCGACACCGGACAGCTCATGTCACGACAAATGCTCTATCAAAGCATGGGAAATATGATTGGCAGTATGGCCGGTGGAGTGTTATTCGATCTGGCACAAAGTATGCACAATCCTGCTTTGAATTGGCTGATATTAGCCGTCGGCAGCCTTGCCATGGTAATCCTGAGCAAAAGCAAAATCCCTCAACTTTACAGAAGTGCGGGGACATTAAACACGGCTCATTAATTTGTGCCGCATCCTGTTTTAGTCAATACTGTCGCTCACCGCCAGGAATACTGTCGAGCTCATGAGCGTTAACCAGTCTTGCGCCTGCGCAAGGCGCAAGATTTGTCGGGCACCGGGCACCAATCCCCCCTGGAGGCTAAGTCCGTTTACATCGGTTCAAATGGCGTCAATGCACAACGAATATACGTCTGCTGGCGGGTTTGCATACGTTGTAGTATCAAAATAACTGTTTCACTATCAATTGCGTTAAAACTAAATCCTGAACGGATATGCATGCCGCCTTCAGGGGTAGACCAGATGTGCTTGAGTCGGATGACTGGCATTTCCAATGCATTTTCTTCTTCCTCTAATATTCGCAGTTGATACTGTGAATGCGTAATTTTTTCATCGAAAGAAGTTAGTAACTGGATACCACTTTCACTCATATCTACAACAAGAGCGGACAAGCTATTTTCTTCGCCATCACGGTTAAAGACCCACACAGGAATAAATCCTTGGTCCTTAGGCAAACGGAAGAACTGTACGCGCTGAAAACTACGGTTATCTGGCTGGGTCATATTCAATCGAAGTAAAAAGTGACGAAATGGAGCAATACTGAAAATACATCATCAAAAAACCTTAACCCCACACGATAGATATTGTTTATGACTCTATCGTGACGATTGATGCACCAATGATATGTTTCGCAACACCCCCGTCTTCTATTAATCAGAGGAAGGGTTCAAGGATTGAACTGCTTACTTAATTTCACCATCCAACTTCGGCTGACTTCATGTAAATGTCTCTGGACAATGGCGTATCCGTGTTTTTCATATAGTTTGATTAACTTTATATTGCTTGCAGCAGTCCACGTTGTTGCCACCTTTTGTGACTGTGCTCGCATCCACGCTTCACCTTGACACAACAAAGCGCCGGCAAATCCCTGCTGACGATAGCCGGGATCAATATAGCTGGTTGAAAATAAGCCTTCACTTATGCCATTCTCGATAATTTCAATGCGAACAATCGTGTGGCCGACAATGACTCCAGTCTCATTCTCTATCAAAAATACTTGCCCCTGACATTGGCTTAAATCGAGATGCCAAAGTATACGGGCTTTTAACCACTCTACGGAATACATCGTATCCGCAAATTCCTGACCTTCAACTTCAATGAGCGTTTGACGCATCCATGATGCGACTAAAGTGAGCTCTTGATCGGAATCAGGGTTCAAAGGACGAATCTGGTTGATCAAATCAGCTTCTCTATTCTCTCTGTCCAATAAGTGAGGTTCAATTTCAGCTACGTGCGCATTTTGCATTCGTAATCTCCGGCTTTTAACATTTACAGGCGATCGTCTTTTTTGAAATGGAAACCGCCAAGTTTCGTATCGACTACTGACAGAAACTGACAATACATCTCCTTATTATAGCCATGCGTTAGCGCCTTTCGATGAACAGATCGGCGACGCCTTTTAATGTTGTTCAATCTCTGGAGATGAATCATGACAGACCCTAATTTTGTACTTTTATATGTAAGCCAACCAACCGTCAGTGCGCAGTTTTATTCTGTTCTCTTAGGATATGAGCCAATTGAAAGCGCACCAACATTTGCTATGTTTGCGCTTTCTTCTGGTGTCATGTTGGGCTTATGGGGCAAGGAAGGCGTATTGCCAGGTGCATCGTTGACCAGTGGCGGGGCAGAGATAGCTATTGCCGTTAAAAGCGATACCGAGGTAGATGGGCTTTACCAGTTATGGTGTTCGCGTGGTCTGGTCATGATTCAAACACCTTGCGCATTAGATTTGGGTAGACGTTTGTCACACAAGACCCTGATGCGCATAGGATCAGAGTATTTTCACCATCGTCAATCGTCGCTCAAAGTACATAGCGTTGACGGGGCGCATCTTATATAAAAAAAAGCCAGCCAGAAAAAATCTGACTGGCTTTTTTATTGCTCATGATTGAACCTCAGACTTAAGCTTCACCCAGATAAGCAGCCTGAACCTTAGGATCGTTCAGCATATCTTTCGCATTACCGCTCATCGTGATCAAACCTGAATCCATCACATAACCACGGTGCGCCGCCTGCAGAGCCAGCTTCGCATTCTGCTCAACCAGCAGAATAGTCACGCCCTGCGCTGATACGTTGCGAACCACTTCGAAGATTTTTTCGACCATGATAGGCGACAGACCCATCGACGGTTCATCGAGCAACAGCAAATCTGGGTGGCTCATCAATGCGCGTGCCATCGCCAGCATTTGCTGCTCACCACCTGACAAAGTACCCGCTAACTGCGCCGAACGCTCTTTCAGGCGTGGGAAAACGGAGTACCATTTTTCGATGTCTTCATTGATGGCAGCTGTATCGTTTCTGGTGTATGCACCCATCATCAGATTTTCATGAATGGTCATACGAGTAAATACGCCACGACCTTCAGGAACCATCGCCAGATGGCTGGTTACCAGCTCGAATGATTTTTTCCCACGGAGATTTTCGCCACGATAAAAAATATCACCCTCTACTTTGC
>Ga0364893_10491_pt3 | contig 13349 bp, 7 predicted proteins | sample ExccelJu500001D3_FD_206943 | JGI IMG/M metagenome (GOLD analysis project Ga0364893, IMG submission 206943) | Enriched cells from Trout Bog Lake Hypolimnion, Wisconsin, USA - BchlTB.July16.5000.01.D3 | ecosystem: Environmental > Aquatic > Freshwater > Lake > Hypolimnion/Profundal zone | place: USA...
GACTTGTTTCTGCGCCACAAAACCACGCGCCGCACAGTGTACGAGCACTATTTTCAGCAGGCAGAACCCGACACCTTTGATGTGTTGCTGTGGAACGAGCGTGGCGAAGTCACCGAATTTACGCGCGGTAATGTGGTGGCAGAAATAAATGGCCGACGCATCACTCCTCCCCTCTCATGCGGACTGTTATCCGGCACGCTGCGCCAGGAGCTACTGGAAGAAGAGCAAATCGAGGAACGGATCCTCACGTTACAGGAGCTGCAACGGGTCAGCGCCTTATGGTTTATTAATGGCGTGCGCGGTTGGGTTCCGGTAAAGTTAACCCCGGATAGAATCACTCAAGCCCAACTCCGTCAACAAGCGGGAGATCTTCCGCTCATAACGCCCGTGGAAGGGTAAAACAGGAGAACCTGTGACAATTGTTCGTCAGCTTCTGTGTCTATGCCTACTATTTGAGGCCGCTTTCGTGCAGGCGGATGACGTTATTCGCCTAGGTAATCTCAAGCTGGCTCACTTTGGTGCCGTGTCCTACATGAAAGAAATTGCGCCCAAATGCGGTATTAAGATAGAGGAGTATATTTTTGCTAAAGGCACGGACAAAGTGTTTCAAGCGTCATTATCCAGTCAACCCCTACTTATTATGGCCGCTCGGCATCAAGAGCGAAGTCAATCATCATGATGGCATTCTTTTTCACAATCCCAATTAACAATATTACGCCAATTAAAGCAATAAGACTGAACTCAACGCCGGTCACCATCAACGCAATTAAAGCACCAACCCCAGCAGAAGGGAGGGTGGAGATAATGGTGATGGGATGAATATAGCTTTCATAGAGAATGCCCAATACCACATACACGGTGAATAAAGCGGCCATAATAAGTAGGGGTTGACTGGATAATGACGCTTGAAACACTTTGGCCGTGCCTTGAAAACCGCCATGTACAGAGGGTGGTACACCCAAGCTGACAAAGGTGTTGTCGATGGCTTGTGTGGCTTGACCCAATGACACGCCCTCCGGCAGGTTAAACGTAATGGTACTGGCGGGGAATTGTCCTTGGTGGTTAACAGCCAATGCAGAATTACCGGCAGTGAAATGGGCGATGGCCGACAGTGGAACAATGGAACCGTTGGCCCCAGAGACATAGGTCTGCTCTAAAATTGCTTGGCTTTGCCAATAAGCTGGTGCCGCTTCCATTACCACGTGATATTGATTCAGCGGGTGATAGATGGTAGAAATTTGCCTTTGCCCAAACAGATCGTTGAGCGCCAAGTCCATGGCCTTAGGGGTTACACCTAAGCGGGCGGCGCTATCGCGATCTAAGGTAACCCACACATCAATGCCCTTATCTTGCTGATCGGTATTCACATCTACCAATTGCGGTAATTTGGTTAGGGCGGTACGAATTTTAGGCTCCCATATGCGCAACTCCTCCAAGTCATTGGCTTGCAAAGTGTACTGGTACTGCGCGTTGCCCATGCGCCCGCCAAAACGAATGTCTTGCACGGACTGAAAATACAGAGAGGAACCGGTTACGCGCATCATGCTTTTTCGCAACCGTGCAATCACTTGATCGGAAGACACGTCCCGTTCTTTAAGGGGTTTTAACACCACAAACACATTGGCCGCATTGCGCGCTTCACCACCCGTAAAACCAATGACGTCTTGCACGGCGGGATCAACCCGACATAGATTAATGTATTGCGTGAGCTTTTCCCGCATGGCTTGAAAGGAGATGCTCTGATCGGCCTGTACGCGTCCAATTAAGCGTCCGGTATCTTGTTGTGGAAAAAACCCCTTGGGGACGATAACGTATAAATAAATGTTCAATCCAATGGTGCATAATAAAACGAACATAACCCAACGCCGATGAGTCACTGCCCATTTAAGCGAGCGCTCATAATGCAGATGCAAATGGTCCAAACGGGACAATTGACGAGAAAACCAATTGGGCGTTTTTTGTGCAGGCGCTTTCTTTTTGAGAAGCCAGGCACACATCATAGGCGTGGTGGTCAGTGAAACAATCAACGACACCAACACCGCCACGGACAGCACTACAGCAAACTCACGGAACATTCGTCCCACCAACCCCCCCATCAGCAACAAGGGAACGAATACCGCCACCAGAGACAGGCTAATAGAGATGACCGTAAAACTCACTTCACGAGCCCCCTGAATGGCCGCCTGCATGGGCGGCACTCCTTTTTCAATATGACGTGAAATATTCTCCAGCATCACAATGGCGTCATCCACCACAAATCCTGTGGCCACTGTAAGCGCCATGAGCGATAGATTGTTGATGCTGAAATGGCACAGATACATCACGCCAAAAGTTCCAATCAAAGAAACCGGTACCACCACGCTGGGGATTAGGGTGGCGCGGCCTTCGCGCAAAAATAAGAACACCACCAGAATGACCAGAGCCACAGAAATAGCCAGAGTGCGTTCTACTTCAGACAATGACCCACGAATAGTCGGTGTGCGATCCAATACCACATTCATATCAATAGCAGCAGGGATGGAGGCTCTCAATTGGGGCATCAAGGCGGTAACGCGATCCACCGTATCAATAATATTGGCATTGGGTTGTCGGTTAATAATCAGCAGAATGGCACGCTTGCCGTTGGCAATTCCCAAATTACGGACGTCTTGCACTGAATCCGTTACTTCTGCCACGTCCGACAAGCGTACGGGTGCGCCTTTATTCCAAGACACAATTAAGTTGCGGTAATCGGCCGCATGCATGGCTTGGTCGTTGTTTTCTATTTGCCAGCGCTGTACGCTATTTTCAATAAACCCTTTGGGGCGATTGGTATTGCTGCTGGCAATGGCAATGCGTACGGTTTCAATACCCAACCCGTAGCGATTCAAAGAGGGTGGGCTAAGCTCAATGCGCACAGCGGGCAATGAACTGCCACCCACGGTGACTTGACCCACGCCTTCTACCTGGGATAAGCGTTGCGACACCACTGTAGAGGCCGAGTCATACACCTCACCTGGGGTGAGTGTGTCGGAGGTAAGGGCCAGAATAAGGATGGGGGCATCGGCTGGGTTTACTTTCCGATAAATGGGGTTAGTGGGCAACCCCGTAGGCAGGAGAGAAGCGGCAGCATTAATGGCGGCTTGCACATCGCGGACCGCGCCATCGATGTTGCGGTCCAAACTAAACAACAGGCTTAAACGGGTTTGTCCCGCTGCACTGCTGGAGGTGACTTCTTCCAACCCCGCAATGCGTCCTACGGTGCGCTCCAGAGGTGTGGCCACCGTGGCCGCCATGGTCTCGGGGCTTGCACCTGGCAAACTGATTTGCACACTAACTGCTGGAAAATCCACCTGCGGCAAGGGGGACACGGGCAGCAATTTAAAGGCCACCAGCCCCGACAGGGCAATGGCTGCGGTGAGTAGCGTGGTGGCTACCGGCCGCTGAATAAAAATACCGGTAAAGCTCATGGTGTTTGTGGACGAGAAGCCAAACGGTCCATTGCCAGATAGACGACTGGAGTAGTGAAGAGAGTAAGCAATTGGCTGACCAGTAACCCACCCACCATGGCCAACCCTAGGGGGTGACGCAATTCGGAACCCACACCCGCGCCCAACATGAGAGGTAAGGCGGCGAAGAGTGCAGCGAATGTAGTCATTAGGATTGGGCGCAAGCGCAACAAACAGGCTTGGCGTATAGCATCATGAGGCGTTAGTCCTTGATTGCGTTGCGCATCCAGGGCGAAATCAATCATCATAATGGCATTCTTTTTTACAATGCCAATCAGCAAGATAATGCCGATAATGCCCAACACCCCTAAGTCATTGCCCGAAATAGCCAAGGCCAATAAAGCCCCCACGCCGGCTGAGGGCAATGTGGAGAGAATGGTGATGGGGTGAATATAGCTTTCATACAAAACACCCAACACGATGTACATGGTGACAATGGCTGCCAAAATAAGAAGCAAGGTGCTGGACAGTGATTTTTCGTAAGCCCGCGCCGCCCCTTGGAAATGGGTTTCAATACTAATGGGCATACTCAACGTTTGTTGGGCAAGACGGATAGCCTCTACGGCTTGACCCAAGGATACGCCGTTGGTTAAATTAAACGATAAGGTGGCGGAAGGAAATTGCCCCAAGTGGGTGATGGAAAGGGGACCTGCGCGCTCTGAGAAATGTGCCACTGCACTTAAAGGCACCTGCGTATCGTTAGTCCCCGACACATAAATACCGTTGAGCTGCTCTGGGTTTTGGCGAAAATCAGGATGCAGTTCCAGCACCACGCGGTATTGATTGGACTGGGTGAAGATGGTGGAGACCAGACGTTGTCCGTAGGCATCATAGAGGGCTTGGTCAATGGCGTTGGTGGTGACCCCTAAACGGGCAGCGTTATCGCGATCAATGTCGATGTATACCCGCAAACCTTGATTTTGCAGGTCGCTGGCCACATCTTTTAGCTGAGGGAGGGTACGTAATTTATCCACTAACTTAGGCGCCCACTCTTGAATGTCTTCAGGTTTTGGGCTGCCCAACGTAAATTGATACTGTGTGCGACTGACATTGTCTTCAATGGTTAAGTCTTGCACCGGTTGCAAATAAACATCCATCCCCTCAACATTCCACAAAGATTTTTGCAGTCGGTTAATAACCCCCGTGGCAGAAATACGGCCATCACGTTCGTTTAAGGGTTTTAAATTAATCAGCATGCGACCTGAGTTGATGGTGGTATTAACACCATCCACGCCAATAAAAGAGGATAGGCTTTCTACCGCCGGATCTTTGAGAATGGACTCTGCCACCTTCTGCTGGCGCGTCACCATGCCTTGAAAAGATACTTTTTGTGGAGCGTCTGTGATGGCTTGGATGATGCCTGTATCTTGTACCGGAAAAAACCCTTTGGGGATAAACACGTACAGCAGGGCTGTTAACAGCAAAGTGCCCAAGGCCACCCATAGTGTGGCGCGTTGGCGCAGCAACACCCAATCCAGCGCCTTGGCATAACGGGCAATAAGGTCCTCTTGAAATTGATGCATGCGCACCAACCAAGGATGGGTGTGGGCGTCGCTGGACTCTTTTCGCAAAATGCGTGCGCACATCATGGGCGTGAGGGTTAAGGAGACAGCAGCCGATATGAGAATGGCAACGGCCAAGGTAATAGCAAATTCGCGGAATAATCGACCAATCACATCCGACATAAAAAGCAATGGGATGAGTACAGCGATTAGTGAGATGGTGAGAGAAATAATGGTAAAACCAATTTGGCGCGACCCTTTTAACGCTGCCTGCATAGGGGTTTCCCCTTGCTCTAAATAGCGCGCTATGTTTTCAATCATCACAATGGCGTCATCCACCACAAAGCCCGTAGCAATAGTGAGGGCCATCAGGGTTAAATTGTTGATGCTGAAATTGGCCAGGTACATGATGCCCAATGTGCCAATCAAGGATACAGGGACAGCCACGCTGGGAATAATGGTGGCCGGCAAATTGCGTAAGAAAATAAAAATGACCATGACCACCAAGCCGACAGCCAACATCATTTCAAACTCGATGTCATGCACCGAGGCGCGAATGGTGGTGGTGCGGTCCGTGAGCAAGGTCACTTCCATAGACTCAGGAAGGGTCTGGCGAATTTGTGGCAGCAAGGCTTTTACACGATCGGACACCTCAATCACATTGGCACCGGGTTGGCGTTGAATATTGAGAATCACGGCAGGGGTATTGTTTTTCCAAGCGGCTAAGCGCACATCTTCAGCGCTCTCCACCACAGTGGCGATATCGCCCAAACGAACGGGTGCGCCATTTACGAATGCCACCACCATTTTTTGGTAATCCTCAGCCGTACGGATTTGGTCGTTGGCGTCGATAACGGCCGCGCGTTCAGGGCCATCAAAACTACCTTTGGCCATGTTGATGTTGTTGTTAGAAATGGCTGTGCGGACGTCCTCCAAACCCAGCTTGCGTGTGGCCAAGGCGGCAGGGTTTATTTGAATACGTACAGCTGGGCGTTGACCGCCGGCAATACTGACCATGCCCACACCCGGCAACTGCGATATTTTTCCAGCCAAGCGCGTATCCACCCAATCCTCTAGGCGAGGCAATGTTAAGGTTTTAGACGTAACGGCTAAAGTAAGAATGGGGGCGTCTGCAGGGTTCACCTTGCTATAAATCGGTGGCATGGGTAAATCAACTGGCAAAAATGTACCGGCGGCATTAATGGCGGCCTGCACCTGTTGTTCGGCCACGTCGATAGGAAGGTTTAGGGCAAACTGTAAGGTAATAATGGAGGCGCCACCGGAGCTGGTGGAAATCATCTGGTTTAAGCCCGGCATCTGACCAAACTGACGCTCAAGAGGGGCCGTGATGGCCGAGGTGGTGACCTCAGGCCCGGCGCCAGGATAGAGCGTAATCACTTCAATGGTGGGGTAATCCACTTCTGGCAATGCGGAGAGCGGAAGAAAACGCCAAGAAATAAGCCCTGATAAAACGATCGCCAGCATCAGTAACGAAGTGGCGACAGGCCTCTCAATAAACAGGCGCGATAAGTTCAAGGTGCAGGCCGTTTATGTTCAGGCGTTGCTGGAGCGGGGGGCGTGGCACTGCTGCGGTTGGTGACTGTGACCGTAGCCCCTTCGCGCAAATTATCCACCCCATCCACCACCACCATGTCACCGGCAGTGAGGCCTTCGCGAATGGCGATCAGGTTGCCATCTTTTTGGCCGATGATGAGTTTACGCACGGATACCACTTGCTGATCATTAACCACATACGCGTATGGGCCATTACTGCCCTGCTGCACACCCGACGTGGGGATCACAATCGCATTCTTGATGGTGTCCAGGTGCATGCGCGCATTAACGAATTGATTGGGAAATAAGCTGCCATCTTGATTTGTAAAATGGGCGCGCAGTTTTACCATCCCCGTAGTAGGGTCCACTAAGTTATCCAAAGCAATTAAGCTGCCTGAAGCCAGGCGATTGGCATTGGCACGATCCCAGGCCTCCACTTCCATTGCCTTTACCTCCTTCATCTTCTTGATGATGGCGGGTAGGTTGTCTTGAGGCAATGGAAAAATAACCGTGATGGGTGACAATTGCGTTAACACCACAATCCCTGTGGTGGCGTTGGCTTGAATAATGTTGCCCGGATCCACTTGACGCAAGCCTAAGCGTCCTGAAACGGGTGCGGTAATGCGGCAGTAAGTCAGCTGCAGGCGCGCATTGTCCACTTGCGATTGATCGGAGAACACGGATGCTACATATTGGTCTACTAACGATACCTGAGTGTCCAATTGTTGCTGTGGGATAGCGTTTTGGGCGGCCAATGTTTTGTAGCGCTCCACGTCCAGCCGAGCGTTTTTTAATAACGCCTCATCACGGGCTTTCTGTCCTTGGGCTTGTTCTAACTGTACCTGGTAAGGACGTGGGTCAATTTCGGCCAATAGGTCACCGGCCTTTACAATTTGCCCTTCATGAAAATGAATTTTCATGAGTTGACCATCCACGCGTGATTGAATGGTGATGGTGGCCATGGAAGTAACAGTTCCCAAACCGGTTACCCATACCGACAAGTCTTGCACATGCGCAGCGGCGGTCAGCACAGGAGGCAGTGGGCGGCCGGCGCTTGGTTTAACCCCTGCGTTGTTGGTGGCAGGGGTGGCCTCACGGTAGCGCAGGGCGTAAAAAGCACCTGCCACTGTAACAACCAATATGAGCAACAAAAGTTTTCGGCGTGTTTGCCAAAGAGAGCAAAGAAATTTTTTCATTGTGGGCCTGTGGGCGCTGCTGAAAAATGAAAATCTTGTGCCAGAGTGGGGGCGGGCAATTGAAACGCTACCGGACCATCGGGTTCGGCATGAATAAACTGATGGGCGTAGGCATCATCAGAGTGAATAAGCGCGTCTGGCGTGCCTTGTGCGGCCACACGCCCGTCCGCCAACAAAAAGATTTCATCAACAACCTTTAAGGATTCACTGACATCATAGGTCACCAAAATAGAAGTGACACCAATCGAATCATTGAGTTCGCGAATCAGTCTGGCCACAGCATTTAATGAAATGGGGTCTAATCCAGCGAAGGGTTCGTCATAAAGGGTGAGGGTGGGGTCCATGGCAATGGCACGGGCCAAACAGACGCGACGGTTCATGCCTCCAGAGAGTTCCGTGGGAAATAGGTCGCGTGCACCACGCAACCCCACAGCCTCTAACTTCATGAACACCAGATCCTTGATGATGCGCTCAGGCAATTGGGTGTGCTCGCGCAATGGAAAAGCAATGTTGTCGAATACAGTGAGGTCGCTGAAGAGGCCACCTTGCTGAAACATCATGCCCATTTCGCGGCGCATGGCATATAAATCACGATCGTTCATTTCATGGACCACACGTCCTCGAAAGCGCACCGCGCCTTGTGTGGGACGCAATTGACCGCCTATTAGGCGCAATAACGTGGTCTTGCCACAGCCACTGGTGCCCAATATGGCCGACACTTTTCCCTCAGCCAAGGTTAAGGAGACACCAGAAAGTATGGCCCTTGAACCATAATAAAAGTGGAGGTTATCTAATTCAAGAAGGGGTGTGGCCATAAATTATTCTGAAATCATCTTAACAACTGTGCATCGTAGCCTGCATGGGTGTGTACTGGCAAGCCGGCTACCCCCTCTATTGTAAGAAACTATCACGAAAATCAGGTGCTTGGCACTTTACTGAGGGGGGTGTAAACTGGGGCGTTGCATATCTTATTAATCTTTTTAGGCCTCCATTTCGAATTAAATGGGTACCCTTACAGCCCACGGCGTGCAACCCGAGGCGACCCCCGATAGTCTGAACCTGCCCCCCCACCAGTTTGAGCTGCTTCAACTGGTATCGCTTTCGTACGTCCCTATTACCAAAGGACAATTGCTGCAATGCCTAGAAGCAGCCCTTTGTCGGGACGCAGAGGACAAACCCTGGACTTTAACCACCTTAAGTGGCACTGTGGAGGCCTTGACCGCCCAAGGCTCTTTGGTGCCCCAAGGGCCGCGGGTAGGTTGTGAACCCCTGCTGGCTGAACGGGTGGCTCGCGCCTTGGTTGGAGCGCCCCGTTGCCAACCCCTGATGGATGCGATTCGCAGTGTCTTTAAAATTGCCGACTACCGCTATGGGTATTTTGTCCGTCAGTTTCCCGAAGGGGTACGGGATCTGCGTTTGGCTCTTTACTCAGGCCACTATGAAGATTTCACCAAATTAGCCCAAACCATTCAAAGCTATTTTTCAGTGGAATGGCGCACACGCAACCCTTACCTGACCATTTTTGACAACCCCTTTCAACCCGAACAGTTCGATGCGTTACCCACAGAAATATCTTTGCCTGTGGCGGCCACCTTAATGGCGGTGCGGGTGAATCGTTTGGATTCTTGTGCGGGCCCTATGTCTTGGTTGCGCGAACGCGCGGCCAACGCCCGCGAAGAGCAGCGCAGTTGGTTTGCAGCCATTTTGTGTGAACCCATGGTGATGCGCGGTCATATTGACGATGCGCTGATTTTAGCCAAGGGTAAGGCCGTACAAAACAATACGCCTGTGGCAGGTTTGGTGCATGTGCTGCGTGGTCAAATGGATGATGCGTTAAAGATTTTCGACGCCCTATTGAAAGACAGCAAGAAAACTCAGGACCTACGCAAAGCCGGTATGGCCGGTTTAAGCGGTGCCGCTTATGTGATAGCCCTCATTGCCAGCGGCGACCCCAAGCGCCTAGAACGTGCCTCTGCCCATATTGCCGCTGTCATGAAAAGCGGCTCACCCATTCTGCCGGTCTTTGCCTGCTTGGGCCATGCGGCACGGGCCACTCAATCTGTAGACGCGCTACCCCATGAAGAACGCAGCGAGGTTTCGGATAAAGATCTGCTGAGCATTTTATTCCGCTCATTGGCCAACTGGTGGGTGGATGGCGCAGGGGAGCGCATTGATCGCGATCGATTGCGAGATTTAGAAACCAAAGCCGAAGCGCAAGGCTATCGCTGGGTAGCGGCTGAGGCCTTAGAACTGTTGGGACGTATGGATTCGTCCATAGCGGCTGAACGTGCTGAAAAACTGCATTATGAGTTGGGCACCAAACCATTAACGGATGTTATTCGTCGCCAGCCCTTATGGGAGCGGGCGCTAGGAGCCCTAGATCGCTTGGGGGGTGAGTTCTCTAGCTCCACGCCACCACCACGAAATGTGCGCTTTGTCTGGCACTTAACCTACGACCCAGAACAATCACAGTGTTTGATAGAGGCGCGTGAACAACGCCGCAATGCCAATCAATGGGGGCAGGGCAAGGCCGTCACCTTAAGTCGTTTACAAGGGTCACAGCAAGAATTAGAAGGGTTAACCGACCAAGACCGATCTGCCATTGCGCAGATTCGCCTGGCGGATATGGGCAAGAAGAGCACCGAAAAACGCATCGATTGCCTCGCGGCATTGGCTCAACTGGCCGGCCACCCGTTGCTGTTTTGGGCACAGGAACCCGATCGCCCGGTAGAGGTGTCCGTGGGTCAACCGGAAGTATCGATCTTGCGTGAACGCAATCAATTGCGTGTGGCCATCACGCCCAATTTAACTGAAGACGAACGCTATCACTTGGTGCGCGAATCACGTCACCGACTGCGCATTATTGAGGTGACCCCAGACCAAGACCGGGCCCTAAAAATATTGGGGTGTGAGGGGTTGGTGTTGCCCAAGGCCGCTGAAGAACGTGTACAAAAATCTGTGGCGGGTTTGGCCCTACGTTTTGCCGTGCGCTCGGACATTGGTGGCGGCAATGTTGAAGTGAGTGAAGCGGAACCGCAAATTTATGCATTACTCTCACCCACGGCCACGGGATTACAAGTGGAATTGGTGGTGCAACCTGAGGGAGATAATGGCTTGCCCTACACGCCTGGTGTGGGACCTGAATATGTGGGGCAAGTAGTGCCGGACGAATTAATTCAGCATCAAGTGCGGCGCAATCTGCGCCAAGAAAAAACGGCAGCCGATGAGATTTGGGCCATATGCCAACCCTGGATTCGTGCCGCTGATTACGTCTATCATGGCTTCAGCCTAAACCCTGCCACGGCCTGTGAAATGCTTTTAGCCCTGCGCGATAAAGGGGATGCCGTAAAAATGCGCTGGCCGGAAGGCGAAACCATTAAGATTCGTGGTGAAGTGGACGCCAGCCAATTATCGCTACAGGTCTCCTCACAAGGAGATTGGTTGGGCGTATCGGGCAATTTGGTGGTGGATGCCCATACGGTGGTGGAACTAAAAGCCTTATTAGAAGCAGCTTCCACTCCAGGGACGCGCTTTGTGGCCTTAAAAGACGGTCAGTACTTGGCCTTGAGCGAGCAACTCTTAAAGCGTGTGCGTGAACTGGGTGGGTTATCAGAACAGCATGCCGATTTACTGCGTATTCACTCTTTGGCGGCCACGCAATTGTCCTCTGTGGTGGATGAAAATACAGAAACCCACACCGACCCTGGTTGGCGCGCCTTATTGGAAAAACGCGACGCACTGTCTGTGTGGAGCCCTGAACTACCCAAAGAATTAAATGCTGAATTGCGCGATTATCAATTGGCCGGTTTTGAATGGTTGGCTCGTCACGCGCATTCCGGCGCCGGAGCTTGCTTGGCTGATGATATGGGTTTGGGTAAAACCGTACAGACTCTGGCTTTGTTGTTGCATCGTGCACCAGAAGGCCCCGCTTTGGTGGTGGCCCCCACTTCCGTGTGCGGCAACTGGGAGGCCGAAGCACAGCGTTTTGCGCCCGCATTGAAAGTACGTTGGTTAGGCAATGGGCCACGCGATCGAAACTTTATGGATGCATGTCCCGGCGATCTCATCATCATGAGCTACACCTTATTCCAACAAGAAGCGGAACTCCTGTCTAGTAAGGAATGGGCTACAGTAGTATTGGACGAGGCGCAGGCCATCAAGAACGCTGGCACCAAGCGCTCGCAAGCGGCTATGAAACTAAAATGCAAATTCCGCCTAATCACCACCGGCACTCCTATTGAAAATCACTTGGGTGAATTGTGGAATTTGTTCCGCTTCATTAATCCCGGGCTTTTGGGTTCGCTGGATTCTTTTACGGAACGCTTCGCCATTCCGATTGAAAAAAATGCCGATAGCGACGCGCGGGAGCGTTTACGCCGTCTCATCCAGCCCTTTATATTGCGTCGTACCAAGTCGCAAGTGCTCTCCGAATTACCACCGCGCACCGAAGTCACGTTAACTTTAGATTTCAGCCCCGAGGAACGCGCCATGTACGAAGCGGTGCGCCAACAGGCTTTGCAGAGCGCCACCGTAGAAGGCGAAGATCAACCCAACCGCATTCGCGTGTTGGCCGGCATCATGAAGCTGCGCCGCGCCTGCTGCCATGGTTCTTTGGTGATTCCCGATCGTGAATGGATGGCCGGTAAGATTTCAACCCTTATGGAAATTATGCTGGACTTGCGTGAAAGCGGTCACCGCGCGTTGGTATTCAGTCAGTTTGTGGATTTCTTGGACATCATGCGCGAAGCGTTTAACGAGCATGGCATCACCTATCAGTATTTGGATGGCTCAACCCCTTCACAAGAACGCGGCAAGCGTGTAAAAGCCTTCCAAGACGGTGAGGGTGATTTATTCCTGATCAGCTTGAAAGCGGGTGGGGTAGGTCTTAACCTAACGGCGGCCGATTACGTTATTCATATGGACCCCTGGTGGAATCCGGCGGTGGAAGACCAAGCCTCCGATCGCGCCCACCGTATAGGTCAAACACGACCCGTAACCGTGTACCGCCTCATTTTCCGCGACACTATTGAAGAGAAAATTGTGGCGTTACATGAACGCAAGCGCAATTTGGCCGATTCACTATTGGAAGGGGCAGGTGAAGTGAGCACCATCACCACAGAAGAATTGTTGGGCTTGCTGCAAGAAGAAAATGGCGGTGCATCTGCTGCTGCCGTGACAACTGAGGCTGAGTAGCCGCACCGCCGGCGCCACGCCCGCTGCCTGAGCGAGCGTGTGAACTTAAGTTTATCCCATCAATGGTTTGTAGCGAATACGGTGAGGGCGAGCCCCTTCTTCACCCAAACGTTTCTTCTTATCGGCTTCGTACTCTTGGTAGTTGCCTGAAAAGAACACCACTTGTGAATCACCTTCAAAAGCCAAAATATGCGTGGCCACGCGGTCCAAAAACCAGCGATCATGAGAAATCACCATGATGGAGCCGGCAAATTCTAAAAGCGCGTCTTCTAGAGCGCGCAAGGTTTCCACATCTAAGTCGTTAGAAGGTTCATCAAGCAGCAACACGTTGCCGCCTTTAATTAATGTTTTGGCCAGATGCAAACGACCGCGTTCACCGCCGGATAAATTGCCCACCACTTTTTGCTGATCAGAGC
>Ga0364893_10589_pt1 | contig 13275 bp, 15 predicted proteins | sample ExccelJu500001D3_FD_206943 | JGI IMG/M metagenome (GOLD analysis project Ga0364893, IMG submission 206943) | Enriched cells from Trout Bog Lake Hypolimnion, Wisconsin, USA - BchlTB.July16.5000.01.D3 | ecosystem: Environmental > Aquatic > Freshwater > Lake > Hypolimnion/Profundal zone | place: USA...
TGCGATCTCCTCGGGCGAGCCCAAGAGATAGGTCAGGTCGCGCAGGGGCGGCTGCCCAGCGACTGAGGCGCTGGCGGCAGCGAGAGGACCGCTTCGCCCAAGGAGCGAGAGCAGAAATTCTCGTTGTGGAATCCGAACCGCAAACTCCCCTAGCGCCCGACCATCACCAAGATCCCAGTTGAGCGCCGATTGCGGAGCGAGTTGGACCGTCAAGAGACCGGGCCAAAAAGCATTGACTACCTGCTGCCAATCCGAATCAAAATCTGTGGCGAGCCCACTCACTGCGGTCACCTTGCCAATCAAGACCTGGGCTGCTGTGCCAGGTTGATCACCACGCAAGGAGTGCAACTTGTTAACCGCGCCATGATTGAAGGCATCACAGAGATACAAGTAACCATGTTCGGCAGCGACCACTACGACATCACCCTGAAGCAAGGCGACCAATGCGCGATCTCGGACCGCGCTCTTATTTCGACTATTTAACTTGACTACATTGCTCATGCCTTGAGAGCTCCTTGCTCGATCATCTCTTCAATCCGTTTGGCGATATGTGCATCGACCATGGCGTGAATTCGGGTTCCATCTTCTGAGTAGGTTTCAGAGAGTACCTCGCCACGTTCATGGATTACTGAGACCAACTCACCGCGATTAAATGGAATAACGGCGGTGATCTCTACACGAGGACGTGGGAGCGAAGTTTCGATCGCCTTGACCAGTGTCTCAATACCGAATCCGGTGCGAGCAGAGAATGCATAACTGTTGGATTCTTCACGCAGAATCTGCATGATCACTTCTGGCGCTGCGATATCGGCCTTATTGATCGCGATGATCTCTGGAATATCGCCGCCACCAACATCTTTGATGACTTCGCGGACTGCACGAATCTGCTCTTGTGGATCTGGATGTGAGCCATCCACTACATGCACGATCAGATCTGCGGCTGCTACCTCTTCCAGGGTCGATTTGAATGCTTCGACTAATTGGTGTGGAAGGTGGCGTACAAAACCGACGGTGTCAGCCAAGGTGTAGATACGTCCATCAGAGCTCTTGGTCTGACGAACCGTTGGGTCCAGGGTCGCAAAGAGGGCATTTTCTACTAAGACTCCAGCGTTGGTGAGGCGGTTCATCAGAGAAGACTTTCCAGCATTTGTGTAACCCGCGATCGCAACAGATGGCACGCTGTACTTTGTTCGCTCTTGACGTTTGGTATCGCGAGCGACCTTCATCTCTTTAATCTCTTTGCGAAGTTTTGCCATCTTGTCATTAATACGACGGCGATCGGTCTCGATCTTGGTTTCACCAGGTCCTCGTCCACCAATGCCACCCGCCTGGCGTGAGAGTGAGTCGCCCCAACCGCGCAAGCGAGGCAACATATAACTCATCTGGGCTAGTTCTACCTGCGCCTTACCCTCGCGAGACTTTGCATGCTGCGCGAAGATATCGAGAATGAGAGCGGTGCGATCGATCACTTTGACTTTAAGTTTTGACTCCAAAGTACGAAGTTGGGCCGGAGACAGTTCACCATCGCAGACAACTGTTTCAGCCCCAGTTGCAATGACTGATTGTTTTACCTCAGCAACTTTTCCTGAACCAATAAAGGTTGAAGCATCTGGTTTATCGCGTCGCTGTACAAAACCTTCCATGACTTCTGAGCCGGTAGTTTCGGCGAGCGCTGCGAGTTCCTTCATAGAGTTCTCGGCATCTTGCGCTGTGCCCTCGGTCCATACTCCTACAAGAACTACTTTCTCGAGACGAAGTTGGCGGTACTCGGCATCGTTAACATCTTGAAGTTCTGTAGACAGCCCAGAAACACGGCGAAGCGCTTGGCGATCTTGTAAATCCTGTTGGTTGCTTTCATCGCTCTCTGCTGAGTCGTACTCCGCTGCCGCGCGAGCGCTCTCGCGCAAGAGTTGATCGATGTCGATATCGAGAGGTTCTTCGCCGTGGCTCACAGATATGTATCCAGTTCAACATCTTTCACGAGTACTGCAGGACCGATCAACGTTGCATTGCTATGAGGGTCAATATCTACAACTAAACGTCCCCCAGGAGGATTAATCACCCAACGTGAAGGCAGCCGTCCGCCCTTGTGAAGAGTTGCGGCCAGGGCAACGGCACAGGTACCGGTTCCGCAGGACTGTGTCTCTCCCACTCCGCGTTCGTAGACTCGCATGGCGAGTTCACCGTTAGGCAGGAACGTTACGAATTCGACATTCACTCCATCTGGATAATCGCCATCAACCTCTGGCGCCTCCTTTAGATCTCCGATTGAATCCAAATCATTTACAAAGACCACAGCGTGAGGGTTGCCCACATCTACATGAGTTGCGCTCCATGATTGATTGCCGATGCTGACTGTCACATCGTCATAGACCTCTTCTACATGGCCCATATTGACTGAGATGTCATCGTCAGCTGGAACAGCGAGGTATTTCATACCTGCTCGAGTATTTATCGGGAAGATTCCTTCGGCCTGGTGGCCTCGCTCAACCAAATAGCGAGCCATGACACGAATGCCGTTGCCGCACATCTCGGCGATCGAGCCATCTTGATTGCGGTAGTCCATAAACCACTTGCCATCACGCTTGGTAATGCGGATAAAGCCGTCGCTGCCAATTCCCGTCTGGCGATTGCAGATTCGAGCCACTTGCTCCGGGGTAATTTCGTGCGCCCCTTCTGGATCAAAGAGCAGCACAAAGTCATTGTGCGTTCCATGCCCATACGTTGCGATCATGAAGTCAGAATAGCCTTTTCGATGGTTGCCAGGCGGTCTGAGTCTGGTTCCAGCCACGTGATCCGCTGGTCTCTACGAAACCAGGTCTCTTGCCTACGAATATATTGCCGGGTCGCAAGTTTTGTCTGAGAGATCGCCTCATCCATTGTGATTTCCCCGGCTAAAGCCGAAATAACTTGGGCATACCCCAGAGCAGCGCGCGCTGTCTTACCATCGAGCAATCCTTTGGTGATCAACTCTTCAACTTCATTAACCAATCCCTGCTGGAACATTCGATCGACCCGGAGCTCAACCCGAGGATCTAAAAGTTCCCGCTCCATACTCAATCCGAACTGCAGAGCCTGTGGGTATTTGGTGGAATCTTCCCGGGGCAAATTGGCGGTAAAGGGCTTACCGGTAATCTCGATGACTTCTAGTGCGCGAATCACGCGGCGAACATTTTCTCGCGGGATTGCCGCTGCGGCGGCTGGATTAAGTTTGCCAAGCCTTTGGTGCAGAGCATCTCCCCCGATCTTCTCCGCCTCCAGTGTTAATTTTTCGCGGACGGCGGGATCGGTGTCAGGAAAATTTAAATCATCAAGAATTGCCTTGATATAGAAACCTGTTCCTCCGACAACAATCACGGGAATATCTGCTGCTAACAATTCGTCGATGACGGCGCGAGCTCGCTCTTGGTACCAGGCAACATTTACATCGGTTGAAACTTCGACCAGATCAAGCATGTGGTGCGGGATTCCTTGGCGTTCAGCCATCGAAAGTTTGGCGGTTCCAATATCCATACCCTTATAGAGTTGCATGGAATCGGCATTGACTACCTGCCCACCGATGCGCTGAGCCAGTGCAACAGCTAAGTCACTCTTTCCGGTAGCCGTCGCCCCACCGATAACAACCAGGGTCACAGAGATTTAAGTTTCTGCAGTGTTGGCATGCCGATCATGATTGAGTTGTTGCCGATTTCGGCGCGCCTGGCATCATGTGCATCTCCGCCGCGGGTTCTACGTACCGAGTTGAGCGTACCCACCATGAAGTTTGGAGTGCTCTCGGTGATTGTTACATCCGCAATATCCCCTGGGCGAGCCTCTGTGGACTCGAGATGAACCAAACGAAAATCAGGAGTGCGGCCATTAACTCTGGCTCGATCGGCATCATGTCGACCTTCGTGATCAGAGATCAGAACTTCGTAGCTCTTGCCAATCGAGGCGCGATTAATCTCTCCCGAAATCTCTTGCTGCAATTTATGTAAACGGGTGTAGCGCTCAGCCATCACCTCATCCCCGATTTGATCGGGCATGGTGGCGGCAGGAGTACCTGGACGCTTGGAGTACTGGAATGTGTAGGCCGCAGTGAACTTGGCTGCGCGCGTTACATCAAGGGTCGCCCGGAAATCTTCTTCGCTTTCGCCAGGGAATCCAACGATGATGTCGGTGGTGATTCCAGCCTCCGGCATCGCCTTACGAACATCCTCGATAATCTTTAAATATCTTTCGGAGCGATAGGAACGGCGCATCGCCTGCAAGATCCGATCCGACCCCGACTGCAGCGGCATATGAAGATGCGGCATCGCGGCTTTGGTCTCGGCCATAGCCTCAATAACATCCTGAGTGAAATCACGCGGATGCGGCGACATAAAACGTAAACGCTCAAGTCCATCGATTGCGCCAACTTCACGAATTAGCTTTGCAAATGCACCACGCTCACCAAAGTCCACACCATAGGCATTTACATTCTGACCAAGCAGGGTAATTTCAACGACGCCTTGCTCAACCAGCGCACGTGCCTCAGTCAGAATCTCTTGCTTTGGACGATCCTTCTCTACGCCGCGTAGTGAAGGCACGATGCAGAAGGTGCAGGTGTTGTTACATCCGACAGAGATCGAAACCCAAGCACTGAATGCCGAGTGACGTCTTGCTGGCAGAGTTGAGGGAAAGTGTTCGAGTGACTCTTTGATCTCAACTTGAGATGCCTCTTCGATGCGGGCGCGCTCTAAGAGAACGGGCAACGATCCGATGTTGTGAGTACCAAAGACCACGTCTACATATGGGGCACGCTTGATGATCGACTCTTGATCCTTCTGCGCCATACATCCACCGACAGCGATCTGGAAATCAGGATTGCGCTTCTTCAGTGGAGCCAGGAAACTCAAATTGCCGTAAAGCTTATTGTCGGCATTTTCCCGGACCGCACAGGTATTAAAGACCACCAGATCAGGGGTTGTACCTTCAAGAGCCGCCTCATAGCCAGCAGATAAGAGAAGGCCCGCAATCCGCTCAGTATCGTGCACATTCATCTGACAGCCGTAGGTTTCTACGACGAAGGTGCGCGCGCTCATTGGAGAATCTTACGAGGCTAAGAGCTCCCTCATAATCCGCTCAATAATCTGCGGAGTAAAGCCCTTGCGAGCAAGTAGCGAGTGAATTCGACGATAGATCACCATATGATCCAAATGAGCGCAGGAGCGATATTTACGCTCGGCCAACTGGAAGGCCATCTGGTACTCCTCCTCAAGATCCGAGCCCTGCATCACCTCATCGATGATGTCTTGAGCAACGCCCTTGCCCCGGAGTTCTTGGACGATCACGCCAGTGCTCAACTTCTTCTGACGGCGACGTGACTCGGTCCAAATGTGGGCGAATTCAAGGTCGTTGAGAAGACCCTGGAGTTCGAGTGAGTCGAGAACAGAGGAAGAGATCTCGGGTTCTACTCCCCGCTTTAAGAGTTGGGCGTGTAGCTCAGCCCTACTCTTGGCGCGAGGAGCTAGCGCATAGAGCGCCATCGACATCGCGTCAGAGTAGGGATCAGCCACTACATCTGATTTATCTCTCACCTTTTAGAAATCAACCTCAGAGGTCGCTTCATCAATCGCGGCAACTAACTCTGGATCAATAACGACTGGAACATAGTGTTCGCGAATCTTGCCTTCGATCTCATTTGCAAGATCTGGGTTATCAATCAAGAAGTTACGAGAGTTCTCTTTACCTTGACCGAGTTGATCACCCTCGTAGGTATACCAAGCTCCAGATTTCTTAACGACTCCAACCTCTACGCCAAGGTCAATAAGTGATCCTTCGCGAGAGATACCGGTGCCGTAGATGATGTCGAACTCTGCCTGCTTAAATGGTGGAGCCATCTTGTTCTTGACGACTTTGACGCGAGTACGGTTACCGACGGCTTCTTGGCCATCCTTAAGGGTTTCGATACGTCGTACATCCATACGGATAGAGGCGTAGAACTTAAGTGCCTTACCACCAGTGGTTGTCTCGGGTGTTCCGAAGAAGACACCGATCTTCTCGCGCAACTGATTGATAAAGATTGCAGTCGTATTGGATTGGTGCAAAGCACCTGTGATCTTGCGAAGCGCCTGTGACATCAAGCGAGCCTGTAGACCCATATGTGAGTCACCCATCTCGCCCTCAATTTCCGCGCGAGGAACGAGTGCAGCAACTGAGTCAACAACAATGATGTCGAGTGCGCCGGAGCGAATCAACATATCCATGATCTCAAGTGCCTGCTCACCGGTGTCTGGCTGAGAGACGAGAAGCGCATCAATATCTACGCCAAGCTTCTTCGCATACTCAGGATCGAGGGCATGCTCAGCATCGATAAATGCTGCGATGCCGCCAGCCTTCTGGGCATTTGCGATGGCGTGAAGCGCCACTGTTGTCTTACCTGAAGATTCAGGTCCATAAATTTCAATGATGCGTCCTCGGGGCAATCCGCCGATTCCGAGCGCAATATCAAGAGCGATTGATCCGGTTGGAATAACCTCTTGGACGACTGGGCCGCGATCACCCATCTTCATTACTGATCCCTTACCGAACTGACGCTCAATCTGGGCTAGGGCGGTATCTAGGGCTTTGGTGCGATCAAGCGATTGCTTTTCAGATGCCTTATCGGCTTTATCTGATGCCATTTTCTGCCTTTCTCTCTTAACTCAGATGAGTTCATCTGTACGGTCCAGAAGGTACGGAAGACCACCGACGGCGGGAGGCTAGCTCTCGCGGAAGTGTGGAACCGCTCTGGTTGGGTGTGGATATCGTACCGAACATCTGTTCGAATAGCTAGGACACGCCGAAGTCCAGGTTCGCTCTTACTCTTCTCCATCATTATCGACGGGCTCGAAACGAGCAAAACTGCTTCCTACCCCACCATTTAATTTTCTATTCTCGCGAATTTTGGCGTGATACCCCGGGGCGTAATGGCCGCCAATTATGTGCTCATACTTTGGGACTTCACCCAGAAGCTTGCGAGCTTCGAGGGGATCACTGATCTCGGCAAAATATTTCATCTGGGCCTTTTGATTGCTAAATGCTTTAAGAAAGACATGGCGGACTTGGTTGCGCTCCGGATCAAATTTATTGTGTTTCACATACCAGCGATCCAGAGAGTCGTCGTTGATATCCACTTCAACTCCCGCGGGACCGAATTTAAGAACAGAAAGCCGCCAAAGTCCTGTCATGAAACCTTTCACATGAAAGAGAGCACCCTTTCTCATCTTATTCATGGACCAGTCCCTTCCCCAACGACTTCATACTTACTCCCAACCTGGGCGATATAGATAAAGTGAAAATTTCCAAATGAATTCTTCTTGTGCGTGACGGCCAGTAGCCAAGCTGCCTTAGCCTCAATCGGGACACTGCCAGTCCAGTCCCCAAGAGGTGCACCAATTCCGTTGCTGCAGGGGTGCAATCCGATGGTATCCAACGACACTTTGACAGCATTAATGGCATTTACTTTTATCGGTAAAAGGCGCCTTTTTTCATAATAGTTACTTGCGACCTCCGTGAGTAACTTAGCTAAAAACATCGGGATTTTGGATGAAAGGATCCGACTTATCCCACACCTCGGCAAGACTTTAGCCAATCTCGCATTTGCAACCAAACTAGTTGAGTCTTTCCAGATTAACCCGTTAGCGGTGAGGAGGCACATTTGCGTCCCGCCACTGTTACCAGATTGGGGCAACTCTTCATTTTCGATTCCACACTTACTTCCAAGTGGGCGCCCGAATATTCCAACATTTGAGGCTTGAACTGGTACCAGAAAGCCAAGCAAAAATAGAACTACAACTATCGCAGTAGTGCGGCCGCGGTTCATGTAAACAAGTATAGTTGGCCGCTAAGTAATTCCTTGTACCGTGCAGCAATCAGCACACTCGAATTACTAATAATGATTCGCTTGTCGCGCGAGAGTTCGCCGTGCACGATCGTGAAATCGCGAGCGCGAAGGCCGAACGCCGCCGCTAGCTCTTTGATTACTGCTGCATTTGCTTTGCCATCAACCGCCGGTGCTTGAACCGCCACAACTAATCGGGGTGGATCACCCGCAGTGCCGCCGACCTTGTTCCGTGATGCGTTGGGACGAACCCGAATTTCAATGACTAGGTCGGGCATGAGGATTAGCGAAACTTCGCTGGCATCTCGGGGTTGTGAGCAACGATCGCCTTCCAGATATCTCCGGCTTCAAAACCTCTGGCGAGCGCTTCGTTTACTGTTAGACCGCCGAGCTCTGAATGCACGATGTCACGAGCATAGGTGTCGGGATCGCTGAAGTAATCAAAGATCCGAGAACGAAGTTCGGTTATTCGCATCGCCATAAATTAAAGGGCTCGCGCCATTTGATCGGCTTGCTTCGCACTTTCTGCTGGCGTGAGTGGAGATGCAATCTGACCTATCAACCAATGCAGAACGGCGCCGGATGATTCTCCAAATAATGCAGCGAGTGAAGATTTAATCAGCTGCCAGAGTGGGTGATCGGTGACGGTGACAAATTTGGCGATATCAAGCGGGTCGGTCTCAACCATTTTGCGAAGCGCGGGGTCTTTCGAGATTTCAATCGAGAGCGCATAGAGGGCATCGCGCTTGGTGGGGGCTTTGCGGGCAAGTTCAGCGAGGCGTTGGATCTCGGATTCAACGAGCGAAAGCATCATCTCTTCTTTGTCACTGAAGTGGTTATAAACCGTGGCGCGTGAGACCTCCGCACGAGCGGCGATATCGTTCATATTAGATTCGTAGGAGCCGACCTCGGTGATCACGATCTTGGCGCCAGAGAGAATTGCAGTACGAGAACGCTGGTTGGTTGCCATGGCTGGATTGAGCTTTCGATAAGGCTCGCGTTGGTGCTAATTACGCGGCGTCATCCACCACAGTGAGAGTAGGTGCTTCGTGAGTTCGGACTTGAGCGGTAACGGTCAAGAGAACTTCACCTAATGAGATATCAAGGGCGCTGCAGATTGCATTGAGGAGCTCTGAGGAGGCCTCTTTCTGTCCGCGCTCAACCTCCGAGAGATAACCCAATGAGACGCGAGCGCTCTTAGCTACATCGCGCAGGGTACGTCCCTGGCTGATGCGCGCTGAACGAAGCGCAGAGCCTATGTGGGAGCGGAGAAGAATCACGAGATAAGGATACGGGTAAAGGTGGCTAATGCGCTCTCTAAAGTTGCGTGGCGAATTTGAGCGCGATCTCCCGCCAACGCTAACTGCACGGTGTTCGTCCCGGCCTTGCTATCGAGTGCAATCCAGACCGTTCCGACTTTCTGTCCATAGGCGCGTCCAGGTCCAGCAACTCCAGTTGTAGCAATAGCGAAGTCGGTTTTGAACTGAGTTCGTGCGCTCTGCGCCATCTGGATCGCCACCTCTTCCGAGACGGCGGTGTGTTTATTCAGAACCCGCTTGGCAACTCCCAAAAATTTGGTCTTGCTTACATCGCTGTAAGTTATAAGACCACCCTGAAATACTGCTGAAGAACCTGCAACAGAGGTGAAGGCCTCTGCCAATCCCCCGCCGGTGATGGATTCTGCGGTGCTGACCGTGAGTCCGCGGCGCTTGAGGATCTTGATGAGTTGAGCGGCCTGCTCATTTACCGGCATTTTGGATTACCTTTTTGAAATAGTCGTAGCCGGTCGTAATCGTGATGGCGATTGTTGCCGCCATAAAAATATCGCGTGGCAGGTGCAACCAATGTGGCAACGGGAGGATGTAAAAGCCGATTCCAAAGCCCTGCATCATGGTTTTAAGTTTTCCGCCTTTGCTGGCCGGAATTACCCCACCTTTGATGACCGCCAGGCGTAACAGCGTTACGGAGATTTCGCGGAACAAGATCACGATAGTGACCCACCACCACAATTTTCCTTGGATCGATAGACCGATCATCGCGGTACCGATCGCCGCCTTATCAGCCACAGGGTCTAGAAAAGTTCCAAAGCTGGTCACTTGGTTACGCGAACGTGCCAACCGTCCATCCATTAAATCGGTGACTCCGACTAAAAAGAATCCGCACCAAGCAATGACGCGCCAAAGAGAATTGTCTCCGCCATCTTTAAAAAGAGCATAGGCGCAAAATGGGAGAGCCAAAAAGCGCAGGATGGTAAGCGCATTAGGAAGATTGAGTGTCCGCGCCTTTGGTGTGCTCATTGGTGCCATGCTACCTGTCGCCGCCTTACTTTTGCGTGAAGGCTTCGAAATCAGGGGCTAATTAGCCTTGAGAGGATGCGCCAGGTCCAAATTGCAGGTGTACTACTTCGCCAGTTGCACCTGGAGCGCCAGCATCGTGACCATTAACATTCAAATCAACAGCACCAGCGTTGCCGATCGTGAAATTAATCAACTGGCTGTCATCGAAAGACTTTGATTGACCAGTCACCAAATTACCTACGAACAACTGTGCTCCTGAACTATCTGTTACTGCCAGCCAGGTAGAGCCAGAGCTAGCTGTCACTACGACAGAAACTGGAGAGGTCTTGGTCGCCACAGCGGTCGTCCCAGCGGGGGCGGCACCTGTAGTCGAGGTGGTCGACGTGGTTGATGTTGTAGAAGTTGTTTGAAGGCTCTGGGTCGTTGAAGATGAGCTTGTAATTTTCTTCTTTGCGGAGTGAACAAATGAAGCACCAGTAGGAATTGCAACAACAAGAACGGCGATCGCCACTGCAACTTTAGCGAGCAGCGCATAAGAAATTCTTGACTCTTTGCGAACTACTGGAGTGACATTATTTTCACTTAGTAGATCGATCATTGGACGGTTGTAGTCCTGATTCATTGCATTGAACTCGTCAACAAGTAAATCTGCATTGGCATGCAAAACTTTTGCGATATTGCGGATATGTCCGCGGGCATAAGCCAAGCCACCAGAGGATGCGAAATTGTCATTTTCAAGATCAAGTAAGACCGTGCGACGAACGGATGTGGCTTCAGCGAGTTCTTCCAGCGACATGCCAACAGACTCTCTGGCTTGACGGAGAAGAATTCCAACTGACATGAAGAGCCTCGTTACTTGAATTGCGAACGGTTAAAGCACCGAACCACAACCTTGGGGGTAGGAGTAAAGGGTAAGCCACAAAAACGCCTTGAGCCAAATTTAATTTGGCGATACCCCGCCTCTGCGCGTAAAACGGGGATTAATTCACTTACACGTAACCCTGGATCTCCTCGAGGAGGTCTGGCATCTGCTCCGCCGTGATCAGAACCTCGCGAGCCTTAGAACCTTCTGAGGGACCGACCACCCCACGGCTCTCCATGAGATCCATCAATCGACCGGCTTTCGCAAAGCCTACGCGAAGTTTGCGTTGCAACATTGATGTAGATCCAAATTGCGTACCGACTACAAGTTGAATCGCTTGCAAGAGCAGATCCATATCATCGCCAATATCATTTTCAATCTGCTTACTTACTGCTGGTGCATTGATATCAATTCTGAAAACTGGTTGTGCTTGCGACTTAACGTGATTAACAACGGCCTCTGATTCGCGCTCTGATACATAAGCTCCCTGAATACGCATCGCCTTACTTGCACCCATTGGCAAGAAGAGTCCATCACCTTGTCCTACTAATTTTTCAGCGCCGGGTGTATCGAGAATAACACGCGAGTCGGCGAGGCTTGATGTTGCAAATGAAAGACGAGATGGAACGTTGGCTTTGATCAAACCGGTGACCACGTCTACGGATGGACGTTGCGTCGCGATTACCAAGTGAATACCTGCAGCACGAGCTAACTGTGTAATGCGAACAATGCTCTCTTCAACCTCGCGCGCTGCAACCATCATCAGGTCGGCCAACTCATCGATAATGACGAGCAGGTAAGGGTATGGCTCAAGGACTCTCTCGCTACCTTCAGGTGCCGATAATTTCTTAGCCTTGACCGCACGATTAAAATCGTCGATATGTCTAAATCCAAAGTGCGAGAGATCGTCATAGCGCTGATCCATCTCACGGACTACCCACGCCAACACATCGGCAGCCTTCTTGGGATTAGTAATGATGGGTGCGATGAGGTGTGGAATTCCTTCATAGCTGGTGAGTTCAACGCGCTTAGGGTCGATCATCACTAAACGAACTTCATCTGGAGTCGAGCGCATCAATATAGAAACGATGAGTGAGTTGATCATCGAAGACTTACCAGCGCCAGTTGCACCAGCAACAAGTAGGTGTGGCATCTTGGCCAAGTTGGCACAGATGAAATTACCCTCGACATCTTTACCGAGTGCGATCACCATTGGGTGGGTCTCATTCATTGCAACGCTGGAACGCAACACATCACCCAGCGCAACAATCTCGCGATCGGTATTTGGAATCTCAATACCGACAGCAGATTTGCCGGGAATTGGAGAGAGAATTCGCACATCTCCACTTGCTACTGCATACGAGATGTTCTTTGAGAGCGCAGTAATTGCTTCGACTTTAACGCCGGCGGCGAGCTCGATTTCGTAACGAGTAACGGTCGGACCACGCATAAAGCCGGTGACTCTGGCATCAACTCCGAACTGCTCAAAGACCTGGCCGAGCGCAGCAACGACTGTGTCATTGGCCTTGGATTTGGCCTTTGACGCTGGCGCGGTGCGCAGTAGATCCATCGATGGCAATACATATGGTGCATCTGCCGCCAGGATCATCTGATGAGCGGGAGCGCTCTGCACGGTCTTAGTCGTGAAGGTTGGGGCAGATGGTGGAGTTACATGGAGAGCGACGGTGGCTTCGGGATCGAGCGGCTCTTCCAACTCTTCCTCTGGCTCTTCCTCATGGAACTCCTGAACAAGCGGAGTTTCAAAAGGAGGAGTGTCATTGATCTCAAATTCTTCTTCTTGCTCATCCTTGGCGGCTCGGCGACGACGAGCAAACCAGCCGAAGAAGGCCTTTACCTTTGAGAGAACCTGAGATACCGGGGTCGCAGTTACGATCAAAATTCCAAAGAAGAGAATCAAGAGCAAGATAGGGATTGCCAGTAGCGAGGTCCCAAGGTTGGAGAGGGGTCGACCTACTCCGTATCCAACAACTCCCCCGGCGCCTTTGACGCTACTGAAATCTGCATCCTTGAAAACTTGGGCAAGACCCGTAGTGCTGAGCACCAAGAGAATTGCACCGATCGTGATGCGACCATTGGCGCGACCTTCATCGGGAGCTTTGAACAATCTGAAAGCGAAGTAGATAAAGAGGAGTGGAGTGACGATCGCAACCTTGCCGAATGTCCCCAGCAAGATGGTATTCATAAATCGGCCGATCGGATTGTGCAGATGGAACCAACTGCCCGCGGCGCTCAGCAGCGCAAAGATCAAAAGA
>Ga0364893_10592_pt1 | contig 13233 bp, 20 predicted proteins | sample ExccelJu500001D3_FD_206943 | JGI IMG/M metagenome (GOLD analysis project Ga0364893, IMG submission 206943) | Enriched cells from Trout Bog Lake Hypolimnion, Wisconsin, USA - BchlTB.July16.5000.01.D3 | ecosystem: Environmental > Aquatic > Freshwater > Lake > Hypolimnion/Profundal zone | place: USA...
ATGCTAAGTTTGCGTCTCAACTTTCCAGCTTCTTATTAGAAAACTGCTGTAGTGGTAAAGACTGTTTAACAATTTCAACTAAACAAAAGGCACGCTAACAAAATGAAAACTTACAACATTTTATTTTTATGTACTCATAATTCAGCACGATCTGTATTGGGTGAAGCATTAGCTACAACATTAAGTAATGGAAAATTTGTGGGATATAGCGCAGGCTCTCATCCAAGCACAGCAATTAATCCAATCGCTAAACAACTTGCGATTGAATTGGGATATGACGCAAGCAAATTACGCAGTAAAAGCTGGGATGAATACGCAAAACCTGATGCGCCTGTAATGGATTTTGTAATTACAGTTTGTGATAGCGCGGCTGGAGAGACTTGTCCTGTATGGCTCGGACATCCATCTACAGCACACTGGGGATTCAACGATCCCAGTCAAGTTGAAGGAACTGAATTAGAAAAGAAAAAAGCATTTGTGGATGTAATGATTGGTTTGAAAAAAAGAATTGAATTATTAATGTCGTTACCAATTGAACAATTAGACACAATGTCACTTAATAACAAATTAAAAGAAATACATCAAACAGTATGAATATAAAACTAATGGCTGAGTTTTTTGGGACAGCTTTGTTATTAGCTGTAGTGACTGGAAGTGGCTTAATGGGAGATACATTAGCTAACGGGAATAATGCGGTAGCACTATTGGGAAATAGTATCGCTACTGGCGCTGGCTTGTATGTCTTAATTACATTATTAGCACCAATCTCTGGCGCTCACTTTAATCCAGTTGTCAGTCTTGTTGCCTGGTATGAAAAAGCATTAACTGTTAAAGAGTTTTTCTTTTATTGTGTTTGTCAATTTTTAGGTGCTATTGCTGGTGTTTGGATAATTCATTTGCTGTTTAGCCTTCCTATTATCCAATCATCAACTAAAGCAAGGAATGGTTTAGGGATATGGTGTAGTGAGTTAATTGCTACATTAGTTTTATTAAGTGTAATAAGGTTGGGTGTTAAATTCCGCACAGAACAAGTTCCAATGTTAATTGCTATGACTGTGACTGCTGGTTATTGGTTTACCAGTTCCACCTTTTTTAGTAATCCTGCCGTTACTTTAGCAAGAAGTATGACTAACACATTTGTAGGCATTCAATTAACTGACATTATTGTTTTCATAAGCGCACAGTTGATTGCTTCATTACTTTTCATTCTTTTAATAAAAATTTGTAAGAAGTGATTCATTGTTTCAACCAATAGTCATATAACTAAGCATTGCGTCCAATGCTTAGCCCATAACCACCTAACGCAACTTTAGTCAGCGTTAAGTGCGCTGTAAGGAATTTGTGTATTTTCAAAATCCCAACAGCTAAGGTTTCCAAACTGTGCCTCTTTAGTGCCGTAATGTAGTAAATGTGATTGGGTGTTAGCCAACGGTTCTGTGATGTATATGTCATCTCTTTGCTGTGCTTTATCAACCCAGCAATATGTCCATAATGTTTTTATATCTTCTGTTGTCAGTATTGTTGGTAAGTTGCCTAAGTAGATGTTGTAGTGGATGGAGATTTGGGGATTAGCTATTTCTTTAGTGCCTTCTATTGTGGGTATGAGTAGTGGTTGTAGTAGTTGTGGTTTGCGTCTTGCGCCGTTGCCATATAGTTCTTTGTTAAAACAGTTTCTTGCGTGCCTTAAGTCTTTGCGTAAGTTAAATGTCATTCTCTCAATATCAGCAGTAGTCTTGTGATAAGCAGAGTAGTGGCTATGCGCTACTAAGTAGTGCGTGATGTGCTTTTCTTGCTTTACCAAAAAATCTCTTATCGTTTCTGCTGTTACTTTCATAAAAGTATTTAGCAGAATCAAATGAAAGAAGGCTATTTCTGGTTTCCTTACTTTTATTGGGTTACAGACTGGAAAAATCTGGTTGTTCTTGCTGTAGTGATGAAACTAAAGTTATTACTCATACAACAAAACAGGAGTAAGTAATGAGTACATTGAATAACTTAAAGTTAGTAGTAAGCAAGCGTCATCACACAGTTAGCCCTGCTGTACATAGACGCAACAAACTTGTAGCTAAGCTACATGAACAGATTGAACTTTGTGAAGCAAAGAAGGCTGGTAATACCTATGCCCCTAAACGCTTAAAGACTTATACAAATAAACAAACAGGACAGAAGATGACTGTTGAAACAGTTAAGCGTGTAAAGGAATGGTTTTGGATTAGTGACAGCGGAAAAATCAACTTAGCTATCAAGTACGGCGCTAAGACGCTTACCCTTAATAAGAAAACTAAAGCTAACTGTATTGAACTTAGCAATGGTGATGAATTGATTAACACTCTTAAAGCACTTAAAGCTGATGTGCTTGATGGTGCGCTGGATGAAGCTATAGCAGAAGTAAGTACAGCTACACGGGAAGGGTTTGGTAAATGAAGCAATACAAACTATGGGTACGCATCAGTCAAACACAAACAGCTAACACCATTGTTTATGCTGAAAACGCTTTGTTAGCTAAGCAGTTGGGTGAGGCGCAGTATGGTGTGGGTAATGTATTGAACTACACAGAAGTAAGTGGTTAAAGGTGAAGGGGGTTAAATAGTTGTATGCGCTTTTTTGAAATACAAACTATTAAACCCCTTAAACCAATGAACCCACAGCAGTACCGTCTCTACACGCTTAAGCGCAATAAAGACAATGCTAAGCAAGCATATAAAGCAGAGAAAGATAGACAGACTGTAGCTAACGCACAGAAGCAGATTTATAAAGCTACCCACAAAAAACCGTAGCGCAGTTTTCAAACACCACGCAGAACCTAACCCCCACCAGTTTTAATCTAACACCCCCACCACTAACTGTTAAATGTGAAATGTGCGTTTTGACGCAAATAGTGGTGGTTTTTGGTGATTTTTATGTGTATTTTTATTTTTTGATTGTGGGGATGAGAGGCATAGCTAAGATACTTTTTTCTTACTACGCTTCACTTCTCTATATTCATACTTCTTATCTACTACCCCACCAGCTTGTATCAACTGTCTGCTTTCATCATCACGCAGTTGTGAAGCCGCTTTGATAGTGTTGATGTGATCATAATGTTTTTCTAACATACCCAGTGATGTACCCATCTGCTTTACTAAGATGGATGGTGAGATGTTGTCGTGTAATAACTTAATCGTTGCGTATGTATGTCTTAAACAGTAAGGGGGTCTGCCTTTACCAGTCACAGGGTCAATGTATAGGTTATGTTCTTCTAAGTACTGTCTAAACAACTTCACCAAGTCTGTTGGGGGTAATAGCTTAATGGGTATATTGATTTTGTTATTGCGCTTACTTTGATACTCTTTGTATCTATATACGCTGTCTTGTGGGTACTTGTTTATTACTTCTTGTAGCGTCATACCGTAGTTGCGTTGCGCTATTCTTTCAAATGCTTGTACTGTGTATAAGTTACCAATAGCAGTTCTACCAACTAAAGCACCATTCTTTTTTGATGTTTTACCAGTCAATATTTTTATGTACGCAGTTCTGTTTCTTCTTAGCTGTACCACCTCACTACCAGTATCATCACCTTCCTCTGGTGCTGTTATCACCCCTGTGTGTATAACTTGGGGATCGTCTTTTATTTCAATATGAGCCCACTTCAAATCAAGTAACTCTTTACCAGCCCTTGCCCCTGTATCAAGCAATACCTCTACATAATCTTTTAGTAGTGCTCTTAACTCTTTTGTATCAGCCCTACCCTTATCAATCCATCCATCAAAGTTACTACGCAAGGCTTTGACTTCTTCCACGCTAAACTCCACGCGCCTCTCACTTGCTTTACCTTTTGCTTTAAGCACCAACCTGTTTGTTTCAACCATATATTTTCTGTATATAGCTTCATCAAATACTTTGTTAAGTGCGGCATTGTGGGTTAGTTGCGTACTTTTAGTAGCATCCTTACCCTTCATCTTCTTTTTACGCACCTCTTCAAAATGGGCAAATGCCTTGTAGTCAATGCTATCAACATAGTATTTCCCCAACGCAGGCACGAGATAGCGGTTTATAGCCGTTATGTAGTCTTTATATACAGCTTTTCCTTCCCCACTGTCTAAAGCGTCTTGTAGCCTCTTTACAACCGTTTTAGCTACATCCCTAAAGTAGCGTGTGATGGGTGCTACTTGGTTTTTCTTTTTCCAGTGCGCTTCTTTGTATATGTCTTTAGCTACTTCTATTGCTTGTTTAATGTCTCTTTGCTTAGTAGAGGTTCTTTGCCACTTGCCGTCTATCTTGTAATGACACTGATACACGCTACTTCTTTCACGCAATACCACCAGCAACTCACCGTCTATGATGCTTTTGCTTGTAGCTTTGCGTTCAACCATTGTGCGTATATGAGTAAATGGGTTAAAAAGGTATTACTTAAGTAATACTTAAAAATGCTTCCAACCCACACAGCATATAGCCTGTACGGTTTTTAGTCAAAAAGTGTGTAATGGGTGTGTAATGAAAAAGGGTTAGCAAAAACATTGCTAACCCTTTGATTTTGGTGGCGAATCAGGGATTTGAACCCCGGACCTGCGGATTATGATTCCGTCGCTCTAACCAGCTGAGCTAATTCGCCGAACTGGTTATTATAAATGATAGACAAGCATCTGTCTAAATATGACCAAACCACAAGGGATTGGGAGCGTAAACGCGCTTTCCTGCGCAGCTTGAGTTAATCAACTAAATAGCCTGCCTCTGTAGGATCTGCCCTAAGGTGTTTTGTGAGGCTATCCCTAAGAGAAAGCGATGTATCTGGGTCTATCGAGCTTGCACTAACTGCACCGATCAGCATCCCAAGTAAAAGACTTACAACAATGTAATTTGCTTTCATATCCATTCCTTAGTAATAAAAATGATTGCTAAGAGAAAGATAGCAGCCTAAAAATACCAGCACATGACAGAAATCAAGATTCCAGAGTGTTGAGTTAGTCCTTTGGTTCTAGACTGAAACTAAAGTACTAACTCAATGCTACTTAATTTGGAAAACACTGATGCCTGGCTCTCGATTATAAAAAACGCTCACTTCCACCCTTTTAGCTAAAAAGAGTTTCTTGAGCACTTCGTCTTTGTTTTCAAAGGTAATGGCAGTTTGCTCGGGATAATGCGAAAAGGGATCGCTCATCACCTCTACTGGTACGCCATCAATCTTAATTTGCGCAATGGTGCGCTTATACAGTCGATCTTTTTGAATAAAAATCAGGCGCTTTTGATATTTATCTAAAACCAATTTTTGGCCCTGATCATTCATCTTGAAGTAATACACCAGCTCTTGGCGACCATCTGTAGTGATATCGCGCTCTTCTTCCCATTTTGCAAAACTGCCCTGACTGAGCAGTCCACACACAAGAACAGTAAGCACTTTGATATAGAAAGACATTGATTTCCCTGGGATGGATTTATGATCTAAATTATGCGCCTGCTATCTATTTCCTCCGGCAAAGTGACTCCACTCTTTGGATCACATCATCCAAATTACAAGGTAGTTGCCTCGGGAATTAATAAAACTTCCATTAGTAATTTAGAAAATCCTGTCCCCGTCGAAATTGGCAGGCTTGGCATTAAAGGGGATGAACAAGCAGACTTAAGTGTTCATGGCGGTATTGAAAAAGCAATTTATGTTTACCCTGCAGAACATTACGCATTTTGGAATGAACTACTCACCCGCGAAACTAAACAGATAGTTGAATTAAAACCCGGCGCTGTTGGAGAAAATTTTACGATTGAAGGTCTGCTAGAGCATGAAGTATTTGTTGGGGATAGACTCACCATTGGTGAGCTTGAGTTTTCAGTTGTCAAACTGAGAGAGCCTTGCTTTAAATTCAATGCCAAAATGGGCTATAAAGGGGCGGCTAAGGCGATGCTCCAGTCTGGCTTTTGTGGCTGGTATTTGCGCGTCATTCAAACAGGAGCGCTGCAAGCAGGTGAACCCATTGCTATTTTTCCTGGTCCCCGAGATACCTCGATCGCCGATCAAAATCGCGCCCTTATCAATCGCAATCAACAACGCAACTTATGGGATTAGGAAAGCGCCAAGGACTAAAGGATTTGCTACAAGGATGTTTTCATCATTGAGCGATTGGCTCAGCAACCTATTAACGCGTTTGCGTAATAAATAGTTTGGGCACTCTCAAATCCCAATGGATTGCGGCTACACGTATGCCAAAAATAATTGCAATACAAATCACTGAAGCTTGTACTGTGTACTGAGGAAAGAATTGCAGCACAAGGCCATACAGACAGCAACCCAAGGTGACTGGTATGGCATAAAGCTCATGCGACATCAGGAGTGTTTTTCTGCCAGCCAATACATCTCGCAATAAACCACCACCAATTGCAGTCACTACACCCAAAATAACAGGGGCGACTGGCAAGCCAAAGTGCAGATTCCAGGCCTTATCAAGCCCAGCAATGCCAAACAATGCGGCCCCAAAACCATCGATATACAGCATCGTCCGGTGAATTTGAGGTTGTGTAAAAAAAGATTCAGCAACAAAAGTGGCAATGCTGGCAGCTAGAGCGAGCCAAACATACATTTGCGTTTCAGACCAAAAACTAGGAACACCCAAAATGATGTCTCTGATCGTGCCACCACCAATTGCCGTAATGACGCCAAGCACCATTACACCAAAAATATCAACGCCGCGGTCAGCAATTGCCAACACCCCAGTGACTGCAAAGGCAATCGTTGCAACGACACTGATCCAAAAATTAATTTCATGCATAAGGAAAGTCTAAATCAGTTTGAAGAATTTCCTAAAAAAGAGAAGTGGGTAGTAATTAAAAGCCTTTATTCCACATCAGGATCAATGAAAGCGTCAGTAAAGATCCTAAGGTGGTTAACAACACAACTCGAGAGATATTGCCACTGTTAGCATCGTAATACTGAGCCAACATAAAGGGCCCAGTTCCCGTAGGTAATGCACTCAGTATGACAACCGCATTGAGCCATGGCTCGGATAAATCCAAAATAGGTCCTGCAATCACCCAGGCTAGACATGGCTGAAGAATTAACTTGGCAATGCTAATGAACCATGCTTCAGAGGAATTGAATTCACTTTTTTGCAAAAGAAATAAGCCGATTGAAACCAGTGCACAGGGGCTAGCAGCTGCAGCCAAAAAAGAAATCACTTGCTCAAGCGGCGCATACAAGGCAATACCACTTAAAGACCATCCCAGACCAGCAACCGGGGCCACTAATAAAGGGTTTGTGCAGAGAGACTTGAGGACGCTCCAGCCAATTTCATGGGACTTTTTATGGGAGAGCACCCCAATCTCAATAAAGACTGTGGCTAAAGCAAATAGTGCAAAAACAATAAAAGTAGAAATGACCGCCGGCGCCAGACCATCCTGACCCAGCGCCAAGATACACAAGGGAATGCCCATGTATCCGGTATTCGAGTAAGAGGCACTTAAGCCAGAAAAACTCGCGAGCGCTAAATCACGCTTGCGCCACCAGGAGACCCCAAAAATCAAGCAATACACCAAAAGGCCGGCTCCACCAAAGGCCTCTATAAATTCGGGTTGCCAAAGTGATTGCCAGGTACTGTTCGCCGCAAAATGAAATAGTTGAGCTGGCAAGGCTAGCCAGATGACAAAGCGATTGAGTTCGGTTGAGGCGTTTTTTCCTAATTTACCGGTTCGACCTGAAACATAACCAAGCAGTATGAGCGCAAAAACAGGCAGGACTACATTAATAACGTAGAACACGGTTAAAGGCTTTACTTAAGCAATTTTTTTAAGCGTCTGCTGATATCGCTGGGCATTTTTAACGTAACGCTCGGATATGTCGTGAATACCAGCAATTTGCTCGGCTGTTAATGTTTTAACCACCTTTGCCGGTGTTCCCAAAATCATGGAACCATCAGGAAATTCTTTTCCTTCAGTAACCAGCGCGCCGGCACCAACTAAACAATTCTTACCAATCTTCGCCCCATTCAAAATGACGGCGCCAATTCCAATCAAACTCCCATCACCGATCTGACAGCCATGGAGCATCACTTGATGACCTACCGTCACATTTTTTCCAATGATTAATGGAAAAGTGGGATCCGTATGCAAAATAGAAGCATCTTGCACATTGCTTGCTTGGCCAATATGAATCAGATCGTTATCTCCGCGTATAACCACTTTGGGCCATACACTCGCGTTTTTATCTAGCCGCACCTGACCAATTACTTCGGCGCTTTCGGCAACCCAAGCACCCTCTGCTAAGAGAGGTGCATTTCCGTCTAGTTCGTATATAGCCATGAGCCCATTATAGGTAAAAATACCAAGCTCACTAACCCTCCAAAATAGGTCGGAACATGATTTACATTGATAAATAAGGTTTATGATCAAGCCACATACACCTCAAGGAGAACCCATGAAAAAAGTACTAGTTGTTTTAGCCATTCTTGGCGCATTTTCTGGCCTGGCGCAGGCACAGCAAAAAATTCAGGTACTGAGCACGCAAGAGCTGGTGAATGAATGTAAATTGCCTGCCAGCCCTGAGTCACGTAGCTTCTGCATTGGCTACACCACTGCAATCTATGACACCTATTTAGCCACTCGCCACCCACAACGCGCCAAGCCATTCATTTGCGTAAAACAACCTGCACCAAAGCGGGATGATGTGATTGCGGATTTCGTGAAGTTTGCTGGCGCCAACCCAGAGCTAGCAGACAAACCTGCTGCAGGAACGGTCCTGGGCTTTTTGGCAATGCGCTTCCCTTGCGGCCGTAAATAATTCAACCAATATAAGGAACCGTTGATATGAAAAAAATAATCGCTATCGCAGCTACTGCTGTTGCTATTGCTGGCTGCTCCAATATGAGTAATACAGAACAACGCACCTTATCGGGTGCTGGTATCGGTGCAGCTGCAGGTGCAGTTGGCACAGCCATCTTCCATGGCAACCCTATTTGGGGCGCAGTTGGTGGAGCGGCTGTTGGCGCTGCATCTGGCTATGTTTATGATGCTTACAAAAAGAATCAGGCCGCTGAATATAACTCTGGCTATAACGCCGGAAAAAATAATGCGCCTAATAATGCTCCCAATTAAATTGGCATGAAGTAAGCGCAGCACCCTTTAGTAGTTAATCAATAAAAACCCAGCTTGTATTAATTTACTAGCTGGGTTTTTATTTGAATCTCTCCAGTTAAGGCTTTGTGTATAGGGCATTTGTTAGCGATATCTATTAAACGCTCTTTCTGTTCGGCATCTAAATTACCGACAAGCTCAATATCCCGCGTCATTTTTTCCACATCATCCACCCGCTCAGCATGAACAGTCACTATCGCATTTTGTAGATCCCACCCCTTGCGGCCCGAGTACATCTTCAAAGTCATCGTGGTACAAGCAGCCAATGCGGCCGCTAAATACTCATGCGGTGAAGGGCCTGTTCCAGAGCCCCCATTCATAACTTCTGCATCAGATAAGAAATGCAAATCACCTACGGACATTTTTTGTTGGAGTGCGCCCACACCAAATTGCGCCGTTACTTTTCTCATGATCAATTTATCCTTTTGCTTTTTCAGCTTTGACTGCCGTTGGTAGTTCTGCTTTCTTCCAGGCAGAGAACCCACCCTCAAGATGGCAAATATGAGGTACCCCCATCTCCTGGAGTGTTGCAGTCGCTAGCGCAGATCTCCAAGCCGAAGCACAATACAACACCAAGCGCTTGCCTTCACCAAAAATGGGTTTGTAGTATGGGCTATCTGGATCAACCCAAAATTCGAGCATGCCACGCGGTGCATGCAAAGCGTTTGGAATCATGCCCTCACGTTCGAGCTCTCGCACATCGCGAATATCTACAAAAACCGTGTTTTCATCATTCAAAAGTTCCTGCGCCTGCGAGAGCGGTACCGTTTCAATATTTGCCATTGCACGCGCAATCAAATCTTGATAGCCTACTTTTAATTTCACTTTTGTCTCCATTGCTGATAGCTTCATTAATGTTTGATAAATCATAAGGTTATTTACCTAAACCTTGCTCCTGATACTATGCTTTTATGAACTTTACCCCGACTGAACTTGGCGCCAGCATTATTTTTGCTATTGCCGTCATACACACCTTCTGTACTGGTTATTTTGAAACCCTGGCCAGCCAATCACCCAGACATGCCGGCTTATGGCACTTGCTGGGTGAAGTCGAAATCGTTTTTGGATTTTGGGCAGCTGTTCTTGCCATCTACATCTGCTTTGTTGATGATTTATCAACTGCGAAGCACTATTTAAACACCCGCAATTACACAGAACCCCTCTTTGTATTTGCGATCATGATTGTGGCTGGTAGCAAACCCATACTACAAGCAGCTACACAAATCTTATATGGCCTCTCAAGAGTTATTCAATTAGTTTTGCGTACCAAAAAAGCGCCTACGCTCTATTTTCTAACCCTATTTATTACCCCGCTGCTTGGCTCCCTTATTACAGAGCCTGCCGCTATGACTTTGGCAGCCTTCCTATTGCGTGACCTGGTATATCGTCATCAATGCTCAAAGGCTTTACTGTTTGGCACATTGGGTGTTTTATTTGTAAATATCTCTATTGGCGGCACGCTCACTAATTTTGCCGCGCCTCCTGTACTCATGGTTGCCACAGCCTGGGAATGGAGTTCGGCATTCATGTTTGCTCATTTTGGCCTAGAGTCAATTATTGCTATTTTTATAAATGCATTTGCGATCACCCTCCTATTTCATAAGCAACTGATTGCACCAGAAACAGGGGATCACACTGCGCAGATGCCTCTAACAGTGATTTTGATTCACCTATTATTTTTATTTGGCGTGGTTTACTTTGCCCATGATCCAGTGATTTTTATGTGGCTACTACTCTTTTTTATCGGCTACACCACTGCCTATCCAAAATTTCAGAGTCGCCTGATTTTGAAAGAGGCTCTCTTGGTTGGATTCTTCCTTGCAGGCCTAGTAGTGTTAGGCGCGCTCCAAAGTTGGTGGCTGCAACCCATCCTAGAAAACATGAGCCCAACTGCTGTGTTTTATGGCAGCATGGCTTTAACGGCCATTACAGATAATGCTGCGCTGACTTATTTAGGCTCTCTGGTTACTGGTACATCTGCTGAATTTAAGCTTGCCTTAGTCGGAGGGGCAGTTGCAGGTGGCGGACTCACAGTGATCGCCAATGCCCCAAATCCTGCAGGAATTGCCATTTTGCGCAACTACTTCCCTAACGCTGCGGTTTCAGCAAGCCTGCTCTTGCTAGCCGCTTTGCCCCCTACTATCGTGACCATTTTGGTTTACCGCCTCATGTAAGAGTGCTTATCACGTAAAATCTGAGCTTGGCCCCCAGCTATAAACCTGAGAACGGCATATGAAAAAGCTCTATATCAAAACCTTCGGCTGTCAAATGAACGAGTACGACTCGGGAAAAATGGCCGACCTCCTCCATGCTGATTCTGGTATGGAAACAACCGACACCCCCGAGGATGCAGACATTGTTCTACTCAATACCTGCTCTATTCGCGAAAAAGCAGAGGACAAAGTATTTTCAGATCTGGGGCGCTTGCGTGAACTGAAAAAAACAAAGCCTCATTTACTGATTGGCGTTGGTGGCTGCGTAGCCAGTCAAGAGGGTCAGCAAATTATTAGCCGAGCACCCTATGTTGACGTCGTTTTTGGTCCCCAAACATTGCATCGCCTCACTGATTTAATTGCCGATCGTCAAAAGACTGGCGTACCTCAAATCGATATTTCTTTTCCTGAAATTGAAAAGTTTGATCACCTGCCCGCTTCTCGCCAAACTAAGGGGTCGGCTTATGTATCGATCATGGAAGGTTGCTCTAAATATTGCAGTTACTGCGTGGTTCCATACACTCGTGGGGAAGAAGTCTCACGCCCATTCGATGATGTGCTCACTGAAGTAGCAGGACTAGCAGCGCAAGGTGTTAAAGAAATTGTGCTGCTTGGTCAAAACGTCAATGCTTATTTGGGTAAGATGGGTGGCACAGAAGAGATCGCTGACTTTGCCTTGCTCATTGAATACATTGCAGAGATTCCTGGGGTAGAGCGCATTCGCTTTACTACCAGTCACCCAAAAGAATTTACGCAACGCTTAATTGATGTGTATGCCAAAGTGCCGAAGTTAGTCAGCCACCTCCACTTACCTGTGCAACATGGTTCGGACACCATTCTTTCGGCAATGAAGCGTGGATATACGGCATTGGAATATAAAAGCATCATCCGCAAAATGCGTGCAGTCCGACCAGACCTCACCCTATCGAGTGATTTCATTGTGGGCTTTCCTGGCGAGACAGAGGCCGATTTCGAAAAATTATTAAAGATGGTGGAAGAGCTTCAGTTCGACAATAGCTTTTGCTTTATCTTTAGCCCGCGCCCTGGCACACCTGCCGCAAACTTAGCTGATGACACTCCTTATGAAGTGAAGTTAAAGCGTCTACAAACTTTGCTAGCTTTAGTCGAGTCGCAAGCGACTGCCATCAGCAAAGGGATGCTCGGTAATACAGAAAAAATCTTAATTGAAGGTCTCGCAAAAGATGGTGTAAATCTACAAGGTCGCTCAGCCAACAATCGCGTCATTCATATTGCTGCCCCTACAAACAATATCGACTCATGGATTGGCCAAATGATCGACGTTAACATTACCGAGGTTCTCAATTACACCCTGCGCGGTGAGCCAGCCCTTGCCTATGAAAACTGAAGCCAAACTTGCTATTGAAATTCAATATGGTAGCCCCGCACTTGAGAAAAACTTAACCCAAGTTGTCTCCACTACGCTGATGAAAAAGTGGGTCAAGCAGGCTTGCAAACTTTCTGGATTGATCACCTTGCGCTTTGTCAATGTGGCAGAAGGCAAAAAACTCAATAGCGCATTTCGGAATAAAGATAAAGCAACGAATGTTTTGACCTTTCCATACGAGCTTTCCAAAAAAGAGTTGCTAGCTGACATTGTTTTTTGCCTACCCGTCATTCAGAAAGAAGCTCGAGAGCAACAAAAAACCCTCAAAGCGCATCTCGCCCACTTGGTGATTCATGGCTGTCTTCATGCTCAAGGCCATGACCATGAGCATGATCGCGAAGCTTTGAAGATGGAAAAGCTGGAAATCAAGATTCTGCGCGATTTAGGTTTTACAAACCCCTATTTACCCCTTGCCATTTAAGAAGCCATCGCCTTTCATCAAGTTCACCTATTTCTAAGCTATTCTTCCAAGATGCCTGACCCCACTAAATCCCTACTAGAACGACTGACTGAGTTTCTAAC
>Ga0364893_10593_pt1 | contig 13208 bp, 14 predicted proteins | sample ExccelJu500001D3_FD_206943 | JGI IMG/M metagenome (GOLD analysis project Ga0364893, IMG submission 206943) | Enriched cells from Trout Bog Lake Hypolimnion, Wisconsin, USA - BchlTB.July16.5000.01.D3 | ecosystem: Environmental > Aquatic > Freshwater > Lake > Hypolimnion/Profundal zone | place: USA...
GCTCACTAAACGCTTCCCGGTTTACGGCTAAGCACACGTGCGCTGCCCATTTTGTCATGGTGACGATACCCAGGTGATGGACACCCGGGTATCGGATGAGGGCGATACTATTCGCCGCCGCCGCCGTTGCGCGGCCTGTGACAAACGTTTTACAACCCATGAGCGCGCAGAGCTAGCACTGCCTTCAATCGTGAAAAAGAATGGCAGTCGCGTGGAATACAGCCACGAGAAATTAGCCAGTTCTATTAAGCTGGCATTACGCAAGCGTCCGGTTTCATCTGATTCAGTGGACGAATCCATTGGGCGGATTGAAGAGAAACTCCTCAGTCTAGGTGAAAAAGAAATTCCCAGTGAGCGCGTCGGTGAATTAGTGATGCGTGAACTCAAGCGCTTAGACAAGGTGGCGTATATCCGCTTTGCTTCTGTGTATCGGAGCTTTGCTGATATTGAATCTTTTGAGAGTGCGCTTAAAGAGCTGAAGTAACACTCTTCTTAATTAAATAATTGATTGCGCAGATGGGATTTATGAATAAAGTCATTGTTACCGGTGGCACAGGTTACATCGGATCGCATACGGTGGTGCAACTCATGAATGCCGGGATGGAGGTTGTCGTTTTAGATAACCTATCGAATAGCAATCAAGGGGTTATCGCGCGAATCGAAAAACTGACGGGTAAACACCTTGAGTTTATCGAAGGAGACATTCGCGATAGAGCCCTTTTGAGAAGGCTATTTGAGCAGTATTCATTGAATGCAGTCATGCATTTTGCGGGTTTAAAGGCTGTTGGAGAATCCGAACAAGAACCCCTGAAGTATTTTGATAACAATGTTTCAGGCACCATTGTTTTGCTTGAGGAAATGATGCGGGCAAAAATAAATACGTTTATTTTTTCCTCTTCAGCTACTGTTTACGGCAATCCAGATACCGTTTGTTACAGTGAAACTACCCCTTTATCCCCCATCAATGTATATGGGAGAACGAAGTTGATGGTTGAGGATATATTGCGGGACTTAAAGAGGGCAAATCCCCAGCTTCGTATTGCCTTGTTGCGCTATTTCAACCCGGTTGGCGCACATATTTCTGGTGAGATTGGTGAGAGTCCCTTTGGAGTTCCTAATAATTTGATGCCGTTTATTTCACAAGTTGCAGTCGGGGTGAGGGAAAAACTCTTGATCTATGGTGGTGACTATCCTACGCCAGATGGAACGGGTTTAAGAGACTATATTCATGTTGATGATTTGGCTGCAGGACATTTGGCGGCGCTCAATGCCTTAAGTGATAGTCATTCGTTCATTACAGTCAATCTTGGAACCGGTAGGCCCTACAGCGTTTTAGAGATGGTTGCCGCTTTTGAGAAAGCCTCTGGAAAGAAAATTCCTTACGAGATAGTGGGGCGACGCCCAGGTGATTTACCCGAATATTATGCCGATGCTAGTTTGGCAAAAAAACTATTGGGCTGGGAGACAAAATTAGACATTGATCGCATGTGTAGCGATACGTGGAATTGGCAAAAAAATAATCCTACCGGGTATTGATTCGCCAACGCGCAATACAAATGCCAGCATCTGCTGGCATTTGTATTTTGAAGAGCCTACTCTTTTAGCTCACCCTCCCACTTGCTGACCACCGCAGTAGCGAGAGCATTACCCAGCACGTTGGTAGCAGAACGAGCCATATCCAAGGAGCGATAATCATTTTGATCAAACTGAAATAGATATCTGTCAATATCGAGATGTAGTAAACATACTGACTTGATAGTCCCGATTGGGCGCCATACCAATTGATGAGGTAGCCAAAAAGTCCTGCCAATAAAAAAGCTTGCGAAACCAATCGCAAGCTTTTTGTTTGGCTTTACGCTCATTACTTCAAAGCAGTGATCTCTTCAACTTTCCCAGTATCGCTTACCTTGCGATAGACTGGCGCTTTTGCTGTGTCAGCTGCACTACTTTGGGTGGATTGAATTTGATGTGATAGGTGCAATCTGAGGCCGGATGAACAAGACGACCACTCATGCGATGAATGATCGCACCAAACGGTACATCGATTCAGGAGATTTTGGGCTAGATCAAGTAAAACGCACTTTTGGGCCTGCCTAATGCCATGAATCCTGTGTAGATCGGTATGCAGTGAATCTCTTCCTCCATCATAATCAGAGACCCCAGCTTGCGGATATTGAATCTTTTGAGAGTGCCCTCAAAGCGCTCAAGTGGTAGTAATTTCTTCTATCACTCGTACAAAATGTTTTGCAAATATTGCGGGGCTTCCTAGCGAACTCGTTAAAAATCTCTTTCTAATAGATGCGCGAAGTTGAGAGAGCGCCTCTAGATCGCTAGTAAGTTTGATTGCTTGGGCTGTAAATTCTTTAGCGCTGCTAGTGATGTATTCATCTAAGTCAATTTGATGCAGGATGCTGGCCGCTTGATTAGATGCAGGTGTGCTACCAGTTCTAGTAAGAACGGGTACGCCCATCCATAGTGCCTCACAGCAGGTAGTGGCACCTGAAAATGGGAATGTATCTAGAGCAATGTCAACCTCGTTATAAAAATGAAAAAGAGACTCATGATCGCAATCAGAATAGAGCTCAACCCTGGCATTTTCAATTCCGAGACCAATAAAAGTATTACGAATAGATTTTCTGACATGAGGGTCTTGGAGGGATTTCCAGCGTAATTGAAGCTTAGATTTTGGAATTGCTTTTAAAGTAGTCGCCCAAGTGTTTAAGCAGGTTTGGCTAATTTTGGATGTATTGCAAAAGCTGCCAAAAGTAATTACTTTATTTTGTAAGGCTGGTAATGGCGCTATCTCAATAGCATAAGGAGCTGTGTAATTAAAGCGAGAGCACTCGAGTTCATAGACTTTTTCAGTAAAAAAATCATTTGGAACGCCATCCAGGTGCTTTTTATCAAATATCACGCCGTCAATTTCTGGCATATAAGTTGATGAGAAGTAGCCGAGATAACTGAGTTGCTTTGGAGCAATGCGTTGATTAAATATTTGCAATCTACCACCAGCGGTATGTCCCGATAAATCAATTAAAACATCATTTCCATCTTGTTTCATTTGATTGATTAACTCTCCATCATTGATCTGACCAATAAAGCGGAATTCTGATGCGGTAGATATGATTGTTTGCGTTAATGGATCGATCTGATGATTTGTATAGTAGACAACGGTTTTGTAATGCGCGCTTAGTTCTTTTAGAAGGGCTACAAAGAACCAGCCAACAGGGTGTTGCCTCATATCGCCTGAAATAAATCCAATTTGTAATGGATGTCCCGAGGATTTATTTTTAATTGGGGGGGTGTGCGTTAATTTTTCAGTATGTTTTAGAGCATGCCTAGCTATGACAATATACTTTTCTGGCGCTTCAGAATAATTTGAAAGCATCAAAATATTGGAGATCGTGCTGAAATCAAAAATACCTTTTTGAATGCGCTCAGCCAAAATTTCCAAGGCTTCAGTTACCCGCATTTGTTCACAAAGACTAATTGCTAGATTGTTGATTGCGCCCATGCTTAACTTTTCTCTCTCAATAACCTGAAGCACTTCAGATGCTTTGGATGGCTTTCCAATATTGATATAGGCAGTTGATAATGCTGTTCTAGCCCTTTCTTCACAATGGGTCGAAAGCAGTGGGCTCAAAATGGCAAGAGCATCTAAATACCTCCCTTGTGCGAGGAAAATATTACCCTTTTGTAATTTTGCCTCATGCAAAATAGCAGCATCAAGATTTTCAGTTTGATTTACCACTACCAGTGCTTCATCTAACTTTCCAAGACCCATGAGTGCTGATGAGAGCTCCAAATACAATACTGCATTAAAGGGTGTCAATGAGATGAGTTCTTGATATTTACTAATGGCTAACTCGAATTGTCCTGACAGAAGATAATTGCGTGCGACTTGGGCATCAATTTGCATATTCATAGATCTTGAATTGTTAAATGCAGATTATTGTGGATGCATACAGTGCAAAAAGAATGTTGGTATTTCAATGCTTCAATTTTGCTGGTGGTATGTTCCATAAAATAGATCTTTTCATTTGCTTTTTCTGATAAATCTTGGGTTGTGCCACAACATAGAGAAACCGAGCCATCATAATTAATGGCAGTCATATTAAAGCGTAACTCGCAATCCATATTTCCAGATCTTTTTGGCGTTACATTTTTAACAATGCTATTTGGATGAAAAAATAGCTGCGCCTCTATTCCGGATGGTTTCTCATCACCTTTTTCAATCAAGGATAGCGCTTTTTCAATGGGGGCCATGATGGCGTAAGATGGCCTATATCCAAAGCCAAATTGGTTTGCCAGCGCTTGAATTTGCTCCATTTCCTCGACTGTATTTTTATAGAGATGGTGCCCGATCCAAATTTCAGTCGTGGATTTATTGCGGTCTCTAGCAAGTGCCAGCGTTTCAAAATTGGCTATTACAGTATTGATGTTTCCACGCTCGTGTGTAATGCCATAAATCTCCTGCTTTAAACTCGATATAGATACCTTTAATCTAGTTGGATTTGCCTGCATCAGTTCGTTGATGCGATGGGTTATGTTGAGATTGGTTGAAATGAAAGAAGTCAGCTGAGCACTGTGAATGAGCTTAATGTAATCTGGGAGGCGCTCGTTTAGTAGTGGTTCACTCCAGTTGAATAACCAAATATCAGGGGAATATTCCCCGCTTTCCATGCAAATCTTATTTAAGATATTGGCAAATAATTCCTTTTGCATTAAGCCCTTTGCCATTCCATCTTTATTGCCGATTGGGCAGGTGGGGCAGCGTAAGTTACATCCCCCCACAATATCAATTGCATAGACATAAGAGTTTGACTCTATCGGACTATAGCGCTCAAGTTGTTTTTTTTGAGCAGGACTATAGATCGTCTTTTCTAGGTAAGCTGGGATCTCAATTTGCTTTTTCAGTACATTGAAATCTGGAATCTCAAGTTGATGAATCGCTGCATATTCTAGCCATACTTGGGCATGTTTTTTATAAGCTTGTGCCAAATAGATTTGAATGAGAAGATGAACTGCTTTATTTCGGTCAATTTCATTTCCAGCGTCTAGGGCAAAAGCATCTTGCACAAGAGCATCACCTTTTAGGTCTCCGCGGCGCAGTAGTAATGTACCCATATTAAAGAGTGCCCCTGCATGCCGAGGGTTAATACGGAGAGCCTGTGCATATAAGTTTTCAGCCCTTTCTGTTAAATTGAGCTGATAACATTCGGTGGCCTCAAGGAGTAATTCATTTAATGTTTGTGTACTCATTGCACTAATTTAATGGAATATTATGAAATTCAGTAAACCCTCACCACTAAGCCTATTTCTGCTTGCTATGTCCGCATCCGGTGGGGCATATGCAGTCAACTGTACCCCTGGGACCTATAGTTCAACTGGCCAAGATACAGCACCTGGTGGATGTATTCCAGCTTCCGTCGGTACTTATGTTTCAACTTCAGGGGCAACCGTTGCAACACCGGCAGCAGCTGGTTACTACGCCCCCGTTACTGGTCTGACTGCGGCCCTTTTGGCCCCAGTTGGCTCGTATGTTCCCGGCACAGGCGCGTCTGCTCCAACACCGGCACCAATTGGTAGCTACGCCCCCGTTACTGGTCTGACTGCGGCCCTTTTGGCCCCAGTTGGACATTTTGTACCTAGCGTCGGTGCAGTTGCTGCTATACCAGCTGGACCTGGAACTTATGCCCCCACTACTGGTATGTCAGCTGCGCTGCAAGCCCCAGTGGGAACTTATGTTGCTAATACAGGTGCAAGCGCTCCAACACTTGCGCCAGCCGGTAGTTATGTCCCCACCACCGGGCAGACTGTTGCTCTTTTAGCCCCAATTGGGTCATATGTTCCCAGCACGGGCGCATCCGCTCCAACATTGGCACCAGTTGGCAGCTATGTCTCAAGTACCGGTCAAACTGCGGCTACCTTGGCCCCAGCTGGCTATTTTGTGGCTGTCGTGGGTGCTGCTGCTGCTACGCCAGCTTTGCCTGGAACTTATGCCCCCACTACTGGTATGTCAGCTCCGCTGCAAGCCCCGGCAGGATATTATGTTTCTACTGCGGGGGCAACCGCTGCTACCCCAGCACCAGTAGGTAGTTTTGTCTCCAGTACTGGGCAGACTGCCGCTGCTTTTGCGCCTATCGGCAGTTATGTTGCTAGTTTTGGTCAGTCATCAGCTACGCAAGCATCCCCGGGTTTTTATACCTATGCTCCCGGCGCATCCAATCAGGTGCCCGCTGGTCTGATGTCAGGACCCATGAATACAACCATTCGTGCAAATGAGGCCAGTATCCGCGATGCAAGTGCGCTGATCGAAGACGGCAATGACGCAACGATCAAATCGTCCTTCTACTTCCAGGGAGGCTCAGTTGATCAAATTGGTCAATCATCCGGCGCACGTCAAAACATTTCCTTTTGGGGATTAAACCTAATGGGTAATTTATTTGGCAGTAAGGATGAGCCCGCTGGGATTTATGCTAACGTGAGCTCAGCGAATTATTCAGCAGGCTCAGATGGAAGTGGTAATGGGTTGGGCGTAAGTCTTGGGATTTTTAAGAAGCTTCAATTGGATACGGCGAAGTTGATTGGAACTGTTGTACTGGGTAACTATCAATACAGTAATACTCGACAGAACCTTTCCCAGGGGGAGATTTCTGGGGTGACAGCTAGTAATCAGGGCGCTACTGGTAATACGAGTGTGAATATTTACGGGGTTAATGCTCTGGGCTTGTTGCCATTGACTAATGCCCTGCCAAATCTAGATGGGTTTTTGAATGTGGCTGTCACAAACTATGCTTTCACTGGGATGAATGAATCTGCTACTGGTGCGAATGGAAATCCCAGTGCAGGTCTAAATTCGTCCTCAATGAATTACGTTTCAGTTCCTGCGACTCTCGGTGCAAAATACTATTTAATGGATCCATCAAATCAGAAGCAATTGGGTGCAATCTCCATTGGTTATAAGTATGACTTTGGTAAGTCATCGAATTTAAATTTGGCTACGCAGTCCGCCCCTAGTTACCAATTTGGTATGCCAATCGCCTTGACGAACGCACGCGCCACGGTGATTGAGATTTCTTCAGCTAATTATGAATTGCAGAAAGACCTTAGTTTGTCTGCTGCAATTTCAACCGAGTTTTCCAGTAATTATTCTTTCTACCAAGGCTCAATCAGATTGCTGAAGTTATTTTAGAAATGCTGATATGAGGTGGATGGGTGCCACCCCCTCAAGAATTTTTATGTAGAAATATCTAGATTTGGCGTTCACGTTTAGTTTTTAAGTTCACCTTCCCACTTGCTCACCACCGCAGTAGCGAGAGCATTACCTAGTACGTTGGTGGCAGAACGAGCCATATCCAAGAAGTGATCTACTCCTAAAATTAACAGTACTCCTGCTTCAGGTAAGTGAAATTGCGAGAGTGTGGCAGCGATCACTACCAGTGAGGCGCGGGGTACTCCGGCAATACCTTTAGAGGTAATCATGAGGACCAAGAGCATCAGAAGCTGTTGGGTAAGGGGCATCTCAATGCCATACACCTGGGCAATAAATAGTGCGGCAAAAGTGCAATACATCATCGAGCCATCTAGATTAAAAGAGTAGCCGACCGGCAATACAAAGGAAGCAATTTTGTTCGAGCATCCAAAGCGCTCGACTTGCTCTAGGGTCTTGGGGTAGGCTGCTTCGGAGCTAGCAGTGGTGAATGCCAGTAAGATGGGTTGGCGCAACATGGATACCAAATGAAATACTCTTTTCTTAAGGACGACTGAGCTGATTAAGATCAGCACTACCCATAAGGTCAGGATGGCGGCATAAAAACTGAGCATGAATTTGCCATAGGTCATCAATATTGCAAGGCCATTCTCAGCGATTGCAGCAGAAACTGCAGCAAATACTGCTACTGGGGCAAATTTCATGACTGCCGTAGTGATCTTGAGCATGATGTGCGAGAGCATATCCAAATTGCGTAAGAACTCATGTGCACGCTCGCCAAAGCTGGCAGTAGCCACCCCGAAAAAGACGGCGAACACCACAATCTGCAAAATTTCATTCTTACCCATGGCATCGATGATGCTGGTGGGAAAGATGTGCTTTACAAAATCTGCCAAATTAAGACTATTTTTATTCAGCGTTGAGCTGGCAGTCATTTCGGGCAGTGGTAAGTCTAACCCTGTGCCCGGATGGAGCAAGTTCACCATGACGAGTCCCAGCAAGAGTGAAACTACTGACATAGAGATGAACCAGGAGAAGGTTTTAAGGCCAACACGTCCAATGGTGGAGGCATCCCCCATGCGGGCAATACCAACAGCTAAGGTGGAAAAAACTAAAGGAGCGATGATCATTTTGATCAAACGCAAAAAGACATCTGTCAATATCGAGATGTAGGAAACATACTGGCTGGATAGTCCGGATTGAGCGCCATACCAATTGATGAGGTAGCCAAAAATAATACCGAGCACCATGGCACCAAGAATAAATTGGGTGAGCTTATTTGATTTCATATGGAACCCTAGTTGTCTGCTAAATCATAAATGAAGCAATGCGTTTACGAATCTTGCCCTACCAATAAAAATGCCTGCGAAACTAATCGCAGGCATTTTGCATAATATGAGTACTGCTTACTTTAAAACAGCGAAAATGGAAGCAGTGATCTCTTCCACCTTCCCAGTACCGCTAACCTTGCGATAGGCTGGCGCTTTTACTGTGTCAGCTACTCTACTTTGGTTGGCCCAAGTAGAGTAGTACTCCACCAATGGTCTGGTTTGATCGTTATAAACCTGCAGACGCTTGCGCACCGTTTCTTCTTTATCGTCATCACGCTGAATCAATGGTTCGCCTGTGACATCATCTTGACCTGCCACTTTGGGTGGATTGAATTTGATGTGATAGGTGCGACCCGAGGCCGGATGAACGCGACGACCACTCATGCGATCAATGATCGCGTCAAACGGTACATCGATTTCTAGGACATAGTCGATGGGCACTGCAGCATCTTTCATTGCCTGTGCTTGAGGAATGGTTCGTGGGAAGCCATCAAACAAGTAACCCTTGCTGCAATCAGGCTGTGTTAGACGGTCTTTTACCAAGCCAATAATGATGTCGTCAGAAACGAGTCCGCCTGCATCCATAATTTTCTTGGCAGCAACACCCAATTCAGTGCCTGCTTTTACTGCGGCACGCAACATATCGCCTGTTGAGATTTGTGGAATGCCAAATTTTTCACAAATGAACTGAGCTTGTGTTCCTTTGCCAGCACCTGGTGCACCGAGCAGAATTAACCGCATTGTTTTCCCCTTTGAAGACCTTAGATTGTCTCGTATTTTTTTGGGATCTTGACCCCGTAAGTCTTAGGATTATCCCCGAGAAGTGCCAGAGACCCTTTAAGCCGGAAAATCACCCAGGATTTGCCGAACGCGCTCGAGGTCTTCGGCGGTATCCACCCCTGCTGGCGGGGCTTCTGAGGCAGTATGAACGGCAATGCGATAGCCATTCCACAGGGCGCGCAGCTGTTCTAGGGCCTCAGCCTGCTCAGGAGGGGCCGGGTCTAGGCGCGTATAGGCCTGCAAAAACTCAGCCCGATAAGCGTAAATACCTAAATGGCGTAAGTGTCTTGTTGGTGTATTGGGATCTCGCACAAAGGGAATAGGTGCTCTGGAGAAATAAAGCGCCTCATCCGCCTTATTGAGGACGACTTTGACCGCATTGGGATTGTCGATTTCTGCTTGGTCGCAGATTTGAACAGCTACTGTAGAAATTGCGCATGCCGGATGGTCGGCGAGTGTTTGGGCTACTTGATTAATCAGCTCTGGTGGAATGAGAGGTTCATCACCTTGCACATTGACGACTAAAGTTTGCGGAGGAAGTTTGAGTAGGCGCGCTACCTCGGCAATGCGATCAGTGCCAGTGGGGTGATCGGCACTAGTGAGCAAACACTCAATGCGATGGTCCTCACATACCTGGGCAATTTCAGGCGAATCCGTTGCCACAATGACGCTTTGGGCCAGCGATGCTTTTGCTCGCTCTGCCACTCGAATCACCATGGGTTTACCGCCAATATCCGCTAGGGGTTTGCGCGGCAAGCGCGTAGAACCCAAGCGAGCGGGTATGACTACTAGAAATTCCAGTGGGGATTGACTCATCAAAATGAGTGCTTAAACCAACTCATCAGCAGTCAAGCTGCGTGCTTCATCCACTAGCATGACGGGGATGTCATTGCGTATGGGGTATGCCAGGCGATCGGCTTTACAAATGAGCTCCTCTTTTGAGGGGGTTAAATGCAATGGGCTCTTGCACAAAGGGCAAACCAAAATTTCAAGTAAACGCTTGTCCATGCTGTTTTCCGTTTTATAAAGTGTAGCCCTGAGGATCCGGTCTATGCAAAATGGATGTGACCCATTCAATGAATGCCTCGGGAAGCGCTAAATTTTGCGGCACCACCCAAATCCGCTCATCCTGTATACCCGCACATTTTACGGCATCCTTTTCGGTAATCAGAATGTACTTGGCAGCCAGATTCTCAAAGAATGTGGCTGTGTAAGTAGCGTGGTCAACCAGTGCAATTCCCTTGAGCGCAATCCCCTCTTTTTGGAGATCATCAAAAAAACGTTGTGGGTTACCAATAGCCGCTACTGCAAGCACATTATGTTGCAATGAGGCCTGCGCTATTTCTGCCAAGCTGTTCGTGTGAGCAGAATCAATGAGTTGGTAAGGCTGTCCCAAATGGGTGCTTAAATTGAACGCACGACGACCCATGAAATACTCATCGTTGAGATTGTGTTTGGATGTGTTGCTAGCTGACATTCCAGTCATAAGTGTGGCATCACGCTCACGCGTGCTTGGTTCGCGTAAGGGCCCTGCAGGCAATAAAAACTGATTACCTTCACCGCGTGCATCGCGTACTACCAATTCAATATCGCGGCCACCTTCGCGTGCTGGCCAACGTTTAAGACCGGCATGCTGCAAACCATCATCGCTAATGATGACGTTGGTTGCTGGAAATTGCTTGAGCAGTGCTTCAATCGCAGCCTTGCGTTTTGGAAAAACCCACATTGGGAATTTCCCATCCGTTCTTTTGGCAATCAGCACCGGTTCATCCCCAACCAAGGCAGGATCAGACTCTTTGGTCACTTGCATTGGAGAGGATAAGGATTGCGCCCCATAGCCTCTGCTAATAATCCCTGGTTTCCAACCGAGCTGTGCAAGTTGTGTAGCTAAGGCAATCACAATCGGAGTTTTACCGGTGCCACCCACCCGAATATTGCCCACAATGATGATGGGTACAGGCAAGCCTTTTTTCTGCCCTAATTCAAGATCGCTTATGAGCTGGCGAGCACGCAGCCCCAAGCCATACAGCCAAGAAAGGGGCCATAGCAAAAGGCTGCTGGGTCCGCGCTGCTCCCAAAAGCGTGGCGCACGTTTCATCAAAGAACCATGCGTTAGCATCGGATTGAATTTTTCAGGAAAGCGCATGAGTTTTTGTTGGGGCTAATTATTTTAGGTATCCGATTTTTATGATTGATGCTGGTCAAATCATTATGCGTGCACGCTTATTTTTGGGCTCAACGCATGAATGACCTTAGGGATTTTGGCAATATGACTCAATGAGCGAATAAGTTCATCATTGTCACCATCTTCTAAAACTTGGGATAAGTATTCGGTAATCGCCTCTTCGCTATCAAGATGGCGAGTAATGTCAAAGGATTTCAGTTTTTGTGCGGTTTTCATGATTTAAAACTCCTTCGCCAATGTAATAGCTTTTTTAATATCTGTCTGCTGCGTACTCTTGGTACCACCTGCCAATGAGATCACCATGATTTTTTCTCGCAAGGTTTAGTAAACATTAAACGCAGATAGCAATTATTTTTTAGTCTGACTACTAAAAACAATATTGGTGACATTGGCATCACGCGCCGCTTCAAGGGCACTCATCACTGCTTGATGGGGCGCTCTAGCATCAGCGTCAATTTCAACTTGCATGTTTCCATTGGCATCTTTGCTTGCAATGCTATTGATCGCTTCGCTCAGTTGTAGGCGATCAGTCATTTTTCCATTGATGGCGTAACGACCATCCCGGCTAACAGCAATATGAATTTGCTTGATCTCAGCTTGGCTGTCGCTACCATTTGCAGTTGGCAGGGTAATGGCTAATTCTTGATAGTGTGTGAAAGTGGTGGAGATCATCAAGAAGATCAAGACCACCAAAAGCACATCAATAAATGGAATGAGATTGATCTCAGGTTCAGGAGCAACTTCGACGGCTCCTAATGAAAACCCATTTTGCCGGCGGCCACTTAACCAACTCATTGTCTTTCCAAAGCGGTTGGATAGAGTCTTTTAAACATTTGCCGCGTGAACTCTTCACACTCACGTTGACGCTGATTGGCCATTGCCCGTAGCCCACGCCAAGCCGCCAATGCAGGCACTGCAATGAGTAAACCAAAAGCAGTGTTGTAAAGGGCTACCGAGATTCCATGTGCGAGCTGTTGGGGGCTACCTGCTGCGCCGCCACTACTACCGAAGATATCAATCATGCCAATGACTGTGCCAAATAGACCTAATAGTGGAGCGACTGTAGCAATCGTGGCTAATGCACCGAGATAGCGATCCAGTTTGAGCCAAATAGCCCCAGCGCTTGCTTGTAGTTCGTCTAAGGCCGATTGGGCGCTTTGACCAGTACTCTTTTCACGCAAGACACATGCAAATAGCGGGCTTGCAGGTGAGAGTTGGGAGAGGGTGGTAATTTCTGTTGGGGCCAGTGTTTTTTGATTGGCTAGCTGTTCAGTGAGACTAAAAGCGGTTTCCAGGCAATTTTTAGGCAGAATATGAATTTGGCGTAGATACCAGGCGCGCTCAATCACGATGGCGAGCCCCACGATGGAGATGATCAATAAGGGCCAAATAGGCCAGCCAGCAGACAGTAGAATGGAGTACATAAGCTCAGTACTTTAGCTCAATTAGTTACCCGCTTTCAGATTGCTTGCCTGTGGATAACTCTGTGCAAAACTTTTTGGCCAAAGAGAGGTAAGTCCTTGATTGATGGTGGAGTTGGGGTTTTAAGAGTGTATTGAGGCTCCAATATCTGGAATAATTGTTGATATAAAACAATGGCTTGCAAATAATGTGTTGGATTTATGAGACGATCGGGGTCAGTAATTACTTACTTCAAATCCATGCTTTTAGAGCCAACAAGCTTCTGTGGATAGATGTG
>Ga0364893_10594_pt1 | contig 13186 bp, 15 predicted proteins | sample ExccelJu500001D3_FD_206943 | JGI IMG/M metagenome (GOLD analysis project Ga0364893, IMG submission 206943) | Enriched cells from Trout Bog Lake Hypolimnion, Wisconsin, USA - BchlTB.July16.5000.01.D3 | ecosystem: Environmental > Aquatic > Freshwater > Lake > Hypolimnion/Profundal zone | place: USA...
GATGACGAATATTCATAAAGTCTCCATGACTAAAGTTGCTATTTAAATAAATACTTTTTTATTGATAAATCGAATAACGAACAACTATCTTACTGTTAATGCAGTGGTAAAAAAAAGGGCTTTGTATTAGGGTTTTACATTAGCATCGCAGGCTAAGAGAGGCGAGTTCTGAGTCGTCCTTTAAGGCTTGGCCAGAATAAATTCACTATTAAGCCGACGATGACCAGACCTGCAGCCAAAATCTTCCAATTCGGTAATGGCTCACTTAAGAAAAAGGCAGATGCCCCCATGCCAAAAATGGGTACCAATAGTGGTGCTGGCGCTACCAAGGCAGCGGAATGCTTTGAAAGCAACCAGGCCCAAGCGGCATAGCCAAAAAGGGTATTACCCCAGGCCTGCCATAAGACGGCAACCCATGCCCCAGTTGGCGCAGAAGCCATTGAGGCGCTCATGGACTCCCAGCCCCCTTCAAAAAACCAAGAGATAGCTAGCAATGGTGGAATGGCGAATAAGCTTGCCCAAATCACATAGGAGAACATATTGATAGAGCCCGCACGGCGACTTGCCGTATTTGCCACGCCCCAAGAAAAGCCAGCGACAACTACCAAAGCTAGCCCAAGGACTGTCGTTGAAGCATCTGTGTGCACTGCAATAATTCCCAGGCCGGCCATTGCAACCATTACAGCGACTGCTTGGTACAAGCGAATTTTTTCCTTGGCAAAAAACATGGCAAAGCCAATCGTGAAAAATACCTGGGTCTGAATCACCAAGGAAGCCAAACCTGGGGAAATATGACCATTGATGGCGTAATACAAGACCCCAAACTGTCCTATTCCAACTGCCAGCCCATAAACGCAAAGATTGCTCCAGGGAACCTTAGGCTTGGCTACAAAAAAGACCATTGGCAATAAAGCAAAGATATAGCGAAGTGCAGCAAACAGAAATGGTGGGAAACTAGCCAATGAAACCTTAATCACCACGAAATTGGTACCCCATACCGCAACGATTGCGAGTGCCAGCAATAAGTGGCTCAAGGGTAAATGGGAACTTCTTTGAGGACTATTCACTAGTCAGCAATTCAGCAGCGCGCTGTGCAATCATCATCGTTGGCGCTGCAGTGTTGCCCGAAGTAATGGTTGGCATTGCAGAAGCATCCACTACGCGCAGATGATGAACGCCTTTCACTCGCAACTCAGAATCAAGCACTGCCATCGGATCATCGGCACGGCCCATCTTGCAAGTACCGACCGGGTGAAAAATCGTAGTGCCAATATCACCGGCTGCTTTGATGAGCTCTGCATCGCTTTGATATTGTTTGCCGGGTTTGTATTCTTCAGGCATATATGGCTTTAGTGCTGCACCCTCAACAATCTTGCGAGTCAATCGCAAAGACTCGGCGGCAATTTTTCGATCTTCATCGGTAGATAAATAGTTAGGACTAATTACCGGGGGCGCCTTAGCATCAACAGAATGAATGTGAACACTGCCACGAGAGGTCGGGCGCACATTGCAGACGCTCGCAGTAAAGGCATTAAAGGAATGTAAATCCTCACCAAACTTTTCGAGCGATAAAGGTTGCACGTGATATTCCACATTGGCACTTTTTTGTTCTGGTGAACTGTAAGCGAAAGCGCCTAACTGTGATGGCGCCATCGACATAGGGCCAGAGCGCTTTAGTAAATACTCTAAACCAATCATCATCTTGCCAAACAGGGTATTGGCAGTGGTATTAAGTGTTTTGATACCGGTGACTTTATAAATCATGCGCAGTTGCAAATGGTCCTGCAAGTTCTCGCCAACGCCAGGCAAATCACTCATCACTGGGATGCCGAGATTTTGTAGGCGGTTAGCAGCTCCAATACCTGAGCGCTCTAGTATCTGCACGCTACCGATTGATCCTGCGGCCAATAACACTTCACCACCCCGATCGATTGCGCAAATTGCCTCAATTGCAATGCCATTGTGAAGATACTCAACACCGTAGCAATTTTTACTTGCTGGATCGATCTTGAGCTTAGTGACCATCGCTTCAGTGATGACGGTGAGATTACTTCGCCTAGCAGCATCGCGTAAAAACGCTTTAGCAGTATTGAGGCGCCAGCCAGCACGTTGACTCACATCGAAGTAACCCACGCCGAAGTTATCGCCTCGATTAAAGTCGTCTGATGCAGGAATGCCAGCCTGTGCTGCAGCTTGCCTAAATACATCCATGATGGGCCAACGTAAGCGTTGCTTAGAAACGGTCCACTCGCCGCCCTTACCATGCCACTCATTAGCATCACCATGGTAATCCTCGATTTGCTTATAACGCTTGAGTGCATTTTTCCAAGACCAAGATTCATCACCGGTTGCATTTACCCAAGATTCATAATCGCCAGTTTGGCCGCGCATATAAATCATGCCATTGATAGATGAGCATCCACCCAACACCTTACCGCGGGGGTATATCAATGATCGTCCATTTAAGCCAGCCTCATTGCTGGTACGAAAGCACCAATCAGCACGCTGGTTGTCAATGCAATACAAATAGCCTACTGGAATATGAATCCAAATATAGTTATCGTTTTTTCCAGCCTCAATCAATAAAACCCGCTTATCAGGATTTTCTGTCAGGCGTTTAGCCAACAAGCAGCCTGCGCTGCCCGCCCCAATGATGATGTAGTCGTAGGTATTGCTCTGGCTTGTTTGAGTCATGTCTCTGTTTTTATCAATGCCGATATCTTGCTCTCTATTATTACCAACTTTTTCACTTGCGAAGAAATTTGCCTATTGAGCTAGAAACTGTCAATACCCGTCTAAAATAGGTCTATGCACGTTAATGAAAAGAACCGCACCCCCAAGAAGGAAGATCCTGATGCGGGACCAAGCAAATCTGAGCTAAAGCGCCAAATGACCGAGCGCCAAAAGTTGGCCGAGGTTCTGGCCGCGCTCAGTAGCGATGCATTGAAGTCCATCCCCATGGATGAGCTCATTAAGACTGCTATTGCTGAAACGCCCAAAATCAAGAGTTTTGAGGCGATTCGTCGCCATAAACAGTATCTTGGCAAACTCATGCGCTTTTTAAATGAAGAAGAGCTAGAGACAATTCAGAAACGCTTGGATGCCATTCAGGGAATTAGTAAGGCAGAAACTGCCAAGCTGCACTTTCTAGAAAACTATCGCGACAAACTCATTAGCAATGATGAAACATTTACTGACCTCATTGAGAAGTTTCCAGGCATGGATATTCAGAATATGCGTACGCTGATTCGCAATGCCCGTCGAGAAAAAGAGCAAAACAAGCCGCCTAAAGCCTATCGAGAAATTTTTCGTGTCTTAAAAGATTTGGGACTGTAACACTTAGAGCTTAAAGTGCCGTGATGGCACTTCCACTAAGCGGTATAAATAATTCGCCGCAAACCAACTTGCCACCAAAGCCAGAAATATCATTGCCAGCGCCATCGCGCCATCATGGCGTTGATCCATACCCCAGGCGATATAAAGAGTATTTGCCAGCAGGATAAATGAAAAGTGCAATAAGAAAGCGCAATAGGATCTGCGGCTTCCCCACAAAATAGAAAACACCAGGTTATGCATCTTGGCATGCTTCTCATCCTTGTAGGCGCGACCGCCCCAAATGATTAATGCAATCGCTACAAAGTAAGCCAAGATATTTCTGATCCACAGATGCTCAAAACTCGTAACTAAAATAACAAGGCCAATGATGATGATCAAAATCTTGGCTAAACGATTGGCTATAGGATCGGTATAATTTTTCGCAAGTTGAGCCAATACGCCCAAACCATAAGAGCCAATGAAATAGATGAAGTAATTTTCGTAATTACTCAGACGATTGAAATACAGCAAAGAGGCTACGATTAAAATCGTCGAAGCCCAAATCAAAGATCGCAATCCCGGGAACATGTTGAGCATGATGGCAAGGACCGCATACAACTGCCAATCGATCGCAACATACCAAGCGCCAGCAGAAATCGAATCCAAACCCAAGATACCTTGCAAGAAGAATAGGTGCGCTAAAAATTGTCCGAGGGTTTCAGATTCGCCAACGAATTCATCCTGTACCCAGAACCGTGCTACCCAAGCACATAGTATTGTTATAAACAATGCCACAACATACGGGGCAAAGAGGCGTAGGTAGCGGTTAAAAATCAGTTTGAGTGCTGTGCGGGGCTTTCGAATATCCCTTGAACGCGTTAAAGATTGCGCAGCTAAGTAACCACCCATCACTAAGAATATTTGCACCGCATAGCGCCCATACTCAAATAGCCAAGTCATTACGCTAGGCAGAAATTGCCGAGCGTCCTCAGCCAACTGCCCATAATTAGATAGATGGTGAAGAATGATTAACAAGGCAGCAAAGACCTTTAAGAAATCAATGAGTAGGAAATGGTTTTTAGACTGCAATGAGCTCTTAAGGTGTGATGAGATGAGCCACTAGTTTAACGAAGCGGCATAAGTAGCCAAGACTTCTATATCCTCATCACTCAAACCGCGCGCAGCACTTCCCATGGTGCCATCCATATCGATGCGTGCACCAGAACGGATATTTTTCAACTGAGCTGTGACGTATTCTGGAGATTGGCCAGCCAAACGCGCAATATGCTTTTGGCCCTGCAATTGTGGTCCATGACATGAATTGCAATACTGGGTGCCTGCGATTTGCTGGCCCTTGGCAATCTTGTCGGCATTGCCAAACTTTGCTGCTGGTGGTGGCAAGGCTGAGTAGTAAGCAGCAATATCCCGTATGTCTTGATCGCTCAAGATCATGGTGATCGCTTCCATTCCCCCGCCCTTACGTTGTTGGCCCCGGAACTGAATCAATTGATAGGTAATCGATAGTGGGGGCTGGGCTGCTAGATTCGGAATATCTGGCAAGATAGAAATGCCGTTCTCACTATGGCAAGCAAAGCACGTTTGTGCTTTTGCTTTGCCGGCAACGGGATCAGGTGGAGCGGCATTGACAACAGCGCTGACTAAAAGAGCATTAAAAAAGGCCACCACGAGGATGGCCTTAGTTTTAAATATCAACTTCATTTTACATAAGACACGCGGAAGATGGCGCCAGTCTCATCATCAGATACCAGCATGGATCCGTCTTTGAGCATCTGTACATCCACTGGGCGACCCCAAAATTTGTCACCGTCCAGCCAACCTGTAATAAATGGCTCGGACTTCACAACTTTGTTCTTAGAGTCAAGCACTACACGTACGACTTGATAACCAACACGCTGTGTTTTATTCCAAGAGCCGTGCTCTGCAATAAAGATATTGCCTTTGTACTCAGCTGGGAATTGTTTGCCGTTATAAAAACGCATACCCAATGCAGCAACGTGAGCGCCTAGGTTATAAACAGGCTTATCAAACTCATCACATGAGCGGCCTTTGCCAAACTCTGGATCCAAGAAGTCGCCTTGATGGCAGAACGGATAACCGAAGTTCATGCCTTTAGGACGAACCAAGCGGTTCAAGGTGTCACCTGGCTTATCTTCAGCCGCCCAGTCACGACCATTGTTGGTAAACCAAAGCTCTTTGCTGCCCGGTTGGAAGTCCATACCCACACTGTTACGAACGCCCGTTGCAACGACCTCCATCACATTCGTCTTCAGATTTAAGCGATTGAGCGTTGCATGGGTAGCCGGTGGAACCACGATATTAGCTGGAGTACCAATTTGGAAATACAAATACTGACCATCTGGACTCAACTTCATATATTTCCAGCCGTGTGGCTCGTCTTTAGGAAGTGCGTCAAATACCACCACAGGAGCTGGTGGATTGTCTAAGTTCTGCTCGATATTGTCGTAACGAATAATGCGTGAGAGCTCAGCTACATAGAGTGATCCATTAGCAAAGGCAACGCCATTAGGACGGTGCAAACCTTTGGCAATGGTTTTGACTTCACGCTTGCCGTCTTTTGTGACTACGGCATAAACGTTACCGGTAAAGCGGGTACCAACGAACACTGTACCACTTGGCGCCTCAGTCATGGAGCGGCCATTTGGCATACCAGATGCCCAGAGTTCAATCTTGAACCCTGCTGGAACCTTTAGCTTGCTAACTGGAATCTCATCAGCTGGCAAAGCAGAAATGCCAGGAGGATTGGGAGACAAGGCGGGATTCATACCATCGGCTGTCCGGCCTTGCGCCCAAGTAGCTGGAATCGCTGGAGTAGCAGCTGGCGCTTGGGCGGTCGCTAAAGTAGCAACAGCCATGCCGGCAGCAAACATCAGCGCATGAATAGTTTTCAACTTCATTGGTAAGTCTCCCTATATTTTTTGTTTTTTTTATTAATGATGGATGCAGCATTATTTCTACTTTTGCATTGTTGACACAATCCTAAAGCATTTTTATTAACTTAGCACGATGCAATTTTTGTGATGCACTGCATCAAAATTGAATGCGGGCCCCGACCGTAATCGCTTGGGGCATGCCCGCTTGATAGGAGCTTGCTTGCGATGCGATATTGAATGTGACGTACTGGCGATTGAACAAGTTCACTACCGATGCAAAAACTGCAGCTTGAGGCGTTACTTGATAATTCGCCTTAAGGCCAACGACTGCATAAGCAGAAACAGGCAGAGAGCCGGTTGCCATCCACGAGTTACCAACATATCGCACCGTAGTTGTCAGACTTGCTTGTGGGACAGGGTAATAAGTCAAGCCAGCATTGGCCATATGCCTTGGAACGCTTCCCACCTGGGTATTGATTGGATCGCTCGTCGCACTCCAGGTCAAAGTAGTTTTGGTAAAGCTATAGCCGCCGTCCAAACCCCAGTGAGGATCAATATCGTGGTGATATTGCAGCTCCAAACCTTGGCTCAGAAGGTTTTGTTGATTAGTGTAATAACTGACGTTGGTGTAACCAGGGCTGGTACTGGTTTGGGTACAACCTGAAATGCCCGAAGAGCTACAAAGACTATTTGCAAAAGCCCAATTCGCACTTGTAATTTTGTAACTAGTAATGGCATTGGTAATGTAATTATTAAAAGCCGTCAGCTGTGCAAACCCGCCCTTCCAACGATAGTCAGATCCAACCTCATAGCCGGTCATCGTCTCGGGCGTCAAGTTAGGATTGGCTAAAGAGTATCCGCTGACAGAGTTGCCGTAACTGCGCAAAGTGTTATTCATGCTAGGGGCATGAAACGCTTGGTACGCAGCAGATCGCAAGTCCCAATCGGTACTAACGTTATAGAGCAAACCTAAGGATGGACTCAGTTGAGCCTTACTTTGGTTAGGCACACTGCTATAGGTGGGGATGCCAGTATTACCCGTTCCATAATTTGTATTCGAGTAAGCAGGAGTCTGACTATTCCATGCATCGATGCGCGCACCCAATGTAGCCTCCAGCGGAATTGCACTTGCCTTGGATTTGATCTGCCCTAAAAAACCATAAAAGTTCTGTTGTCCCTGGGCGTAATTAACGGAATTTACTGCTCCTGTGGAGGCCAGGTTATTAGTCTGATTAGATGCAGAAATATTTCTGGCATCAACCGCCAATATGTATTGATCGACCCCAGCAAGCTTTAGATCATGCGTATATTGTGCGGAGGCCCCTACTGTGGAATATGGATCCGTATAGTTAGCATTGATGTAAGGCTTATATGGTGCAGTCGTTAAATTATTCGCCGTCTGCTTATAAAAATTAGTGTTTTGGTAATACACATTGAATTGCGCTTTTTTATCGACATCTATCTTCGTTGTAGATCCCGCTGCCACATCAGCCGTCTGTATGAGATTGGATGCAATTACATAGTTATTACTCAAGTCAGCCATGGTGCTGTAACCTATTCTTATGAAAGCGTTAGTATCTTGACTCGGCTTAAAGTAGTTTTGCAAACGGACGTTGGAATTCTTCACTGCATCGGTGCCCATGCCGTTTTTAATATAGCTTGGCGACCCAGGTGAAATCGTCGCGTAGTTCTGAAAGCCTTCACTGGAAAAGTAATCAGCAGAAAAACGCATCTGCATGGCATCAGAAACAATCAAATCTTTTGAGGCTGCCACATTGCCAGCGCCAAATGAGCCATAACTTGCTGATGCCTCTTGAGAGCTATTTTTGGGTGTCCTGGTGTTGATATTGATGACACCACCCATACCGTAGTTGCCATATAGGCTCGATACTCCACCGCGCACAAACTCAACGGATTCTATCGACGACATGGGGACTAAGTTCCACTGCACTGTTCCATAGAAAGCATCGTTTGCTGGCAGACCATCAATCAATACCAGTGTGCGCCCATAACCTAACCCGCGCACGTTAATGCTTTGCCCTGTGGGATCTTTTTGGTAATACGGCACATCGTTTAAAAAGACGCCAGGTACATTCTTGAGTACCTGGTCAATCGTTTGGTCAGGTGATGACTCGAGCACCTCTTTCGTCAGAATGGTGGTATTGAGTGGCATCTGATCTAAAGGTGTATCGGAGCGAGTGGCATTGACTACTACATCGCTGAGCTTTTGATCGTAATTCGGAGGTGGCGCAATCTGCGCCCAAGATATGAGTGATGGTGCGATCAGAAAAAGAGCAAACCAATGGCTACGCATTTTTACTGTAATCCATTTAACGAAAATAAATGCTAGGATTACTTAGACTTGGCTTTACCCATCAAAGAAGCGAGCAAGGGATTTGCGTTGGCCAGTTCTTTTTTGGTTTTAGCCTTATCAGTGCCACCAGGTTTAGCAAGCTTCGTAGCATTTTTCATGCGTTGAGCTGTCGCTAAGCCTAGATTTTTATATAAGTCTGTTTTTTTCATTGCTATCTATTCATCTGCAGTGCAGTAATACTTTCTTGGCTGGTTCAATGTCTTCGCTACTATTTGTTTTGAATGAGCTTGCGTGCAGCCAATCCCAAAAACAGCATCGACCATCCTTGTAACAGAAGCTCAATGGCAATCAATAGCCCCGGCAACCACAAGCTAGAAGCTGGGTAGCCATTCATGATCATCGCACCCATCAAGATAGAGATAGCTGATGACAACACCAACCAGAACCATTCGCCAAAGTGGCGATGTTGGAATGCAGAAACTAAGCGCAAGAAACCGGTTACAAAAAAGATAGCAGCAAGCCACAAAGTAATCCCCTCTAAGGCGGGAATTGGGAATGCCCAAGTAAAGAGACCAGCAGCAATATATAAAACTGCCAACATTATTTGAATACCAACACTCTTCCATCCATGGGATTTAATTGCGTGAGCAAACTGTAACCCACCACCAATGATCAAAAATGCGCCGAGCATATTAATCGTCACAAAGGAGAACATCACTTGGCCGGCAACTCCAATCATGCCCAGGACCATGAACAAAATACCGAGCCCCATGAGGGCCCCAGGAGCCTTGGCAGCTGCACCTAAAACAGCCGCACGAATTTCTTGAAGCTGAGCTACAGATAGTTGTGAATTGTTCTCGGTCATGTCCATCCCTTATAAAGTGTTATCTACTGTATCAATAAATTCTCGAACAGTACGATTAAATGCTTCTGGCTGCTCGATATTCGATAAGTGGGCAGCTTCCTCCAGAATGATCATCTTAGATCCATCAATCATGCGGTTGAGTACAATCGCTTGATCAACCGTACAGGCTGGGTCTTGACGCCCCGTCAGAATCAACGTTGGAGTCTTAATCTTTAGGAGCATGGTGGTCTGCGCCATATCGCGCACTGCACTCGCGCATCCAATGTATCCCTCAACCCCAGTACCTGAAATCATTTGACGTACTTTTGCAATGTCTTGTGGTGCACACTCAATGAAGGGCGCAGTAAACCAGCGCTGAATTGTCCCGTCAACCAAACCAGAAATACCCTCCTTGCGCGCAATCTCAAAACGCTCTTCCCACAAGCTACGAGGAGGCATCTCACTGGCCGTATCACACAAAGAGAGTGAATAAACACGCTCTGGGTAACGCGCGCCTAATTGTTGACCAATCATTCCGCCCATCGATAGGCCAATGAAATGCACCTTACCAATTTTGAGAGCGTCCAATAGTGCAATGGCATCATCAGCCAATTGTGGGATGCTGTAAGGGGCAGGAGTTGTTTGTGATCCACCATGACCCGCTTGTCATAACGCAAAACGCGATAGCGATCAGCTAAAGCAGGCACGTTCCAATCCCACATACTGAAATCAGACATAAGACTATTGGCAATCAATATCACATGGCCATTCTCAGGACCATCAAAACGATAGGCCACGTCTAAACCGTTTACTTTGATGGTTTTCTGGGTTTCTTTACTGCTGGCCTGATTCATGTGTCTCTACCTTGCATTTTTGGTTTTAGCTTTATTTAATACGCTGGTTTTGCCTCATTATGTGTTTGTCTTATATCTACAAACCCTCAGGGCATGTTAGATTATCCAACGAATCTATAAAAAAATATTCAGGAGACATCATGAACAAGCAAAAGAATGCCTTTCGTCTACTTCCAGCTCTCGTGGCGGTGAGCCTGTCCATGCTGGCATGTTTAGCTAACGCCCAAAGCTACCCCAATCGCACAGTAAAAATGGTGGTGCCTTTAACCACTGGGTCTGGTGCGGATATTGCAGGCCGCGTCGTCGCCAAAAGCCTCACTGAAACCTGGAAGCAGTCTGTCATTATTGAAAATCGTCCTGGTGCTGGTGGCCTGATTGGCACTGGCGTCGTGGTCAACTCAGAGCCTGATGGCTATACGCTGCTTGTCCAATCAGCCTCTTATGCGGCAAATCCTGCTATTTATAAGAAGCTGCCTTACGACCCGCTAAAGAGTTTGATTGATGTGGCTATTTTGGGTCAAACGCCCTACGTCATGATCACCGCTGCTGATGGTCCTTATCAATCCATTCGCGATCTGATTATTGCTGCCAAGTCTAAGCCTGGAGAAATCACTTTTGCCTCCGCAGGAGTGGGAAGCTCCACCCACTTAGCTGCAGAGTATTTCAATCAAGTGATGGGCATCAAACTCATTCATGTGCCTTATAAAGGTTCTCCTGAGGCCATTCAGGACACAATGTCTGGGCGCACTGCTTTTTATATGGCACCGCTTGATACTGCCATCGGACAACTTAAAGGCGGTAAGCTACGCGCGCTTGGTGTAACCAGCAAAACCCGTAACGCTGCTGTGCCAGATATTCCCAGCATTGCTGAGCAAGGCTATTCTAATTTTGAGATTGCACTTTGGTTTGGCGTGTGGGCACCAGCAGGTACTCCAGCTGCAATTGTGAAAAAGATCAATGCAGACATTAATCAATCGATGCAAGATCCCGAAGTAAAGAATGCTTATGAAACTAAAGGCATTAAAGCGACCCCAATGAACCCAATAGAGTTCGGAAAATTTGTTCGTGAAGAAATATCCAAATATCAAAAGATTGCGAAAGATGCCAATATTGAACCGCAATAATTTTATTTTTCATTGATGACTAAATTAGCATCCCAAGCCTTCGCCCCACTCTGCCAAGCTCCAGATCCAGAAATCCGTTCACCCAAGATCGCATTTCCGTCTGGGGCAGTAGATTGCCACGCACATGTTTGTGGCCCTAAAAATATCTTTCCCTATGCAGATGAACGCATCTACACACCCCCCGATGCAACGCTGGCGCAATACAACTCACTACTAGCGATGCTAGGCCTTGATCGCGCCGTCTTAGTTCAGCCCAGCGTCTATGGCAGCGATAACAGCGCCATGCTGGCCGCACTCAAATCCAATTCCCAAAAGTTTCGGGGGGTTGCAGTGATCCCAACCGATCCTAAAAAAATTAGTGACGCCCAATTAGAGCAGCTTCATATAGCAGGAGTTAGAGGGCTACGTTGCAATATTGTCGACGTGGCCGATAAGTCTGCAGGACTGCCTATTGAGGAGCTCACTGCCCTAGCACACCGGATTGCATCCTTCGGCTGGCATCTAGAACTTCTCATGCATGTCAATGAGTATCCAGAGCTAGATAAAACATTTGTAAATTTTCCGGTAGATTTGGTATTTGGCCACTTTGGTTATTCACATATAAAGCATGGGGTGACTGATAACGGATTTATGGGTTTACTCAATTTGATAAGAGATCAAAAGGCATGGGTCAAGATGACGGGCCCTTATCGTATTTGCGATGGGGATCTACCTTACACGGATATGCGCCCATTTAATGATGCTGTTATTGCAGCCAATCCCAAGCAACTGATCTGGGGTAGTGACTGGCCCCATGTGATGGTCAAAAAGCAAATGCCCCACGATGCGGACCTCTGTGAGCTACTGGGATCATGGGTTTCTGACGAATCCCTGAGAAAGGCCATCTTGGTAGACAACCCCTGTATGCTTTACGACTTTCCCACCTAGAAATTAGCAAACTCAAATGAATACAACTCTTACCGTTGTTCTTGGCATTATTGCCATCCTTTTGCCGCTCTTCGTAGGACGTCTTGTTTGGAAACGATTTGATCAACACTTTGGTAGAAACGATGAGGCGCATATGGACACCCTTAGCTACTTCCTCAAAAAACTAGGGTTCACTGCTTTGATTGCTTTTATTGTCCTGTGGATTGGTATGAGTCTGGTATTTAATAGCAGCGCCTCTTAAGTGAGAATTAAGAAGTGATGAACAATCAGCTACAAGCCATTCTTAGTAAAGCGAAACTCAATTTTGTAGTGCTTGCTGCTATTTTGATGATTGCTATTCTGGGAAAGTTCACTAACCCCGAGTTGACTAACCGTATTTTTGAAACTGCTGACAAACTGGTTTCAGATCTTATTTTGATTTTTGTAGCCATTACATTAGGCGCTTTTATTCCACAATTTAAGCTAGTGGTCTTTGGGGCGCTTGGGGGATTTATTGCAGCGGCCATAGCCATTCAGCTTGGCATCTTCAATTACTTAACGCTCGACTACCTATTCTCGGTCTTGATTGTAGTGTTGGGCTTTGCATCGATTGCTAATCTCTATAAGCACTATCGAGAATTTAAGCTTTAAGGATTTAGCAGTAAGAAATCCAAGAGCCAGTACTAGAAAGCCCCCGAACGAATCGGGGCTTTTTAGTGTCACAGGTCTTTAAGAACACTTATTTTTCAAGCGCTCCATAAACGAGTGCATTTAATTTCTCGCGATGTACTTTGCGAATTTCTCCCGGGGCAACAGACATCATCACGACAACTAACTGCTCTTTAGGGTCAACCCAGAAAATAGTGCCATTGGCGCCATTCCAAGTGTAGTCACCGACATTGCCATTGATAGCAGAA
>Ga0364893_10499_pt2 | contig 13176 bp, 13 predicted proteins | sample ExccelJu500001D3_FD_206943 | JGI IMG/M metagenome (GOLD analysis project Ga0364893, IMG submission 206943) | Enriched cells from Trout Bog Lake Hypolimnion, Wisconsin, USA - BchlTB.July16.5000.01.D3 | ecosystem: Environmental > Aquatic > Freshwater > Lake > Hypolimnion/Profundal zone | place: USA...
CGAGCTTCGGACTAGCCGCGGTGCAGGATTTTGTCGAGGCAGGGACCTACACGGTGGAGACCGGCGAGGTTTGGAGCGCAGCGGCAGGACAGATCGCCGATTGTGCCCGCGGGGCACTCACGGTTCAGAACCGCGAGCTGACGCTGGCTCCAGTGGGTGCGGTCACAAGGGTGCTCACGGATAGCGATTCCGGTTTCTCGCCCGGTTCACTGAAACTTAAGGCGGGTGGGCCGTTGGCAAATGACGTGACCGTGATCGGTGGCACGGAACCGGCGATGAATGTGCGCGATTGCTTTACCTCACCGGGGAAGAAGACTTCGTTTGCCTTGTCGCGATTGCCGTTCAAACTGAAGACTGCGGTCCAGGTGGAGGACGATTTCCACGGCACCACGCTGGATACAACAAAATGGGCGAGCGATTTTCCCGTGCCGCTCACGTTTACGCAGGCAGGTGTTCTGTGTGCGGGGCCGGTAGCGCTTCGGTATCGCGACCGGTTGGAACTCGGCGGCCTGTCGGTTCTGGAGCAAACCGGAATCCATTACGCGAGTGGCGAAGGGGTTGTGGGCGGCCTTTTCTGTGGCGGATTTGCCTTCAATTACTGCATTGCAGGAGTGTTGCTGAATGGTGGGCAGGTTTCGACCATCATCGACGGCATCACCAATGCTCCCGCAAAGCAGCTCTTGCCAAACAAGCAATATGAATTTCGTACCATGCTGTTTCATCCGGAGCCGATTCGCGCGGGACAGGTGTATTCCAGCAGTGTTTGCAACGGGGATAGCGCCCGCAGTTCGCAAGTATGGTTTGGCACCACGCATGTGGTGCTTACCATGCGCGAGATCGATCCGGCGGACGCTTCGACGACGAGCGCTCCGCAGGTTGTGCTCTTCGACGGAACACTGCAAAACGTGCCGGCCTATGCGGATTACCTGCCGCTGTGGGGACTGAATCTCAACTGCACGCTCGGCCATGCCCGCGCCATAAACGAAGGCGCGGTGTGGGTTCAATCGGCCGCACCGGGACAGCCCTGGCGTACTCGACTGATTGGGGATGTTGCGGCAGGCGCGGAGTGCTATCTGACATCGACCCCGGATTTGACCTTTACTTCATCGACGCAGCCGGTGGCGAACGAGCAGATCGAAGTCTTTTATCGCTCACGCGGATTGGCTTGCGGCCGGGTTGTGGCCCCGCAAAGCGTGCAAGCGCTAAAGAACAGTGAAGACAGTGGAGTGCGTTGCGTGGTGGTGCATGTTGCCGCGCCGGCGCCTCGGACGTCGCTTGATTGCGAGCAGGCCGCGCGGGCTTTGCTCGACGATCTGACCCAGGAGCGGTTTAGCGGCGAGTACCAGAGCTGGATTGAGTCGCTTCCGCAAGGCGCAAGCGATGTGCAACCGGGCGAGCAATGGACTATCTCCGCATCCACATGGGGACTGAGTTGCACGGTGATTGTGCGCGAGGTGGAGATTGACTTTCAGGATCTTTCAGACACCTACGCGCGATTCACATTGCGCGTTGCGAATGACGCAGCACAGCCATTCGCCTTACGTTTTGGGCACGCAAAGCACAACGCGCTTATTACCGTTGTGTCCAGCGAATTGCAGGAGGATGTGTCCGCACGCCCTCCTGGTTTGCCGGATGCGCGGGTCGCGAACTGGGGCGCTACAACGCTGACCCTGGACGCTGGTACCGACCCCTTACCGGGAGGCGGTATTGAGGTGCGCGTGGAAGGAGACTGGGGATGGGGAATGGCCACGGGTCAAAACTTGATTGGTCGTTTTACCAGCCGGAGTTTTGCATTGCCTAACACGGGCGTGACGCAGGCGTTTTATCTCAGACAGTTCGACGGAAGCACTCCGGCGAAGTACTCGCCGTATGCGACAGTCTTGAATTTGGAAGTGTAGCCATGACAAATTTCGAAGAGAAGGTACTCAGAGACCTTGGGGAGTTAAAGACACATATGCGTTGGATAGTCGGCAACGGCAACGAGGGAAAGATCCAGGAGCTTGAAACCAGAATACAAAAACACGAAGCGGCGCTGCAACGCACCGCGGGAATCGGAGTTGCCGCGGGAGTGCTGCTGACGATTATGCACCTCGCGCTCGACTCGATAAAGGCGATACACCACTGATGACAAAACAAGAATTTGTACAGCAAGCAAACGCGGCGGCTTTGCAATGTTCCAAACAAAGCGGAATGCCCGCGATGGTTACCGTGGCGCAGGCGGCGTTGGAGAGCAACTGGGGCCAGTCGAAGCTGTCACGAGAGGCAAACAACTATTTTGGAATCAAGGCACATGGCACTCACGCGCAAATTCAGATGATGACGAATGAGTGCGAAAAGGGCGTGCAGGTTGCGATCAGGGCCGGGTTTGCGAAGTACAACTCGATGTTGGAATGCTTCCAATGCCGGGACGGAATTGTCGCCAAAGGAGCGGTGTACGCGGGCGCTCGCGAGAAGCTTGCAGACGAAACGGGATTCACTGGAGAGATAGCCAAACATTGGGCCACCGATCCGAAATATGCAGAAAAGTTACTGACGATGTTGGTTGAAGTGAAAGGAATGGTGGAATGATTTTTCTAGCGAGTTTGTTACGCGGTATCTCATTTGTGCCCGCGATTGTTCATGGGATTGAAGCGCTGCTGGGAAGCAAAAGCGGTGGCGAGAAAAAACAGGCCGTGCTCTCTTTTGTCGGAGCAGCCTTGGGTATTACCGACGCTGTGGCGAACAAGCAAATTGTAGATGGAGACAAGTTCACCGCCGGTCTCGGCAAAGTGATCGATGGCGTCGTGGATTGCATGAACGCTTCAGTTTGGGCAAAGGCGAAGTAAAGCCCTGGCAGCGCGCTCCGGAAAAATGGCGGCAGACCTTCGGGTCTGCCGCCATGTTTTTGCGTTCACGCAGAAGACGGCAAGACGAAGCCCGCCGTTGGAAAAGCCTCATCTAATCGCTACAGTGCTTCGTTCCAACCCTCTAAAACTGACTTAACCACCATCATGAATTGGTCGGCGACTGCTCCGTCCACCACGCGATGATCAAAGCCGATTGCCATCGTAATCATGGAGCGGATAGCGATAGTGTCATTGCCATCCGCGTCGGTGAGCACCACTGGCCTCTTTACGATCGCGCCGAGGTCGAGAATCGCAACCTGCGGCTGATTGATGATCGGCAGTCCAAACTTCGCGCCGAAGATGCCGGGATTCGTGATGGTGAACGTGCCGCCGGACACTTCATCCGGCTTCAGTTTCTTGGTGCGCGCGCGCTCGCCCAAATCGTTGAGCGCCCGCTGCAGACCAACGAAACTCAGTTCGTCGGCGTGCTTAATCACGGGAACCAGCAATCCCCAGTCGAGGGCCACCGCGATGCCGATGTTGATGTCGCGCTTGTAGTGAATGTTGTCGCCCTCGACCGACGAGTTCATGATGGGCCACGCGCGCAGTCCCCGTGCAACCGCGTGAATGAAGAAGGGCGTGTAGGTCAGCTTCAGTCCCGTAGATTTCTGGAAGCTGTTCTTGTTCTTATCGCGCAACTTGACGATGCGCGTCATATCGACATCGAACACAGTATGCACGTGGGCGCTGGTGCGTCGCGAAGCAATCATGTGCTCGGCAATTTTCTTACGCATTACAGACATCGGCTCGACTACGCCGGGTGAGCCCGCAAACTTACCGGGGGCTGCCGCCGCTGGGGCTCCGGCAACTTTCTCAGCCACTGGCGACTTCGCGACCGGAACTGCTGCGGGTGCGGTTTTTGCACGCTCCACAAAGGCCAGGATGTCATCCTTTGTTACGCGGCCTCCGGCTCCGGTGCCGGCAACCTGGCGCAGATCCACACTGTGCTCTGTGGCCAATTTGCGCACCAGGGGTGAGCTGCGAACCTCTTCGCCGGGCACTGTCTCCAACTCGCGTGCAGGAGCCTCTGGAGCGCTTGCCACGATCTCCGGTACAGGTGTCGCCGTAGGGGCTGGGGCCGTCCCTGCGCCCGCGGCGCTCGTCCCTCCAATCACGGCCACCACGCTGTTGACCTGCACGGTCTTGCCCGTCTCGGCCTTGATCGCCGTCAGCACGCCAGAGACGGGCGCGGGAATTTCCGCGTCCACTTTGTCGGTTGAAATTTCAAACAATGGCTCATCGCGCGTAACCTGATCGCCCACCTTCTTGAGCCATTTTGTGATGGTGCCTTCGAAGATCGATTCACCCATCTGCGGCATGACAACGTCGGTCGCCGGTCCGCTGGCTGCGGGCGTTGGGCTCGCGACCGGAGTTGGCTCCGGCGGCGCTACTGCGGGTGAATCCGCTGCTTTGGGAGCCTTCGCCGGTTCATTCGGAGCGGTCCCCGCAGCGGCTTCATCGATCACGGCGACCACGGTGTTCACCTGCACGGTCTTTCCTGCTTCCGCCATGATCGATTTCAGAACGCCGGATGCCGGCGCGGGAATCTCGGCATCGACCTTGTCGGTTGAAATCTCGAATAATGGCTCGTCTCGCGTGACCTTGTCACCGGGTTGCTTGAGCCACTTGGTGATGGTGCCTTCAAAGATAGATTCGCCCATCTGAGGCATAACTACGTCAGTCGGCATGATCGTCCTTCCGCACTGTTGCTGATTTTTCTGCGCCCCACGTCAACCAGAAATTATACGCGTATAGAGAACTATCGTTGACCCACCACAATGTAGGTTGTGGCGCTAACCACGTCGCTCTTGACTACGGCCCAACCGCCCTCTTCCATGGCTTTCTCAACCTTGTCACGTGGGATGCGATGCTCCTGCGGTGGCCCTGGCGGCGGGGTAGCGTCCGGGCGCCACTCCACGATTGCCAGCTTGGCGTTTGGCGCGGCAATCCGCGAAAATTCCCGCAGCGCGGCGGCCTGATCTTCGATCTCATGCCACACGGCTGAGAGGAATATCAGGTCGCACGACGCCTCAGCCAGACCGGTAGCCGAATCTTCGCCCACCACCAGTTCCACGTTCTTCGGCGCGTCAGCGGCGGCCAGTTTACCGCGAATCACTTCCAGCATCTCTGCCGAAATATCCACCGCGAACACCGTTCCATGGCCCACCCTGCGCGCGATCGGCAGCGCAAAATACCCGCCACCTGCTCCAATGTCGGCCACGTTCAGCATTCCGCAAACTCCGGCGGCATCCAGAATCGCATCGACGGGGAAATGTTCGCCCCGATCCGGAGAGTCCAGCTTTGCCTTGCTATTGGGATTAAATCGGCGCTCGTAATTCATTCGTAGAGTTTACCTTTTAACGCACCAGGTAGGGTTTGCCTGGGTCGTCCAGAATGGCGCGCGCATCGGCCAGATCTTCCTTTCTGACCTTCAGCGCGATTCCTCCGGTCATCCCGTTATAGATGCCGCTGCTGATCCGGCTGAGGAATTCGTCGGAGCAAAAACACTCAATGCCCGCAGATTCCAGCCGCCCACGCGCGAACAGAAACTCCTGTTCCATAAGGAATTGAGCCACCACCACCAGCCCGGAATCTGCGTTGGCATCCATGCTTTGAATTGTGACACGAAAGCGCTTCATTCCGCCTGCCCCCGGTCCACCCGGCGACGAACTTACCCGCACTACCCGCCGATCCCTTGCAGGCGTTATACTCACACCGTTATGACCTTTCCGATTAATCGTCAGCGTCGTTTGCGCCGTACTGAGGCTTTACGCTCGTTTGTGCGGGAGACCAGGCTTACCCCTGCCGGGTTCGTCTATCCTCTCTTTATCTGTCCGGGTGAGGGCGTTCGCAAACCAGTCAGCTCCATGCCCGGAGTCTTCAACCTCTCCGTCGATGAGGCGGTTAAGGAATGCGTCGAGGTCTATTCCCTCGGCATCCCGGCCATTATTATTTTTGGACTGCCGGAGACCAGGGACGAAATTGCCACCGGAGCCTGGATCGACGACGGCATCGTGCAGAGAGCCACGCGCGCCATCAGGGCTGCCGTGCCCAACCTCATTATTCTCGGTGACGTCTGCCTCTGCGAGTACATGTCGCACGGTCACTGCGGTATCGTCAAAAAGGTGAACGGCCACACCCCGGAGACCGAATACGAGATCGTCAACGACCCCACGCTTGACCTGCTCGCCAAAACCGCTGTCTCGCAGGCCAAGGCCGGGGTTGACATCATTGCCCCGTCGGACATGATGGATGGCCGTATCGAAGCTCTGCGTACCGCGCTCGATGCCCATGGCTTTGAGAACATCCCCATCATGAGCTACGCATCCAAGTTTGCCAGCGGTTTCTACGGACCTTTCCGTGAGGCCGCCGACTCCGCTCCGGCCTTCGGTGACCGGCGCAGCTACCAGATGGACCCGGCCAACGCCCGCGAAGCCATGCGCGAAATCGAACTCGATCTGGAAGAAGGCGCGGACATGATTCTGATGAAGCCCGCCCTGGCCTATCTCGACATCATCGCCGAGGCACGCATGCGCTTTGATGTTCCGATCGGGGCCTACCAGGTCAGCGGCGAGTACGCCATGATCAAAGCCGCCGCGCAGAATGGCTGGATCGACCACGACCGCATCATGCTCGAGACTCTTCTGAGCATCCAGCGTGCCGGGGCCTCCATCATCCTCACTTACTTTGCGAAGGACGCGGCGAAGCTGCTCGCATAGTTCTAAAATGTACTGTCACCACGAGGGCTGCCTAAAGCGGCCCTTTTCTTGCACTTCCATGATTCTGTGTTGATCAAGTCGCTGCCTATGCTCTTGACCAACCCCCACTTTTGTGAGATCGTCCAACAGTCCCGAATAACGGTATATCGATTCGTATGGCCGCGTGAACTTGAGGCCCGGTCGCCACGACGCAGACGCAAAAATCGCTCTGTCGTGCCACCGGGACTCGTTAAGACAAATACTAAACTGGCAGTTGGGAGTCAAAAAATGGACCAAGTCATCAACGAACAGAAAGTGATGAACAAGATTTTCTGGAGACTGACACCGTTAATGGTGTTTCTGTACATCGTCTCCTACCTTGACCGGGTAAATGTCGGGTTTGCCGCCCTGACAATGAATAAGGATATCGGACTCAGTCCAGTCATGTATGGATTGGGCGCGGGCATTTTCTTCTGGGGGTACTTCCTTTTCGAAATTCCCAGCAACCTGATCATGTCCAAGGTCGGTGCACGCATATGGATCGCCCGTATTCTTTTCACCTGGGGCTTGGTCGCAATAGCCATGGCTTGGGTTCAAGGACCAAAGAGCTTCTTGACCATGCGCTTCATTCTGGGCGTCGCCGAGGCAGGGTTCTTCCCCGGGGTGATTCTCTACTGGACCTATTGGTTCCCGGCCCGCTACCGGGCACGAATTATTTCTTACTTCATGTTGGCGATTCCGCTTTCGTTTGGCATTGGTGGGCCGATTTCGACCGGGATCATGGCTTTGATGCACGGAGCCCTCGGCCTCAAAGGTTGGCAGTGGCTCTTCATCATGGAGGGACTGCCAGCACTGCTACTGCCCATCGTTGTGTACCTCTGGCTGCCGGATAAGCCTAAGGACGCAAAGTGGCTCACCGAGGCCGAGAAGAAATGGCTGGAGCATGAGTTGGAAGCGGATCGTGAACAGGTATCCGTAAAGAAGACTGAGGTTAGCGTCGGAAAAACCCTGATGAGCCCGATGGTCTGGGCGCTATGCATCATCTACTTTGCGCGCACCGGCTCCAATTACGGACTCGGGCTGTTCATGCCGCAAATCATCAAGGCGCAGGGCTACACGAACATGCAAACCGGTTGGATCATGGTGATTCCCTATGTCATCGGTTGCATCGCCATGCTGGCCTTCGGCTGGAGCTCCGATCGCCGCAAAGAACGCAAATATCATTTGCTTATAGCTTTTGTGCTCATCACGGGCGGCCTGTGGGGAGCCGGTTTGCTTGGACCTACGACGGCTTCGCTGGTTGTACTCTGCGTCGCCACAATCGGCATCAACGGCAGCAATCCGCCGTTCTGGCCGCTGCCATCCGCTTACCTGAAAGGTCCAGCCGCCGCCGCGGGAATTGCGCTTGTCAACTCGGTGGGTAATCTGGGCGGCTTTGCCGGTCCTTACATGCTCGGTTGGGCAAAGCAGTTCTCGACTAATTTCTCCAGCGGACTGTACATGCTTGGATGTCTGGGTGTGATCGGATTCTTTGTCACCCTGTTCGCCGTTAAGAGTCAGAAGGTTGATAATCTAGCGCCCCAAACGCCGCAGAAGCCGGCAGCGGTGCAAGGAGACTAGCCGTTTGTAGCAGTAGGTTCTTCTCGTTGTCTATTTGGTGAGGCACCAGGTAAGGCCGCAAGGGCCAAGCAAGGTGCCTCACTTTATTCGGGCGAAAGTAAAGGCGGTTCGACCCCCGCCCCGTCGGCTGTTTTAGCTCGCTCGCCGAGGTCGCCTCGCTTTCAACGTCATCGAGACTTGGATTGCAAGCACACCAAAACTTAACCTGCAACATAGAGGTTGATTTTGGGCGTGTTTAGGCTCTGGCCTCGTCCTTCTCTACGAAGTGGATATCGAATGTCTTGTTCGTGATGAACATGCAGGTCAAATCGGTTTCAGCCGTTGCCCCATGCTCCATCAGGCATCCTTCGGGAAACCAGACCATGGTGCCCGGACCAAAGCAGCCATCGTGCGTCTTTAATGTACCTTCGATCACATACATCCCATGGGCGCAATGATGATAGTGCCAAGTCGTCATATACCCCGCAGGAAATCGGCGGAGGCTGATGTTCATGCCGGTGTCTGGGTCCTGGACGAGGTATTTCCGTAACATGGTTAGTCCCGCTTTTTCGTTGAAGATGTGTTCCCATGGCATCCTACTGGAATCGACGACGATCATTTTTTTCGTTTCGTCCATTTTCACGCCTCTTTCTTATGAGCTGACAATAGACTCAAAGCGTCATCTTGCCGTTATAGTAAGTCTGGATTGAGCTCACCGGATAAGCTACTTTGTGTTGGCGGCAGCAGCCCGGGGGCCCCACAACCGCATGCAGTTGGCACTTGTGGGGGTGCATGGTGTCCCATATCTGCCGCACTTAGCAGATGTGGGGAGTTTATGCTCGACGGGCCTTTTTCGCAGTACTTTTGGTATGCCCCGCCGCCCGCGCCGTCTCCGCCATCGCGTGACGCAGCAACATATTTGCTTTCGTCTGATAGCCCTCGCCATAACTCTTCAGCCATTCAAGTACATCGGCGTCCAGCCGCATAGTTACTGGCTTCTTGGGTGGCCTGTGATATTTGCCGACCTCGGCTCCGCTCCAGTCGATAACCTCGGGCATTTCGGAGAGATCAATGTCTGCGTCTTTCTTGGCTGCGACGTTTGCGATTTGAGCTTTCTGTTCTTTTGTGAGCTTCTTCATAGGCTTGTTTCTCTCGACCCGTTGCGCTCCGGGCTGAAATGAGTCTGATAACTTCTTCGCCGTTGCTCTCAATACTGGTATGGACGACAAAAACAATCGCTCCAGCTCCGATTGCCCCAAGGGTGATGTATCGTTCCTCGTCATCGTGCAATAGATCTCGCTGTGTTAGCGCGAAAGGATCGTCAAAAACCAGCTCGGCAGTGTCAAAATCAATGCCGTGCTTTGCCAGGTTTTCGTGATCCTTCGCGGCGTTCCACTCAAAGGGCATGATGCTCCAACCCGACTAGAATATCACAAGTGTACGTACAACAGTACATACACTTTGCAAAATGCGGGTTTGCACTCTGAGTGCGACGTACAAACCCCGCGGGTCCATATGCACCGAGCGTAGGGTGCCGCCCTAAAAGAAGTACAGCCGTTCCGGATTCTCGGCCAGCAGTTTCCTGAGTCGCTCAGGCTGCGGCACCCAGTGCGCAATGCGGTTCAGCGCCAGGCCATCGTCCTCGTGACGCAAGGGCTCGATCCCCTCTCTCGTGCGCTTTTTGCCCGGAGGCGGAATAGTGTGCGGCCAATCCGAGCCCCAGAGCACGCGGTCTGGATTTGCCGAGACCATGGTCTCGACGTAGGCTTTTGCGTCGCTGTATCCCTCCAGTTCCGAGATGCGATAGGGTGCGGAAAGCTTCACGTACACTTTGCCACTTTTCATCATGTCGAGCAGTGCGGGAAGCCCGGGTTGTTGCAGGCCCTTCTTGGCTTCAAGATGGCCGAAGTGATCGAACACCACCGGCACGGGCAGCGCCGGGATCACATTGCGGAGCGCATCGATCATTCCCAGGTTGGTATAGATCTGCACATGCCAGTGGAGCGGGGCTACGGCTTCCGCGGTCTTGGTCAACAGCGCGATGAGGAGCTTCGGATCGTTGGTGCCGCCAGTCTCCACGTTCAAACGCACGCCGCGCATGCCTTGTTTGTGCAACTCTTCGAGCTCGGAGTGTTTTACATTCTCAGGCACGACGGCGATGCCGCGCGCCCGTTTTCCAAGCCGCTGAATACCGTAAAGCGTACTGCGATTGTCAGTTCCGTAGGGGCTCGGAGTAACAATCACGACCCGGTCCAGGTGCAGTACTTTGAGGTGGCGCGCAAGGTCCTCGACCGGCGCGTAGTCAGCCGTGTACAGGCGCTCGGGCGTCATAGGGAAGCGGTCCTTGGGACCGATGACATGCACGTGGCAATCGCATGCGCCTTTCGGCACTTTGAAATCCGGTGGTGTATGCGCGACCGAGGCGCCGGACTTCTCTGTTGCCTCTGCCTCAAGGTTTTGCGTCGCCATCGCAACCGCGAGCGCGCTCATCGTACCTATAAATTGACGGCGGGTAGTCATGCTGTTTTTCCTTTCTTATTTGCCGCTCAAGTCGAACAGTGTATTGGTTTCCATGTCGTCGTCATGCCAAGCCGCTGTCAGGCGCCATGGTAACAAACAAATAGGCACCTTGATCTATAGGAAAATCAAAAATCGATTTCGAGACGAGAGCGATCAGCCCAATTGCTTTTTGAGAGTAAGGCTGGCCGGGGCGGTCGAAATCTCTGGAGCTTTTGCGGCGGAGACCGTATGCCGGCTACACGATCCAGGGGAATAGGAGCAAGAGAGAAAAGAATATGAGCCAGCGGCTATTCACGCAGGCGGCGGAATCGTAATCGGCTCGGTGGACACGGGAGCTGTCTGCGCCAGGCGGAGCGAAATCACGAGACCCAGCAGGAGAAGGCAGCCGACAAATGCCGCCACGCCAAACCAGCGGTAAGCGCCCCAGAATAATCCTCCCGTGAATCCGACGACGCTCGATCCGAGATAGTAGGCGAATAGATAGATCGATGACGCCTGCGCCTTGGCTTGCTTCGCCCGCAGACCCACCCAACTGCTGGTAATCGAGTGTCCGCCATAGAATCCAAACGTAAGCACTGCCACCCCGGCAATAATCACGGCAAGCGAACTGAACAGCGTCAGTCCGACGCCGCCGATCAGTAACATAAACATGATCCAGAGGACGCGGCGACGTCCCAGGCGACCAGCAAGATTGCCGACCCAGGCCGAGCTGCCAATTCCGATGAGATAGACGAGAAAGATGGATGCGACAACCGTCTGGCTGAGCGAGTAAGGCGGAGCCAGCAAGCGATAGCTGATGTAGTTGTAGATGGTGATAAAACTTCCGAGGAACAGAAACCCTTCGACAAAGAGCAACCGCAGTCCTGGATCGCGGAGGTGATCGAGATACGAAAGGAGCAGTACGCGGGGCGCCAGCGCAAGCGGACGAAAGTGTCTTGACGGAGGCAGGCTGCGCCAGAACAGTCCCGCGCCTATCAGACCTATGACGCCGATCACGGCCACGGCGGCACGCCATGACATCAGGTCGGTCAGAACCCCGGTAAACAGCCTCCCAGACATTCCGCCCAGGGCGCTACCTCCGATGTAGAGGCCCATCGCCAGCCCCAGTGCGCGGGGATGCATCTCTTCACTCAAATACGCCATGGCAATGGCAGGCAGGCCGCCGAAGGCAAGTCCGGCCAATGCCCGCAGAATCAGAAAGTGATGCCAACTGGTAACGAACGCGGATGCAAACGTGAGTGTGGCAGCGGTGGTCAGCGAAAACACCATTAGCGGTTTGCGTCCCAACGCTTCGGAGAGCGCCCCGGCGATGAGGATGGAAATTGCCAACATGCCGGTCGCAAAAGAGACCGCGAGGCTACTGGCCGCCGCACTGATGTGGAATTCCTTGGAAAAAACCGGCAACAACGGCTGCACGCACCAGAGCAGCGTAAACGTGGAAAAACCCGCCGTCGCCATCGCAATGTTTGTCCGGCGGAACTCGGGAGTGCCGGTCTCGATAAAGCCTGTCCCGTGCTGTGTATTTTCGTCCACTTTAGCCATTGGAACCAAGTACCAGCATAACAGGGCCGTCAGACCTCCAAGCCTCATTCCGAGTATCCTAGTAAAGGAGCAGGCAGGGCATGATCTCCGTACTCAATCTCGGTCTCTGTGATTACGCGACGGCGCTGCGCTTGCAGGAATCTCTTGTCGAGCTGCGCAAGCAGAATCGCGTTGGGAACGTGTTGCTCTTCGTCGAGCATCCGCCCGTCATCACCCTCGGACGCAACGCCCGCGAGACCAATATCGTGGCTCCCCGCGAGCTGCTCACCTCGCGAGGTGTTGAGGTCCACGAAATTAATCGCGGCGGCGACGTCACCTTCCACGCTCCTGGCCAGCTTGTCGCCTACCCAATCTTTGACCTGCGTTCGTTTGAGCTTAAGCTCGGGGTCATCGAGTATGTCCGCCTCCTCGAAAAGACCCTCATGCGCATCTGCGCTCAGTACGCCATCGAAACGCAGCGCATCCCCGGCATGACCGGCGTCTGGACCTACCCCACCGTTCCTCCGCGCCTCAACCCGCGCCAGATGGGGCGCGACTATGTGCCTTCGGCGGAAGAGTCCGCGATACGAGAAGCGGGTGGCCCACATCCGCCTTTGGTTGGCGAATGTGGGGTGCAGGCAGACGCCTACTCCGTTTGGTCCGAGCGAAAAATTGCTGCAATCGGGGTTCACATCTCGCGCGGAGTTACCTCGCACGGATTTGCCCTCAATGTCTCCACCGACCTCGATTTCTTCAAACTCATCGTCCCCTGCGGGCTTACCAAGCCTGTCACTTCCATCGAGTTTGAAACTGGCCTACGCCCATCGCTCGACGAAGTCATGACCATCGCCTCTCGCACTTTCGGCGAACTTTTCCGTTCCCAAATGCTCTGGCTCGAATCCATCCACGACCTCATCTCAGAAGAATCCTCTCAGCCTCGTGGTCCTCGCGAC
>Ga0364893_10354_pt1 | contig 13153 bp, 11 predicted proteins | sample ExccelJu500001D3_FD_206943 | JGI IMG/M metagenome (GOLD analysis project Ga0364893, IMG submission 206943) | Enriched cells from Trout Bog Lake Hypolimnion, Wisconsin, USA - BchlTB.July16.5000.01.D3 | ecosystem: Environmental > Aquatic > Freshwater > Lake > Hypolimnion/Profundal zone | place: USA...
TAAACGCTGAAAGCATCTAAGCGTGAAACTCGCCTTGAGATGAGATTTCCCTGGGGGTTTAACCCCCCTGAAGAGTCGTTCGAGACCAGGACGTTGATAGGACGGATGTGGAAGCGCAGTAATGCGTTAAGCTGACCGTTACTAATTGCTCGTGAGGCTTGATCCTATAACCTTAAAACTTGAACCTGATGGTGATGAAAGTCATTATTGAGTTGAGTGGCAGGTGTTACTGGAGTAACTTTTTTATAAAAGGTTAGTGAGACAATGTAATCAAAGAACGCCATTACTTTACTTCTTCTGTTTGTTAAAAACTGCATGATTGCTTAGTGATAAGTGATGATGAAGTTTAAGACGCTATTCTTATGAAAATAGGAATGAGCGCACAGCATTTCTGCTTGTGATAGGCAATTGGAGGAAACTCCAACAGCGCACAAGAGTTACCAGTTATGCTTGGCGGCCATAGCGGTTTGGACCCACCCCTTCCCATCTCGAACAGGGCCGTGAAACGAATCTGCGCCAATGATAGTATGCTTTTTGCATGCGAAAGTAGGTCACTGCCAAGCTATTTATTAGTGCCTCCGCTAGGGGGACAGCATCAGCCCCTCTATGGAAGTAGCGGGGCTTTTTGCTTTTAGAAGTTCGCCAGTGCACCTGATTGAATGTTGGAATATTGTGGGTTTAGGTAGGGTTGTAACTGACTTTACTTGTTGAAAACAATTGTACTCAGTCATTCCAATTCATTGAATTGATTGGTATAATAGTGATTGATTTTGTTGATGGGCTTTGTGCCCATTTTTTGTTTCTGCAACTTATGTAGCTTTTTAAGACAAATGTTGCATGAATTGGGGGCTAAGTACCATGCGAGACTTAAATACATTGATAGAGACGTCAGTATCCCAGTTGGGGTATGTATTGGTTGACCTTGAGATTTCGAATCGAGGAAAAGTGCTTCGTGTATTTATTGATAAGAAAAACCCTGTTGATATGAAAGACAGCGTCAATATAGACGATTGTGTATTGGTGAGTAACCAATTGGGTAATTTGTTTGCGGTTGAGCATGAGATTGAATACGACCGAATGGAAGTATCATCGCCGGGCATGGATCGTGTAATTAAAAAAGAAGAAGACTTCATACGATTTATTGGCGAACGTGCCACTGTTAAATTGCATGTGCCAATAATTGAGACGGTAACCAGCAATAAAGCTGGGGCCAAAGAAGAAAAAGTAACCAAAAAGAATTTTGTTGGGTTTATACGTGGCTTGCAAAATGGGATATTGATTCTGGATTGTGACAGCGTAATATATAAAATTGAGCTGACAAATATTGATAAGTCTCGATTAAACCCAGTATTTTAAATTGATGTATTTTAGATAATGCTATTTATAAAATAGCATTTTGAAATTAATAGTCGGAGATAGATGATGAGTCGTGAAATTTTATTATTGGTAGATGCCTTAGCGCATGAAAAAAATGTGGGTAAAGAGGTAATTTTTACCGCACTTGAGCTTGCTTTGGCTTCAGCCACTAAGAAAAAACATCATGATGACGCTGATATTCGCGTAGCTATAGACCGTGAATCAGGCGAATATTCAACATTTAGGCGTTGGCAATATGTGGAATATGATTTGCTAGAAAATTCTGCATTCCAAATTGATGAAGAAGATGATCGTTCAAAAGGCCTAACGATTGGCGACTATTATGAGGAACCTTTAGAAAGCATTGAGTTTGGCCGCATAGGTGCTCAGGCAGCAAAGCAAGTTATCTTGCAAAAAGTACGTGAGGCAGAACGCGAGCAAATTCTGGAAGATTTTTTAGCTCGTGATGAAAAGCTAGTTACTGGCGTAATTAAGCGCATGGAAAAAGGTAATGCGATTATTGAAGTTGGTCGTATTGAATCTTTGTTGCCACGCGAACAAATGATCCCTAAAGAAAATTTACGTGTTGGTGACCGCGTTCGTGCGTTTCTTTCGCGCATCGAAAGAGGTGGACGTGGGCCCCAATTAATTTTATCTAGAATAACTCCTGATTTTTTAGTGCGCTTATTTGAGTTAGAGGTTCCTGAAATTGAGGATGGATTGTTAGAAATTCGTGCAGCAGCAAGAGACCCTGGTTTACGCTCAAAAATTGCTGTAAAAAGTAATGATCAGCGTATAGACCCAGTGGGTACTTGTGTTGGTATGCGCGGTTCTCGAGTGCAAGCAGTAACGGCTGAATTGGCTGGCGAGCGTGTTGATATTGTGCTTTGGAGTATTGAACCTGCACAATTTGTTATTAATGCCATGTCACCTGCAGAAGTTTCTAGCATTGTGGTTGATGAGGATGCGCATAGCATGGATATTGTCGTAGAAGAAGAGCAGTTAGCATTAGCTATTGGCCGTAATGGTCAAAATGTACGTTTGGCTTCTGAACTTACTGGTTGGACATTAAATATCTTAACGGTAGATCAAGCCGCTCAGAAAAATCAGGCAGAGTTTGCAGGCGTTAGCCAATTATTTATTGATAAGTTAGATGTTGATGCTGAGGTTGCGGAAATTCTAGTGCAAGAGGGCTTTAGTACTCTGGAAGAAATTGCTTATGTGCCACTTGCAGAAATGAATCAAATTGAAGCTTTTGATGAAGCTACTATTGAAGAATTACGTAAACGTGCGCGTGCAGCTTTATTAACTGAAGCGATTGCTAAAGAAGAAAAAGTTGAAGAAGCAGCAGATGATTTATTAACAATGGAAGGCATGGATGACGAAACAGCACATCTTTTAGCTTCAAAGGGCATTCCAACAATGGACGATCTTGCTGAATTAGCTGTTGATGAGTTGGTTGATCTAACTAATATGGATGCAGAACGTGCAAAAACACTAATCATGACTGCGCGCGCACCTTGGTTCAAATAATCGATTAAATACGAATATTTATTCAATACATTGAAAGCAATAAAGCAGTAACGCTAGGCAATAAAGCTTAGAAAAAGAACACTGGAGCAACAAGATGGCACAAACAACCGTAGAACAATTTGCTGGCGAATTAAAGCTGCCAACAGCATTGTTATTAGAACAGCTGAAAAGCGCTGGCGTGCATAAATCAAATGCAGAAGATGGGCTAAGTGAATCGGATAAAACCTCTTTGCTCGAGCATTTGCGTAAAGAACACGGCACGCTTGCACCTAAGAGTCAAATCACCTTAACGCGCAAATCTAGCACTGAAATTAAAAAAACAGATAACACCGGTAAAGCGCGCACCATCCAAGTTGAAGTGCGTAAAAAACGTGTTATTGAACAACGAGATGTCAATGATGTAATTGAGCCGGCGGAAGTCGCGCTTGATGTTGCGGAAACCCCAGTTGTTGAAGTTGAAGAAACTCCTGTCGTGCTTGAAGTATCAGGTCCTGAAATAGTTGAAGTTATACCTGAGGCACCTGAAGTGTTAGTACCAGAGGTCGAGGCGACGGAGCTGCCTGTTGTTGAAGAGGTTGTTGCACAAGTTGCTATAGTTGAACCAGTCATTGTTAAAACGATTAGTCGTAAAGACTTATTGGGTGCGGATGAGATTGCCTTACGTGAACACGAGGCTAAACGTCACGCAACATTAGCCTCTATGCAGGCGGATGATTTACGTAAAAAACAAGAAATAGCCCAGCGTCGCGTGGATGAGGAAGCCAAGAAACTAGCAGATGCAGAGGAAGCTAAAATTAAGGCAGCTAAGCTTTCTGAGGGAACATTGCATAAGCCTGTAGCTAAAGATGGTGCGGCAAAACCTGCTGCGAAAGAAGCAAAGAAAGGCAAAGGCAACAATAAAGAGTGGACTGATGCCGAAAATAAAAAGCGTGGTTTAAAAACGCGTGGTGATACGAATGCGGGTAAGCCAGGCTGGCGTGCGCCAAAAGGTAAGCATAGACACCAATCTGATGATGATGCACAACATGCTTTCAATGCTCCTACGGAAGCAATTGTTTATGAAGTGTTGGTTCCAGAAACTATTACCGTTGCCGAATTGGCACACAAAATGTCAGTTAAATCAGGTGAAGTTATCAAAACGCTGATGGGCATGGGCATGATGGTAACGATTAACCAAGTACTTGATCAAGATACTGCAATTATTATCGTAGAGGAAATGGGGCATAAAGCATCTGCTGCTGCACCCAATGATCCAGATACCTTTGTAGAAGAAGCTGAGCATGCAACTGCAGTGATTGAGGCGCGTCCGCCAGTAGTGACTGTAATGGGGCACGTCGATCATGGTAAAACTTCTTTACTAGATTATATTCGTCGTAGCCGTGTGGCTTCAGGAGAGGCTGGCGGAATTACGCAGCATATCGGCGCTTACCACGTTGAAACTCCTCGTGGCATGGTTACATTCCTTGATACTCCAGGCCATGAAGCGTTTACTGCTATGCGTGCCCGCGGTGCAAAGGCCACCGATGTGGTCATTCTGGTAGTATCTGCCGATGATGGTGTGATGCCACAAACTATAGAAGCGATTCACCATGCTAAAGCAGCGGGTGTACCTTTAGTGGTTGCAATCAACAAGATTGATAAACCAGGTGCAGAGCCTGAGCGCGTTAAGCTTGAGTTGGTGGCGCAAGAAGTAGTGCCTGAAGAGTTTGGTGGCGAAGTCATGTTTAGAGAGGTATCAGCTAAAACTGGTCAAGGAATTGACGAGCTGCTAGAAGCTGTTCTATTGCAGGCTGAATTGTTGGAATTGCAAGCACCTAAAAATACGCCAGCTAAAGGCTTGGTGATTGAAGGCCGCCTAGATAAAGGTCGCGGTCCAGTGGCTACTATTCTGGTGCAATCGGGAACACTCAGACGTGGAGATATGATTTTAGCGGGCTCTACTTTCGGTAAAGTGCGCGCTATGCTTGATGAGTCTGGCAACGATATTAAAGAAGCAGGTCCATCGATGCCAGTGGAGATTCAAGGATTGTCTGATGTGCCGAGTGCTGGTGAGGATATGATCGTATTGAATGATGAACGCAAAGCTCGTGAAATTGCTAATTTCCGTCAAGGTAAATTCCGTGAAGTAAAATTAGCTAAACAACAGGCATCTAAACTTGAAAATATGTTCGAGCAAATGGGTGATGGAGTTGCCCAAACGCTAGGCCTTATTATTAAGTCAGATGTGCAAGGTTCATATGAAGCTTTAGCTACCAGCTTACAAAAGCTTTCAACAAGCGAAGTTAAGGTAAATATCATTCACACAGGGGTTGGTGCTATTAGTGAGTCCGATGTGAACTTAGCTGCTGCATCTAAAGCTGTGATTATCGGTTTTAACGTACGCGCAGATTCAGGTGCACGTAAGTTAATAGAAACATTAGGTGTAGATGCACGTTACTACAATATTATCTACGAAGCTGTGGACGAAATTAAAGCAGCATTGGGTGGCATGTTGCCTCCAGAACAAAAAGAAAGCATGATCGGTACGGTAGAAGTGCGCGAAGTATTCCGAATTTCTAAAATTGGTGCGATTGCTGGTTGTTATGTTCAAGATGGTATGATCAAACGAAACTCTAAGGTACGCGTATTGCGCAGTAACGTCATTATTCATACCGGAGAGTTGGATTCACTCAAACGCTTTAAAGATGATGTAAAAGAAGTGAAAAACAACTTTGAATGTGGTCTGTCACTTAAAAACTTCAATGATATTGAAGTGGGTGATATCCTAGAAATTTACGAAATTGTTGAAGTAGCACGTACGCTTTAAGCGCATCCCTATCTATGCTCAAATATAGATAAGGGGTTAACAGCAATAAGTTTTGATTGGATATAGATTAAATGGCTAAAGAGTTTTCACGCAGTCACCGCGTTGCTGAGCAGATGCAGCGTGAGTTGGCAGATTTGCTGCAATTTGAAGTAAAAGACCCTCGCGTCGGTATGGTGACAATTACAGCTGTCGAGGTTACTGGGGATATGGCGCACGCTAAGATTTTTTATAGCGCCAGTAAATCAAGCGAAAGTATGCAGCAAGGGTTAGAAAAATCTGCTGGTTTTCTGCGTACGCAACTAGCTAAACGTATGCTGCTTCGTACGGTGCCACAATTACATTTTGTCTACGATGCTTCTATCGACAATGGCATGAAAATGTCCAAGTTAATTGATGAGGCATTAGCCTCAAATCCAGAAAACTCTTAAATTTAACAGTCAACGCCTTGCAGTATAGAAGACCCAAAAAGAACATAAGCGGCATCCTGTTGCTTGATAAGCCTCTTGGCTTCTCCTCTAATCAAGCGCTTCAAAAAGTAAAATGGTTATTTCAAGCCGCTAAGGCCGGGCACACTGGCACCTTGGATCCTCTGGCCACAGGCTTATTGCCTTTGTGTTTTGGTGAAGCAACCAAGTTTGCACATTATTTAACAGATGCAGATAAGACATACATCGCCACGATCAAGTTAGGCGTTACCACCAATACTGGGGATGCTGAAGGGGAGGTACTAACTACAAAAGAAGTGAACGTAAGCTTGGCCCAATTTTCACAATCCTGCTCAAATTTTGTCGGTGAAATCAGTCAAACACCTCCGATGTATTCCGCCCTTAAACATGAAGGCAAAGCGCTTTATGAATATGCACGTGCTGGCATAGAGATTGAGCGCAAATCACGCCTTATCAGTATTCATAGTATAGTTTTGAATAGTTTTGAGGGCGATATTGGCGAGGTAACGGTGACTTGTACCAAGGGTACTTATATCCGTACACTGGCCGAGGATATCGGTGCTGCCCTCGGTTGTGGCGCACACTTGATTGGCTTACGGAGAACGCATACAGCCAATTACCATATTGAACAGACCGTGACATTAGAGCAGTTTGAATCCATGACGCTAGACCAACGCCAGGCAACATTAATGCCTATGGATAGTGCGGTATTGCATTTGCCCGCCGTTGTCTTAGATGTGGATAGAACACATTACTTGCGTCAAGGTCAGGCCGTCTGGCAAAGTGGTGTCAGCATTAAAGGCCTCTTCCGACTCTATAATGAGCAGCAAGAATTTTTAGGGTTAGGCGAACAAGATGATGATGGAAAAATCGCACCTAAGCGGTTGATTATAAATAATGATAATGTGGTTGATTAGTCCAGATTAAGTCGATATAATGCTGCTTCATGCATAAATGAATGCTTTAGCGGGAATACCTGCTTTTGCATTGACGCAAAACATCTCAATATTAGGATTAAGTTATGGCAACTACTGCAGCAGAACGCGCAACCATCGTGGCAGAATATCAACAAGGTACTAATGATACTGGTAGTCCTGAAGTGCAAGTTGCACTTTTGACTAGCCGCATTAGCTACTTAACAGATCATTTCAAAACTAACAAAAAAGATCACCATTCACGTCGTGGTTTATTGGCAATGGTAAGTCAACGTCGTAAATTGTTAGATTATCTTAAACGTAATAACGTTGAGCGTTATCAATCGCTAATCGCACGTTTAGGTCTACGTAAGTAATTCATCGCAATTATATATTCACGAACCGGTCAGGTTTTTGACGATTAATTTTTGTGATTAAAATTAAAAGCCGACAGCAATCTATTAATGGTGCTGTCGGTTTTTTTGTTTTAAAGACTTATCGAAGCAGTCACTGATTGTATTGGGGTTATAAGCCCTTTTGCAGCAATGAAAGTTAGGAAGTCTATATTGTGTGTTCGTTATTGGGTTGTGAATGACGAATTTTGAAAAAGAGAAAAGGATAAATTATGTTTAATAAAGTTAAGAAAAGTATTCAATATGGTGCGCATGAGCTCACGATTGAAACAGGTGAGATTGCCCGTCAAGCTGATGGTGCAGTATTAGTAAGCTACGGCGATACCGTAGTATTAGTAACGGTGGTAGGTAAAACTGAAGTTAAAGCGGGCCAAGATTTCTTTCCGTTAACAGTGGATTACATGGAAAAAACATACGCAGCTGGAAAGATTCCAGGCGGTTTTTTCAAGCGCGAAGGTCGTCCTTCAGAAAAAGAAACATTAACATCACGTTTAATCGACCGTCCATTACGCCCACTATTCCCAGAAGCGTTCTATAACGAAGTGCAAGTGGTGGCAACTGTGATGTCATCAGATCCTGAAATTGATTCTGATATTCCAGCTATTATTGGCGCATCTGCAGCTATGGCTCTTTCAGGCATTCCATTCTATGGCCCACTAGGTGCGGCGCGTGTGGGTTATATCAATGAAGAGTATGTCATTAACCCAACTAAAGCACAGATGGTTGAAACTGACTTAGATTTAATCGTTGCAGCTACAGAAACTGCAGTAATGATGGTTGAGTCAGAAGCTAAAGAACTATCAGAAGAAGTCATGTTGGGTGCTGTCGTGTTTGGTCATCAAGCGATGCAGGCTGTCATCTCAATGATTAATGAAATAGTCGCTGAGGCAGGTAAGGATGCATGGGACTGGTCAGCTCCAGAGCCAGATACTGCTTTAATTGAGCAAATGAATACATTGGCTGGTGCGGATGTTAATGCAGCTTTTCAAATTAAAGCTAAAGGGGCGCGATCAGCTAAGTTAGATGAAATTAAAAATCGCGTATTGGCTGAGCTAATTACTGAGTCTACATCAACAGATGAAGCCAATAAAATCAAAACAGAGTTCTTCAATCTAGAAGCTAAAACTGTACGTAGTCAAATCTTAAACGGTGAACCTCGTATTGATGGTCGTGATACACGTACAGTACGCCCAATTACTGTTCGTACTGGTGTATTGCCACGGACCCATGGTTCTGCATTGTTTACACGTGGTGAGACGCAAGCTTTAGTGGTAGCAACTTTAGGTACTGGTCGTGATGAGCAAGTAATTGATGCATTGCAAGGCGAGTTTAAAGATCGTTTCATGTTGCATTACAACATGCCTCCGTACGCTACTGGGGAAACAGGCCGTGTTGGTACGCCAAAACGTCGTGAAATAGGTCATGGCCGTTTAGCTAAACGTGCATTGCTAGCGGCTTTGCCAAGTGCTGATGAATTTGGTTATACCGTACGTATTGTGTCTGAAATTACTGAGTCAAACGGTTCAAGTTCTATGGCATCAGTCTGTGGTGGTAGTTTGGCTATGATGGACGCTGGCGTGCCTTTAAAGAACCATGTTGCAGGTATCGCGATGGGTTTAATTAAAGAAGGCAATCGCGTTGCAGTATTGACCGACATTTTAGGTGATGAGGATCATCTAGGTGATATGGACTTTAAAGTAGCGGGTACTGATGATGGTATTACGGCCTTACAAATGGACATTAAAATCACCGGTATTACTGCGGAAATTATGCAAGTGGCTTTAGCGCAAGCTAAAGAAGGCCGTGCACATATTTTAGGTATCATGAAAGCGGCAATGACTACAGCAAATACTGAAATGTCAGCATTTGCTCCTCGTATCATTACTATGAAAATCAATCCTGAAAAAATCCGTGATGTTATCGGTAAAGGCGGTGCTGTCATTCGTGCTTTAACTGAAGAAACGGGTACTACGATTGATATTGAAGAAGATGGTACAGTGAAAATTGCTTGCACGAGCTCTGAAGCCGGAGCTGAAGCGCAGCGACGTATTGCAGAAATCACTGCTGAAGTTGAAATCGGCAATATCTACGAAGGTACTGTTCTTAAATTACTTGATTTTGGTGCTATCGTGTCGCTAATTCCAGGTAAAGATGGGTTATTGCATATTTCACAAATTGCACATCAGCGCGTAAATGCGGTTGCTGACTTCTTAAAAGAAGGCGATGTAGTGAGAGTAAAGGTAGTAGAAGCGGATGAAAAAGGTCGAGTACGTTTGAGTATGAAGGCTTTGATTGAAGCGCCTGCTGCTGAAGCAAAAGCTGAAACAGAAGCTAACGAGTAATTGTTAGAAATTAAAAAGCCCGCGTAATAGCGGGCTTTTTTATGGGTGAAACTTAAGGTTAAGCTAGCAAGTTAATTACTTGGCAACCTGTTTTTCACGCATTTCATCTAAAGTTTTACAGTCAATACAAAGGGTAGCAGTAGGTCTCGCTTCTAAGCGTTTGAGGCCAATTTCGATCCCACAACCCTCGCAGTAACCATAATCTTTATCATCAATATTACGTAAAGTATCATCGATTTTTTTGATTAACTTACGTTCACGATCGCGGTTGCGTAACTCTAAAGTAATGTCAGACTCCTGACTGGCTCTGTCATTAGGGTCTGCAAATGTCGTTACTTCGTCCTGCATGGTATGCACAGTGCGATCCAGTTCTTGGCTCAAACTTGCTTTCCAGTCATTCAAAATCTTGCGAAAATGATTAAGCTGGGTTTTGTTCATGTACTCTTCATCAGATTTAGCCTGATAGGGTGTAAATTGTTTAGTTGTAACTTCAGCCATAATGGGTACCCAGATACTTAAAAAAGAAGTGCTAAAAACCAACTGGTTATAATTTAGCGCTCGTGAGTGTACACTGATTAAATATTTGATGCAAAAAATTGATAAATGACTAGGCCGTTAGGCCTGCGCTTCTTTCAGCTCTAGAGCTAATAAGGTATTTTCCATTAAAGTAGCCACAGTCATTGGACCTACACCGCCTGGCACTGGGCTAATCCAGCTGGCACGTTGTTTGGCAGCTTTAAAGTCTACGTCACCTGCAATGCTTCCATCTTTTAGTCGATTAATACCGATGTCAATTACGATAGCTCCTGGTTTAATCCAATCTCCTTTAATTAAACCTGGCTTGCCTGCAGCTGCTACAACAAGATCAGCATTCGCCACAGCTTTGCCTAAATCTTTAGTATGTCGATGGCAGCTGGTAACTGTGCAGCCAGCAAGCAAAAGCTCAAGTGCCATTGGTCGCCCAACATGATTAGACACGCCTACAACTACGGCATTTAAGCCCATTAAATCAATATTACTAGCCTGTAACATCTTTATTACACCGAACGGTGTACATGAGCGCAAAGTAGGCTGGCGCACCGCTAACATGCCGATATTATATGGATGAAATCCATCAACATCTTTACTTGGGCTAATGCACTCAATAATATGTTCTTCTTTAATTTGTGAAGGTAGTGGGGATTGAACCAATATGCCATCTACGCTTTCATCGGCATTAAGTTCTTTGATGAGCTTGATTAACTCTGCTTCAGTTGTAGTAATAGGCAGGTCATATGCGCTAGAGCGTATACCTACTTTTTCGCAGGCTAAGCGCTTGTTACGCACATAGATGGCGGAAGCAGGGTCAGCACCGATAAGTATAACTGCCAAACCAGGGGCGCGCTTATTGGCATTTATGCGCGCATCTATGCGTACTTTAATCGAATTTAACAGGTTTGCTGCAATGGCTTTGCCATCAATTATTTGAGCGGTCATTGCTTGTTATTTAGACTTCATTGAAAATAAAGTGACATTTTAACATATTAGAATTGACTGTAAGTCTGGTTTGCGCTATATTTCTGCCCTTCGGCGTGTAGCGTAGCCTGGTAGCGCGCCTGCTTTGGGAGCAGGATGTCGGGAGTTCGAATCTCTCCACGCCGACCACATTACTTAAGTGGTAAAAGTTAGTTAACACTTTTGCCACTTAAGGGTATAGTCAGCCCGAAAATCTTTATGCTATTAGTATAAAGCCTTGTAACCACAATCTGCCCGTAGCTCAACCGGATAGAGCACCAGCCTTCTAAGCTGGGGGTTACAGGTTCGATTCCTGTCGGGCAGACCATGACCCTTTTGTTTCTATGGTGGCTGTAGCTCAGTTGGTAGAGTCCAGGATTGTGATTCCTGTTGTCGTGGGTTCGAGCCCCATCAGCCACCCCAATTACTAGAGTGTAAACTTATGATATATATAGGTTTATTTTCACTCAGTCTCATTTGAGATAATTCTAAATAATCCCATATAATGAAATTTACTGCTGTAGAATTGCAGTAAGGATTGTTTCTGGTTTAATCAAACTTCACATTTAAATTATTTCCAATGATGTAGAATTAAGCTAAATGAAAATAACGCTATCTTATTTCTAATTTAAGTTGTATATTGTAAATAGAACGCGAAACTAATTTAGTCCTAGCTTAACGTTCTTGCTCAAATTAGCGAGCCGCTACCACAGTGACGAGTGGAATATTACACATGACAGTGCAATCTGAAATGACTACAGATTAGACGCACAAGCCATACGATGAACGTGAATTGAAGTCGTACGCTAGATATCAAAATGATATTGAGCGTAAAAATGGACGGAGGCATGCAAATTATCCTTTGGAGAATTTTGCTATGCCTTTACCCGTCCCAACCAACACCCATCCTCTATTTGTTAATATCTCAGTAGTCGCTTTTGAGATGAACATGCCCATTGGCTGTGCATACAATTTAGTTTCGCAAGGTAAATTTCCACTTCCAACTTATAAAGTTGGCAGGCGAAGTGTTTATAAATACTCCGACTTAATTGACTGGGCGGAAAAATTATCCCCACAAATAAGCTCGCCTAAACCAGAACTCACGATTACTTCCGCTAAGAATGTTGCCATTAAGCGCGCAAAAGGTAGACCGTCTGGAACTACTAAAGTTGATCTTGCCGCACAGCGCAAGAGGTTAAAAAGGGAATTTCTAGCAGTTAATAGCGCTCCCCAAACACCTATTTTAGAGGTGCTTAAATAATGAAGAGATCGTCAGTTCTTCCTAGAAATTATTACAAGCGTCCTAAAGTCAAGCTATTGGTACCAGAGGTAAAACTACTTCTTACCGTTATCGTGGTTGGCTGTGAGTCTCATGTTGGAGTGGCAATACCTTCTGGGGAGCCGGAGGATACAGGTTTAAATTGTGACTCAGTCAAGGCTGGAAAAATTGATTTGGTTAGTAAGCAACTAATAGAGATCGACGATTCAACTGGTGAGTTGTTCATAAAAGACTTCTTCCGTGACAATACCTTTAAAACTACCCAACGTGTATGCCAAGCGAAATCTGATTTCAACTGCATTGAATCGGCAAAGTTAAAGCTAAGTGTTTTGGATGCCATAAAAAACAATCCAGATTGTGGTTTGACGGCTAAAAATCTAACTAATATTGACACAGTTTATATTAATCAACACGTTAACAACCAAGCAGAAGCAGAAGCAGAAGTTGAAGTTGAAGTTGAAGTTGAAGTTGAAGTTGAAGTTGAAGTTGAAGTTGAAATACCTGCTGCTACTGCTGTAATTATAGGAAAAAATGTATCAAATTCAAAAAATGAACTTGTTATTCAAATTC
>Ga0364893_10597_pt1 | contig 13046 bp, 13 predicted proteins | sample ExccelJu500001D3_FD_206943 | JGI IMG/M metagenome (GOLD analysis project Ga0364893, IMG submission 206943) | Enriched cells from Trout Bog Lake Hypolimnion, Wisconsin, USA - BchlTB.July16.5000.01.D3 | ecosystem: Environmental > Aquatic > Freshwater > Lake > Hypolimnion/Profundal zone | place: USA...
TGCTGACGATGGCCGCATTGTGATTATTGCCATCATGGGTGGCTTCAAAGCCGAAGTGAACACCGGTCAAATTTTGCGTCGTCGTTTAACGATTACTGGCTCAACTCTACGTCCCAGACCCGTCTCTTTCAAAAAGCAGATTACTGCCCAATTGCATGAATATGTTTGGCCCTTACTGAATGCTGGCAAATTAAAGCCGGTGATATATAAAACATTTGCGCTTGAGCAGGCGGCTGATGCACATCGATTGATGGAGTCTTCAGAGCATGTTGGCAAGATAGTATTGACGGTTTAATTTAGATCTATGCGACCGCTAACCATCATTGGTAATTGGAAACTCAACGGCAACTTGGCTAGCAATGAAGTATGGGTGAAAGCTGTATGCCAGGGAATGGAAAAGGGGATGCCTGCGGGTCGTAAGTATGCTGTTTGCGCTCCCTTTCTTTATCTGTCTCAATGTGGGCAGTTGATTAAGCAGTGCTCCTTGGCTTTTTTGAGTTTGGGTGCTCAGGATGTGTCAGCCCATTTGTCTGGGGCCTACACAGGCGAAGTGAGTGCGCAGATGCTCAAGGAGTTGGGTTGTGCTTATGTCATCGTTGGCCATTCAGAGCGCCGTCAAATGCACCATGAAACAGATGAGTTGATTGCTGAAAAAGCGTTACAGGCACTAGATCAAGGTATTACGCCAATCATCTGCGTGGGTGAATCAGCCGATGAACGTAATTCTGGCAGGGAAGTGGAAGTCGTGCGCGGTCAAATCGCAAAGCAAGTTTCTGTTTTACAAGACAGGTTGGCTGATTGTTTGATTGCTTACGAGCCAATTTGGGCTATTGGGACTGGCAAAGTGGCCAGCGCTCAAGTGGCGCAAGATATGCATCGCGCGATTCGTTTGCAACTGGCAGAATTTGATGAAGACGTCGCATCACATGTTGGTATTTTGTATGGCGGAAGTGTTAAGCCTGATAATGCCGTTGAACTTTTTGCTATGCCTGATATTGATGGTGGATTGATAGGGGGTGCATCACTAAATCCCCAGGATTTTCTAGCCATCTGTCAGGCCTAATTATTTTTAATTGGAGATAAGCCATGGAATGGTTTAAGACTTTGTTGATCGTATTACAAGTAATTTCTGCCTTGGGAGTAATTTTGTTGGTATTGCTCCAACAGGGTAAGGGCGCTGATATGGGTGCAGCTTTTGGTTCTGGTGCTTCTGGCAGCTTATTTGGCGCTAGTGGATCTGCTAATTTTCTTTCGCATACAACCGCTATTTTTGCGGCCGTCTTCTTTATTTGTACTTTGGGAATTACCTGGATTGGCAATAAAAAGGAAGTTAGCCCAGGAATTTTATCTGGAACAGTTGCCACATCAGCAACGCCAGCGGCTGCTCCAGCCACACCAGTTCAGGATACGAGCAAGCCTGCGGTTCCAAAGTAAGTTGTTGAATGATTTAAGAGCAATTTTTTAGTCGCATTTTTGGACTTTTTGCTTGTGCAATGCAGTAGAATTGACACGTTTTAAAAGATGCCGACGTGGTGAAATTGGTAGACACGCTATCTTGAGGGGGTAGTGGCTTAGGCTGTGCGAGTTCGAGTCTCGCCGTCGGCACCAATAAAATGCATATATTGCATTTGAAGTTGCATGTAGGATGTAGGAATTGTTGATAATTTGAAGTGTTTAAGATTTACCAGACGAATAATCTCAGGGCTATTTTGAATCTCGCTAATTACTTTCCTGTTCTTCTTTTTATCCTCGTAGGTATTGGGGTTGGTTTAGTACCCATGTTCCTCGGAAAAGTGTTGGCTCCTTCGAAGCCGGATGCTGAAAAACTCTCCCCATATGAGTGCGGCTTTGAAGCTTTTGAAGATGCTCGTATGAAATTTGATGTGCGTTACTACTTAATCGCCATCCTCTTTATTTTGTTTGATCTTGAAACCGCATTCCTATTTCCCTGGGGTGTTGCCCTTCGTGATATTGGATGGCTCGGCTACGCCTCTATGGTGATTTTCCTGTTGGAATTCATTGTTGGATTTGTATATATCTGGAAAAAGGGCGCTCTCGACTGGGAGTGATAGATATGGCATTAGAAGGCGTTCTCAAAGAAGGTTTTGTAACAACTACCGCAGATCAGTTGATTAACTGGACCCGTAACGGTTCCCTCTGGCCGATGACCTTTGGGTTGGCCTGTTGTGCCGTTGAGATGATGCACGCAGGCGCATCACGGTACGACCTGGATCGTTTTGGTGTGGTTTTCCGCCCATCACCACGTCAATCTGACTTAATGATTGTTGCTGGTACCCTCACCAATAAAATGGCGCCTGCATTACGCAAGGTCTACGACCAGATGCCAGAGCCTCGCTGGGTAATCTCCATGGGATCTTGTGCTAACGGTGGTGGTTACTACCATAACTCCTATTCAGTAGTGCGCGGTTGCGACCGGATTGTGCCAGTAGATATTTATGTTCCTGGTTGTCCTCCTACTGCAGAAGCCTTGATCTACGGCATTATTCAATTGCAATCAAAGATCGCTCGTACTAGTACTATTGCGCGGAAGGCTTGAGATGTCTGAACGTTTAAATCAACTGGCTGCCAATATTGATAAAGTGCTCGGTAAAAGAGTGCAATCAATCGAAATTGCACTTGGTGAAGTGACTGTGCTTGTCAACGCCGATACATACTATGAGTCAGCTATGCTTTTGCGTGATGACCCATTATTGGCATTTGAGCAACTCATTGATCTTTGTGGTGTTGATTACCAAGATTTTCGAGACGGCAGGCATACCGGCAAGCGCTTTGGTGTCGTAGCCCATCTTTTATCGCTGGCCCACAATTGGCGTTTACGGGTACGCGTGTTTGCTGCCGATGATAGTTATCCTGTCGTAGCTTCGATTACTCCAGTATGGAATAGCGCCAACTGGTTTGAGCGTGAAGCATTTGACCTCTATGGCATTTTGTTTGATGGTCATGATGATTTGCGTCGCATACTCACTGACTATGGATTTATCGGTCATCCTTTCCGTAAAGATTTTCCAATTTCCGGCAACGTCGAAATGCGTTATGACCCAGAGTTAAAGCGTGTTGTTTATCAGCCCGTCACGATTGAACCGCGCGAGATCACTCCGCGTATCGTCCGGGAAGAGCAGTATGGAGGTTCGGTTTAAGCCATGGCGGAAATTAAGAACTACACACTCAATTTTGGACCTCAGCATCCTGCGGCTCACGGCGTTTTACGCCTAGTGCTCGAGCTTGATGGTGAGGTGATTCAGCGTGCTGATCCACATATTGGTTTATTGCATCGTGCGACTGAAAAATTAGCTGAGACTCGCACATGGATTCAAAACGTTCCATATATGGATCGTTTGGACTATGTATCTATGATGTCGAACGAGCATGCTTACGTGTTGGCGATTGAAAAATTGCTGCAAGTGGATGTCCCTTTGCGTGCACAGTACATTCGAGTGATGTTTGATGAGTTAACTCGCTTACTCAATCACTTGCTATGGATAGGCTGTCATGGTCTTGATGTCGGTGCAATGGCCGTTTTCCTCTACGCATTCCGTGACCGCGAAGATATTTTTGATATGTATGAGGCCGTTTCTGGTGCCCGTATGCACGCAGCTTACTATCGTCCCGGCGGTGTGTATCGTGACTTGCCCGAGAAGATGGCCCAGTACTCTAAATCAAAAATTCGCAGTGCATCCGCTATCAAGCGTTTAAATGAGAACCGCAGCGGATCCTTGCTTGACTTCATTGAAGAATTCTCCAATCGCTTTGATGCCAATGTGGATGAATATTGCAATCTGTTAACTGATAACCGAATTTGGAAGCAACGCTTGGTAGGTATTGGCGTTGTCACTCCTGAGCGTGCATTGCAGTTGGGTTTCACTGGACCAATGCTACGTGGTTCGGGTATTGAATGGGATTTGCGTAAGAAGCAGCCCTATGAGACTTATGACAAATTGGAATTTGATATTCCTGTCGGTGTGAATGGCGACTCCTATGATCGTTATTTGATTCGCATGGAAGAGATGTATCAATCTAACCGGATTATTAAACAGTGCGTTGCTTGGCTGAAAGCAAACCCTGGTCCGGTGATGAGCGATAACCATAAGGTAGCTCCTCCTAAACGGGTTGATATGAAGACCAATATGGAAGAGTTGATTCATCACTTCAAACTCTTTACTGAGGGTTTGCATGTTCCTGATGGTGAAGCCTATTCAGCGGTAGAGCACCCTAAAGGTGAGTTCGGTATTTATCTCATTTCCGATGGTGCCAATAAACCATATCGCATGAAGATACGTGCACCTGGATTTGTGCATCTCTCCGCAATGGATGAAATGTCTAGAGGGCATATGCTTGCTGACGCTGTAACTATTATTGGTACCCAAGATATTGTTTTCGGGGAGATTGACCGCTAATTTTGCGGGCCAAGGATTATTTAATGACAACAACTCTTCAACTATCCGAAAAGACCTTAGCTGATATTGCACGTAATATTGCTAAATATCCTCCAGAGCAGAAGCAATCTGCGGTGATGGCTTCATTGATTGCAGCGCAAACTGAAGTAGGTTGGGTCTCGCCCGAGGTGATTGAAACAGTTGCCGACATTCTTGGAATGCCGACGATAGCAGTTGAAGAGGTAGCCACTTTTTACAACATGTATGACACCAAGCCAGTTGGTAAGTACAAGTTGGTCATTTGCACCAATCTACCATGCCAATTAACGCATGGCGAAACCGCGGCTAACCATCTCAAAGAGACGCTTGGCATTGGCTTTAATGAAACCACCCCCTGTGGCACATTCACTCTTAAAGAAGGTGAATGTATGGGGGCTTGCGGCGATTCCCCAGTGATGTTGGTTAATAACAAGCGGATGTGTAGCTTCATGAGTAAAGAAAAGATTGACGCACTCTTGAATGAGTTACGTGCAGAAGGGAAAGCAGTATGACTAGCTTGCACGATCGTCATATCAAGCCATTAATTCTTGCTGGGTTAAATGGCGATAACTGGCGCTTAAAAGATTATGAAAATCGTGGTGGTTATCAGCAATTGCGTCGCATCATTAATGACAGGGTTGCTCCTGATGCCATCATTGCAGAACTGAAAGCTTCATCATTACGCGGTCGTGGAGGTGCAGGGTTTCCAACTGGACTGAAGTGGAGTTTTATGCCACGCCAGTTTCCTGGTCAAAAGTACTTAGTCTGTAATAGTGATGAAGGTGAGCCAGGCACGTTTAAAGATCGTGACATCATGCGCTACAACCCGCATGCACTGATTGAAGGCATGATTATTGGTGCCTACACCATGGGTATTGGTACGGGTTATAACTATATTCACGGAGAAATCTGGGAAACCTACGCCCGCTTCGAAGAGGCTTTAGAAGAGGCCCGCGCAGCTGGTTATTTAGGCAATCAGATCTTGGGAAGTGATTTCGATTTTCAATTACACGCTGCTCCTGGCTGGGGCGCCTATATTTGCGGTGAAGAAACTGCTTTGCTTGAATCCTTAGAAGGTAAAAAAGGTCAGCCTCGCTTCAAACCACCTTTCCCTGCAAGCTTTGGTTTGTACGGCAAGCCAACAACCATTAACAACACTGAGACTTTTGCAGCCGTACCTTTCATCATGGCCATTGGCGGCCAAGCCTACCTCGAATTAGGTAAGCCCAATAACGGTGGCACAAAGATTTTCTCTGTGTCAGGTGATGTGGTTCATCCAGGTAATTACGAGATTCCCTTAGGCACGCCATTTTCCGAGCTATTGAAGCTTGCTGGCGGTATGCGTGATGGCAGAGCTTTAAAGGCTGTTATACCTGGCGGCTCATCTGCTCCTGTAGTTCCTGGTGCGCAAATGATGGATTTAACAATGGACTATGACAGCATTGCTAAAGCTGGTTCGATGTTGGGTTCTGGTGCGGTGATCGTGATGAACGATACACGTTGCATGGTGCGTGCTTTACTTCGCCTATCTTATTTCTATCATGAAGAGTCCTGTGGACAGTGCACGCCATGTCGTGAGGGTACCGGCTGGTTATGGCGTATTGTTAATCGTATTGAACATGGCCAGGGACGTCCCGAGGATTTAGATTTGCTAAATGATGTTGCAGCAAATATCCAGGGTCGTACCATTTGCGCCTTAGGTGATGCTGCTGCAATGCCTGTAAGGGGCATGTTGAAGCATTACATGGATGAATTTGCGTATCACGTAGAACACAAGCGCTGCTTAGATTCTGCGCAACCTTTATAAAAGATATTGAGCACGGGACTTCATAAAGTGAGCATGGTTGAAATCGAATTAGATGGCAAGGCAGTAGAGGTTCCTCAAGGTTCGATGGTGATGCACGCCGCGAACAAAATTGGTACTTACATTCCCCATTTCTGCTACCACAAGAAATTATCAATTGCAGCTAATTGCCGTATGTGCCTTGTTGAGGTTGAAAAAGCACCTAAACCATTGCCGGCCTGCGCAACACCTGTTACACAGGGCATGAAAGTGTTTACGCATTCAGCCAAAGCAGTTGAAGCGCAACGCTCTGTAATGGAGTTTTTACTTATTAATCACCCATTAGATTGCCCAATTTGCGATCAAGGTGGTGAATGTCAACTACAAGATTTGGCTGTTGGTTACGGCAAGTCTAACTCGCGTTACGACGAAGAGAAGCGCGTTGTTTTCCATAGGAATGTAGGACCCTTAATCTCGATGCAAGAGATGTCACGTTGTATTCATTGCACCCGCTGCGTTCGCTTTGGTCAGGAAGTGGCTGGCGTAATGGAGTTGGGCATGATTAATCGCGGCGAACATTCGGAGATTACAACCTTTGTTGGTCAAACGGTTGACTCAGAGCTTTCTGGAAATATGATCGATATATGTCCAGTCGGCGCTTTGACGAGTAAACCATTTCGTTATGCAGCCCGAACCTGGGAGTTGGCACGCAAGCGCTCCGTAAGTCCTCATGATAGTTTGGGTGCGAACACTACCGTTCAAACCAAAGCAAATAAAGTGATGCGTGTCGTTGCTCTTGAGAATGAGGCTATCAATGAATGCTGGATTAGCGATCGCGATCGTTTCTCATACGAAGGTTTGAATTCTGCTGAACGGGTCACTACACCAATGGTGAAGCAGGGTGGTCAATGGTTGGAGACTGATTGGGAGTCTGCCCTGGACTATGTGGCGCGTTCAATTAAATCCATTTCTGCCGAGAGTGGTCCAGAAGCAATTGCAGCTTTGGCTCACCCGATATCCAGCACAGAAGAATTGCATTTATTGCAAAAAATAATTCGTGGACTGGGTTCATCCCAAATCGAAACTCGTTTGCGCCAAACGGATGTTGCTGGTGCCCCCAAAGCTCCCTGGCTCGGTATGCCTGTGAGTAAATTAAATGAGTTGGATCGCGCCTTGATAATCGGTAGCTTCTTGCGCAAAGATCAACCTGTTTTAGCTGCGCGTATTCGTACTGCAACTAAACGTGGCCTCCTGGTATCCCGCATTGATGCTGGTGGTGATGACTGGCTCATCCCGGCGGTTGCAAGTATCTCTGCGGCGCCAAGCGCCTGGCTCAATGCCTTGAGTGAGGTAGCCTTAGCTGTCGCCAAAGCTAAATCAAGTAGCGTTCCTGCTGGCACATTTAACTTGCCAGTTTCAGCTGCGGCCCAAGCAATTGCGGATAGCTTGATCTCCGGTGCTACTACTGCAGTGCTTTTGGGGTCTGCTGCGCAAGCGCACCCCCATAGCACCGACTTAACCGTCTTGGCTCAATTTATTGCTGAACAAACAGGTGCTACTCTAGGCTTCTTGCCGGTTGGCGGCAATGCCGTTGGCGCTTCTCTGGTCAATGCAAATGGTGCGGGCGTTCAATCCGTTTTATCTGGTGATCGTCGCGCTGTATTGCTAATGAATTTGGATCCTTTAGCTGATTTGCCTAATCCAATTCAGACACGCGCTGCTTTAGCTAACGCAAACACAGTTATTGCTTTGACTGCATATAAGAGTGCTGACATTTTAGAGACGGCAGATGTGATTTTGCCCATTACAACTTTCACTGAAACTGTCGGAACTTATATAAATGCTGAGGGCAGGGCGCAAACTATTCAACCTGCCGTTAAGCCCCTGGGCGACTCAAGGCCGGCGTGGAAGGTTTTACGTGTCCTTGGTGGTTTATTAGAGCTTGAAGGCTTCTTACTCAATACACCAGAAGAAGTATTAGATGAGGCATTAAGCGAAACTTATTGCAATATCCTCAGCAATCAAGCTCAGGTGAGTCATTTATCAAACGGTAACCTGGCTCCGTTAAACGGGCTGGAGCGTGTTGCCGATGTCAATATTTATGTTGTCGATCAAATCGTTCGTCGCGCCGGAGCGTTGCAGTCAACCCGTGATGCAAAGCGCGGTAACCAAGTTGGCTTAAACCAGTTGCTATTTAGCTCCCTTGGCCTGACAGAAGGCGATCTCGTATCGATTGAGCAAGAGGGTAAAACTGTAGTTATGCCTGCAACTTTGGAGGCGGCTTTGGCTCCCAATGCAGTGCGCATCTCTGCTGGCACTTCATTTAGCTCTCTATTGGGGCCGATGTTTGGTCCTGTGACTGTAACTAAGGCCTAGGAGGTGGGATGGATAATTTCTTAAACCTCATTAATACAAATGGCGAAGCGATTTTCGGTTCGCTTTGGCCAGTGATTTGGGCTTTAGTGCGCATTGTCATTATCGTATTGCCTATGTTTGGTTGCGTTGCATACCTTACCCTCTGGGAAAGAAAGCTGATTGGTTGGATGCACATTCGTCTTGGACCAAATCGTGTAGGACCTTTGGGTCTTTTGCAACCGATTGCAGATGCATTAAAGCTCTTGATGAAGGAGATTATTTCTCCAGCTAAAGCAAGTAAGGTTTTATATTTCATTGCACCAGTCATGGTGATCATGCCGGCTTTTGCAGCATGGGCTGTGATTCCGTTTCAGGCCAAGATGGTGTTAGCTGATGTCAACGCAGGCCTGCTTTATGTCATGGCGATTTCATCCATTGGTGTTTATGGTGTGATTTTGGCGGGCTGGTCTTCCAATTCAAAATATCCATTTCTGGGTGCAATGCGCGCATCAGCGCAAATGATTTCTTATGAAATTGCAATGGGTTTTGCTTTGGTCACAGTTCTTCTTACATCCGGTACCTTGAATTTGAGCGCTATTGTGATGTCACAGAATCATGGTTATTTTGCCAATATGGGTCTCAATTTCCTCTCTTGGAATTGGTTGCCCTTGTTACCAATGTTCCTCATTTACTTTATCTCTGGCGTCGCAGAAACCAACCGTCATCCGTTTGACGTAGTTGAAGGAGAGTCTGAGATTGTTGCTGGTCACATGGTTGAGTATTCAGGCATGTCGTTTGCTATGTTCTTTTTGGCTGAATACGCCAATATGATTTTGATTGCAGCTCTGGCTTCAATCATGTTTTTAGGTGGTTGGTTGCCGATTGTAGATCTCCCAATCTTGCGTGATATTCCAGGATTCTTTTGGCTGTTTGCAAAGACATTCTTCCTCTTATCTTGCGTTATTTGGCTGCGCGCTACTCTTCCTCGCTACCGCTACGACCAAATTATGCGTTTGGGATGGAAAATCTTTATTCCAATTTCTGTATTTTGGGTAGTTGTTATTGGTGCTTGGGTTGTTTCACCATGGAATATTTGGAAATAAGCTGATCAATTATGTTTAAAAAAATCCAACAATTCCTCGACAGTTTGATGCTTAAAGATATTTTGACTGGTATGTCTATTACCGGTCGGTACCTCTTTAAGCCAAAGATCACCATTCAATACCCTGAAGAGAAGACACCTCTCTCACCTCGTTTTCGCGGTTTGCATGCACTACGTCGCTACGAGAGTGGCGAAGAGCGTTGCATTGGTTGCAAGCTATGTGAAGCGGTTTGTCCGGCATATGCGATTACGATTGAAACAGCTGAACGTGATGATGGCACTCGTCGCACCAGCCGCTACGACATTGATTTAACAAAATGTATTTTTTGCGGCTTTTGTGAAGAAGCTTGTCCAGTTGATGCTATCGTGGAAACCAATATCTTTGAATATTTTGGCGATAAGCGGGGAGATTTGTATTTCACTAAAGAGATGCTGTTGGCGGTTGGCGATCGCTATGAAAAAGACATTGCTGCAAATCGTGCTGCCGATGCTCCTTACCGTTAATCGAATAGAGCGAACACTGATATGACATTCGATCCATCCACTATTTTTGCTTTATTCTTTTATGCCTTTGCAGGCCTTTTAGTATTGTCAGCCGTTCGCGTTATTACAGCGCGCAACCCGGTCCATGCAGCACTCTTCTTGGTTTTGGCTTTCTTCTGTGCATCTGGTTTATGGATGCTGTTAAAGGCCGAGTTTTTGAGTCTGGCACTCATTTTGGTTTATGTTGGCGCCGTCATGGTGCTCTTCCTGTTTGTAGTGATGATGTTGGATTTGGATATCGAACATCTGCGTCGTGACTTCAAAAAATTCCTGCCCCTGGCCTTTTTAATGGGCGTTGTTATTGTCCTTGAGTTGTCGATTGTTTTAATACGCAGCTTCATAGGCACGAATACGCCGGTACAAGCTTTGCCACCTGAGGTTTCTGCAAACAACACACTTGCATTAGGTAAGCTCATTTTTGTGGATTATGTCTATGCATTTGAAGTTGCTGGCGTCATTTTGCTTGTGGCAATCATTGCTGCTGTAGCCTTGACGCTTCGCAACCGCAAAGACTCCAAATCGCAAAATATCGCCCAACAGGTGAGTGTGAATGCTGCCGATCGTATGCGTATCGTAAAAATGGACTCAGATATGGCGGCCAAGCAAGATGCTAGAGGAGAGAGAAAATGAATATCACCCTCGCGCATTACTTAGTGCTCAGCGCAATCTTGTTTGCAACCAGCGTGATTGGTATCTTCTTAAATCGTAAGAATGTAATTGTTCTGTTGATGGCAATCGAACTCATGCTTCTCTCGGTTAATATGAATTTCATAGCCTTCTCTCATTATTTGGGTGACATGGCTGGTCAGGTTTTCGTATTCTTTATTTTGACCGTGGCTGCTGCTGAGGCAGCAATCGGCTTGGCAATTCTGGTTGTCCTATTCCGTAAGGTAGACACCATTAACGCTGATGACCTTGACCACCTAAAAGGCTAGTCATGAATTTGACCTTAACACTCCCCATCCTCTGCGCTATACCGCTGGCCCCTTTATTTGGCTCCGCTATTGCTGGATTTTTTGGAACCAAATTGGGTGGAAATCGCATTGGACATGGTGCCTGTCAGTTTGTTACCATCCTGGGCGTAACAATCGCTTTCGTTCTTTCTTGCAATGTTTTAGTGCAAGTGATGGATGGCTTTTACTTCAATGGCACGGTATATCGCTGGATGCAATTGGGAGAATTAAATCTCGATATTGGGTTCTTAATTGATCCTTTAACAGCTACGATGATGTGTGTGGTTACCTTTGTATCTTTAATGGTTCACATTTACACCATTGGATATATGCAGGGTGAAGAGGGCTATAACCGCTTTTTCTCCTACATTTCTTTATTTACCTTTGCGATGTTGATGCTGGTAATGAGCAATAATTTATTGCAACTCTTCTTTGGCTGGGAAGCGGTCGGCGTAGTTTCTTATCTCTTAATTGGTTTCTACTTCGAGCGTCAGTCTGCTGTATTTGCCAATATGAAGGCTTTCTTAGTCAATCGCGTAGGCGATTTTGGCTTCATTCTGGGTATTGGCTTGTTATTGGCTAGTACTGGTTCTATGAACTACGACGTCATCTTTGCGCAAAACAATGTATTGGCAGCACAGTTACTGCCGGGAACAAGTTGGAATTTACTTACAGTTGCATGTATCTGCTTGTTTATTGGAGCGATGGGTAAATCTGCGCAATTCCCATTACATGTATGGCTGCCGGATTCTATGGAGGGTCCGACCCCTATATCCGCTTTAATTCATGCTGCAACAATGGTTACCGCAGGTATCTTTATGGTGGCTCGTATGTCACCAATTTTCGAACTTTCAGATACTGCATTAAGTTTTATCTTGGTGATCGGCTCCATTACTGCTCTCTTTATGGGCTTTTTGGGTATTGTCCAAAACGATATCAAGCGCGTAGTTGCATACTCTACCTTGTCTCAATTGGGTTATATGACGGTGGCCTTGGGTGTCTCGGCATATCCTGTTGCAATCTTTCATTTAATGACGCACGCCTTCTTTAAGGCACTCCTATTTCTTGCGGCAGGAAGCGTTATTTTAGGTATGCATCACGAGCAAGATATGCGTAAGATGGGTGGCTTGTGGAAATATATGCCTATCACTTGCTTAATGATGTTGCTAGGCAACCTGGCTCTTATCGGCACACCATTCTTCTCGGGCTTCTATTCAAAAGACTCCATCATCGAAGCTGTTGCTGCTAGCCACATTCCAGGATCTGGATTTGCATACTTTGCTGTGATGGCCAGTGTTTTTGTGACAGCGCTGTATTCATTCCGTCTGTATTTTTATGTATTTCATGGAAAAGCCCGCTGGGGTCATGCTGACGCTCGTTCGCACGATCATCATGAGCATGCAGAGCAGGGTGATGATCATGCCCATCATGGATTAGCTCCAGGACAAAAACCACACGAGTCTCCTTTTGTGGTGACTTTACCTTTGGTATTGCTTGCCATTCCATCGGTGATCATTGGTTTCTACGCTATCGAACCGCTATTATTTGGTACATATTTTGGCGACTCTATATTTGTAGATATCAGCAGACATCCCGCTATGGTTGAGCTTGCCGAGGAGTTTCATGGGCCAGTTGAAATGGCATTGCATGCTTTTACTTCTCCTGTTTTGCTTCTGGTTGTCTTGGGTGTTTTATCTGCTGCAATCGGCTATCTTTGGATGCCAAAATTACCAGGCAAAGTTGCAGAAGCTTTCGCTCCCCTGAAAAAGCTCTTGGATAACAAGTATTACTTAGATGATTTAAATCAAGCAATCTTCGCTAAAGGTCTTTTGTGGATAGGTCGCTTCTTGTGGCATCGTGGCGATCAACAAGTTATC
>Ga0364893_10600_pt1 | contig 13013 bp, 11 predicted proteins | sample ExccelJu500001D3_FD_206943 | JGI IMG/M metagenome (GOLD analysis project Ga0364893, IMG submission 206943) | Enriched cells from Trout Bog Lake Hypolimnion, Wisconsin, USA - BchlTB.July16.5000.01.D3 | ecosystem: Environmental > Aquatic > Freshwater > Lake > Hypolimnion/Profundal zone | place: USA...
CATATGCTCCAGTGGGGTCTGTCACGTTGAGTACCGGTATCGGTGCCTTCTCGTGGTAATTGGCAAAGTACAGGCCGTACTCCACATCGCTACCACTCGCTTTGAATTTGGTCCGAAAGCCGTACTGTCCCGAGTCATCACCCTTCTGGTCACCAATGCGGTTGGCTGCACCGCCAGTGGGTGTGAGCAACAAGTCAGCGCCTTCACCCACAAAATCCGCAGGGCTGAAGTAGCTGCCGGCTGCGGGCAGGCGCAGGGGGCGCCATTCATATTGGTAGTAAGCACCAAACGAAAGGTTTGAATTCACCTGAAGATTTCCGGACACTTGGCCCACGGGAAGGCCAATTTCCTTGAACTGGGAATTGGGAACCGAGTAAGCCTTGATGAGGTCCACCGGGCCCTGTGCTGCTGCAATGCCGTTGGCGCCCAAAAACAGGGATTCGCCATACAACAGCGTGTGGCGTCCGAGGCGGCCACTTAGTTTCATGCCTTCACCCACCTCGGTGCTGCCGTAGACAAACGCATCCGATAACTCGCCGCTGTTGCCCATAAGCTGCTTTGCTGAGTCAGACATGCGGTTGTTCGGCGTGCCAGCAATGGCAGCCCGGTTGTTGGGAAGCACGGTGTAGGGGAAGGTTGTTGGAAACGCCGTGTTGCTGCTTTGGTAGCTTTCGTCATACCAGGCAGCGCCAGACAAGCGAAAACCTACTTGCTTGTTGAAGTTCACATCCAGCTCCGACAAAAGGTCAATGCGGCTGTTGATTTGCCCGGACTTCTTGCTCAGATCACCAAAGTCCACATTGGGATTTCCGGTTCCACCCAGCGGAGGCGGAATGGAGGCTGCCACGCCCTGGTCTGGCTCGCTCTGTCGACTGGCATAGGTGTACTTGAAGGTGTTGTCCCAACGCACTTTGACGGCCGGGTTGCCCATCTCAATTTCGCCCGCATGGGCCGCACCCATGCCAGCGCCCACCAGTACCAAGACTGCCTGCACCACACGCTTAACCGCAAAATTCGGCTTGATTTCATTCATTTGATGTCTCCTCTTTAATTGAATGTGACCTGATCCCTTTTGATCAGACGTACCGATCCCTGCCGCCCTTTTTGGCGGCTATTGATCAGTGCTGATTGGAATGGTCCGCCCGATGGAGCGCGGACTCTCGTGGTGCTACCGCTTAGGAAACTACGCCCAGGAAACTCTCATGCAACTTGCCCGTGGGAAAGTCGAGACCGTGGCCGAATTGGTCAAAGCTCCAAGTAATGGGCTCGCCATCGGGATAGGGCTCATAGCCGCCAGCAAACGTCTCGAAACGATTGCCGGAGGGATCCCATGCGTAAATCGTCTCGCCACGCGTCACTCCGTGGCGTGTGGGCCCGATGTCAATGGCCACATCGTTCATGCCCATGATGTCGCCGGCACGAAGCACGCGCTCCCAAGTGGGCATGCGCAAGGAAATGTGGTGCAGCTTGCCGGGATTCGGATGCTCCACGAAGGCGATATCGTGTGTCTTGTGCGAGCAAGACAGGAAGATGGCCACTTCGGGCTCACCGGCTTCTACGGGCCCAATCACACGCTCCACCAGGAAGAAGCCGAGTACTTCGGTGAACAGCTTCTTGTTTTCAGCAATGTTGGGACCGTACAAAAGGCAGTGGTCAAAGCGTGTGGGTGCCATGCCGTGCTCCGACTCGGGGCCCCAAGGCGGTGGATTGGTTTGTCCAAGACCGTTTCCGACATGCTTCTTTTCGGCATAGAGCTCGAACTGGTGCCCTGTGGGCAACTGGAAACGCACCCGCTCACCGGTCTCCATCATGTCGCCAGCAGGAATGCGCTCGGTCTTGAGGCCAAAAGCCTGGACATCCTTTTCAAGCTGCTCCAAGGTTGCGCGGTTCAGAACCTTGAAACCCACAAAGTCGACGCCGGCGGTATCAGCCTGGCGCAGGACGATGCTGTTATGGTCGCGCTCATCCCAACCTTTGAAATAAACACGCCCTTGGCTGTCGACGCCGGTTTCAACCAGGCCGATGACGTCCCGATAGAACTTGCGGCTGACTTCAATGTCGAGCACTCTGAGCTGAGCGTGACCCGGACGTAGTACGCCTGTCATTGCCATAATCTGTCTCCTTTGTGGTTAATCTTTAAACGATGGCTAAGACCACTCAACTCTGCAATTTGATTGCAATGGGTATCGTGGCTTGGGGGGAAGTTTAGGCAGGCAGTCCTAGGGCCGTCCAATACCGATGTTCACAAATTGTCATACTGCCACGGTATGCCTCGACAACAATGACGCCACTGCGCAGGTTCTGGTACACCGCAGATTGGCTGACTACGTGCTGTCCGGCTATGACGATGCCACCGAATGGCCGCCCCGCTCCGGCCTGTCCTACACGGCGGGACTTGCGCCTGAGGCGTGGGCCCAGGGGTTTCGCATGGGCGACCAGGCAGAGCACTTGATGGACGCGATGACAGTCTGCCTGGGCGAAAGCTACAGAGGGCCCATAGACTTTCCCATGAAGACGGTGGCCCAGGTCAGCCGGCGGATCCTGCTGCGTGTTGCCGGCGCCGCCAAGTGGCGTTCCGAAACCACCCGAGAGGCGTGGCTCGACGCTGTCTCCCAGTCCAGCCATAAAGCCCACATGGCCGTCGTGAGTGCCGGGGCCCGTAACAAACCGCGGGCCAAGCGCTAAGGCCATGGCCTATCGCCTCCCCAGCAGAGGGCTTACCTGGTATGCGGGAAGCCTGCTGCCCTACACCTCCCTTTGGCATGTCATGAATCGATTGGGTTCGCTCAACTGCCTGAGCGGAACGGAGTTACCCGTGCGAAGCAGTCCATGCGCAGGAAAAGCCTACCTAAGCTATCGCCACCCTCTTTACCACGTCGAGGGATCGGTTGACCTGGAACCCGTGGCGGACGCCCTGAACGAACCCCGCGGGAGCATGCAATGATCTCGTCTGACAGGATTTCCTCCCTGGCTTCAGTCCCACATTGCACGGACATTGCGCTTTTGCCCGACCTGCTTGTCATTGGGTTACCACTCGTCGTTCTATGCCCTAAGGCTGGTGCGCATGTGTCCCATTCATGACGAACCATTCGTGGAAGAACCAGATGGACATCGGTATTCCTTCCAGTACCGCGACATCGCATCCCGTTACCTTTGCCCGCAGACTTGCCGCATCCCATCGGTCAGGGCTGCCCAGACGCGTGCGCTGGATCATGTTGCTGACTGGCTGGAAGCCGCTGCATCCATTATTCGGCCAAGGGCAATTGATCGGTCACTTTTGGATCACGCGGTGCACCCGCTGCAACTCGACAGTGCATTCTGGTGCCGTGTCTTTGGTATTGCATATCCAGAAAACTGGCTCCAGGCCGAGCCCATCAACTACTGCGTCGATATCACAAGAGGTGGCCCTTTTCGGGGCAAAGCGTTGCCAAGGCAAGTAAGCCCGAGACCCTTTGAGCGCGGGTACTGGCCAGAGGGTTCCCCTGCGAGCTGGACGTACCGGTCCATTTGCCGCCATCTGCGCAGACGCCGCCTGTGCGACGACCCGCGGCTTGATTGCAGGTCTGCCGCACTCATGAAAGGTAACTATCTCCCGCTGCAGGCGCTCATGCGGGAGGCCGAGTTCGCGCAAGCATTCACGGAATTTGCCTGGGCCAGGCACCTGGAGAGAAACTCGCTGAAACGGCGCTGGCCCTACCGCGATCCGTGGGCCGATACCAACCAGCGGTGGGGCGCTAACTTGCGGGTTCTCGGCGAGCCTGAGTCGCACATCCGTCGCGACGTTGCGGATGGCCTGTGGATGTGGCTCGAATACCATTGGGCCGAATATTGGATGCGATGCATCTGGGCCCATGAGAAGGCATCCACCCGGCGTTTTAGCCCGTTGGGGGTGCCTGCCGTATTCGGCATGTATGCCGCGCCGACCGATTGGGACTGGGCGGCCAAGGTGCAGCCGGACGGCTCTGCCAGCTTTGCCTGTGTCCATGTGGCGACGAGCTTCTTTCCAGCCCAGTGCCACAAGACCAAGAAGGAGCGCCTGCAGGAGAAACTGATGTTGGACGCCCAAAGGTCGCAGGCGATGCTGGCTGCCTGTTCGGGACCGTGCCTGACGTGGAACGCGGTTGGTGGGTGGCAAGTCACTTCGGCCATCACGCCCCCAGGCCTGCATTTGAAACGCCGCACATTGCGCCGGGCGCACAGCGGACGCCCCAAGTTCTGGCTGTATCCAACTGGTGGGAACTTTGCCGCAAGACTGGAAGCCATTCCCCTGCAGGTCATCGAGCCAACGCCCAAGCAGGCCATATCCGTGCTGAGAACTGCCTATGTCCAATATGCAATGACGTTCCCTACTGCTGGACCACCTTCAAGATAACTGTGAGATAGCTCCCTGATTCCGCGATTGTTGACTGCCGCAGATGTTGTAAATGTCAAGAAGGCAATGGTTGCTCTCCTTTCAGCGTTGAGACCGACTGGAGAGCCCGTCAAGAGCTGTTCTAAGTAGGGCCAGTTTGGTAGGCCCTCTACAGGCTGATTGCGGTTCCTCAAGCGGTACCAACTGAAGTCAAGTGTGCCGCGGGTGCCGACTTACAAAAGTTCATATTGACGCCCAGATACCGGTCATTGCTTCCTGTGGGCTAACGACTGCAGTGTGGACGTGAATTGATCCAAAGGGACACCTGGACTCGACCACCAGCGGTCTTAATAATTTTCAGCCCAGCCGTCAGCGATGGGCTGCAAGCTGTAATCCAACTTCACGGTAAAGATTCGGAGAATTTGAGTTTGCTCCGAGAAAAGCTGACTTTCGCCGAAACCTGCCCATCTCTCCACAGCGGTCGTTCAGGGAAGCTCATGCTTGCGTAATTGGAGATTCGCCCATGAATCCAAAACCCTAACAAAACTGAAAAACGGGCCTGCTTTTTCCGTAACCGCTCCCCTCGCGGCAGCCATATGAAGCAATCAGGCACTCCAAAAACAGGCATGTCGTTAGTGGAAATGCCTGCCCACGGACGGTGGCCGACATCGTGACCCTAACCGATATGCTCACGGCGCTCCCTAAGCGACTTGCCATGCCCGAGCCGCTTCCCCAGCCCTGAGCGCCTAGGTCGTTTTGCCGTGCGCCCCGGGCCCTGGCGGTGATGGGCATGGCCATTGGGGTAGCTTTCGCCTGCGCGGGATCAATCAAGTCTGCCAGGGTGAAGCCACTTTTAACATCGTGCGCCGCTTACCATTCCGCTCGGTAGGTGCGGATGATGCGCGAACTTTCGTCCTCGATAGGACGTTCATTCTTTGCTTTGGCGGTTTTTCGCTTCGCGTGGTTCGCGAGCGACCGCGACGGAACCGACGGTGCCGTGCTCGTGATCACAAATAATGGAGAAACTCATTTCGACGTAGACGCTGTCACCTGACTGGTGCAACGCTTTGGTGAACGTGGCTCTACCAGAATGCTTAGTCATCCCTTGTTTTATGGCCGCCCTGTAACCAGCCCAGTGCGCCGCACGCAAACGTTCCGGTATCATGACATCGAGGCTTTGACCAAGTACTGCTTCAGCCTTGAATCCAAATATTCGCTCTGCCGCAAGATTCCAAAATTGAATGATTCCCTCCCTGTCTGCATAGATGATGGCGTCGGCGGTCTGTTTTAGAATTTCAGGGTAAGGCGGCACAGGTAATACATTCTTCATGACGGTTTCCTTATAACGACTACGGAACTACGTTGCTCTTGTATCATTCGCAGGCATTGCACATATTCTCATGGTCGAAGGTGATTGGCATCGCGACACATAGCGAAATGCTGGCAGTACTTTGCATGCCGCATGCGATGTACGAGGCAGTTCCCTCCACCTGAGCGCCTAGGGCGTTTTTCCATGCCGCGTTCTGGCCCTCGCGGAGACCGGCATGGCCACTTTGTGGGTTTTCGCCCGCGTAACCGCAGGGGCAATCAAGTCTGCCAGGGTCACGCCATCGAGTACCGCAAGGAAGCTGTTGGTAGCCTGCTGCAATACGCCCTTTAGCAGGCACTGGGGGCTCAAAGCACATTGATTGGTTGATGCATCAAAACACTCGACCATGGCGAAATCGGTCTCGGTCTGGCGCACCACCTCACCGACATTGATTTCAGCGGCCGGTTTGCACAGTCGCATGCCACCGCCGCGCCCACGCGTGGTTTCCAATAGTCCATGCGCGCCCAACTGGTGAACCACCTTGGTCAGATGGCTGCGCGAGATGCTGTGGCTGTCTGCAATCTCGGTGATCGTCACCGGCAGCTCACGCTGCTCGCAGGCCGCACAGTACATGAGCACACGCAAGGAGTAGTCAGTCCATTGGGTCAGTCGCATGGCATCACGTTCACTGAATAAAGATTCATATGAGATGAATGATATCGCATAGAATACATGAACATTAAATGAATGTTTAAAGGAGCCAATTCATGAATGCAAGTCTGCAAAGCACCCAGCCCGAAGCCTATGTCCTCGATGACCAGCAAGCCATAGGTCAGATCGCCGTTCAACTACCAGGAGCGACCGCCATCTTTCGACGCCACAAGCTCGATTTCTGTTGTGGTGGTCAGGTGAGTCTGGCGCAGGCCGTATTGGATAAGGGTTTGGAATTGGCGGCGGTGATGGGTGAGCTGGCGGCCATTCAACGAATCGACGCGCCGGTAGATTGCAAGAGCCCCGACGCCCTCATCGACCACATCCTGGAGCGCTACCACGCCGTGCACCGGGAGCAATTGCCCGAGCTGATCCGCATGGCGAGGCGGGTGGAGGCGGTGCACCGGGACCATCCACTGGTGCCGGTCGGCTTGGCCGTGTTGCTGGAGGAAGCCGAAGAGGATTTGCTTACTCACATGATGAAGGAAGAGGGCATTCTGTTTCCCATGCTCAAGGCTGGAGGAAATCCCTTTGTGTCGCAACCCATAGGCGTGATGCGCTCTGAGCATACCCAGCACGGGCTCATGCTGGAGCAATTGATGAATCTTTGCAATAACGCCAGCCCACCGCAAGGTGCCTGCAATACCTGGCGTGCACTCTATGCTGGAATCGCCCAGTTGCACGATGACCTGACCGACCACATACATCTGGAAAACAACATTCTGTTCAAACAGTTCGAGGTGCCGACACCCGCCAAGTCCGTTTGCTGTGGTTCCTGCGGTTGACGCGCGGCATGTTGAAGGCGAATTGACGATGGCAATCGACTTGGTCACCAGGAAGGTCATTCCCATCCAGCCAGTGAAACCAGCAGGCGTCAAGGATGCATCCGAGTTTTCGTTGTACGAGAAGACTGCGAAGGTCTATCCGCGCTCCGTGAGCGGACCGTTCGCGCGCCTGCGTTGCTTGATGGTGTGGCTGACGCAGATTGTTTTTTATGGGCTGCCCTGGCTGCAGTGGAATGGGCGCCAGGCAGTTCTATTTGACCTGGCCGAACGCCGGTTTTATGTGCTTGGGCTGGTACTGCATCCGCAGGACTTCATCTATCTGGCGGTACTGCTGATCATTGCCGCACTGGCGCTGTTCTTCTTTACGGCTGTAGCCGGGCGATTGTGGTGCGGTTATGCCTGCCCGCAGACTGTCTATACCGAAATCTTCCTATGGGTGGAGCGCCATACCGAGGGGGATCGCCAAGCGCGCATGCGCCTCGACAGCGCACCTTGGAGCGTGCGAAAGATCACGCGCAAGGGTGCCAAGCAACTTCTCTGGATAGGCATCGCACTGCTTACCGGACTGACATTTGTAGGCTATTTTTCCTCGATCCGGGGCATGCTGTTGGAACTGACGAGCTCTACTTTCTCTTCCTGGGAATGGTTCTGGGTACTGTTTTATGGTTTGGCCACGTATGGCAATGCCGGGTTCCTGCGCGAGCAGATCTGCAAGCACATGTGTCCCTACGCTCGCTTTCAGAGTGCGCTCATCGACATGGATTCAATGGTGATCGCCTATGACGAGCAGCGCGGAGAGAGCCGTGGTTCCCGCCCACGTGGCGCCGATCCAGCCACACTGGGCCTGGGGGACTGCATTGATTGCACGCTGTGTGTGCAGGTTTGCCCGACCGGTATCGATATCCGCAAAGGGCTGCAAAACGAATGCATCGCATGCGCTGCGTGCATTGATGTCTGCGACCAGGTCATGCACAAGATGGATTACCCCAAGGGTTTGATCCGCTATACGTCAGGCAATGGGATCGTGCAGCAGCTTGGCGCACGCCAGATCATCGGCCGCATCAGCCGGCCCCGTGTTTGGATTTACTGCAGCTTGCTGCTGCTGGTATGCGGCGCATTCACGTTCAGCCTGATGACGCGCAAGAGCTTTTCGGTGGACGTGATCAAGGACCGCGGTTCCCTCGCACGGGAGGTCGGGCCTGGCGAAATCGAGAATGTCTATCGCATGCAGATCATGAACGGGCTGGAAGAGAAGCAGCGTTTCACCATCAGCGTCAGTGGCCTGGCCGGTCTACGCATTTCTTCCGACACGCAGCTGGCTGTGGACGCCGTTGGCATTGGATCGCTGCCGATACGCCTCACGCTGCCACCGGAAGTCTCTGCACTCTATCGCGGCAAGACGCTGCCGGTTGTGTTCGAAGTGCAAACATCTGCAGGCAGCGGACATGAAAGCAAGCAAGAGAAATCAACTTTCTATGTGCTGCCATAGCCATCCCCAGCCTGCGGGATGAGGTAGTTTGCCTGGAGCAAACCTTCAGGTCCCTATTTGAGCCCCAGCCGCCTAGCCAGCTTGTGCAGATTGCTGGCGTCCAGCCCCAGTTGGCGCGCGGCCAATGCCCAGTTCGCGCCGGTGACGGCCAAGGCTTGCTGGATCATTTCGCGCTGGCGTTGCGCCACGGCTTCATTCAGGTTCAGCGGAATCGACTCTGGCGTCAAAGGTGCTGCCGCTTGTGCCAATGGCAGATCGGGCAGGCGTGTGTCCAGGTCCAGCAGCGCGGGCACCAGGGTCACGATGTCGGAGGCGCGCGAGCCCCGGCTCAGTGCCTTGATGGCGGCGCGGCTGATCACATGCTCGAGCTCGCGCACATTGCCGGGCCACTGGTAGCGCAGGATGTCCATCTCGGCGGCCGGTGACAGGCGCAGGCTGCGTATGCCCAGCCGCACACGGTTAAGTTCCAGAAAGCGCCCGGCCAGCAGGAGCGCGTCATTGCCGCGCTCGCGCAGCGGCGGGATGTGGACGGGGTAGACCGACAGCCGGTGGTACAGGTCGGCGCGGAACACGCCGTCTTTGACGCCCTGTTGCAGGTCGCGGTTGGTGGCGACGATGACGCGCACATTGACGCGGCGCGGCCGGTCCTCACCCAGACGCTGGATCTCGCCGTTTTGCAGCGTGCGCAAGAGCTTGGCCTGGATGGTGAGCGGCAGCTCGCCAATCTCGTCCAGAAAAATCGTGCCGCCATCGGCCACCTCAAAGCGGCCGGCGCGGTCGGTGCTGGCACCCGAAAACGCACCGCGCACATGGCCAAACAGCTCGCTCTCGGCCAGGGTCTCGGGCAGGGCCGCGCAGTTCACCTGCACCAGCGGCTTGGGCCGCGAGGAATGCCGGTGTATGCGCCGGGCAAACAGCTCCTTGCCAACGCCGGTCTCGCCCAGCAGCAGCACCGGCAGGTCGGAGCTGGCCACCACATCAATCTCCTGCAGCAGGCTGAGCATGGCGGGGCTTTGGCCGACGATCTCCTCGTCCACCGGCGCCTCCACGCCCACAGGCTGGCTGGCGGCGCTGCGGCCCTGGCGCAGTTGCGTGGCCTCGTCTTCCAGACGGCCCATGCGCACGGCCGCCTCTACCAGCGCGGCATGGCTGCTGAGCTCTTCAAGAATCTGCGCGCCAAAGGCGTTGGCACCGAGTGCATCCAGGGTCAGCACGCCCCACAGGCTGCCGTCCACATGCAGGCTCACGCCGGCGCAGTCATGCACCGGCAGCGGCTCGCCGGCATGCACCTGCAGCAGGCCGTCATAGGGGTCGGGCAGGCCGCAGTCGGCCTGGAAACGGACCGGCGCTGTGCTTTCCAGAATCGCCGCCAGCCGCGGATGGGCCGCCACCTGAAAGCGCCGCCCCAGGGCCTCGTGCACCAGACCATCGACGGCTTCGGGCAGCAGCGCGCCGTCCTGCAGACGCAGCACGGCCACGGCATCGCTATGGAACTGTTTGCGCAGGGCGCTGACCAGGCGTTGCAGGCGTTCCGGGCCGGCCAGCGGCAGCGAGAGATTCTTCAACAGGGTGGTATCAAGCATGGTGAATAGTACCACTTACATGGTGATATGTACCCTGTTCAATCAGGGTCGTAAATACCATATATTTTATAAGTCATTGATTTGTATAGATAAAAACCTTGGCATGCGGCTTGCAAACCATAGTCCTGAATTACATCAATTCATATGCCGGTTGCCCTTGTGGTGGTCGGTCTGGCTTAACTTGAAGAGGACAAAAAATATGCAGCAAATCTTCACCAAGGCAATGGCGCGCAACATCTTTTTGGGCAGCGCCGCCATCTTTCTGGTGATCTATCTCGCACTCAGTGTGGATACCTGGCGACAGATTCCCATACGCGACCATGCCGACCAACTGACGGCCTCCGTCATACGCGGCAAGAGCCTGATGGACAACAACAACTGCATCGGTTGCCATACGGTGAACGGCGAGGGCGCTTACTTTGCGCCCGAGCTGGGCAACGTCTATGTGCGCCGCGGCCCGGAGTTCATCAAGGCCTGGATCCAGACCCAGCCCACCGGCATCCCCGGACGCCGCCAGATGCCGCATTTCGTGTTTACCGACGCGCAGTACGACGACCTGAACGCCTACTTCAAATGGCTGTCCAACATAGACACCAACCATTGGCCACCGAACACCCAGGGCTAAGCACAGCCGCTGTGGACTTCCAAAAAACCAACCCATGAGAAACAACTAAACACCATGATCAAAGCATCTCAAAGTGTGGCGAAACCCTATTTCATTGCCGCCCTGGCCTTGTTTTTAGGGCAGATCCTATTCGGCCTGGTGGCCGGCATGCAATACCTGGACGGGAACTTTTTGTTCCCCGCCATTCCCTTCAGCGTCAGCCGCATGGTGCACACCAATCTGCTGATCGTCTGGCTGCTGATGGCCTATATGGGCGCCGCCTATTTCATCGTGCCCGAAGAAGCGCAGACGCCGCTCTACAGCCCGAAGCTGGCGCTGGCCACCTTCTGGGTCTTTTTGATCGCCGGTGCTGCCACCATCCTGGGTTACCTGTTGGTGCCCTATGACCAGCTGGCCGCTGCCACCGGCAATGCCATCGTCCCCACCATGGGACGCGGCTACCTGGAGCAGCCGCTGCCCACCAAGGTTGGCATTGTGCTGGTGGCCTTGTCGCTGCTGTTCAACATCACCATGACGCTGTTCAAGGGCCGCAAGACCTCACTCAACGTCATCCTGGTGGTGGCACTGTGGGGCCTGGCCCTGTTGTTCCTGCCCGCGTTCTACTTCCCTGACGACACCGTCAAGGCGAGCTACGGCTGGTGGTGGGTGGTGCACGGTTGGGTCGAAGGCGACTGGGAACTGATCCTGAGCGCACTGCTGGGCTTCATCCTGATCAAGATGACCGGCGTGGACCGCGAAATCATCGAGAAGTGGCTCTACGTGATCATCGCCATGACGCTGGTCTCCGGCATCATCGGCATCGGCCACCACTACTACTACACCGGTGCGCCCGAGTACTGGATCTGGCTGGGTTCCATCTTCAGCGCGATTGAGCCGATTCCGTTCATCATGCTGATCGCGTTCGCCTTCAAGACCTTGTTCCAGCGCCGCCGCGAACACCCCAACAAGGCCGCCATGCTTTGGGCCATGGGCACACCCATCGTCGCCTTCCTCGGTGCCGGTCTGTGGGGCTTCATGATCACGCTGGCTCCCGTGCAGTTCTATGCCCACGGAACCAACCTGACGGCGGCCCACGGCCACCTGGCCTTCTTCGGCGCCTATGCCATGGTCTCCATGGCCATCATCTCCTACGCCATGCCTTTGCTGCGCGGCCGCAGCGCCAACAGCGTGACGGCACAGCGTTGGGAAATGACCGGCTTCTGGACCATGGTGATCAGCATGATGGGCATCACGCTCGCCCTGACCGGTGCCGGCCTGGTGACCATGTTCACGCAGCGCATGGGTGCCAACCCGTCGAGCTTCATGGAAGTGGCGGAATCCAGCAAGGCCTTCTTCTGGATCCGTGAAATCTTTGGTTGCGGTTTCCTGCTGGGACTGCTGTCTTATCTGGTGAGCTTCTTCATCAAGGGCGAATACGAATTCGCGGCCGAAGTGAAGCGTGCGGTTGCCTAAAGCGGCAAACGGAACGGATTGCAGCGCCACGCCATGCACACCCACGCAATGACTGCCAACGCAATCGGGTCCACGTCCGTTCGCCGGGAAGAGCGCACAGCGTTTCCCGGCGACCGGGCGGCCGTGACCCCTGCTGCAGGACATGGAGAAGAGCACAACGCGCTTCCCGGCGACCTGGCGGTCTGGATCTTTATCTTTGCCGAGCTGCTGGTGTTTGGCGTGCTCTTTCTGGCCTACGCGCTGGCGCGGCGCTCGCATGTCGAGCTCTTCAACAGCGAGCAGGCGCTGCTGGACCGCCAGGGCGGCTTGATCAATACGCTGGTTTTGATCAGCAGCAGCTTTTGCATCGCCTGTGCCGGTGCCGCCATCCGCATCAACCGGGTGCGCACCTGCATCGCCTGGCTCTGCGGCGCCTGGGCCTTGGGTGCCGTATTTCTGGCCCTGAAGGCCATGGAATTCAGCCACGACGCTGCCATCGGCATGCAGCTGTCACGCAACCTGTTCGACATGTTTTATTTGTCGCTTACCTTTTTTCACTTCATGCATGTGCTGATGGCCATGGTGATTGTTTCGGTGGTCATCCGCAACGCCTGGCTCGGTCGCTACAGCGCCGCCTCGCATGCCGGTGTGGAGACCGCCAGTTCCTACTGGCACATGGTCGATCTGGTCTGGATCATCCTGTTTGTGCTGGTCTATGTTTTGCACTGA
>Ga0364893_10603_pt1 | contig 12929 bp, 13 predicted proteins | sample ExccelJu500001D3_FD_206943 | JGI IMG/M metagenome (GOLD analysis project Ga0364893, IMG submission 206943) | Enriched cells from Trout Bog Lake Hypolimnion, Wisconsin, USA - BchlTB.July16.5000.01.D3 | ecosystem: Environmental > Aquatic > Freshwater > Lake > Hypolimnion/Profundal zone | place: USA...
GTCCAATCGTTGAAAAAATCATTGGCGATGATTTATATCCAGTTACATGCTCCGAAGGCCGCATGTCAGCATCGTGCGATGGTTTAACAATGTCTGAGACTGAAGCTTTCGAACATAAGCAGTGGAATCACGAGCTGGCAGAGTCAGTAAAAAGCGGTATCTTGCCTGAAGAATACATGCCGCAATGCCAACAAGTCTTAATGGTGACATGCGCAAAAAGGCTGATCTTCGTTGTTTCCAATGGAACAGAAGAAAAGATGGTCTATATGCACATCTATCCTGACGTGTCCTGGTTTGAACGCATCTTGAATGGGTGGATTCAGTTTGAAAAAGACGTAATTGACTACGTTCCTCGTGATCTGCCTGTTAAGCCACAAGCGGAAGCAATAATGGCACTTCCGGCTCTGGCTGTTCAAATTCGCGGCGAAGTTGTGCTGAGTAATTTGCCTGAGTTCAAAAATAAAGCTGAACTCTTCATAGCATCTATCAAAACAGATCCGACTACGGATGAAGATTTCGCCAATGCGGAAGAAACAATCAAGTTCTGCGAGAAAGCTGAAAGCTCTCTTGAGTTAGCGAAATCAGCGGCAATTGCACAAACATCGAGTATCGATGAATTAATGCGCACCGTTGACAACATCAAAGAGCAATTGCGCCGCAAGCGTCTCGATCTGACTGCTATCGTCAAAAACAAAAAAGAGCAGATTAAGACTGAAATTCTAATGAATGGCCGCGAACGCTTTCACGAGCACATGACAAGCCTGGAGCAGGAAACCGCGCCGATTCGATTAAATCTGACGCAACCTGACTTTGCCGCTGCGATGAAAAACAAACGCACTTTGGCATCGTTACACGAAGCGGTTGATACGACCTTGGCAAACGCAAAGATTTCAGCGGATGGCATAGCTGCTGATGTTCGCAAGAAATTAGCATGGTTCAAATTAAACACTGTTGATCTTGGTTTTCTATTCAACGATTTGCAACAAATCATATTTAAGCCTGAAGACGACTTCAAGGCTCTAGTTGATTTGCGTATTACCCGCCATAAAGAAGCAGAGCAGAAGCGAATTGAAGACTTAGCCAAAGCTGAAATTCAGCGTCAACAGGCTCTTATCAATGAGCAGGCGCAAGAAGCTGAACGCAAAACCGCTGCTGAATTGAAAGCCGCGCAGGACAAGCTTAACGCCGACGCTGAAGCGCAACGTCTCGCAGCAGAAAAACTGGCCGCAGATCAGCTTGCATTTGAACAAGCTAAGCAAGAAGCACCTGCAATGCCAGTGCAGCCGGTTAAGGTCGCCACCGCTGAAATTGTGAACATTGCAGAATCAAAGAATGAGGCCCCTACCCTCGCCCTGGGCAAGATCGGCGCACGTCTTGGCTTTGCCCTGACTGCTGACTTTTTGCGCGGCCTTGGATTTGAACCAGCAGCTCGCGAACGTGGCGCCACCCTGTACCGCGAAAGCGACTGGCAAAACATCTGCCTGACTCTTATTGCGCATATCGAGGGCGCGCGCAATCAACAGCAAGCAGCGTAATCACTTTTACAAACTACGAAAGACAACCATGACCACGAACACTATTCCACTGACAGAAGTTGAATCCTCCCAGATCCACGCAATCGGCCACTGCCCAGAAACTAACGTTTTAGCCATTCAGTTTAAGTCGAAAGCTGGTGCGGGAAGCATCTACCACTATTCGAACTTCACGCCTGAGCAGTTTGCGGAGTTCCAAGGTGCGGAGTCTATCGGCGCTCACTTTGGCAAGGTGATTAAACCTGCTGGTGATGTGTTTCCCTTCGTAAAAGTCTCTTGATCGAGCCATAACCATGAAACCCGACTCCAAGCAGATCATCCTTGAAGTGCTGAAAAGAGAATGCCTGACGAATAGGCAGATCAGCGAAAGGACAAATTTAACATTGGCATGCGTAACGAGCAGAACGCAACGAATGGTTAAAAGCGGAGATTTGCTTGTTGTTGGGTTTGGTGAAGTGCCAAAAGGAAGGCATGGGTATATGCCTCCTCTGATTTACGGTCTTAACAATGACGATGACGAGGAAGTGAAAATTGTAATTCGCGATTACGTCCCGCCTCAATGCCGCAAGCAAACCTGGTACTCACCTTTAACTGAAAGCCAATAATGTTCAAAAACCTCACAGTATTCCGTCTCACTCAAAAATGGGACATCAGTGCTGAAGCCCTGCATCAGCAACTTTCTAGCATCCAGTTCGCGGCATGCGCATCGAGCGAAATGCAAAGCCAAGGATGGTCGTCGCCTCGCAATACTGATCGGCTTGTTCATTCCGTCAATCATCAGTTTTTGATTACGTTGACGACTGAGAAGAAGCTTCTGCCGTCCACTGTTATCAACGAAGTGACGAAAGCACGTGCTGATGAACTTGAAGAGCAGCAAGGCTTTTACCCAGGCAGAAAGGCAATGAAAGACCTGAAGGAGCGCGTCACTGATGAACTGCTCCCTCGCGCATTCACAGTAAAAAAGAATACAAACGTCTGGATTGACCCGATTAATCGCTGGTTGGTGATTGATTCCTCAAGCCCTGCGCGCGCTGATGAAGTTATCAAGCTTTTGCTTAAGTGCTGCGACAAGCTGCCACTGGAAGGGTTGCGCGTGAAATTGTCGCCACAAGCAGCGATGACATCTTGGTTGGCAGGAAATGAAGCACCTAAAGGCTTCACGATTGATCAGGATACGGAACTGACCTCAATGACTGAAGGCAAGGCTACGGTTCGCTTCACGCGCCACACGCTCGATCCGGAAGATATTAAGCATCATATTGCAGACGGTAAGCAGTGCCGGAAACTGGCGATGACCTGGGATGACCGCATCAGCTTTGTGCTGACAGACAACCTGACTATCAAGCGCGTGAAACCTTTGGATATCCTAGACGAAGACAAAGACAAAGGTACAAACGAAGAAGAGCGCTTCGATGGTGACTTCATGTTAATGACTGCGGAATTAGCGAAGATGCTGGATGACATTGTGTTTGCGCTTGGCGGTGAACTTGAAGCCAATACCGCCGCAGCCACACCAGCGGAGGCCGAAAGTCTGACCTCTGGCAGCGAAATAGAAGACCCGCTTTACGGTGAAGCTGTTCAGATTGTGATCAAAAATCAAAGAGCATCAATATCGCTTGTTCAACGAGACCTACGCATCGGATATAACCGCGCCGCAAGCTTGCTCGAATTGATGGAAGAGCGAAAAGTAGTTAGCCCTATGGATCGTAGAACAGGCGTCCGGCAGATTTTGCAGAGTGCCGCATGATCGTCAGCAAAGTAGCAATCAGGCGCGAGTATGAGCGCCTTTAACAGGTTTTGGAAGCGATTGGAGCGAAGAATGAGTGATGCAAAGCATACGCCAGGACCTTGGCGTTGGGAGTTAAATGAAAAGCACAAGCAAATTCATCTTGTTGGCGGCAAGCCTCAGTACGACTTAACAATTATTCAGCCAACACGATGGGGATTGCAAAACGCTACATTTTTAATCCGAGATACAGCACACGATGGCATGAACATTATGCACAAACTTCATGAGCGTCGCGATTGGATAGCTCCCTTTAAAGGTAGAGCGCACCACGCAGATTGGTGCGCAGGTATCACCCATCCAGATATGCGATTGATTGCTACCGCCCCTGATCTGCTTGAAGCATTAAAGACGCTTGCTGCAGGGTTAGAGTGGAATATCGACAACCACCCAACTGTTATGAACGAAAGCGATGCTGAAGCACTTGAAATGGCAAAGGAAGTAATCGCAAAAGCAACCGGAGAAACAGCATGATCAAATTCGACAAAATTGAACAAAGCGCCGAGCGCAACAACGACCTCTTGAACCAGGTCAAAAGAATCGCTGGACTGAAAAACGATGCCGCCCTCTCCCGTGCTTTGGAAGTCGCGCCGCCAGTGATAAGCAAGATTCGGGCTGGCAAGTTGAAGATTGGCGCAACGCTAGTTATTGCAATTCATGAGATTAGTGACATGCCAATCTCAGAGATCAAGGAGACCTTGGTTGGCGCGTCTTCTATACCTACGCTTAGGAAGGCGGCTTGATATGACTAACGAAGAACTTATTGATATTTCTACAAAGACAATAACGTCAAGCGAAAATTTCAATTACCAGCTTTATGAGCACAATCCAATTATTTACAAAGAAATAGTAAATCATTGCGCAAATTTGCTTAGAGCCATACAGCTACCAGTAGAGCAAGAGCCAATTGGATATTTTAAAGGTGATGAAAATGGTGATTTGGTATGGGACGAAAATTGCGTATCAAGTGAACCAGTATATGACTTTGATTATGGCGATGGGTTCAAGGATGTGTCAATTCCTATCTATCGCGCCCCGCCATCAGTTGCAGCACTAGAAAAGCAAGTAGCGGAGCTAAAACTTAGCTTACAAGCCGCAATACAAACGATTGACACATGCGGTATTAGTTTTTCAGAGGAAAGCATGAATTTAGCAAGGGAGCGAGCAAAATGACTATCTCAATAGCCACAAAACTAACTTCGACATTAATGAAACCTTCTATCGGCTCGTTTTGGCCTGAACAAGGCGGTATTTATGCTGGTGTCATCGGCGGCAAAAACGGCGAACCTGATTACTACCTAATTCATGCGCCATCCGATTTCGAATTGACCGATATTAACTGGACTAATACGATCGAAGCAGTAAAAAAAGAAATTAACGGCTTTAACGATTGGTCTTTGCCCGACCGCCGTGAAGCGCGTCTGCTGTTCATCAACTCACAAGATAGCTTTGATACTGACGAATGGTATTGGACATCTGAGCAGCACGCCCTCTTCAGCGGCTGCGCATGGATGCAGAATTTCGACAACGGCAACCAGGGCTACGGCCCCAAGTCGTGCGAGGACCGCGCTCGTGTAGTCCGCAGAATTCCATTGGAGCCATCATGCTAAAGACAATCACAATCAACACTGAGACGCACAAGGTTGTGCCGCTCTACCCTACCGCTGAAATGGTTGCAAAAGCCCAATTCCATACGGATCACAGCGCTTTAGACGAGGACGATGAAAACCATTATCGTGCCAAAGGTCAGGCGCTGGCGGTCTATTCTGAGATGATAGAAGCCGCGCCAGAGTTCGCGGCTTCACCATGGCAGCCTATTGAGACTGCGCCGAAGGGGAAATTTATTCTTGGCTATCGTGATGGTAGATTTGGGGAGGCGCAAATGATCGATAGAGCCGACGTTGAGACATGGTACTTCCGAGGAACTTGCGGATCAATCGACGTCATGCCGAGTTTAAAGCCAACGCATTGGATTCCACTGCTAACAGCACCGGAGGGAATATGACCCAGCTAACCGCCGAAGAAGCAGCTATTAAGCTGGGTATCAGTAAGCGTATGATGTATGACCTTGCAGCACCGAAGGGGCCGATACCATGCGTTAGATACAGCGCAAAATGTATCCGATTTGACGAGAACGATTTGCAGGAGTACCAAGAAAAATGTCGGCATACTACGATAAAGATCGCGGTCGCTGGTTCTTTGAGTTCAACAAAGTTATCAACGGCAGACGGATCAGGACTGAGAAAACTCTTCCAAAAGGCTGGAATCGTGCCCAGGCTGAAAAGTTCAACCAAGAAGAAACCGCAAGGCTCTATGCCATTGCAACTGGTGCGGTAAAAGAAAAGGTATTAATCGAGGAAGCCGTGGCGCTATATATTAAGCACCAATGCCCACGGCTCAAGACTGGCGACAACGTTATCAAAGAGCTTGCCCTTATATATTGGGTTTATGAGGGTAAGTATCTCGATGAGCTGGCAGAAGTGGCGAGAAACTTTGTTGCAAATGCCCTCGATGTTAAGGGGAATCCGCTGTCACCAGCTTCAATCCGGATTAGACTGTCTTACATACGGGCAGCATGCAGATATGCGCAGAAGCATCACGGCTTAGGACATGGAGAGACTTTTGATATTGCTATGCCAACAGTAAAGAATGAGCGCCAAGTTTATGCGGACAGGCGGCAAATGCTTCAAATTGCCCGATGCTGCGCCACAAAAGAAGCCCGGGCCTTGGTCAGGATAGCTTTTTACTCTGGGATGCGATTAGGTGAGATATTCAGCCTCGGCAAAAAGTCTGAAATAAAAGATGGGATGTTTGTACTGGTTGATACCAAGAATGGTTCTAATCGAATAGTTCCGATTCATCCAAGGCTGAATGTCACGCTGAAATACCTACCATTAAAATCAAGCATGATTTGGCTGCAAAGGCTTGTTCGGAGAGCAATGGATCAAGCTGGATTTAATCACATGCACTTTCACGACCTGCGACATTCAGCGGCATCGATGCTGATTAATAATGATGTCGATTTATTCACTGTAGGCGCAATCCTTGGACACAAAGATCAGCGCAGTACAAAACGGTATAGCCACCTAGCGACTGAGACATTGACGAAGGCGATTTTTAAGATCAGATGACGGATGACAAATTTCTACCGCCACAAAAGAAAAAAGACCGCATTTAGCGATCTTCTTAAATCAGCGGAAACCCGCATGAATACTGGCGGAGAGGGGGGGATTCGAACCCCCGATACCTGTTACAGTACGCCTGATTTCGAGTCAGGTACATTCAACCACTCTGCCACCTCTCCGGCTTTGGTTGTTCGTTAAAAACGAAGCCTTCGATTATAGCAAAGAAACTTTGGGTTTCCTAGCGTCGCTCGCAATCGAATGATGTGATGATCAATCATTTCATGCCGTATGTTGAGAATTTCGTGCCCGCACGTAAACAGCAAGGCAGGTATTCGCTGAACTCTCATTGCCATACATCAACATTGACATCAAGTTGTAACATATTTTACCTATAGTAACAATTCGACTCACAACACCGCACTTCATCACGAGTGAAGCGTGGCTCTTTGTATTTTAGGAAGTAGTTTCAATGGATAGTGTATTGGCAGAAGATTATATGGCAGATCTTTCTCAGCACAACATGGTCACAGCATGCGACACATACTCTTCAGCCGCCAATACGGAAGATCATAGTTTGTTGGCGCAGCTGCGCCGCATTATCGAGCAACGGTCATTGACTGCTCGCTTTCAGCCTATCGTTGAAATGCACAACGGCGATATTCTGGGCTATGAAGGTTTGATCCGCGGCCCCTCTGACAGCCCCCTGCACTCGCCACTGAATTTATTTAAAGCGGCATCCGAAAACAATCTGACGGTAACAGTTGAGCATCTTTGCAGGCACGTGATTCTGGAGCAGTTTGCTGCACAAAAACTGCCAGGAAAACTGTTCCTGAACGTCAGCCCTGAATGTTTGCTGCAACGTGACACCAGAAATGGTGAGACGCTGGATTATATTCGTGATCTGGGCATTAACCCCGAGCGAGTCATCATCGAGCTAACTGAATACCAGCCGACCCATGATTATGGTCTGCTCTGCGAAGCGGTTTTTCATTATCGTGAAATGGGTTTTGAGATCGCCATTGACGATTTGGGCGAAGGTTTTTCCAGTCTGCGTTTATGGTCAGAATTAAAGCCAGATTATGTCAAGATAGACATGCACTTTATCCAGGGCATCGATCATGATCCTGTCAAAGCGCAATTCGTCCGTTCAATTCAGTCTATTGCAGAAAAATCTGGCACCCGCGTCATTGCTGAGGGCATAGAAACACAGTCTGAACTCCTGACCGTGCGCGAAATGGGTGTTGCATGTGGCCAGGGCTACCATATTGCTCGCCCTCACCCGACACCCACCCGCGCGATTTCTGCTGAAGTAGCGAAAGTACTGACAGCAAATAGCCCACCAAGTCCGCGCCGTAATTCGACAGGATTTGAGCAAACGATTGCAATAGAAAAAATCCTGAAAACTTCGCCGACGATTCCATCCAAGATGTCAAATAATCAGGTCGATGAAATTTTTTTGCAGAATCCTAAATTGCAATTTATTCCCGTTGTCGATCAGGGTGTTCCAGTCGGAATTATCAATCGATATCACATGATTGAACGTTTCGCTCGTCCTTACCAGCGTGAGTTATATGGCAAAAAATCCTGCAAGGAATTTATGGATGCACATGCGGTTGTTGTCGATAAAAATACCAGCATGCAGGACGTCAGTCATATCATTGTGGAGACGAATCCAGATCATTTGATTAACGGCATTATCATTACCGATCAAGGTCAGTACGTCGGCATTTGCACTGGCCCGGATTTGATGCGTGAAATTACACAAATGCAAATTACGGCAGCGCGTTATGCCAATCCGCTGACGCAGTTACCAGGTAATGTACCTATCAATGAGCATATTGATAAGCTGCTGGAGAAAAAGCAGCCGTTCACAGCCTGCTATTGCGACCTTGATCACTTCAAGCCTTTTAATGATGTCTATGGATACCGTCGCGGTGACGACATTATTCAGTTGACGAGTGAAATTTTAAAAACGCACTGTGATCCACAAATGGATTTTATCGGACACATAGGTGGCGATGATTTTATTATTTTGTATCGCAGTGAAGACTGGGAAAAGCGTTGCAAAGCGATTCTGCAACATTTTTCTGAAGAGATTCAACACTTCTATAGCAATGAAGATCGCGAACGCGGCGGCTATCTGAGTGAAGATCGCCAAGGTCAAAAAGTCTTTTATCCTTTAGTTTGCTTGTCGCTGGGCGTGGTGAAATCGAGTTCAAATAAATTTTATTCGCATCATCAGATTTCTTTGGCGGCGTCAGATGCTAAAAAACAAGCTAAGAAAATTCCCGGCAATAGCTTATTTATCGATCGACGTTCGGAGAACGATGCATCCAAAGGCAAATAAAACTTTTAAATAAAACTCATCAATAAAAATCATCAATAAAAATCATCAATAAAAAATCCCGCATCAAATCAATGATGCGGGATTTTTTTTGCTTATTTTGCTTATTTTGCTTATCGAGGTTGATAGGAGATCTCCTCCTATCAACCACTGATGATTTTTTTATTAAGCAGCAGGTTGCAATTTCTCAATGCCACCCATGTATGGACGCAACGCTTCAGGAATAATCACAGACCCGTCAGCTTGCTGATAGTTTTCTAAAACTGCAACCAGCGTGCGGCCAACCGCCAGACCAGAACCGTTTAAGGTGTGTACCATTTCTGGTTTGCCCTGAGCGTTACGGAAACGGGCTTGCATGCGACGCGCCTGGAAAGCTTCCATATTAGACACAGAAGAAATTTCGCGATAGGTATTTTGCGCTGGCAACCAGACTTCCAGATCGAACGTTTTTGCTGCGCCAAATCCCATATCCCCCGTGCACAAGCTCACGACGCGGTATGGCAATTCGAGCTTTTTTAATACAGATTCAGCGTGCCCCACCATTTCATCGAGCGCAGCCATGGAATGATCTGGGTGCACGATCTGTACCATCTCCACTTTATCGAATTGGTGTTGACGGATCATGCCGCGTGTATCACGGCCATAGCTACCTGCTTCTGAACGGAAACATGGTGTGTGCGCTGTCATTTTGATTGGCAATGCATCGGCAGCGACGATTTCGTCGCGTACGGTATTGGTCAGTGTTACTTCGGAAGTGGGAATCAGGTAGAGTGTCTCTCCGTCACCTTCCTGTCCACCTTTTTTGACCGCAAATAAGTCTTCTTCAAACTTTGGCAACTGACCGGTACCACGCATAGAGTCAGCATTGACCATGTAGGGTGTATAGACTTCGGTATAGCCATTTTCCAATGTCTGGGTGTCGAGCATGAATTGCGCTAAGGCGCGATGCAGACGTGCCATGCCGCCTTTCATGACAGAAAAACGCGAACCAGTCAGCTTTACCGCTGTATCAAAATCGAGACCCAGGGCAGAACCAATATCGACGTGATCTTTGACTTCAAAATCAAAAGTTCGTGGCGTGCCTACTTTGCGTACTTCAACGTTTCCGGATTCGTCATTTCCAACGACAACAGATTCATGCGGCAAGTTAGGGATCGCTTGCAAGAACGCTGTCATGCTTTGCTGCACTTCTGCCAGACGTACTTCAGATGCTTTCAGCTCATCACCGATACCACCCACTTCAGCCATCACTGCAGAGGCATCCTCACCTTTGCCTTTGAGCATACCGATTTGTTTAGACAAGGTATTACGTTTCCCTTGTAATTCTTCGGTGCGTGACTGTATTTGCTTGCGCTCACCTTCGAGCGTATTAAAGGTTGCCACATCCAATTGAAATTTACGTGTCGCCAGACGGGCGGCAACGCTATCAATGTCTTTGCGTAGAAGTTGAATGTCTATCATAGTAATTTAATGCCAAGTTTGAAATGGAGCGAATCGCCTGCCAATCGCCTGTTAAGCGTGTATAAGCGCTATTGTAACAAGCCAGACGGAATTCCCCTAAATTTATAGACGAATGTTTTGTTTTTTATAAGTAACAACTCATGAATAATGAGGAATCAGTTTTTAGATGCATCCTCATCCAGACGACGCAGGTAGGCCAGTTTTTCACCGATTTTGATTTCCATCCCTCGCGGCACCGGTTGATACCACGAGCGCCCTTCGAGCCCCTCAGGCAAATAGGTTTCACCAGCAGCATAGGCATCTGGTTCATCATGGGCATAACGGTATAGCTTGCCGTAGCCCAATTCCTTCATCAGTTTGGTTGGCGCATTGCGCAAATGTTCTGGTACGAGACGTGATTTGTCTTTGGCAATCAGTGCCTTCACTTCATTGTAGGCTTTGTACACCGCATTCGATTTTGCGGCGCAAGCCAGATACACCACGGCTTCCGCCAGCGCCAGCTCTCCTTCTGGAGATCCCAAACGCTCATAGGTTTCTGCCGCATCCAGCGTAATGCGCAGTGCGCGGGGATCAGCCAGGCCGATATCTTCAGCAGCCATACGAATGATGCGACGGGCAAGGTAACGGGGATCAGCACCGCCATCGAGCATCCTGACCAGCCAATACAAAGCGCCATCAGGGCTAGAGCCGCGTACCGATTTATGCAAAGCCGAAATTTGATCGTAAAACGCATCACCACCTTTATCAAAGCGGCGCAAGGTATCACCCAGGCATTCACTCAGCAATACCGCGTCAATTAAGCCAACTTGTTTGGCGTTTGCAGCGTGCGCCACGATATCAAGATTATTGAGCAGTTTGCGACCATCGCCATCAGCACTCGATACAAGACTGGCTTTAGCGTCGGGGGTTATTTGCAAACCACCTAATTCTCGCTCGCAAGCCCTGTCGACCATCGCCGCCAGATCGTCATCGGTCAGCGATTTCAACACATACACGGCAGCACGCGACAACAAAGCGCTATTGACTTCAAATGAGGGGTTTTCCGTGGTGGCGCCGATAAACGTGAACAAGCCGCTTTCTACATGCGGTAAAAATGCATCTTGCTGACTTTTATTAAAACGATGCACTTCATCGACAAACAGGATTGTGCGGCGACGCGAATTGGCTTGGACAATCTGTGCGCGCTCTACCGCTTCGCGGATATCTTTAATTCCAGATAGCACTGCTGAAAGCGCAATAAATTCGCAATGAAAAGCATCCGCCATCAAACGCGCCAGCGTCGTTTTACCAACGCCTGGTGGTCCCCACAAAATCATGGAGTGCGGCTCACCCGATGCAAAGGCCAGCCGCAAAGGCTTGCCTTCACTCAGCAAATGTTGTTGACCGATGACTTCTTGTAAACTGGCCGGGCGCATGCGCTCTGCCAGCGGTGTAAGTGGACGACTTGCGGTATTCATTTATTGACGGAACACGTCAGCCCCGGCAGGGACGACGAATTTAAACTGATCCGCTTTCAAGGCTGGATTTTTTTCTAGATTTTTGAGGGTAATCAAGGATGCCTGGCCAAAGCTGTCACGCAATTCCAACGCATACGGAACGCCATCTTTCATACCAATACCGATATGCTCAAATTGACTATCTTTGGTTGTAGGGGAAGCTTCCAGCCACTCCAAACCTTGCTTGTCACCAACATCTTTGAGCGTGAAGTTTTTTTCCAGCTCGGCAGTACCTGCGCCGCCAAACAATATTGCAGCAGGACTAGAACCCAAGGCATTACCTAATTCTTTGATGGTAACTTGATTCAAGTCTTTGTCGTAGATGTAAAGCTTGTCGCCATCAGCTTGTAACACCTGTTCATAAGGTTTTTGGTAGGTCCAGATAAATTTGCCGGGACGGGCAAACACAAATACCCCGTTCGAGGTTTTGATAATCTTAGGCTTACCATCCACCACCTTAACTTGCTGCTGAATAAAGTCGCCTTTGGCGCTCTTAGAATTACTGACGAAAGACTTAAATTGCTCGACTGCAGAAGCGAATGCACTGCTCGCGCCGAACACTAAAGTACTTGCGACCACGGCACCTGTCACTAAACGGTGCCATTTTTTTGTTTGCTTGTTTTGCTTGTTCACTATATGTCCTATCATCCAGAGACCTTGTCTGGGGATTTGCGGGGATGTTGTTCGTCGATATTTACGGCTTATTCAGCATTGCCGACTGGCACCAAAATTTCCCGGTTACCATTCGACTGCATGGTAGATACGACCCCGCTTTGCTCCATTTGTTCCAACAAACGTGCGGCGCGGTTGTAACCAATGCGCAAATGACGCTGCACCAAAGAAATTGAAGCACGACGATTTTTTAACACAATCGCGACCGCTTGATCGTACAGGGCATCAGCCTCACCGCCACCGCCCCCCTCAGTTGCAGCACCCGCTTCGCCGCCCTCTTCCAGCGTACCGCCTTCGAGAATGCCTTCAATGTAATTCGGTTCACCTTGCGCTTTCAGATACTCAACAACGCGGTGCACTTCTTCATCGGACACGAAAGCGCCATGCACACGAATCGGTAACCCCGTGCCAGGCGGCATGTAAAGCATGTCACCCATTCCCAATAAAGCCTCAGCGCCCATCTGATCCAAAATCGTACGGGAGTCGATTTTACTACTGACCTGAAACGCAATC
>Ga0364893_10418_pt2 | contig 12879 bp, 12 predicted proteins | sample ExccelJu500001D3_FD_206943 | JGI IMG/M metagenome (GOLD analysis project Ga0364893, IMG submission 206943) | Enriched cells from Trout Bog Lake Hypolimnion, Wisconsin, USA - BchlTB.July16.5000.01.D3 | ecosystem: Environmental > Aquatic > Freshwater > Lake > Hypolimnion/Profundal zone | place: USA...
CGCCATATGAGATTTATGCCTTACGGTATGCCCGGATGGAGCGCAATCGTAATGAGAATTTGATTTCCTATGATCCGCATGAAGGCCCGATGCCGATGGATTTTTTTGTTTGGCTATTGAAGTCGGACCGACGAACGATTCTGATCGACACGGGCTTCAATGAGGCCACCGCCAGGGCACGAAACAGACAGCTTATGTGTTGCCCAATCGATGCGCTCTCGATTCTTGGGGTGGACGCCGCGCAGATCAGTGATGTCGTGATCACCCATATGCATTATGACCATGCAGGCAATATCAAAAAGTTGCCTCGAGCGAGCTTTCATCTTCAGGATGCGGAGATGAACTATGCGACCGGCCGGTACATGCGTCAGCGCCCGTTGCGCCATGCCTATTCAGTAGAGGACGTCGTTGACGTCGTCCGGTGCGTGCATCAGGACCGGGTAATCTTCCACGAAGGCAATGATCCCGTCGCACCCGGGGTAGAACTGATCCATATCGGCGGGCATACTCGCGGCTTGCAGGCACTTCGTGTATTTACGCAGCGTGGCTGGGTCGTACTAGCGTCGGATGCCGCTCACTATTACGACAACATGCGACTGCTAAATCCGTTTCCCATTGTTTTCAGCGTCGGCGACATGCTTACAGGTTATGAAACGCTTTCGCGGCATGCGGATTCGCCGGATCACATCGTCCCCGGTCACGATCCAGAGGTTCTGCGCATCTACCCGCGAGTACCTCATCCGAAGATTCAGATTGCATGCCTGCATCTACCGCCGTGTTCGCAAGAGCAACGCATTGAGGAGACGGAATCTGTGGCACTCAAATCCTGAATGGCAACGTAACGCGAACTACTCATTTACGAAGATCAATTATGGAGGCACTAATGGCCGCAGTAATCGAGGACCCGTCCGTGGCGCTGGAGCAAGCGCTCTGTGAGAGGTTTGAACGGTGCCTGCCTGGCGGGGTAAATTCCGACGAGCATCTGGTCTGGCGTGGCAGATATCTTACGGCAGACATTATTGTTCAGATTGGTTCTGTTCCCTTCCTTGTGCGCATTGAGAATGGCCGAATCAGGGAGTGTCGCAAAGGGCTACCGCTCCTCTGTTCTACCGTGTTTTCGGTAAAGGGCACAACGGAGGCGTGGGCAGCCTTCTGGGAGAACCCGCCGCTGCCGAAATGGCACGATATCTTCGCACTTACTAAGTTTGGACACATGACGATCGAGGGCAATGTTCAGCCCTTCATGGCTAACCTGCAATACGTCAAAGATATTTTGGCCATGCCGAGAAGGGGGTTTGCGAAATGACTAAGATGGAACCTATCGTTGGCCGCTACACAACAATCCGGATCATGAATGATGACTGCCGCGTGTACTTCGAGGAAGCCGGCCAAGGCATCCCCCTTGTCTGCTGTCATACCGCGGGCGCCGACGGTCGGCAGTTCCGTCATCTTCTTAATGATGAGGAGATTACCAAGCACTTCCGCGTTCTTGCGTTCGATTACCCATGGCATGGAAAATCTACCCCGCCGGTCGGCTTTCAGAATTACGAGTACAAGCTCACAACAGAACTATATGTGGCGATGATTCGTTCGTTTTGCGCCGCTCTCGAACTCGACCACCCGGTTGTGATGGGATGCTCAATCGGAGGACGCATCGTGCTGCAACTCGCGCACGCGTATGGCAAGGAATTCAGGGCTCTCATCGGGTTAGAGGGAGCCGACCATCAGCAACCGTGGTACGACACGAGTTGGCTGCATCGTCCCGATGTGCATGGCGGCGAAGTTTGCGCCGCACTGTGTTCGGGGCTCGTGGGGGCGACAAGTCCGGATGAGTATCGTCATGAGACCCTCTGGATGTACATGCAAGGCGGTCCTGGCGTTTTCAAAGGCGACCTCTATTTCTACCGCGTGGATTCGGATTTGCGCGGCAAATTGGGCGGCATCGACACGGCCACTACTCCTCTGTACCTGCTGACCGGTGAGTACGATCTCTCCTGCACCCCCGAAGACACCATTCGTACCGCATCCACGATCCCAGGCGCAAAGGTGACCACCATGAAAGACATGGGGCACTTTCCAATGAGTGAGAACCCAAAACGGTTCAAGGAGTACATCCTTCCCGTGCTCCATGAGATCAAGCAGCGAAGTGTGGCGGCCAAGTCGCAAAAGGCCTGAAGTCGCATGGCTGTGGGCCAGGGTATGCCTGGCCCACAACTGATCGGGTGTAATCGGGTATTTCCACTTTTCAAATGAGGAGACGTCTCGTACATTTAATCAGCTAACGAGAGCGAGAGGACGAATTATGAGCCAGGAACTGTGGGGATACATGGGAAAAGTCCTGCGGGTCGACCTTACGAAGGGGACCCTGCGGGATGAACCGCTCGAGCCGGAGGTGGCGGAAAACTATGTTGGCGGCACAGGATTAGGGGTTGAATACCTGTACCGCGAGGTCCCGCCCGGAGTGGAGTGGGACGATCCGCGCAATCTCATCATTATGGCCTCCGGACCAGTTGGTGGCACATCCCAAGCCGGCAGCGGAACCTTTTCTTTAGTGACTAAGGGACCGATGACAAACCTTGCTGTTGCGAGTCAAGCCAATGGCTTTTGGGGTGCCTACATCAAGTCTGTCGGATACGACGCGGTCGTCATTCAAGGGCGGTCGCCTGATTGGGTTTATCTGCACATTGCCGATGGCAAGGTCGAGTTACGCAATGCCGCTCCGCTTCTCGGAAAAGATACCTGGGAGACGGAAGATGCGGTCCGGGAGGACCTTGGGACGAAAGGGCGGCTGAGCGTTTTCGGAATCGGTCCGGCGGGAGAAAATCTGGTTCGGTTTGCGGTTGTGGCCGGGGACAAAGGCCACGTTTGTTCGAAGGGCGGTTGTGGATGTGTCATGGGTGCGAAACGCCTCAAGGCGGTCGCGGTTACCCAGGGACGACAGCAAGCTTCTTTGTATAACAAAGAGCTGTTCCGCGAAAAAGCAAAAGCCCTTTTGGAAGACTCGAAGGCCGCCAAAGGCGGACAGATGTATAAGTGGGGAACGGGTGCCTCCTTCTCTATCCTCGCACAAAGTGGTGCTCTTCCGATTCGCAACTACACCACGAACGTTTTCCCTGAACACGAGCAGATGAACGGTCAATATATCCGTACGCATTTCGAGCATCGGAATAAGGCGTGCTGGGCTTGTGGAATGGTTCACACGAAACACATGAAGGTTACCGAGGGACCCTACGCCGGCTATGAGGGCGAGGAGCCCGAGTACGAGGGCATGTCGGGCTGGGGACCGCAGATCGGCAATAAAGACCCCGGAGGATTTGTCAAACTCTCGAATGTCACGGATCGACTAGGTCTCGATCTCAATGAAGCAAGTTGGCTTGTTGGCTGGGTGATGGAGTGCTACGAAAAGGGACTCCTCACGCGCAACGATTTAGACGGTTTAGATATGCAGTGGGGGAATGTCGAGGGCGCCCTCACGCTCCTGGATAAGATCAGCAGGCGGGAGGGAGTTGGCGACTTCCTGGCCGAAGGCGTCATGCGGGCCTCGCAAAAACTCGGCGGGGACGCTCCCAATCTGGGTGTGTATGTCCTCAAAGGATCAACCCCAAGAGGACATGACCATCGCGGTAGGTGGAATGAAATGCTGGATACCTGCATCTCCGCAACAGGGACGGTTCAGTCCGGCGCTCATATGTTAGCCCCCGCGAATTTCGGCCAACCGCCAACCACTAATCCGTTCTCGCCATGGGAGGTCGCCGGGACCACCGCGATGCTTGAGGGTTGGCATGTCTTTCTCGACAGCCTATCGAATTGTCGCTTTATCACCCTCAATCAGCAGTTAACCCTGGATTGCGTGAACGCGATCACCGGGCGAAATCTCACGATCAACGACTCCCTGGTTATCGGTCGCCGAATTGTTAATCAACTCAGAGTCTTCAATTTCCGGCACGGATTAGATCCTGCGCTTGAGGCTCCGTCTCCGCGATACGGTTCAACCCCGGTCGATGGACCGGCGCAGGGGAAGAATAGTGCTCAGTATTTCAATTGGATGAAGAGCTTTTATTTTCAGCTGATGGGATGGGATCCAGCAACGGGCAAGCCCCTTCCTCACACCTTGAAGGCCCTTGGTCTGGAGAGGCTCATTCCTGATTTGGAGTCCAGTCCCGAGCCTGCAAAACGTTGACAGAGGTTTGAGGTGCTTATGCCAACGGTGAGAGTAGAGCTGGTCGGCTGGATTCGTGAAAAACTGGACGCGACGGGGGCCTACCCGGGGAAATTCCCCGTTTCAACCCCTGAAGGTGAAACCATTCTCGGAATGGCTCGCCAACTCGCGGTCCAAAATGACGTTTTTGGGAAGATTGTCTTCAACCAGGAAGAGTTCGGAGCCAATGTCCTGGTGATTCTCAATGGCGTTTTTGTTAATCCTCAGAGCCGCGCGGAGACGCTTCTGAAGGACGGTGACGAAGTGATGTTATTGCCTATCGTGGATGGAGGCTAAGCAAAGGGATCAAACGTGAGTCAAAAGAGAGTTGCTGCAAAACGGACACGCACTTTCTAGACATCGCAGCGGAACTCGACAGCTATCGTCCAGAATGCGGGCCACTTGATCTGCGCCGAGCAGCCCGAGCTGTTCAACTAGGCCATGCTGCAGTTTCTGAACAGGTAGATACCGGCTCCCAAGGAGCGCGGACGTTGCACCGCTTCAGCATGGATAGGCATTGCACGCAGGCTCCGTTTCGATGAGCCATACTCCACTTTCTTTTTGCTTGTTTACGACCAATCGTTATAGGAGAATAAAAGGCGAATTTCAAGCACCCCAAACTTGTTGCTGCGAGCTTTGTTGAGGAAAGAGGCCTTTTGAACTGAACAGCCAGAGGGGACGTGAACAGTGGGATTTATACGATACGCGTTGATTGCCATTGGCTGTTTATGTTTGCTGGCCGCCTCGTGCTACGAAGGAGAGGAGGATCGGATTCAGAACCGGATACAAGAGTGGTGGATTCGTTTGGATGATACTCGGCAGTCCGCCCTGACAAGGAGCGCCTTATTCTTGCGCGCAATAGCTCGGCTAACAAGCTGTGGATTTGACTGGATTTTCGGCAAAAAACTCGTCTCTCTCCGAGTGATCGGAGTGTCGATCTGTTTTTCGTTTGCTTCGGTAGTTTTGTTTACACTGGTGGAAGCGAAGAGTGGTAGCTTTCAGATCGCCTCCCCATTCCCTTTCGGTAGATTATCATTCTCGGTTTTCGTGATTGGGTTCGCTTTAGTACCCGGAATGACAGAATCTTCACCTGACTGGTTCATCGAGCGAGGATTTCTCTCTCCAGAGAAATGGGTTCCCGTCATCTGGGGCATTGGGCTCTGCGTTAATCTCTCGCAGCTAATGTGGGCAGTTATTCTTCCGCTCTATCAAGTCGGAGGCAGCGTACTTGCTGCATATGTCCCAGTCGTTCTCGGAATAGTCCTGGGCGTAAGCCTCGCGTCTGACTTGATCTGTATTGGCTTAACGCGTTGGTCACTGCAATTAGCCTCACAGGCGGACCAATTCTTGATGATCGTAGTGATCATGATCATAAACGTCCTACTTGTGTTCGTGGTCGTTATCGCACCCGTTCGTATCGGCGTTGCAATCGCCAGGTTTTCATTCGTCCTTGGTGCGCCGATAATGTTTAGCATTCTTCTAAATGTGATTAATGTGGTGATGTGTCTCTCAGTATTCCTAGTAGCTAGTTTGTTGCTCTTGCACCGTGTGCTGTGGCCAGTTGTGGAAAGGCCGCTCTACCTTTTGCAGAGATACGGTGTCATAAAGAACAAGAGGCTCTTATGGAAGCTTGGTCTCGCTTTGGTCACGCTACCGACAGACATTAGTATTTCATTTTGGAAATCACTAGTCACGGGGCTCCTCTAGAGGTCGTTCCCGAGTCCGCCAAACGTGTGGCCCGCATCTTGATAATTTGCTGACGGTGCCCCATATCTGCCGCAGTTGGCAGATGTGGGCCTTTGTGAACGGCTCAAATTTTAGATTTTGGGCAAAACAAAACCGCCATCCTTCATCTGAGAAGAATGGCGGGGTCGACGAGACTCGAACTCGCGGCCTCCGCCGTGACAGGGCGGCGTTCTAACCAACTGAACTACGACCCCGCGTGGGTTACGCGGATACTATCTCGACCTTCACAGGCCGTCGAACGATTCCGTAGAGCTTGAGGAGTGGTGGGCAGTGAGGGACTCGAACCCCCGACATCCTGCTTGTAAGGCAGGCGCTCTAACCAACTGAGCTAACCGCCCTTACGGTGCTCCCATTTCCGGTTGTCACGCGGTTACGGGGGCGGCCACTTACGGAACCAACTCGCAACTCGAGTATATGGAAGACTTGGGCTCCCGGTCAAACCGTACTGTGGAAATCAACCGTGGCTGACCATTCCCAGGGAACGCGTAGCCCAGACAGGGACTGACCCCTGACTTACAGGCATCCCGAATTGGGGTACTTGGTATCTAACTTCTGAGCACCTCGCTATCGCCGCCAGATCGATAGACTCTCTCGGTTCGCAGGTGAAAGATGAAAGCCATTCTATTTGTGGATGACCATGAAGTATTGGCCCGTTTGAGCTGCGAAATTCTGGAGATGCAGGGCTACCGCGCGGAGTACGCCTATAACGCCAGCGATGCTTTAGCGAAGTTTGATCGCGAGAAGTTCGACATGCTGGTCACCGACTATCGCATGGAGGGCATAAACGGTCTGGAACTTGCCCGGCTGGTCCGCCAGAAAGCACCCGAGGTCCCCGTCATCGTAGTGACTGGATATGCCCCGGTCGAGCACTCCGAAGATGTTGACTTCTGGCTTGAGAAGCACGATCTCTTCCCCGCCTTGCTCGACAGGATTAAGCTGATTCTGGGCGAAGATGACTCGCAGGAAACTCTGAAGAGCGCCTGAGTTGTATGCGTTACAGCCATGCGCGGTCCCGGCGGTTTGGCCGACAGGCACACCCACCTGCTACACTTTTTTCATGAAACGCTTAATCGTAAACGCCGACGATTTCGGTTTGACGCATGGAGTGAATCGCGCAATTGTCGCGTGCCATGAGCGTGGGATCGTTTCATCGGCAACCCTGATGCCGACGGGAGCCTGCTTCGACGAAGCGGTGGCCCTGGCGGCGCAGATGCCCAGGTTGAGCGTGGGTTGCCACATTGTAATTGCAGATGGCGTACCTCTGCTGCCTCCGAATGAAGTGCGCTCGCTTCTTGCCCCCGGCACCAACCGTTTCTATAACTCGATTGGAGAAGTTGTGCGCGCCGTATTGCGGGGACGCTTTCGGTCCGAAGAGGTGGAAGCCGAGGCCTGGGCGCAGTTTGCGCGCCTGCAGCGCTCAGAGGTCAATGTTTCGCACTTCGATGCGCACAAGCACGCGCACATGTTTCCATCCATCTTGAAGCCGCTGCTTCGCGCGGCCGCTGCGCACGGAATCTCGGCGGTGCGCAATCCGTTTGAGGCTCCCGGAGTGGTGACCTTCAAGGAAGCGAGCAGCAATAAGACGCTGTTGATCCGCAAGGCTGAAACCAGCGTGCTGCGCGCCGTGTTGCGCAAGCGTTGGCTGAGCGCGGTACACACTGCGGGGTTCACTACCACTGACGGATCCCTCGGCGTGGCAAGCACGGGAAGTCTCAATGATGCGGGCCTGCGCGCGATGCTGAAGCGGATGCCGCAAGGTACATGGGAACTCGTGTGCCACCCGGGATACAACGACAGCGACCTGGCTGCGGTCCGTACAAAGTTGCGCGAATCGCGCGAAGTGGAGATGACGACGCTACTGGGAATTACACCCGATGAGTTGCGCGGTACGTACGGAGTGGAGTTGGTGCCATATCCAAAATCGCCGCGAACGGCTTTTGTTTTCACCCAAAATTAGCCAGAGGATGGCTGATGTGGGCCACCACCGTCAACACCCGGGGGATGCGATGCGGATCGGTATAACCTGTTATCCGACTTATGGCGGTAGCGGCGTAGTGGCCACCGAACTTGGTATTGAGCTGGCCAATCGCGGGCACGACATTCACTTCATCTCGTATTCGCAGCCAATTCGGCTGACCGAACCGCATCCTCACATTCACTTTCACGAGGTTGAGGTCTCGCAATATCCTCTCTTCGAATATCCACCCTACGATCTTGCGCTGGCGACCCGAATGGCCGAGGTCGCCGAGCTTTATGATCTGGATCTGCTGCATGTACACTACGCGATTCCCCACTCGGTAAGTGCAATGCTGGCGCGCCAGATGTTGGCCGACGACCATGTGCGCAAGCCGCGTCGCCTGCCGTACGTCACGACTCTGCACGGCACCGACATCACGCTTGTCGGACTCGACCGCTCTTATCTGCCAATCACAAGGTTTTCGATTGAGCAGAGTGACGGTGTCACCGCTATTTCACACGACCTCAAGAAATCAACATTGGATCGCTTCGCCATCACCAAACCGATCCACGTCATTCACAATTTCGTGAACTGCGATCTCTACCAGCGTAGTGCGGAAGCGGCGGAGCGGCGCATCGAATTCGCCCAGCCCGATGAGCGTTTGCTCGTACACCTGTCGAACTTCCGCCCGGTGAAGCGGGTGACAGACGTGGTTGAGATATTTGACCGCGTGCAAAAGAAGATTCCAGCCCGGCTAATGATGATCGGCGATGGCCCAGATCGTCGCGCGGCCGAGCGCCTTGCCTGTGAGAGAGGCATTCACAACAAAATTCATTTCATGGGCAAGCAGGACATGATTCACGAAAAGCTGGCAGTGGCCGACGTGATGCTGTTGCCAAGCGAGATGGAGTCCTTTGGCCTGGCAGCGCTGGAGGCGATGGCCTGTGAAGTCGTACCCGTGGCTTCGCGAGTAGGCGGCTTACCGGAGGTGGTCGAACACGGCAAGGACGGCTATCTCGCTCCGGTTGGAGACGTGGATGCAATGGCTTCGTACGCCCTTGAGGTGTTGACGGATGATGCGCTGCTGGCAACCATGCGCAAGGCCGCGCGAGCAACGGCAAAAGCAAGATTCTGCACCACGAAGATCATCCCGCAATATGAAGAACTTTATCGCGGGCTGTTGGAGCGCAAGTCATAATTGACGCCGTCCATTTCGCCGCTATGCGGAATGGGCAAGCCATAGGTCTTGTTTATTTCTCTAAGCTTCTTCATGGTCAGCCCCATTGTCCATAAGCGCAGCCACTTCGCGCACCAGGACGGGCAGCTTCGACTGGACGATGTCCCAGACGATGCGTTCATCCACCTGGGCATAGGCATGAACCAGAATATTGCGAAAGGCAACGATGCTGCGAAAGTCGGTGATCTTTGCTGCCAGGGCTGAGTCCACGCGGGCGAGTTGCGCGAGCGCCTCGCCGATTATGGCAAAGGCCCGCTCCACTGCCATACGCAGCATCGCGTCCTGCTGGTAATTCGCAAAGCTCTTGCCGGACGTGAACTGCGTGGCCAACCCGGCGGCCTCTTGAATGTCATAGAGATACTTCCGCGCCTCAAGCCGCATAGAGAAGCGCCTTACTTTGCTCGATACTCTGGCGGAAATATGGATTCCTGATGGCAGAGCCCACGACAAGATCGACGGGCCGTCCGAAGAGTTGCTCCAGCGATTCCTTGAAACCGAAAAACGAAGCGGCATAGCCGCCGTCCGGCATGGCTTCGAACTCCACCAGAAAATCGAGGTCGCTGCGCTCCCGATCGTAGGCATCGCCGAGCGCCGAACCGAACAGTTCCAACTGACGGACGTGAAACTGGCGGCAGAGTTCAATCAACTCAGCCCGATGTTCCGCAATGGTGGGATTCATGGTTTCCGCTCTCCATTCATAGGATATCCCAGCAACTTCATATTGTCGCAGATACGCTGGGACACGCTCCCGCGACCTAGCGCTTGCGGATTGCCCATTCAAGCCTTCTATTCGCTTAAGCAGGCTTTTGACGTTCTCCTTGCTGTTCCGTTGGCTGCGTCGCAGTTATCGTGGGCTGTTGGAGCGCAAGTCATAATTGACGCCATCCATTTCGCCGCTGTGCGGAATGGGCAAGAGGATGCGAACGATGGTTCCGGCGCCGGTCCGGCTTTCAACTTCAACGCGCGCCGCGTCACTGTAAAGCACGTTGAGGCGCTCGCGTACGTTCGCCATGCCAATGCCAGCCCCACGCTGTGGCGTGTTCCACTCGCTCACTTCGGAGCCGGGTTCGACGATGCCAACGCCGTCGTCCTCCACTTCGATCACGAGCATGCCTTCCGCAATCCGGCTGCGCAGATAAATCGTGCCTCCGGAGACCTTGGGTGACAGACCATGCTTGATCGAATTTTCGACAATCGGCTGGATGAGCATGGTCGGAATCACGACTTCCAGGCTGGCAGGATCGAACTCCTTCACTACCTTGAGATTGTCGTGTCCAAAGCGGATCACTTCGATGTCCAGGTAGTCATCGACGAACTCGAATTCCTCACGCAGCGCTACAAAAGAATCGCCTTGTTTGAGCAAGCGGCGGAGAATCTTCGAGAGCTTCAAAATCATCTCGCGCGCGGTATCCGGATCAAAGCGCACCAGCGAAGCCACCGAGTTCAGCGTATTAAAGAGGAAGTGCGGATTAATCTGGCTCTGCAAGGCTTCCATGCGGGCCTGCAGCAGAAGGCGCTCCTGCTCCTCAAGCTTCATCTCAATACGGGTGTTGTTCAGCACTTTCAGGGCGATTGCAACCGTCATCACGGAGGTGGCGTAGATAGCGCCTCGCACCAGCCAGTTCGGGGAGTCGAGCGCCCACGTATGGTGCGGGAAAACCGCCCTGGTCTCCAGCCGCAGGAACTGCAAACCCAGAATCATGAAGAAGAATGTAGTCTGCCAGTCGATGAATGCCTTCGCAATTGAGCGACGAATCCATCGGTAAATACTCAGATCGAAGAGCGGACTGAATGACCAGATGGCCTCGCGATCCTTGGCCCACTCACGCAGAAACCCCGCGCTGAGGCCGGCGACTACGTTCAGCGGCAGGTTGAGGTACTGATGCATGAACAGGTACGGCAGCGAGACCAGTATTCCGCCACAGGCGCCAGCGGTCCGTCCTGCGATTACGCCCAGTAAAATCGCGGCCTCAAATGAAACGTCAGCGGCAATGAAGTTCTTGACCGTGCCGCGTACCAGCACGCCCAGCATGAAGGGTCCGCCAATGAACAGGACCATCTCCAACTTTTCCCAGATATCGCGATCCTCATGAAAGAGCAGCACGCGAAAGCGCCGCGAACGCGCCAGCACGCTGCTGACCGCGGCAGAAACGCCGAGCTGAATCAGAAGCGTGATGAGGATTAGTGGCTGCTCGATCATCGGCAACTATCCCTTGCTTCCAGAACGAGCGGCGTGCGCGGCGCGGGCGATAAGTTCCGGAATTAAATCCGCCGAAGGCACTCCGCCCTGGGCCAGATCGCGAGTGCCGCCGCCGCGTCCGCCAGCGGATGTGACGATTGCCTTGAGCTGGGCGCCCGCGTCGAATGAACCGCCGGGTGACTGAGCGAAAATGAGTGCGGGAGTTCCCTGCCCGGCACCGACCAGTGCGATGACGCCTGAATCTGCGGCCACCAATTTCTGCGCAAAGAGCTTAATGAATGCAAGATCGCGCTCGGCGAAAAACTCGGCGACAATCCTGCGTCCAGACTCGGCGGTCGTGCGAGCCAGAGCTTGTCGCGCTGTGAGTTCTGCAATTTCCTCAAGTAGCTTATGTTGCTGCTTCTGCGCGGCCTTGCCGGAGTCAAGCAGCTTCTGAGTCTGCGCCGGAACCTCCCAGAGGTGCGAGGAGTAAAGCGCAGCCGCTTCGGTAAGAACCTGAAAGTCCTTGCGGGCAACTCGCAGCGCACGAAGGCCGCAAACAAACTCGACGCGAATCCCCTGCTTGACCTTCTCTACCTTGCGAAGCTGAATATTACCGATCTGCCCCGTGGTGAGCACGTGAGTTCCGCCGCAGGCACACAGGTCCACGCCACGTACTTCGATCAGCCGGAGAGTTTCATGCCCGCCTTCGGGAATCTTGCGAACCCCCGCCTGACGCGCCTGCTCGGGCGTTACTTCGTGCATCAAAACCTGGCGGTCATCCCAAACCTGCTGATTGGCATGGCGCTCGGCCTGTTCGATCTGCGCCGCGCTGAGGCTCCCAACTTCGAGATCGATGGTGCAGCTTTCGTCGCCAAGATGAAAGCTGACGGTCGGCGCATTGAACAGCGTAAGAAACGTGGCCGAGAGGACATGCTGCCCCGAATGCTGCTGCATGTGATCCTGCCGACGATCCACATCGATGAAACCGCGCACCCGGAGCGGGAGAACAATTGGAGCTTCAAGCTTCTCCACCACGTGCAGAATCGTGCCGTCAGATTCGTCCTCGATAACCTCGCAGACGCGGAGTTTGGGGATCGGCAACGCCTCTTCGTTATCCGCCGATAGGAAGTCGATCCATCCGGTATCGAAGGGCTGTCCGCCGCTGGTCGCATAGAAGGCCGTACGGTCGAGAATCAGTGCGCGGCGGCCATCTGCCAGCTCGCGGATCGCCTCGGCAGAGGCGGTAAAGTCGTAGAGAAATGAGTTCTGGTAGTAAAGGCGTTCAGTCATAGCTGTCAGGGGAATGATACAGCGAAGTCAGCGCGAGACGAAAATGGCTGCATGGCGCGTGCATAGCCCGGCCCATTGGGGCAGAAATTTCCGTATGAGATATGCGTAGTCGTAGCTACACTTAGAGCTGAAATGAAGAAGAAACAGCCTGATCCTGAAATGACCGACGAAGAGAACCCTGAGTGGACGAAGGCAGACTTTAACTGCGCGGTTCCCATGTTGGGTCTCCCAAAGAAAGTACAGAAGGTGCTCTCAAACCGGGGCAAGGC
>Ga0364893_10501_pt1 | contig 12784 bp, 9 predicted proteins | sample ExccelJu500001D3_FD_206943 | JGI IMG/M metagenome (GOLD analysis project Ga0364893, IMG submission 206943) | Enriched cells from Trout Bog Lake Hypolimnion, Wisconsin, USA - BchlTB.July16.5000.01.D3 | ecosystem: Environmental > Aquatic > Freshwater > Lake > Hypolimnion/Profundal zone | place: USA...
CCTCGAGATGAAAAGCCCGAATGGCCGTTTCAAGTGGGCTGTTACGAAAGACAAAGACCTGCTCACCGCTCCGACGTGCTTGTACCGCCAAGACCTCTATAAGGCGGGAGAGTGGGTGAAATCGCTTGTTGCAATCGCGAATTAGCAAGAGTTGTTAGATCCGCTAGTCAGCCGGGCCTTTACTTACTATGCAACCCGCGATGAGTCGCGTATTATCTCTTGGTGGAGGATTTGTTGCGGCAGCTTGAGCGCTTTACGGGTCCAGACACCGAAGCGGCAAAGGACGCGTTCACTCACCTTTCCTCCGAGATTATTCCGGTCCTAAGGAGAAGCCTCGGCGCCATTCTTCCACGTGAATCGGACCGAGAGGACTCGATCGCATCGACGCTTGTCAAGCTCTGGGAAAAGCGGACTTCGTTCGAAATCCGCGGTGATAAGGCGTGGTGGAGCTACGTTTGCACGATCGGGCGAAACTGCGCTCTGAGCGTCCTTCATGACGGCGGGGGCATGGAACTCGATGAAGATTTGACCGTTGCGGACTCGACAGCAATTCAAACGTTCGCAACTTATCGGTACGAACGTGAGCGCCTATACCGTCTTGCCGACGAGCTCTGGCTTGGTATCAGCCCGGAGTTGGAAGAACGCGAACGTCATAGAAGGCTATTGGCCGCTCAGCTTTTCTACCTGCATGACCAATCCGTGAACGAGATTGTCTCGATTCTAGGTACCGAGCCATTGTCTCGGGCAACTTTGGACGATTGGCTGTCCGATGAGCCGACGCTGCGCGACCTCTCCTTCAACGAACTGTATCTAGAGAATGAGGCACTTGCCGAACACCTTCTTGAGATCGAATCCGATATGACTCTCGAAGATTTGGATCGACTGGCCTGCAGTTCTCAGCCGCCAAACGGTTGGACTTGGCCGGAAGCCAAAGTAGTGCTTGTTCGATATCGGAACGGTTTGATAACCGACAAGATTCTCCAGCTTTTCCCCGAAATGCCTCCAGCGGAAGTTGAAGCCCTCCTTCAACGATGCCTTGAGCTTTTGCCGTTTGCCGAGCGAGCCCGGTGCATTCGGCAGACACTCAAATCCAAGCGCGTCGGGACAGAAGCGGTTGTAGACAGTGGACTTTGGAAGCGCCTGGTATTCGGATACTATGCGGCGTGCGATTTACCGCAGAAGCAGATCTTCGAGCGCACGGAACCGCCGGCTAGCGTGCTCGGATACCACCTCACCGAGCCGATGCTTAATGCATGGCTGAGCAGCGGACGCCTATGCAAACAGCTCGCGAAATACTCGGAGGTTGCCCATGCAAACTGATCCCGAGGAGACATTGTCGTCATTCGCAGTCGAGTCTATCCGAGCGTTGTTGGCAACAGGCCCAAAGGAAGCGCCAAGCTCGGTCGACGATCGTGCGCTCCTTCGATTCGCCTGTGGGCAATCCCCCAGGGACGAGCAAGACACACTGACAAAGGCCCTAACGAAGTCCTCGAAACTGAGGCTTGATTTGATTCGAACTCGAAGGGAATTGAGCGAGGTCAGAGCAGTTCCATGGTCGCAAGCTCTCGCTAAATGGGTCGATTCGCCGGTAGTCGAGTTCTTACGAGAGGCGTTCAATAATACGGTCAACGTCTCTCGAATTCAATCTCGAGCGCTCCATTCAGCGGCAAGTGAATCGCTGCCCGAAATCGGCGATTGGATCCGTTCGACGGCTAATCCGTATCGCTTATCCGTCGTTCGTGGCCCAAGGGCTGAATCGGGATCGCCGGGACGTCTGGAGATTGAAGCTTCCCCTGACGGCGATCTCTTGGCAACGTTCGACATCGGAAATGCTCCCGATTTGGCGGGCCAAGAGCTCATCCTTGAGGTAATCGACGCAGGAGGATCTGCAATCGAGATCGGCAAGGCGCAAGCTAACGACGAATCATGGCAAGTCCGTTTGCCTGGAGCCGCATCACAACTTGGGCTTGAACCAGGCCCGGTCCCTGCGGAGGCTTTTCGAGTTCGAAAGACGGATGGAGTCGGCCTAAGAAGCGTAATCTGGCTACCTGTTGTCGGCCCCACAACCGATTGGGCATCGTTCTTCGTCGAGGACTCGACAAGAGTCGTCGATCAGACGCTCATCCTTACGCTTGACCCCACTCCTGATACGGTCGTGAGGTACCGAGACGCGGTGCTTGAGGCGATTTTGCCCACCGATGCGGGGGATCTACTTCTCGGTACTTGGCCAATTCAGGAACTCCTCAATGCCACTGAAGTCAGCGCGCAAGTTCCGGGGCTGGTTTTCGACGGCCCGGTGCCTCCAATGGTCGTTCGCTTGCACCTTAGGCCCTAGCGGTGTATAGTTCGACCCGTCCGCATGGCTGTTCGTTCAAATACATCTCAGATAAGTCGAAGCTACTATTTGAACATTGACGTTCGTGGCACAGAAGTTAGCGTGCAGCTATTTGATGCGCGAACGCTTGACGTCGGCGCTATTGACGTGTCCTCGCCGAGCCATTTGGGGTCAATTGAGCACCTGCACGACGGCCGCCGGTACCGATTAGAAGACGCCACTGCTTCCGAAATCAAATCGCTCGGGCTCGAACTAGCCCACACAGCGTTGCCACGAAAGATCCTGGACGTGCTATCCATCGGGAACTCGACAAGTACGATGCGTCTCGGAATCGGGTCCCAAGACCCAAGGTACCGGTCATTTCCATGGGAGTTCACGTGGATCGACGGTGATTTCCATGGTCCTCTCGGTTTGCATCCTCAAATCGACCTTTATCATCAGGTTGCTGAGGCTAGACAGTCGGAGAAGAATGTACTTGGCTCTCGGCGTATTCTCGTCGTGACCGCCGATCCTCAGTCGGCTAGGTATCCCCACCTCCTCGGATCCGAGGCGGAGTTGGCGAGTATCGTTCGTGCCCTTCAAGCAGCGGAGTGTTCGAAGATCGAGGTCGAAGTGTTGCGATATGCGACGCCTTCTTCGCTTCGGAGAAGCCTTGCCGAACGCCCGGCAAGCGTCGTTCACTTTATTGGTCACGGCGATATAAGACCGTCTGGTGGCGCCATCGTCCTGGAGGGTGAGGGTGCGCAGGCAGATTCCCTTCTTTACGCCGACGAGTTGGCAGAATTAGCGCTGAAGTCGGGAACTCACCTGGTCATTCTCTCATGCTGCCTCAGCGCCGGAATCGGAAGCGCGCTGGCTTGCGATCTCGCCTCGGCAGGCATTCCGGCTGTCATCGGCATGCAGCTTCCAATCAAAGACCGGTCTGCCCATCTTTTCTCGCGTGCCCTCTACGCTTCTTTGTCGGAAGGTTGTCCGATTGAAACCGCCGTCAGTCACGGTCGTTCGGCGATCGCCGGAATTGGGATCGACTGGGGCGCACCCACCTTGGTTATCTCCACGGGTCACGGGTTCACACTCCAATCGTCGGCTCCAGAAAGGACCGGCTCTCCTCTTACAACACAGAACCACAATCTCCCGATAGAGGACCGTCCATTCATCGGTCGTGAAACGGAGAAGGCGGATCTGCGGAAGCTAATCGTAGAGCGCAAGTCTCGACTCATCACTGTCACCGGCATGGGAGGCATGGGCAAAACTCGTTTGGCCAAGCAGGTCGCGCTCGAATCGGTTGGTTCCTTTGATGACGGAGTGTGGTTAATCGAGTGCGAAGCGCTCGCCAATGGCGACGAAATCATCGCCGCACTCAGCTTGGCGGTTGGGCTCGAAGCCAATCCAGTTTCGGAGGGACAGCTCTTCGAGCATCTCAAGGCGAAGAAAATGCTCCTTGTCTTCGACTGCATGGAAAGGCTTGCCGGTCACTCTGAAGTAATGGCGCGAATCGTTCGCTCCGGTCCCGGAATTCAGGCCCTCGTTACGAGCCGGGTTCTGCTCGATATCCCTGCCGAGCGCGAATACACGCTCGAGCCGATGTCGAACAGACGCAAGAAGGAGAAGCTTGCCGACAGCATTCGTCTATTCATCGAGGCAGCATCCTTCGCCGATCCTGGGTTTGCGCTGACCCGAAAGAACCAGAAGTCCGTCGAAGCGCTGATCCAGGACCTTGAATCGGTTCCTTTGGCGATCGTGCTTGCGGCGGGTCGGCTAAGGCACATGTCGTTGGAGCAACTCGCCGATCGCGTGAGATCGCAGAAGCTTGAAGTCCTTCGACGAAAGCCGGTTGGCCCCAACGATCGCCACGCTGACCTTCTACGAGTGGTTGGCGACTCAATGGAGCTCTTATTCGAAGAGGATCGCGCTCTCATGAAGGCTCTTTCCGTATTCCGAGGCGGGTTCTTCATGAAAGACGCCGAAGCAGTACTCGGAAGCACTCCGGGCGTCACGGACGGTATTGGATTGTTGCGCGATAACAGCTTGCTAAGGTGTCAAGTAGTTAACGCTTCGATGCGGTTTCGGATCCTCGATACCGTTCGTGAGTATCTGGATCGAGTCGCTAAACCAGAGGAACTTCACTCGATTCGAGAAAAGCACGCCAACCACTTCTCTGTCGAAGCCGCTCGAATACGCGACCTATTTAACAAAGGAGAGTACGCCCAAGCCCGAGAGCAGCTATGGCTGGATATCGGTAACTTCCGGGCCGCGGTCCAATTCTCTATCCAAGACGGTAATCAAGACGTCGTCTGCGTCTTTGCCGGCTCACTTGCGCGAGTCTACTTCGAAGCGGGAGCGAAAGACGAATTCGAAACTCTCGCTATCGCTGCAGAAGGTTCTGCATCGCTAAACGATCGCCATTTGCTTATCGAACTCCATGGACTCCACGGTGAGTTGTGTCGGCGAGATAACGTCCCAGAAAAGGCCAAACTCCACTGGCGAAAGCGTGCCCAGTTATGCCGCGAACTTGAGGACGTCGAAGCGGAAGCCGATTCCTACCTCGATATTGCCGACTTGGCGATGGGGCTCAAAGACCTAACGACGGTCGAGGAGATGCTTGCTGCCTTTGGCCGCCTGGAGGGTCGCCTAGCGCTCGGACCGGTCTTGGCAAGTGGAGTAGTCATCCGGGCAAAGACGCAGTTGTATCGCGGGCAGCTAGCGGATGCGCTGGAGTCGTGCCGTAGAGTCGAGGAGATCATGAGTGCCGTGCAAGTCGATCGGCAAGCGCTCTTCGTATGGATCGCGCTTGCGCAGATTTACCGGAGCGCTGGGTCGCCGGACGATTGTATTCGCCTATGCAGCCGTCTGCTATCGGACGCCCTTATCAGTGGGCATTATCTTTCCGCCGGCAAAGCCTTGCTTGAACTCTCGAACGTTTACGAGCAGACGGGCAAGGCATCGTTGGCCGCTAGTTCAATTGTCGTGGCCTGCCTTATCCCACGGGCCGTATCTTCGGTATTGAGGGACCAGTGCCTGAAACGGAAGCAGGAGTTGGCAAAGGCGATCGGGCCCGAATTGCTCGATCTGGCAACATCAAGCTGTTCGCAGGGGGATTGGCAAGACCATGCATGGATTCATGTCCGTCCCGAAATGAGCCCCGCAACGCAATGATTTGTCCGTTCGTATTTGGTTAGGCTTTTCTAACTCACTTTCCATGCGTAACTGATAGATTTACTAAGCGTTTGTTATTCAAATAGACGAATGCCAAGAAAGAGGGACCACACCATTCTCTTGGCAGTTCGAAAACAAATCGGGAAACACCCGTAGAGAAGGAGCAGGTGTATGAGAAAAGCAACGATCATTCCACTCGACTACACCCTGGAAGGCAAACCGACGAGAAAGGAACACTCGATCGTCTATGTCAGCCAGGATTGGGAAGAGCTAGAAGACCTATTGACGGTCCCCATTGAGTTCATGAGAACGATGCAGCAGCGTTGGCCGCAAGTTATCGGCGGATCTTCAGACGGGCCGCCGATCGATTGGGAACTCATAGCTCCCGTCAACGCAACGATTTCGTGCGGATATGCGGATGCAACGAACATGCTGCTAATGTCGCAGTATCTTCAGCTGGAACCGTTCTTACCATTAGCTACCGAAGCTAAAGAGGAAGCGGTTGCAGGTAATCAACAGGTCTACGTCGGACCGTTCAATCCTGTGATTTGGGACCACGTCGATGGGCTCGTCTACAAGTTCATTGACGAGTTTAAGGAAGGTAGTTTCTACGCGGAGTTCGCGCCAAGAACGAGCACGCTGAACATCAAGTACTATCCGCCGCAGAAGTGCTTCAAGAGATTCGCAGCGAGCATTCTCAATCCGAAGAGTGAGCCGGACCCCTCGAGGATGAACAAGGAGTTCACGAGGGCGACGTTGGGGATCATCGGCAAAGTGAATGGCGTCGGAACCGTGCATTTCGACATCGGGGATTCGCCGGAGGATCGCGCCAAATTTATCCTCGATCACATCGAAAACAGTGGGCATACATGCCAGAAACTCAATCAAGGAGTCAATGGAGATCGAATGTTCTCGCTCTCATACATGGAGTTTGTCGACGAGCGGAAACCCGTCCACATTTGCGATCTCGAACGCAGAGAAATACCGAAACCATTCAGCATCATCGATCCGGAGAGCCAAATCATGGCTTCGATTAAGTCGGTGTCTGAACAGGGTGGTAGCGGTGATTCACTGAAGCCGCTGCTCCAGACTGCGATGCCTACTATGCTTATCGAAGGTCTTTCGACCCGGCACCCCATGCAAGTCTGCGGTCAAGGCACCGTCTACGAAGCGAAGAAAGCGTTCGTATTTGGCAACTTGACCTTGAAAGACTACTATCCGCCTCCCCCTCCTCACGGCTAATGGTCTTGCGACAAAACAGAAATCGAGGGCTTCGGCTATTCGACCGACAAGCCCTCGGTTAAAATCCTCTAATTACCGTGACACCTTGCCAACAGATGCAGCAAATCTTAGTATGATTTTGACTTCGGTTAGGCTTTGAAATGCGACTAACTTACTGTCGCAGGCTTTGCCGATCCAGGAATACCCTTCCGCGAGTTACAGCAATGGAAAAACTGAGATCAGCGACGATTATCCCCCTTGATTACACAATTACGGGAGAGCCCACTCGAAAGGAACACTCCATCGTTTTCTTCAGCCGCGATTGGGACGAGTTGGCAGACCTGCTTTCCGTGCCGGTTGCATTCATGACAGAAATGCAGCAGAGGTGGACTCAACTTTTCCCTTGCCACCCGGAAAGACCACCCATCGATTGGGAGTTTACTTGCCCGATCAATGTGACCCTCAAGTACGGCTATTCAAACCTGCCTGCGACCCTTGCAGTTGCACACGTGCTTGGCAAGGTCCCCAAGAAACTTAAGGGTCAAGAATTGACAGAACTCACGAAGATCGCTCAGGACCTGCCGGTGAAGTTCTACGACCTTCCTGGGCTGTTGCTCCTTCTTCAGCTCATTGATGAGATCGCCGAGGAACTGGCAGATGGCTTTTTCTACGCAGAATTTGCCCCGCGAACCAGTGCGCTAACGATCAAATACTATCCGCCGATGGGTTGTTTTCAAGACATCTCACAGACAATCTGTGACGCAGAAGGCGATCCCGAGCCAAAGAGGATGAACAAGGCTTTTACGCAGGCAACACTCGGACTATTGGGCGATACAAAGGCAGTGGGCACAGTGCACTTTGACATCGGAACAAGCCAATCGGATCGTGGCAAATTCATTGTCGACCATATTGAGAACAGTGTCCGAACGTGCCAGATTCTCAACCGTGGAGTCCAAGATGAAGACGGAACTTGGGATCGGTCACTTAACCTTGCCAGGCTCAAGCTCGTACCCGAACGAGGGACGATTGAAATCCGGAGTTGCCACAGGGCGCCGCGACTAAAGAAATTCAACATAGTCGACGATGGAAGTCCGACAATAAACGGCCTCGGAGACGGCAAGAAGATGAGTCCCGTACAACTTCTCGCAGTTGGGCCGTTAGTGATGCCAACGGTCTATGCTGAAGGCTTGGAAACGCCGGCGGACATGAACGTTTGTGGTCAGGGCGTCGTCATGGAATCCGATGGCACCTACGTCCTTGGCGACCTCGTGCTCAAAGACTATACGCCACCGACGACCAACCCTCCAGGCGGGTAAGACGTCTCCAATCCGGCGTCGTATGGATCTAATTGGACAGCACATCGGTGTTCGCCTTCAGGAGCAGCGCCTCGCTTCTTAAATGGGCCCGCTGTGCAAGTGGCCCTCGGACAAGGAACGCACGAATAGCGACAGGTTTTGAGGGGAAACCTGGGACCTATCACATGCCCCAGTCAACGAAGTAAGCAGCCATCCTAGAAGCATGCCCTAAACATGAGAAAGTCGACTGACCAATGTTGTAAGCCTCACGCATCTTTCTGGTACTTCTTTCTTTGATTCTGTGATACTCTAGACTTAGAGAAATCGCAATGTACTTAAAAACCCTGAACGTCTCATCGTCCTAGGATTCGGAGTTCTTGCTGCATCTGCGGCTAACGCCCAAAGCTATTCATTTTTGTGTTCGAAAACCTACAGCGAGGTTTATACATTCGAAAGCACTCCAACCGTAGCATCCATGAACAACCAACAAGTCGAGATAAAGGGGACCTGTACGTTACAGCAACCGGTAGTGGGCACGACAGACGGTGGGGCGGCGTGGGTTGCACTTGACTCGAACGTAACAACAGGGAAGGAAGCGTGGCTACTTCAACCCAACACGGTGGACCTTCGAAATCGAAACTGGTACACGGCGTCTGGAAGCCCTTACAGCGTGATTTCCCACTAATCGAATGAAGTACATCACTCCAATTTCGTCGTTGCTGGCCATCCTTGTCTCGCTTAGTACCTGTGCTCTAACGAACGCCCAGACGTACAACAAGGTAAGGCACAAGCCAGTCGTGTTCGCTCTTGGCAAGAACCCAACTGACGCCGACCACCTGCTCACGGATGAAACTCAGAGTGAGAAGTTCAGTAAGGAGCTTTTGAAGCGAAAGCTCAAACTGAAGGAGTTCAAGACTTTTGATCTGGTTTATGCAGGATCCATACTCGGGATCGAAGACGCAACCAGACAGGCTCAACTTCTCGACGAAGCGGCAGCATTGCTCAAGGATGGTAATCGGGTTCTGCATGTTAGCGATCTATCTCCCGACGCGCAAGCAACGGTGAGGGGGATGTTTATGGCAATTCCAGGTCCTGCCATAACCATTACAGGAGCTCAACAACCTGATCTGCGACTCATGGCGGGCCTACATTCCACCGTAACTGCGCATTTTGGTGACAAACAGGCGACTTACAGTCTGGCCTCAGAACCCAACATCGACCAATGGAAAGAAGCTATGAATCCACCGCCTGCCAAGTTGGATCCTGATACTGAGAGCAAGACGAAGGACAAGCCGAAGTTTGCGTTCCGACCTCCTACATCGACACCGTTTCTTGTATTTGTGTTTTCAACTGCATCGACTCAATTGGAAAGGCTGCAGTATCTTGGCGAGGTCCAGCAGTATCTGCGTGACGAATGCATGATCGCCAAACAGAAGTTTGATGCGGCAGCAAAGAAGGCGATGGCGAGCGTTTACAAAGACTTTGCAAGCCGGTACGACAGGTTCAAGAATCTTGAGAGCAATCCGTCTTTCCACGACCTGAGCGCCGAAGATCAGCGAAAGTGCGGCGAGCTTTTTGCTCTTTCCCGTGATCGAGATCTCTTCCCGGACTTCTCAGACGCCCAAAACTTCCTCAACTTCGCCAAAACAGACTCGTTTCGAACCGAATTCGCGCTGTCGCTAATGGTCCCTGTGGAAATAGGTGCGAACAACACGACGATACCCATCAGTTGCCCCGTTCATCCTTGAAGCTGGAATGACGCGGTGGTTGCCACATTACCTTCGGCAACATTAGAAACCAGGAGGGACCGATCCCAGCGCAATTGGATCGGCTCTCTCTCATGTGGCGGTGGGATTGTCATCACCATCCAGTCTCAAAGTCATAGATTGGTTCGAGACTGTGCCTACCGCACTTCGTGCCGGTTTGCGCACTAGAGCTTGACTGTCGAGAAGGCCGCGTCGAGGGCCGCGATCAGTTCGTCGATGTTGCCTTTGTCGGCAATCAACGGTGGGCCGAGTCGCAACACGTTGCCGTAGAGGCCGCCTTTTCCAATAAGGACCCGGTGCTTCTTCGTTTCTTCGAACACCTGAGCAACTGCCTGAGGAGCGGGTTCTTTCGTCTCGCGGTCCTTCACCAGCTCCACGCCCTGCATGAGACCCATTCCGCGAACGTCGCCAATAACCGGGTGTTTGTCTTTAAGTTCCTCAAGGCGCATGCGGAAGTAGTCGCCGGTCACTCGGGCGTTCGTTCGCAGGTCTTTGTCCTCGATCTCCTTGATTACTGCCAATGCAGCCGCAGTCGAAACCGGATTTCCGCCAAAGGTCGAGAAAGAGACGCCTGGGAAGCTGTCGGCGACTTCGGGTGTGGCAACCGTCACCGCGATCGGAGCACCGTTGCCCATCCCCTTCGCCGTGGTGATAATGTCGGGCTCAACATCCCAATGCTCGATGCCGAACCATTTGTCGCCGGTTCGCCCGAAACCGGTCTGGACCTCGTCGGCAATAAAAAGTCCGCCGTGGGCACGTGCGATCTCAACCGCCTTCTCGAAATATCCTGGAGGAGGAACGATGAACCCTCCGACGCCGAGAATCGGCTCTGCCATAAACGCGCCGATCTCACCGGTCGTCGTGGTGTCGATCAGATTCTTGATATCTTCTGCGCATTTGATGCCGCAGCTTGGGTACTTCAGGCCAAACGGACAGCGGTAGCAATAAGGAGCGTGGGCATGGACCATCCCCGCGACCTGAGACGGCAGCGGTCTCCACGACGCATGGCCGACGGCCGATAGCGCGGTCGCCGATCGACCGCTATAGCTATGCCGCAGCACAACGATCTCGTGCCGCTTGGTGTGCATCTTGGCGGCCAAGATCGCAGTATCGTCAGCTTCCGTGCCGGTGTTGCTGAAAAAGCTCTTCTTCAGACGTCCAGGCGTAATCTGAGCCATCTTCTCGGCGAGGTCGGCGTGATTGTGGTTCGCATAAAGCGTCGACGTATGAGAGATTCGCGCCAACTGCTCGGCCTCGGCCTTCACAACTGCTGGGTTCGCATGGCCGACGCTGATCGTGAGGACGCCGCCAAAGCAATCCAGGTACTTGTCGCCAAGTTCATCCCAAACGTACATCCCCTCCCCCCGCACAAGCGCCAACGGCTCCTTGTAGTACATCGCGACGGCCGGAAAGAGAAACTCTTTGAATTTGTTGACTGTATCGGACATAGAAATTGCTCGGGTGTCGGGAATTGGGTGTTAGGTGTTAGGCGTCGAGTGTTGGGAATTGGGGGGTTCCGGAACGATACTCATGTATCCTACCCACCTCCCGTAGCCCAACACCAAACGCCTAACACCCCTCCGGTTTATCGATTCTGGGGAAACCCTAGATCTACTTTGCTGGTGCTGGGATCGGGCCACCGGCTGGTTACGAGTTTAGCGTGCGTATAGAACTGAACGCCTTCGGGACCGTACATGTGGAGATCTCCGAAGAGAGAGGCTTTCCAGCCGCCGAAGCTGTAGTAGGCGACGGGGACGGGAATCGGTACGTTAATGCCGACCATGCCTACTTCAACTTCAAACTGGAACTGTCTTGCCGCGCCGCCATCGCGCGTGAAGATGGCCGTGCCGTTCCCGTACGGGTTCGAGTTGATCAACTTCAGCCCCTCTTCATAGCTTTTGACGCGCACGATTCCCAGAACCGGGCCGAAGATTTCGTCCTCATAGCAGCGCATCCCAGGCTTCACGTCGTCGATCAGCGAACAGCCGAGAAAAAACCCGGGTTGATCGATAACCGAATCCGCCCGGCCGTCAACGGTCAGTGTCGCCCCCTCTCGCTTCGCCTGCTCGATGTGGGTGGCAACTCGATCGCAATGTTCGCGGGTGATGAGCGGCCCCATTTCGTTCCCTGCGTCATTTCCAGGACCGATTTTGACCTTCGCGATCCGTTCGCGAATCGCCTCAATCAAGGGATCGGCGACATCCCCGACTGCGACAACGACCGAAATCGCCATGCATCGCTCCCCGGCAGAGCCATACGCTGCCGAGATCGCTGCGTCGGCAGCCATCCCGATATCGGCGTCGGGCAAAACGAGCATGTGGTTCTTCGCACCACCGAGAGCTTGAACGCGCTTGCCATTCCGGGTCGCCGTCTCGTAGATCTGCTTCGCTATCGGCGTTGAACCGACGAAGCTGACCGCCTTGACGTCGGGGTGATTCAATAGGCGATCGACCGCAACCTTATCGCCCTGAACCACATTAAAAACGCCGTCAGGTACTCCCGCTTGCTTGATTAACTCGGCGAGGAACATGCTCACGGAAGGGTCTCGCTCGGAAGGTTTGAGAACGAACGTGTTGCCGCATGCGATCGCATTCGCAAACATCCACATCGGCACCATCGCAGGGAAGTTAAAGGGGGTAATTCCTGCCACGACCCCAAGCGGCTGACGGATCTGATAGACGTCGACTCCCCTGCTCGCCTGCTCGGAGTAACCGCCCTTCAGGAGATTGGGGACGCCACATGCGAACTCGATGTTCTCAAGGCCTCGAGCCACTTCGCCCGATGCGTCGGCAAGCGTCTTTCCATGCTCAGAGGTTAGGATCGCCGCAATCTTTGGGCGGTTTTGGTCGATCAGTTCCCTGAGTCTGAACATGACTTCGGAACGGCGAGACAGCGGTGTTGCGCGCCATTCGACAAAAGCGGCCTTGGCGGCGGCAACTGCCGAATCGACTTCCGAGTCATTCGCCAACGCAACTCGCGCCTGCTCCTCTCCCGTCGCCGGGTTCCATACC
>Ga0364893_10616_pt1 | contig 12745 bp, 10 predicted proteins | sample ExccelJu500001D3_FD_206943 | JGI IMG/M metagenome (GOLD analysis project Ga0364893, IMG submission 206943) | Enriched cells from Trout Bog Lake Hypolimnion, Wisconsin, USA - BchlTB.July16.5000.01.D3 | ecosystem: Environmental > Aquatic > Freshwater > Lake > Hypolimnion/Profundal zone | place: USA...
CACCAACCATTCAATCTCATGTCGATGCGCCCATGTGCCATGGTAAAAATAGACGGGCTTGGCCTCGGACTGGGGCCGCTCTTTTGGCACATAAATTGGCGCTATTACCTTGGCTTTTAACTCCGGGAATCTTTTAGCCAATTCTGGGGTAGAACACCACATCACTCCCTTGACGCGCTTAATCCAGAACCAATATAAATGAAACTTCAGGGTGGTTTTGAGTCCGTACCGCCAACTGAGTTCGTGTATTGTCTGGCAAAAAATGGGCTGACTACAAAGAATATGCCGAGCACGTGCATTACCAACTAGGTTTAGCGCCATGTTTTGATAGCGCCTTTAATAGAGCGCGTTCCCATACGAAATTATTTGATATCACCCGGGTTGGAGCTGTTGGCATTTATTCTGAGGGCCTGCCTTATCAGGGCAAGGTCATTGATGGTCAAACTGGCCTCCTTGTGCCGAATGATTCAAGGTTGTGGATCGAGGCAATCTCAAAATTGCTGGAGGCACCTCTTGCTACTAGACAGGCTATGTATTTAAACGCCGTCCAGTGGTGCGGGGAGGATGCGACGCTTTCTGAGCATCAGTTGCCTTCTTAATTTGCGAAATATCTCTTTGTTTTAAATTAAAGAGAAATTTTGTGTGCTAATTACATTTACGAATCAAGAGGGGGATGGCTTCAATCATGACATTAGCACTTTCTTGTTATTAGTGTTTAACCCCACTTGATTGAGTATTTGGCAAATTTTGCGGCGATATCTGGGGCCGAGTATTTTTTATCAACTACAAATACGCCCATACGACCATGGGAGCTTTTTAAGCTGCAAAAGTCCTCAACAACTGCATATTGTGGTCTATCAGTATAGTCATCAAAAAGGACTATTGTTCCAGCATCTGAGCACATGACGCTATACAAGAAAGAAGCCACGCGAAATCGACCATCAATCAAGACCAAATCAGGATGTAAGTTATTTTTTGCCGCTAAAGCCCAAGGTTTGGTGCTGTACTCCCAAAAACAATTAATTTTATTGGTATTTTTGGGTGCACCCCAATTAGCTACTTCGCCGATATCACAGTGCTCCAAGTGAATATTTTTTCTGATGCTGGCTAACGATTGCTGGACTATGCCCACCCATTTTTTATCTGACTCGATAGAAATTATGCTCTCAACATTTGCAGTATTTGCTGCATAGATGGTGCTTCCACCACTTCCATACTCCAAATAGCATTTACTTTTCTTTATAGAATTTCTAAAAAATGCAAATCCTTCAGCATCCATCGATGGCAAAATAGAGCCATTTTGCAACATAAGACGTCCCTTATATGGGTAAATATGAAACTGATTCCCTGATGCGATTCAAAAAACTGGATAATGAAAGCATCTAGGATAAGTATAAAAATGATTATTTCACTTAAAGATGTTATCAGAGAATGCGATTTAGAATCAAATCTTTTGATGGTTCTAAAGATATTCATTAACAAGGACTGTATAAACAAAATTTTAGTTATTCGTCAGTCTGGAAATACTATACAAAAGATATCGATACTGAGCGATGGGCTTTTAGAGTTGCACATCGAAACAAGTTTAGGTTACCGAGAAAAAAGGCTATCAGAGCTTCATGTTGAATGTTTTTTTATGTATGATGATGGAGCTCCCCAAGAAAGGGTTAATGATAATTTAATCGCTGACATTAGGATTGCTCCCATCAAATTTCAGCAATCTAAAAAATATTTAACCCTAAAACCATGGAGGGAGCGGTTTCTAGCATCCTGCGACCTATTGCCGCCCAATTCAGAGGCAATTAAGTGTAAATCAATAATTGAACAGGCAATCTTGAATAAAGAACCATTTTCAGTGATCAGACTCGGAGACGGCGAGGGCAGACTACTTGGATATCCAGATTTCTTTAATATATTTGAAATAATTCACGAGTGTATAGGGTATCAATTTGGAAGGAGTGTCTTTTCAGATCTTCATGCAAAATATGGGGTCGATGGAGTAACTGAAGGAGTAAATATTCTAAGGTCTCATATTCAAGTTGCAGTGCAAAGTGCAAATTTAATTTGCGCACCTTCTAGCATCCACTTTGAAAAAGATATAACAAACAACAATTGCAATGCCTATACCGGATTTATGCTAGCAGTTGAGGAGATTAGATTAAGTCGGCCAGATATATCCAGTTTCATACCGGATCTTTTTATTTTCAAAAGAATGCATAGATTGAAAATGATGGCTGATTTCCTTCGCGTTGCCAAGGAGGTGAGTATTATTAGTCATTCGCACCCTGGTTTTTACTTTGAAGCCTTCTTCGGAGTGAAGATTTTGCAGCATTATCCAATTCCTGGACATCAGACTTTCATGAAATCTGCCGAGAGTCAGTTTCCATATTTTTATGAAAAGTTGATTGCAAATTTGGAAGTAAAGAAGAGGGGGCAGGTTTTTCTTATATCAGGTGGCTACCTTGGAAAATTGTATGCGCATATCGTGAAGTCTAAGGGTGGGATAGCATTGGACATTGGAAGCTTATTTGATGACTGGACTGGAATTGGTCGCCCTAGTGAGATTGGCAACTCCGACTTAAGGTTGCACCTGCAATCTATTGTTTAGTTTGCAAAATAAAAACCTAAGAATCAGCATTTCCCAGCAAATAGTATTTAGCACGTGCATTACCAACTAGGTTTAGCGCCATGTTTTGATAGCGCCTTTAATAGAGCGCGTTCCCATACGAAATTATTTGATATCACCCGGGTTGGAGCTGTTGGCATTTATTCTGAGGGCCTGCCTTATCAGGGCAAGGTCATTGATGGTCAAACTGGCCTCCTTGTGCCGAATGATTCAAGGTTGTGGATCGAGGCAATCTCAAAATTGCTGGAGGCACCTCTTGCTACTAGACAGGCTATGTATTTAAACGCCGTCCAGTGGTGCGGGGAGGATGCGACGCTTTCTGAGCATCAGTTGCCTTCTTAATTTGCGAAATATCTCTTTATAAGAAATTAACCAGCGTTTCCCATCCACAAGACTCCAGTGCTCATTGATCGGGCAGAGTGTGTGTAAACCCCACTGCCAATTTCCTTTTTGAGGATCTAGAGCGCACACCTTTTCTTCGCGGTACTCTGTAGTGGAGATCTTTTGAATTTCATAAAGCGTAATACCGCCACCATAAGTCGTAGTGTTATTTTGTCCTGGGCGAATGAGCCTGCCATCATTCATTTTATAAATCGGGCCAGCTGGCCGAGCCCCGTTTCTGTCATTGTTGATGATGGCTTGTGGATGCATCTTCCAGCCAAATAAGGGGTTTTGTGAATACATCAGATGCAATTCTTGATTTGGAAATTGATTTTGCAAGGTAAAAAATAAAAACCAAACCCCCTCATGAAAGTATGGCGTTGGATCAATCGGCCTGAGATGCTTGAGAATCGTGGTTTTATATTCCCAGGGAGACTTAGAATCTTTGCGAGAGAAGATTGGTATACCGCATTGTTCCCAGTTTTCACATAAGAGCAACTGCTCGTTCTCCCAGAAAATGACCTGTGGATAAGATAAATGGGTTTTTGATTCAATGGATACTTCAAATTTAGCGAATTGCGCTTGATCAATATTGGCACATGTAGAGACAATGACTCCCTTAAAACTTTGAAAGTCAAACTGTTCAGCCAAAATCTCTAATTGGCCATCAGGTAAAATCTGGGCGTAAGGATCGGCTAAAAAACCCTGTTCTAGGGGGGTAAGCCATTGAATGGGTTTGGTGATGCCTGCGCTAACGATATCGTCTATAGATTGCCCCACAAGCCCAATATTCCATTGTTCTTGTCGAAACCATTTAGTGAGCCAAAAAAGCGATTTATTCACTATCAGAGTAGTTGCTTAAATTAAATGATTACTGTTAATCATGTTCTATCCTCACGCATTCTTCCCAGCAAGATTTTTGAGGACCTTTATTTTAGAAATTTACTCTTAGCCCCCGAGGGCTTTAGATTAACCCAGTCGGTAAGAGCAAATTCACAAGCAATGATACGGCACTATCATCGCCCCCATCGCGAGTGGCGTCTGATTAACCCTGCTGTTGTGACAATGCACCATGATCCTCGAGAGGGCGATCCTTATTTGAATGCGAGTAGATTTTTACCGGCCTGGAAAAGTGCAAGTAAAGTGATTTGTCTAAATAGCACTCAACAGCAATTTCTGCTTGAATGTGGAATTGAAGGCAGTGTCGTTATTCCGCATGGGGTAGATCGACAAGTGTTTCCGATGCCCGCAACTCCAAGACATGCCCCTTCTGGGAAAATCGTTCTAGGTTTGGTTTCAAAGCGCTATGAAAGGGGGGTAAAGGGGGAGGAAAAGCTTAGTCAACTGATGGATTATCTTGATCCACGCCAGTTTTCATTTATCTTTCTTGGTCAAGGCCGCTGGCAAGAGGCAGTTCTGGCTTCACAAAAGGGATTTGACGTTGAGCATTATGAAAGTTTGCCCTACACATTATTTGGTGAGGCTTATGCCAAGATGTCTGCGCTTTTATTGCTTTCGGAGTACGAGGGCGGTCCAGCTTGTCTGCCTGAGGCACTTGGATCTGGCTTACCAATCATTGCGACTCCAGTAGGTATGGTGATTGATTGGGTTAAGGATGGCGTCAATGGAATTGTTCTCAAGCCAGATTCTTGGCTAGAGCAGGTGGATGCGGTTTCTAAAGATCCGCAGTTTCTTATGAGGCTTAATCAAGGTGCTTTTCAAACAGCTCATACCTTTCCTTCGTGGCAAGAGACAATCGCAAGGCAATTTGCAGTCTACCTAGAGATTATTGGTTCAATTCGATGAAAATCCTTTTTCCTGATAATTGGCACTTTCATCGCCGCAACTTTAAGCCTCTATTTTCGACACTTGAGTCAAAAGATGTGCAGCATATCTTTGAAGTCTCTAGAAAATCTTGGTGGAAGGCTCACGGCAATTATCAGTCTTTTCAAAAAGAATTAATGGCTGCCAAAGTGTTCATTGAGCAGCAGGATCAGTGGCAACTCGCATCGCACATAGGCGTTAATATATGGGATATTGCCAAAGCAGAGTTCCTTTGTAATGCTCTTTCGCAAGAGGGTTGGTACCAGAGTAAGGTTGCAAATAATTCCGATGCCGTCTTTCAAAAAGCATTTTTGGATCCGCAAGATAAGGCCAGGCTTCTATTGTGCTTGGCCGCAGCATATGATTGGCTCTCTTTTTGGGATCAATACTTGAGCAATCATGCTGACATAACCCATGTGCTCGTTTTTTCTGGTTCTTATGTTTACACCCGCTCACTCATGGAGCTCGCAAAGCAGAGGAATTTACGTATTTTTGTGCTTGAGCATTTTTTTACCGGAAATGACTTTTATCTAGAAGAGCGATCAAGTCCAATTACCAATAATTCGAATATTGCGGCTGAAAAAATATGCGATCCAGAGTTATATTCAATCGATCAGAGCTTTATTCGAAGCGCTTATGCTTACAGTCGTTTAAGAAATAAGAAAAATCGCAATGTTCCAAATCATGACAGTGTATTTTGCCCAAATTGGCTCACGAAAAGTACGACTGTTTTCATTATTGGGCAGGTGGTGAATGATTTTTCATTAATTGAAACCTCTGCTAAGATTTTGTCTTCGATCTCCATTTACCAACAATTAATCCAAGAAACATTAGAAAAAACAAACGCTAATATTATTTTTAAAGCCCATCCATGGGAAAGAAAAAGGGCGCCCATTTTTGGATCGATTACTAAAAATGTAATTGAACAATTCGTATCCTCTTTGTCAAAAGCTCATCAAGAGCGCATCAGAATCGTGGAGTTTGAACCAATACATGAATTATTTAAAAATAGCGATGTCATAGTGGGGATATGCTCCCAAGGACTTCTGGAGGCTTGCCAATATGGATTTAAGCCCGTAGTAATTGGCAGCGCGTTTTTTTCGAACCAGGGATTTACCCGGGAATATGTTGACGTAGAGTCATTTGTGCGTGACTTATCTGTTGGAAATGGATGGAGACTCTCATTATTTGAGTTTCAAAATTATGAAACTTTTTTGAAAAAACTCTTTCTAAATCATTTGATTCCTAATGAATATTGGGCTACTGAGATTGTGAAGGGTCACTTAGAAAATCATCAATTTAGTTGCTCATTAGATGGAATCCCTGAGTATCTTAAATGCAATAAAGTAAGTTGGAAAAAAATTACCCTAGATATTTTGGATAGACCTTTACCTTGGGTGAGGGATGCCATTACTTGGTTGAGATTGAAAATACTAATGTGTCACAATAAATAAACTGTAGGAATTGGCTGGCAGTTCAAAAAGAGGAGATGAGCTTGGATCCTAGTTAAGAGCCGCTTCTAAAATATGCTTGATTGCCTCTTCTAATAAATCTCTATTTTCTTCAAGCAATAATGTCCCACCAAACCTGGGATTTATTTCCAGTATTTTAAGCTCTCCATATGGGGTAAATTTAAAGTCTATATTGCATGGACCACTAAAATTGAGCGGTTTTAAGCATGCGCTAAATTGACTGAGCACCTCCTTAGTTATATTCACTCGAGAAATGCTTTGAATATTGGACGGCGTTCTAATAATGGAGGCTTCGGTCAGGGTAAAGACAAAACCAGCATGCCATAAAATCTCCCCATTTTTGCAGACTAAATGACACACATGCTCCAGCTCGCCTGTAATGTATTCTTGCAACATAATAGGTTTTTGGAACCATAGATCTTGTCGTAAAAGCTTCAACAAGGAATCGTATGAGTCTAAGTACGCAATGCCATTTCCAGCATATAGATCGACTCGTTTGGCTATCAGTGGATAAAGTGCGGTTTTTGGATTTGAGTTGATTCTTGGCGATAAATAGTGGAGCCCAGTGCTGACTAGGTATTTGTGAAATTCATACTTGTTTGCCAGTATGAGCAGTGCACTTGTTTCTGGAGCTAATGAAAAAAACTGTTTTGGACTGGCATAAATATGCCCCTCCATCAATGGGATAACGACTGTTTTGATGCCGGCCTCTTGAATTTCTGGAATCTGATAGTCGTGGATATTCGAAATGGCAATAATTTCTTTTACAGCTGGAATATTTATCCAGAGCTTAGCGTTGGGTCCCAGCGCATCCATCCAGGTTTTGGTCCATACTCCAAAAATAATCACTCTTAATGGCTGTGTCATTGACAGATATTTTTGACGTTTTAGATTTCAGGCAGCATGAAGTGGTTAAGCTCAGATCATACGTCTGAAAGGCTAGCTAGTGGAATTTATTCGAAGACTGCTGAACGTTCGTAATATTAGATCTTTCAATAACGAGATTCCAATTTGCCCCTTTAGAAATTCTCTCTATTAAAAGCGTCAGAATATTTAATTGATTGATATGTAGCAAAAACTGAATATTCTTACCGTCCCCTAGGTTAAATTGAAGCGAAACGAGCTGATCTGATGGGGAAATTTGCACATCAGTAATTAAAACAGCCTCTGGTCCTAAGGGGAGTATTTCGCCGCCTTGAAAGCTGCTCTTAAAATTTACACTACTTTTAAAACTTTCTTTTTGGAATTCATGTAAGACTTCCGAAAGCCGCTCACCATGTTGTTTTTCAAGAGACTTTTTACTTAAATCTCGGCAATGATCAATAATTTTTTGAGAAATTAAGCGCGTTAGCCAGAACCTGTAGAGTTCATCCTCATCAGTATTGATGTTTAATTCGATGCGATCTTCAAGGGGTGACCAGGTGGCGTTGAACTGTTTTATGCTCACTGCAATAGATTTTTGATGGGTTTGAGTGGGTGCTTGACTAAAGCTTAAGCAAGGATGATTTCATACTATAGCTTTAAATCATTTTTATAGGAAATAAACACTTTTCCATATTTTTATGGAATTTTTAAAGCCAATTTCATTAATTATCATCTTTGGCACATTTAGAATACATAAATGTCAAAAATACCTAAGATTCCAAAGCGTAAAGTGAATAGTCATATTGGCGGACCCATCAATTCGAATGGAGCACTAGGAATGGTCTCTCCCAATACCTATTTGCAGCAAGGTATAGCTTTTCATAAGACGGGGGATTTTACTAATGCTAAATTGCATTACCTTAATGCTCTCAAGCTAAATCCTCATTTTTCTGAAGCAATTCAGTTGCTTGGAGTGATTGAGCATCAATTAAGTAATTATGCCCTTGCTATAGAACTCATTAGTAAGGCAATCGAAATTAATCCTACGAATGCTATTTTTTATTCCAATCGAGGAAATTCTTATAGAGCCATAAAGCAATTTGAGAATGCCATAAAAAATTATGAGCGTGCAATTGAGCTCAATCCAGATTATGCGGATGCTCATTACAACCTGGGTCTTTGTAATCAAGTGTTCGGAAAAATTGCAGATGCGGTTAGTGGCTATAAATGTGCTATTGCCATTAATCCAGCGCATATGGATGCTTATTACAATCTCGGTTTAGCGCATCAGGAATTAAAGCAGTCTAAAGATGCAATAGTTTGTTACACCAAAGTGATCTCTATTAAAGGGAGTTTCGTAGAGGTACTATTTAACCGAGCAAATGCATATAAAGATTTATTGATGCATGAAGAAGCAATTTCAGATTATCAAAAAGCAATTGAAATGCGGCCTGATTTTTTAGCTGCATACAATAATTATGGAAATGCATTAATTAACATAAAAAAGTATGAGGCTGCAAAAAAAATGTATGAGAAGGCAATTGAACTTCAGCCTGATTATGCAGATGCATTTCATAATCTTGGTAATGCATTTAAGGGTTTAAAGCAACTAGATCAGGCCCTCGCAAGTGTAGAGCGAGCTATCGCAATAAAGCCTAGCTATGCGGAAGCATACAATACCCATGGAAGCGTGCTACGTGCAAAGAGACGAATAGCTGATGCGATCAAGAGTTTTGAAAAAGCTATCAGTATTAAGCCCAATTTTGAAGAGGCCTACAATAACTTAGGTAATGCTCAAAAAGAAGTAAAAATGCTTGATGCGGCCATGGCCAGCTACCAAAAGGCAATCAGTATCAAGCCTCATTTTGCTGAAGCTTACAACAATTTAGGCAATACACAAAAAGAATTGAAGATGCTTGAAGCTGCAATTACAAGCTTTGAGAAAGTATTCGCTATAAACCCAGAGTATGAGCATCTATTGGGCTTACTGGTGCATTTAAAGATGCAAATAGGCGATTGGAGTCAATTTGAATTTCATAAAGCCGAGCTATCCAAGAGGATATGCGATCGCAAGAAGGTAGCCAATCCCTTTGCAATTCATGCGCTAATAGACTCCCCAGAACTTCAAAAGCTTTGCGCGGAATCCTATATTGAGGAAGCTTATGCATATAACGATTCTCTGGGGCCACTATTAAAAAAAGATCCTAACAAGAAGATACGCGTTGCCTATTTTTCAGGGGATTTTCGAAATCATCCCGTTTCATTCTTAACTGCAGAGTTATTCGAGTTACACGACAAGACTCAATTTGAAACCTACGCATTTTCTTTTGGCAATAATAAAGAAGATGAAATGCGCACGCGCCTTAAGTGCTCATTCGACCACTTTATTGACATAGATGAGAGGGATGACAGAGAGGCAGCTAAGCTTGCACGAGATCTCAGTATTGATATTGCTGTAGATTTGGGTGGCTTTACAGCTGGTACTAGAACTGGCATTTTTGCTTTTCGTGTAGCGCCAATCCAACTTAGTTATATAGGCTATTTAGGGACTATGGGAGCGGATTACATGGATTATTTAATTGCTGATAAAACGATTATTCCCACTCACTCGCAGGCCTTCTATTCAGAAAAAATTATTTATTTGCCAAGTTATCAGGCAAATGACTCAAAAAGGGAAATTTCGGAAAAAGTATTTTCGCGCCAAGAGTTGGGATTGCCAGAAAAAGGTTTCGTCTTCTGTTGCTTTAATAACAACTATAAAATTCTGCCTTCTACCTTTTGCGGATGGATGAGAATACTAAATGCCGTGAAAGGGAGTTGTTTATTTTTATATGGCGATAACAACATCATCGAAAAGAACCTAAAGTTGAACGCTGAAAAAATGGGAATCTCGCAGGACCGAATCGTTTTCGGTGGTCGCATATCCCGAGAGGAGTATTTAGCGCGTTACCGTTCTTGTGACTTGTTTTTGGATACGACTCCCTATAACGCTGGAACCACCGCCAGTGATGCTTTATGGGCCGGCTTATCTGTTCTGACTTTAATGGGGGAGTCATTTGCCAGTAGGGTAGCTGCAAGCCTATTAAACGCCATAGATTTGCCTGAGCTCATTACTACAAGCCAAGATCAATATGAAGCATTAGCTATTAGGCTAGCAACCCATCCTGAAGAATTAGGCAATATCAAGAATAAGTTAAGTAAAAACCGTTTAAGTACCCCCTTGTTTGATACGCCACTGTTTACCAAGCATCTTGAGACCGCTTACCTCAAGATGATGGAGCGTTACTGGGGTGGGTTAGCTCCTGAACATATTGTGATCCCCAATTAGAGTTTTGTAATATTAATGACTTCAACACCATCAATAATCCTCAATATGCTGCAGAAGGGTATAGCTTTGCATCAAAGCAATGCTCTTGCTGAGGCACGGATTGAATATGAAAATATTCTTGCTATAGATCCCGAATATTTGGAAGCTCTGAGGCTTTTGGGCATTGTGGCCCTACAGACTTTTCAATACGAGCTGGCGATCAAAAATTTAAACCTTGCTGTATCAATCAATCCTAGCTTGTACGACTGTTATAACAATTGTGGTGTGGCTTACAAAGAAAAAAATCTCTTTGAAGATGCTATCAATAGTTTTGATAAAGCTATAGCGATCAAACTTGACTATGAAACAGCTTATTTCAACCGCGGACTCGCTTTAGCAGCCCTTAGAAGATATCCAGAGGCGCTGGCAAGCTATGACGCTGCGATTACGATCAACTGTGATTATGCCGATGCTCACAATAGTCGCGGAATCGCTTTGAGAGAATTGCGGCGTCCTGAGGAGGCTATTGAAAGTTTTGATAGGGCCATAGCAATCAAACCCAATGATGCGATTACTTATTTCAATCGAGGCATCACTTTTGCAGGATTGAAAAAATATCCCGATGCTATCAATAGTTATGATAAAGCTATTGTCCTTGACCCAGATTATGCTGATGCTCACAATAGTCGAGGCATAGCATTAAAAGAGTTAAGTTATTTTGAAGCATCCATGGATAGCTTTAATAAGGCCATAGCAATTAAGCCCAATTACTCTTATGCCCATTACAACCGTGGTCTTACTTTGAAAGATATGGGGCGCATAGACGATGCCATACTAAGCTATGCTAAAGCGATTGCCATTGAACCGAATCTTGCTGACGCACATTGGAATTTGGCGCTCACCCATTTGCTCGATGGAAACTATAGCGATGGGTGGCGCGGGTATGAATGGCGATGGCTTAGTATGCAAAAGGATTTTAAGCGGGCCTTCTCGGAGCCTCTTTGGTTGGGTAAAGAGTCTTTAAAAAATAAAATAATATTTTTACATTCGGAGCAAGGCTTGGGTGACACCATTCAATTTTGTCGCTATGCTTCCTTACTGGAACGCCTTGGTGCAAAGGTGATTTTAGAGGTTCAACGCCCACTCTTTAAGTTGCTCGGTAAATTAGATGGCATCACTAAAATTATCCCAAAAGGTGATTCTCCTGGATATTTTGATTATCAGTGCCCCTTATTGAGTTTGCCCCTAGCTTTTCAGACAAGCTTAGAGCGTATTCCAAACTCGGTGCCGTATCTTTTTGCAGACAAGCGGCGTATAAATAAATGGAAGAGTTATCTTGGAGATGAGGGATTTAAAATAGCAATCTCTTGGCAAGGGTCTGATCTCGGGGCGAGTATTGGTAGAACATTTCCATTAAGTGCGTTTTTAAAACTTTCGCACATTGAGGGCGTGAGATTAATTAGCTTACAAAAGAATCGCGGGTCGGAGCAGGTTGTGCCTCTGCGCGATCAGATGCCAGTGGAGACCCTTCCTGATGATTTCGATGGCGGCGATGAAGCTTTTATGGATTCGGCGGCCGTATTAAATTGTGTGGATTTATTTATTACATGCGACACGGCTTTAGCGCATTTGGCCGGCGCTTTAGGGGTGAAGACCTGGTTGTTATTAAAAAACATACCTGACTGGCGCTGGATGTTGGGTAGGCAAGATAGCCCTTGGTATCCGAGCATTCGATTATTTCGCCAGCCTATTGAGGGTGATTGGGCTGGCGTATTTACTAAAATTGAAGAAGAGTTGAAGGTCATTTTATGAGCACTCAATCCACCTCAAAGAACAAACAAGCTCCACTGATCCCTGTTTCGTGGGGTGAGCTGTTTGACAAAATTACCATATTGGAAATAAAGCGGAAAAAAATTACTTCAGAAGAGGCTCAAAAAAATATTCAATATGAATTGAGCACTTTGTTACCTTTATCTGATCAACATTCTGGTGATACCTATCAAATTAGTAGTCTAAAAAATCAATTGAAAGAAATCAATTTACAGTTGTGGGTTGTAGAAGACGAAATACGCGATAAAGATCATCAAAATGAATTTGATGAAATTTTTATAAAATTAGCGCGATCTGTTTACCATTTGAATGATCAAAGAGCGCAGATTAAAAGGGAAATTAACGATGTTTTATTTTCCACGTTAATTGAAGAAAAGAGTTACCAAAAGCACCAAAAAACGTGATTATCTTCGTTCTAACCTAAAAATATTTCTTGTAGAT
>Ga0364893_10520_pt2 | contig 12731 bp, 12 predicted proteins | sample ExccelJu500001D3_FD_206943 | JGI IMG/M metagenome (GOLD analysis project Ga0364893, IMG submission 206943) | Enriched cells from Trout Bog Lake Hypolimnion, Wisconsin, USA - BchlTB.July16.5000.01.D3 | ecosystem: Environmental > Aquatic > Freshwater > Lake > Hypolimnion/Profundal zone | place: USA...
ATGTAACGGAAGATATCGTTCGGCCTATTGAAGCAAAACCAAGTAAGCTTTGGTATGTTGGTTTTTACATTGCAGTAGCCTTGCTATTGTTTGGTATTTACAGCATTTACCGGGATGTTACTTATGGTATTGGCCAGTGGAACCTGAATAAAACCATTGGATGGGGTTGGGATATTACCAACTTCGTGTGGTGGGTAGGTATTGGTCACGCCGGTACTTTGATTTCAGCCATCTTATTATTGTTCCGTCAGGGTTGGAGAACAGGGGTTAACCGTGCTGCAGAAGCGATGACCATTTTTGCGGTAATGTGTGCAGGCCAGTTCCCGATCTGGCATATGGGTAGGGTTTGGATGGCTTTCTTTGTATTGCCTTATGCCAATACCCGCGGGCCATTATGGGTGAACTTTAATTCACCGTTGTTATGGGATGTATTTGCGATCTCTACTTACTTTACAGTATCCTTATTATTCTGGTACAGTGGTTTAATTCCGGATCTGGCAACTGTACGTGACCGTGCCAAAACAAAATTGCGCAAACATTTATATGGAATTACTTCCTTCGGATGGACCGGCTCTACCAAGCACTGGCAAAGACATGAGTCTTTATCCCTGGTACTGGCAGGCTTAAGTACTCCGCTGGTATTATCTGTACATACCATTGTATCCTTTGACTTTGCCACTTCTGTTATTCCGGGCTGGCATACTACTATCTTCCCTCCTTATTTCGTTGCAGGTGCCATCTTCTCCGGTTTTGCCATGGTGCAATCCCTGATGGTTATTGTAAGAAAGGTATTTGGTTTATCGGATTATATAACTATGGGCCATATTGAAGCCATGAATAAAGTAATTGTGCTGACTGGTTCTATTGTGGGTGTGGCTTATTTAACAGAATTGTTCATGGGTTGGTACAGCCAGAATAAATATGAAGGCTATACTTTCTGGTACAGCAGGGCTAATTTATTCAGTCCTTACGGATGGAGTTACTGGGGTATGATGGCTTGTAACGTATTAAGCCCTCAGATTTTCTGGTTCCGTAAAATGAGAAGAAATTTATTTGTTACTTTCTTTATGAGTGTGATTGTGAATACAGGGATGTGGTTTGAACGTTTTGTAATTATCGTTACTTCCCTGTACCGTGATTACCTGCCTTCTTCCTGGTCTGTATATTATAGTCCGTCTATCTGGGAAATTGGTTTTTACCTGGGTACATTCGGTTTATTCTTTACCTGTTTCTTCCTGTTTGCAAAATACTTCCCGGTAATTGCAATAGCGGAAATCAAATATGTACTGAAGACCACCGGAGAAAGCTATAAGGATAAAATGGGCCATCTGGAACATGTACCGGCTGAAGTGTTTGCTCACAGCGGCCATGGACATACAGTAGTTCATAACGACGCATCAAACTAAAAGAAAGATCATTTTTTAAACAATAAATTCCCGGAAGGGAAATCGATATGGCAAAAAAGACATTTGTTGTAGGTTGTTTTGATGATGAAGAGGTTTTATTTCCTGCAGTAAAGAAAGTTCGTACTGCAGGTTATAAAATTCACGATGTGTACACGCCATTTGCGGTACACGGACTGGATCATGCATTGGGATTACGCGAAACCAGCTTACATACTGCAGGGTTTATTTATGGTATTACCGGAACCACTACCGCATTAAGCAGTATCAGCTGGATCTTAACATCCGATTGGCCTTTGAATATTGGTGGTAAGCCCCATTTTGCCTTACCGGCATGGATACCTATTACCTTTGAGTTAACTGTATTGTTTGCTGCAGTAGGTATGGTACTTACTTTTTGTTATCTCTGCCAGCTGGCACCTTTTGTAAAAAAACATCATTTTCATGCCCGTGCAACAGATGACCTGTTTGTAATGGTTATTGAAACCACAGATAAAACCAATGTGGAAGATTTACAGGCATTTTTATCCAATGCAGGTGCTAAGGAAGTGAATGTGCAGGTTGCTGAAGAAGGATGGTGGTTTGGAAGGTATGATAAAGACCAGATGCCATTTGAAAATAATCAGATTGTTGCAGCTTAATTAAGAATCAGAAAGATGATGAACAAATTATCCATAATTACTTGTATCGCTTTTGTTGCAGTTTTAGTAAGCTGTAATGAAGTAAAACGTAAGCCCAGTAATGTATATATGCCTGATATGGCTTATAGCCGGGCCTATGAAACCTATGCCGATCACAGCAATCTGGCAGAACAGGGAATTAATTATAATAATTTACCCGTTGCAGGAACTATTGCCCGCGGTGAAGAGTTTCCTTTTCCTTTAACAAAGGATGCCATTGGAGATACTGCGCATTATTTCGCTTCCAAGCAAGTGAAAAGCCCGGTGGATGCCTTGAGCAAAGCTGAATATACAGAATCTGAAAGATTGTATTTAATCAACTGCGGTATTTGTCATGGTGCAAAACTGGATGGTAATGGCCCATTGTATAAGGGTGGTGAAGGCCCATTCCCTGCAAAACCTGCTACACTGGTAGGAGATGCAAAATATGAAGCCATGCCTGAAGGACAGATGTTTTATTCTGTAACTTACGGAAAGAACCTGATGGGCAGTTATGCTTCTCAGTTAAACCGTAAACAACGCTGGCAGGTAATCAGATATATTAAAACGAAGCAAACGGAAAATAAACCAGCTGCAGTTGCGGATGCCACTGCAAAAAAATAATTTACCTTTTTCAACCGATCAAAAGATAAAAGATGTCAGCTATTACTATTAAAGAACAATTTGAAATTCCAGGTAAATTGAAAACCTGGGCCTATGCCCTTATTGGTTTTGGTTTACTGGCAATAATAGCAGGTTATATTACCAAGGTAAGAGGAGGAACTGAAGAGGAAGCGGCTGTGTTCATTGGAACCATTATGTATAATACTATCTTCTGGACCCTGATTACCAATGCTTCTATGTTTTTCATTTGTGTAACCACTTTGGCAATGGGAGGCTGGCAACAGACTTTTCGCCGTGTTCCAGAAGCTATCTCTACCATGGTGCCTATTTTTGGTTCTATTACACTGGTAGTTTTATTATATGTAGCATTTTCCGGTAATCATCATATTTACCATTGGCTGGATACCAAATCAATGGAAGCTGATTCTGTTTTAAAAGGAAAAGCCGGCTTTTTGAATGTACGTTTCTTTGCTATCTGGACTGTACTGGCAATTGGTTTGTGGAGTTTACTGGGTTGGAGAATGCGCCAATTGAGTAATGAAGCTGATAATGGCCCAATGGATTATGAAACCGGTGCTTCCTATATCTGGAGAAATACCGTTAGGGCTGCATTGTTTACCGTTTGGTTTGCCTTAACTGTGGGTTCTACAGTACCCTGGTTATGGATGATGAGCCTGGATGCGCATTGGTACAGTACCATGTACAGCTGGTACACTTTCGCCAGTTCTTTTGTATCCGGTATTGCTTTAATTGCCTTATGGGTAATTTATATGAAGAATAAAGGATACCTGGAATTAACCAATCAGGAACATTTACATGACCTGGGTAAATTTATGTTCGCGTTTTCAATCTTCTGGACTTATTTATGGTTCTCTCAGTATATGCTGATCTGGTATTCCAATCAGCCGGAAGAAACATTATATTTTAAAAACAGGGTTCAGGGTGCCTATAAGGGAATATTCTTTTTAAACCTGATCATTAACTTTATTTGTCCGTTACTGATATTAATGAAACGTTCTGCCAAAAGAAACTATACCCTGGTTACTTTTATGGCCATACTGATTATTTTTGGCCATTGGATAGATTTTTACCAGATGGTAATTGGCAGTATCAGTAAGGAAGAAGTGACTTTAAGCTGGATCGATTTTGGTGTGTTGAGTTTCTTTGTTGGACTGATGATTTTCTTTGTTGCCAAAGCACTGGCCAGTAAGCCATTGGTACCAAAATATCATCCATTCCTGAAAGAAAGTATTATACATCAGATTTAAGCAGGAACAGTTTTAAGAAAGGCAATTACAACAAAAGGAAGGGTTAAGGGTAGCGGGAAACAGGCAGCGTTTTTTTTCAATCAATCAATCAATCAAACATGACCTTATACTTGTCCATCGCAGTCATCGTATTGGTATATCTGGTAATCTTTCAGATATCTAAAGCAAGTGAATACGTTGCTGTTTTAAAAGGTGAAGAGCAAAGCCGTAAGAATACGAATAAGATCAACGGCTTTTTAATGATCGGCTTTTTAGTAGCCGGTTTATTTGGTGTATGGTATTGCAATGAAGTATTATTCAGTAAAACCTTACTGGCACATGAAGCTGCCAGTGTTCAGGGCGAAAGACTGGATAATATGCTGTGGATTACATTGGCCATTACCGGTGTTACCTTTATTATTACACAGGCTTTACTATTCTGGTTTGCCTTTAAATACCAGGAAAAAGAAAACCGCAAAGTGTTTTTCTTTGCGCATAGCACCAAACTGGAATTAATCTGGACTGTAGTACCTGCCATCGTTTTAACGGTGCTGGTAATCTTTGGTTTAAGAAACTGGTTTTTCTTTACCGGAGAACCGCCTGCCAATTCAATGGTGGTGGAAGTTACCGGAAAACAATTCGGCTGGATCTTCCGTTATCCGGGTAAAGACGGTGTATTGGGTAAAAAATATTATAAAGTAATTGACCCCGCTTCCAATACATTAGGGCTGATTTGGAGAGACAGTGCTGAACTGAACCTGAAAGATGATCCTGCAACGCATGATGATATTGTAGTGGAGCAAACTATGTATGTGGTAAAAGGAAAACCAGTAAAACTGATTATTGGTTCCAGGGATGTGATACATGATGTTGGTTTGTCTCAGTTCCGTTTAAAAATGGATGCAGTACCCGGTATACCTACCACACTGTGGTTTACGCCTAAATTCACCACTTCTGAAATGAAGGAGATTACCAAAAATGAGAATTTCCAGTATGAGATCAGTTGCGACCAGATGTGCGGTAACGGTCATTATTCTATGAAAGGCGTAATTGAAGTGGTAACACAGGAAGAATATGATGCCTGGCTGGCCAAACAGACCCCTTACTATTATGCTGCTTTTCCGGAAAAAGACCCGGGAACTAAAAAAGTAGCAGACAGTACCAGTACTAAACCTGCAGTTGCAACTACTGTAGCTTTGGCAAAAAAATCAATCGTTAGCAAATAATTTCAACATTCAACCCTGTTGACTTGTTTATACTTTAACAATAGTAACCTTCAATATGAGTAACGAATCTGTTCTTCATTCACACGCAGAAGTTCATGCAGCACATGGTGACCACCATGAGCAACATCATCATCATGAAACATTCCTTACTAAATATGTATTCAGTCAGGATCATAAAATGATTGCCAAACAATTCCTGATTACAGGGATGGTATGGGCGGTGCTGGGTGGTTTAATGAGTGTATTATTTCGTTTACAGTTAGGATATCCTGATTCACATTTTTACTGGCTGGAAGACATACTGGGTAAATGGTGGGTGAAAGACGGAAGAATTACTCCGGAAGCTTATTATGCATTGGTTACCACACATGGTACCGTACTGGTATTCTTTGTATTAACAGCTGGTTTGAGCGGTACTTTTGCCAATTTCCTGATTCCATTGCAGATTGGTGCCAGGGATATGGCTTCTCCGTTTATGAATATGCTTTCTTACTGGTTCTTTTTTGCTGCAAGCTGTGTAATGCTTTCTTCTATGTTTGTGGAAACTGGTCCCTTCAGTGGTGGCTGGACAGCTTACCCTCCTTTAAGCGCATTGGGCAGTGCCTCCCCGGGTTCTAAAACCGGTATGGATTTATGGATTGTGGCGATGGCATTATTTGTGGTTTCATCCTTACTGGGTGGTTTAAATTATATTGCTACTGTTTTAAATATGCGTACCAAGGGTATGAGCATGACCCGTTTACCATTAACAATCTGGGCCTTGTTCTTTACCGCAGTATTAGGGGTATTGTCTTTCCCGGTATTATTATCCGGTTTTATTTTATTAATATTCGATAGAAATTTTGGTACCAGCTTCTACCTATCTGATATTTTTGTGAATGGGGTAGGTGCTTTACCTAATGAAGGTGGATCTGCTATTTTATTCCAGCATTTATTCTGGTTCCTGGGCCATCCGGAAGTATACATCATCTTATTACCTGCCATGGGTATGGTAAGTGAGATTTTATCTACCAATGCTCGTAAACCAATCTTCGGGTATATTGCCATGGTGGGTTCTATGTTTGCTATTGCAGTACTGGCCTTCCTGGTTTGGGCACACCATATGTTTGTAACAGGCTTAAACCCATTCCTGGGATCTGTATTCGTATTACTGACCTTACTGATTGCCGTACCTTCTGCCATTAAAGTGTTTAACTGGTTAACTACTTTATGGAAAGGGAATATCCGTTTTACTCCGGCTATGTTATTTGCCATTGGTTTTGTAAGCTTATTTATTTCCGGTGGTTTAACCGGTATCTATTTAGGAAACTCTGCACTGGATATACATTTACATGATACTTATTTTGTAATTGCGCATTTCCATATTGTAATGGGTGTGGCTTCTATGTTCGGTATGTTTGCGGGTATCTATCATTGGTTCCCTAAAATGTATGGCCGTCATATTAACAATACCATGGGTTATATCCATTTCTGGGTAACCATTATTGGTGCGTATATGATTTTCTGGCCGATGCATTATGAAGGGTTAGCAGGTATGCCACGTCGTTACTATGATTACAGTATCTGGGAAAGCTTTAAACAGTTTTCTGAATTGAATAAATTTATCAGTACGGTAGCGATGGTGGTATTTGCCACACAGATTTTGTTCCTGAGTAACTTTTTCTATTCTATATTTAAAGGAAGAAAAGTAACAGTGCAAAATCCGTGGGATTCCAATACACTGGAATGGACTACACCCATCCGTCCGGGTCATGGTAACTGGCCTGGTGAAATTCCTGAAGTTCACCGTTGGGCTTATGATTATGGTAAGGATGGAGTGGATTTTATTCCGCAGAATGTGTCGGTTGGTGAAAATGAAAGCCATCATTAAAATATTATCCGAATTGTGTTCGGGACATCATTAAAGTACATGCCCTGGATTAAAACAGGGCATTTTTTGACAACATAAGATTGGAATTACGAAGCGCAGATTGGAGGCATAGTATAATATTTCAATCAAAATATATGAATGGATAAAACAATTGATACCGTTTCTTCAGTTTCTTTTGGTATGATCGCTAAAGTGAAAGATTATTTTCAGCTGATGAAATTTACGCTGAGTTTCACGGTTGTTTTTTCCTGTGTGATCTGTTATTTACTGGCCCCTAAAGTGGTGCATTATGATTTGGGGATGATCGTTCTTTTATTTATTGCAGGTATGCTGGTAAGCGGAAGTGCCAATGCCATTAATCAGGCGGTGGAGAAAGATACAGATGCACAGATGAAACGTACCAATAAACGCCCGGTGGCTGCAGGAAGAATGAGTGTACAGGAAGCCTATACATTTGCACTGATTGCAGGTGTGGCAGGTGTACTGATGATGTGGTATTTTTTCAATCTTTCTTCTGCATTGGTATCGGCTTTTAGTTTGTTTTTATATGCTTATATCTATACGCCACTGAAAAAAATAAATTCCATTGCCGTACTGATAGGAGCATTTCCGGGAGCTTTACCCTGTTTGATAGGCTGGGTAGCGGGGCAGGATGATTTTGGTGTGGGTGGCTGGATCTTATTCGGGATACAATTTATCTGGCAGTTTCCGCATTTCTGGGCAATTGCATGGGTGGCACATGGAGATTATACCAAGGTTGGTTTTAAATTATTACCAAGTGCCAAAGGCCCTACCCGGTTTACAGCAGTACAGGCAATCATGTACAGTGTGTTGATGATACCAATTGGAATTTTGCCCATGTATTTTGGATTGACAGGCAAAACGAGCATGTGGATATTAACAGGTTGTAATCTGGTTATGGTAGTACAGTGTATGCGGTTATACCATACCATGGATGTGAAAGCGGCCAGAAGGGTGATGTTTAGCAGTTATATTTATCTGCCCATTGTTTTACTGGCTTTACTGGCAGATAAAATACATTAAAAGCGCATATTAAAGGATTGTAATAGCGATAAAAAGAAAAAAAATGATGACAGCAATGAGTGCAAATAATAATACCTCAAAAATTCACCCGCATAAATTTATGCTGTGGATGGCGATGGGTAGTATTTGTATGATGTTTGCAGGATTAACCAGTGCTTATATTGTTAAACGTAACCTGGGTAACTGGCTGGAATTTGAGATACCGGTTTATTTTTGGTATTCCACTGCAGTAATCCTGTGCAGCAGCTTTACTTTTCACCTGGCAACCAGTGCATTTAAAGCCAGGGAAATAGGGCGTTATAAATTGATAATGGCTATTACTGCCCTGTTAGGGGTAACATTTGCCATTTTGCAATGGATTGGCTTTGGTTACCTGAATAACCATGGGGTACAACTGATTGGCAGGGGAAGCAATGCATCGGCCAGTTTTTTGTTTGTGATTATATTATTGCATATTGTGCACGTGATGGGAGGAGTAGTGGCTTTACTGGTAATACTGTTCAAAGCGTTTAGCAGTAAAGTTAAAAATTACAGTACAGTAACCCTGGAGATAGCGGGTACTTACTGGCATTTTGTAGACCTGCTCTGGATTTATTTACTGATATTTTTCTACCTGATTAAATAAATTTCTTTTTATAGAACCTAACAACTGAGATTAACAATGTCAACTACAACAGCAACAGCACCCACCAAATGGTGGAATGGAGGCAGAAGCCCGTTTAATGTGGAATACGGGAAACTGATGATGTGGTATTTCTTAATGAGTGATGCCTTTACTTTTGGAGCATTTCTGATTGCTTATGGCACTACCCGTTTTGCTGCAACCAGCTGGCCTGATCCCAATAAAGTATTTGCCTCCTATCCTTTAATGCCTGAAGGGTCTCATGCCCCATTGGTATTTGTAAGTATCATGACTTTTATCCTGATCCTGAGTTCTGTTACAATGGTATTGGCTGTACAGGCGGGTAAAGAAATGAAAAAAAATACAGTGGCGATTAATTTAATACTGACCATTATTGGCGGACTTGCTTTTTTAAGTTGCCAGGCATGGGAGTGGACACATTTACACCATGAAGGTGCATGGTGGGGTATGAATCCGTTTATGAATGCAGATGGTACACAGTCTACTACAGGGTTTACCAATTTCTTTTTTACCATTACCGGTTTTCATGGTTTTCACGTATTTAGCGGTGTGGTGATTAACTGTATTATGCTGATTATGACATTGACTGATAAATTTGAAAAACGTGGTCATTATCTGATGATTGAAAAAGCAGGATTATACTGGCATTTTGTGGATCTGGTTTGGGTATTTGTATTTACCTGTTTTTATCTTATTTAATTAATCATACTATTAACTTATTATACTATGGAACAAGCGCAAGTTATACATATGGATCATCCCCATACTGATGTGAAAAAGGAAATTATTAATGTTACCATTATTCTTTCTGTATTAACCATTATTGAACTGGCATTGGGTTTTACCATGATGGGCATTGAAAACCAGGGTACCCGCCTGGCTATTAAAGGCATCATTGTTATTTTAATGCTGGCTAAAGCATTTTATATTGTTGGTTATTTCATGCACTTAAAACATGAAATACGCAATCTGATTATGACCATTGTAGTACCACTTGCTATATTTATCTGGTTTATTACTGCATTTTTATATGAAGGCAATTCTTATAAAAACCTGAAGAACAGGTACGATCCGTATAAAGTGGAAAGAAGCCACACCATTGTGGAAAAGAAAGAATCAGTGAAAGAAGCGAAGAAAGCGGAATAAAGGCAGCCATGCTTTAAAATATTTTATCTTTACGAACATCCCGCTTGCCGGGATGTTTTACATTGAACTAAACCTATGAGTAAGAAAGCAATACTGGCATTGATGATCGCTATACTGATTCCGGCAGTTAGCTATATACTGCTTAAAACTGCCAGTGACCATGCCGTGGTAATGCCCCGTAAATATCTGTTGGACAGTGTGGTAACAGTTGTAAAAAACGGAAAACAGGAAGATGACAGTATCTGGCATGTAACCAAAAATATCCGGTTGATTAATCAATTGGGAGATACGGTTCATTTATACGACAAGCAGGGCAAAATTATTGTCATGAATTTTTTCTTTACAAGTTGCCGCAGTATTTGCCCGATGCTGACACATAATATGGTAAAAATGCAGCAGTCCTTCATGAATGGAGGCGAAGTGCGTAATAAAATAGATACTTCCATTGTTCAGTTTATATCCATGAGTATTGATCCGGAAAGAGATTCTGTTTCTGTTTTGAAGAATTATGCAGACCGTTTTGGAGTGAACCCGGATAATTACTGGATGCTTACAGGCAAAAAGGATTCTATTTACCGGTTTGCATTTGAGGAATTAAAAGTGGACCAATTTAGTGTGGAACCCATTAGTCCGGATTTTATCCATACCAGCAGGTTTGTATTGCTTGACAGGAACATGGTAGTTAGAGGTTATTATGACGGACTGGATAAGGACAGTACTTCTTTATCACAGCTTGCCAGGGATATTGGTTTACTGATGCTGGAGAAAGATAAAACCAAGAAAAGTGAATTATTTCTGGAGATCATTGACCTGAAATGGTTATGGGCTATTGTAGTGTTGATAGTGGTCATTTTTGTAGTTGTTTTTTACAGGAACAGGAATAATTAAAATCAATTTTATTCATTAGAAATTATATACAACATGTTAGAAGCGTCTATTCAGAAAAATGATAAACAGGCCCGGATACTGATTGGTGTGTTTTCATTTGTTGTTTTTGCGGCAGTAGTATTATTAAGCAAATTTAAACTGAGCTTACATCTGGGTTTTGATGTACATATTTTTGCTATGATCAATGCGATCATCAATTCCATTATTGCCGTTTTATTGATTGCAGCTTTAGTGGCAGTTAAAAACAAAAAATATGATTTACACCGGAAACTGATGTTTACAGCACTGGTATTATCCATCCTGTTTCTGGTAAGTTATATTGCCCATCATTTACTGGCAGGAGAAACTAAGTTTGGCGGTGAAGGGCTAATTCGGTTTGTTTATTTACTGATCCTTTTTACCCATATTTTCCTGGCAGCTATTATTCTCCCCTTTATCTTATTTACGGCGTACCGTGCATTGACCGGTGAGTTTGCTGCCCATACTAAACTGGCCCGTTATACCTGGCCTTTATGGTTTTATGTGGCAGTTACCGGACCGGTGGTGTATTTGCTGATTAGTCCGTATTACCGGTAAAAAACCTAATTGTGTTTTTGAATTTTACAATTAAGGAAGTAGTTAATTATAAAAATAAAGCATCTGTAGAAACAGGTGCTCTATTTTTAATATTTAAAACATGCAAAACGAATTCCTCCCACGGAATTCAATATTTCGAATCTATTGTATAAAGCTTACTTTAATTTAGTTATTTGATGAAATGAATTGCTGGGTTGATGAACAGATTATTTTAACAGTTTAAAATATTGTGACTGTATGCTGTTACCCATTACAGAGCCAATTCCTTAGCAGGATCCCAGAATTTATTTTCAAAGTCAACCACTGTATCATTCTCAATTTTAATACCTTCTTTTTCCAGTAATTGCTGCATTAAAACCGGGGTGGCAAAATGATGTTTACCGGTAAGTATTCCATTTCTGTTTACTACACGCTGAGCAGGAACTTTGGGGTGAACGGAATGAGCCATATTCATTGCCCAGCCCACCATACGGGCACTTTTACGTGTTCCGAGAAAAGCGGCTATAGCGCCATAAGAGGTTACACGGCCTTTAGGTATCTGTCTGGCCACTTCAAAAACATCTTCAAAAAAAGAAGAAGAATCCTGTTTTACAGATGATTCCTGAATTTTCTTTGCCAAGTAGATATATATTTATTGCAAGATAAGCAAAGAGCGATTATTTATGCTTTAGTAGACCTCTTGCAGTGTTAACCGATAACTCACTTCTGCGGGGTTCAGGAACATTTTCATATTCATAGGGACAATGCCTGCATCCATGGCCGCAGCAATGACCTTTTTCAAGGTGATAAGCCTCCGTTAAAACCATATAGCCATCGGCATCAAAATAAAAGTCAATCCCTTCTTTCAATTGTTTACTCACTGATCATTTGTTTTAATAGCTCATCCTTTTCAACAACCAATTCATTAATTAGTTTGAATTGCAGGTAATGAATTTTATTGCTTTGGGCAATATCCAGTTTTTCGTAATGGGTTTGAATGGTTAATTCGGGAGAAATGGTGGTTGCGGCATACACATTATCTGTGTCACTTATCAATTCCAGTCCATACAGTTCAATGACCGTTTTTGTAAAATGGTATAAGACCGGGCTATCTGTTTTCAGGTGAATGGTTCCGCCGGGTTGTAAAATTTGCTGATAGAGCCTTAAAAATTTGGGATGGGTTAATCTTTTTTTCGCCCGGGAAAGGCGAAGCTGAGGATCCGGAAAAGTAATCCAGATTTCAGCTACTTCTTCCGGATTAAAATAGGCAGTTATTTTATCAATATGAGAGCGGATAAAGGCAATATGCCCCATGCCTTCATCCAATGCAGTTTTAGCACCTCTCCAGATACGGTTACCCTTTATATCCATACCCAGGAAATTCCTTTCAGGATAGAGCCTGCCGAGCCCTACGGCATATTCGCCC
>Ga0364893_10551_pt1 | contig 12363 bp, 7 predicted proteins | sample ExccelJu500001D3_FD_206943 | JGI IMG/M metagenome (GOLD analysis project Ga0364893, IMG submission 206943) | Enriched cells from Trout Bog Lake Hypolimnion, Wisconsin, USA - BchlTB.July16.5000.01.D3 | ecosystem: Environmental > Aquatic > Freshwater > Lake > Hypolimnion/Profundal zone | place: USA...
AGTAGCGTTGCATCTATGAATTTGGGTTAGGCTTTTGCCAACGATTATTGTGTTGCGTCATTCGTGATAAAGGATGCTCATCAGCCATCCTGCATGACTGGGGGATTGTCTTGGAGAACGAAGGAATGAACTGCATTTGCTGCGGTGGATCGGCGTGGCAGGTTGTTACGGTTCTTCCGAAATCTATCTTCGGCATGTCTGCTCGAATTATGAAATGCTTGGGTTGCGGATTTGGACGGACCGTTCCGGCTCCTGCGGTTTGCTTCGATCATTACAACGCCGCGGGCGATTCTGTTGCCAATTTCCAAGGGCGCGCCGAGGACTATCGCACATTTTCCCGAAAACTGCTTGCGGATGCTCCAATAAGTTCGGGACGTCTTTTGGACATCGGTTGCGGAGGAGGGTTCGTAGTTGAAGAAGCAGGAGCACTCGGCTTTGACGCATACGGCGTGGAGGCCAATGGAGCGATGGTGCAATGGTGCCAGTCTCGAGGGCTCAAGGTGTCCTGTGCCGATGTTTCTCAGCTAGACCCAAAAGAGAAGTTCAATCTGGTTGTGATTTCCGCCGTCTTGGAACATCTGGAAGATCCTGCCGGGTTGATAGAATGCGCGCGAAAGATGCTTGACGAACATGGCTCGATTTTGATCTCTCAGGCATCATTCGATGGCTTCCTGCCGCGTGTAGTTCCTTGGGGCTGGTACGGCTGGCAACCCAAGGAGCATTTCTGGCACTTCACCCCCGAGAGCTTTCGGAGGTTCGCGGACCGCAACGGATTCGACACCCAGATGTTCCGCCGATCCCTGCATCATCGCTGGCACTACCGCGGAAAGAGTCTTCTCAGAAATCCGCTTACCGCAATTGCCCTAATGGGAAATGCGTTGGGCTGGGGCGACAGTTTCAACGCCACCATGAAGCCGCGATTGAGGACAGAATCTAAGTAATACGTTCTTTGCAGAAAGCACTCTGTGTTGGTCCCAGTCGCATATATCACTTGCCTTGGCGCAGGCGGTCGACATCCGCTCATGCCTTGAGAGTGAGGGCTTTCCAGAGTAGATTAAGCTTTGCGGTAGCTTCCGGGTCGTTTCTCAGACGCGCGAAAGCAGCCTGAAATAGAGCCGTGAAAACACCGAACAGGAATCCCAACATTGTGGCTACGATCACAATGATGCTACGCCTCGGGAAGGATCGTTTGTCGGGAGGAATCGCGGGATCGACGACCTGAATCAGCGCGCCCTCTTTCGCCTCGTCAAGCTTGGCAACCTCGAACTGCCGCGCAAGGATCTCGAAGATTGCCTCGTAGTATTTCACGTCGCGCAGCTTGCGGAGATATTCTAATCCGGCCTCGGGAACCCGCCCTTTGGGGACGAGGAGTTCACCATCAGCGTTATCTTCGGAGCCTCCCAGCTTTGCCAACTGCGCGCGCATGCTGTCCAACTCCCGCTGCGCTTGCACCAGTTGAGCGTTTTCACTGGTTGCATAGCTCTGCATTCCCTCAATCTGCACTTCCCTCGCCGTGATCTGCGCGCGGAGAGATGCGGCCGATGCGATCAGCACGCGCGCCTGGCTGTCGAGTTGGATCACTCCTGTGGTTTGTTCTGTCTGCTTCAAGGCTTCTTCAGCATTTGCCAGATTATCCTTCGTCTTTTCAAGCTCCTGCTCGAAGAAGAGTCTGCGCTGGGAGGCTTCCGTGATGGCGAGATGCTGTGACAAATTTCGAAACTGGTCGACGTAGCCGTTGGCGAGTTCCGCGGCGTGGCGCGGATCTGGATCCTCGACTGAGATGTGGATCAAGCCATCTTTGCCGCCACCGTCCACAGTCGCACGTTTCTCGAATGCCTTGCGCGCATCGGAGAGATACCGCTTGTGGTACTCCTGCATCAGGCCGAAATGCTGCACCATGGCATCCTCAACCGTGCGGCTCCTCAGCATGCCGACATAAGTGTCGTTGGGGCTCTTGAGTCCGAGACTGTTGCCCGCCAGCGCGGCCACGCCGCCGCCCATCCCGCCGCCCATCCCGCTCATGGCAGAGCTAAGCTGGGAGGCCAGTGCGACTCCAATGGAAGAATTTTGCTGCGGAGTCTGCAGCGTCACAGTTGCTGTGTAGCGCACAGGCAGAACCAGCGATATTACGATCGCCAGGATAGCAAAGGCCGCAGTGATCCAGAGGATGACGCGCTTTCGTTCGGCAAGGACTATGAGAAGGTCGAGCAGAGAGATTTCGTCGTCCTCTTTTGCGGCGCGCCCGGCCACCACTTGGACAGAAGAAGACTCGTCGTGTTCATTCAGCTCGGGATGCGGGATTTCATTCATCATCGGTTCCTGCCGGTTTGAGAACTTACGCGCATCGCTGCTTGCCTTATGCAAGATAGCTACTCAAATCCTGCTATTGAAGCACCTGAATCGCTGCTGCGCCCAGCGCGAATTGCGAGAACACCTGGGACCAGTCGAGCAAGCCACGCAGCGCGGACGACCTGAAGGTCTTCTCCGGTACCATGATCGTATCGCCGGGACTGATGCGCTGGTCATCGAACTCATTGCCCCAAAGCATTTTTTCCCTTTCGCGACTCACCACCTCGCCGTCGGCGTGGATGATGAATTCATGGTTCCGGTCGGCGTCCTTGTTGGGTCCACCGGCCAGATGCAGGTATGTTCCAGCTCTCCCCCCTCGCGCGTACAGGAAGGAATTCTGATCGTATACCGCACCGATCACGTTGACAGTAGCGGGCATGGACGGTACGACAAAGCGGTCTCCGTCCTCTAGTGCGAGGTCGGGGACGCTGTCCATGCCTTGGCCATCTGGTCTAAATCTCAGTACGATACGACCCGTGGCGCGTATCTGGCGCAGACTTGCAAGAAGATCTCGTTCGCTGTTCTGGGCCGCTACGCTGCTGACCATATCTGCCGCGGTCACCGCAGATGTAGCCAAGGCCAGGTTGCCACGTTGGATTCGCATCTCCAGGCTCTGAACATATTCATCGAATCTGGCCTGCTGCACCACGCGCGTGGACTCGCGCGTGAATTCGGAACCGTAGAGATAGGCGTTCGGTGTAAATCCTCCGGCGCGTTCCACAAGTTGGCGCAGCGTTTCGCCGGGCTGCACCGTGTATACCCCCGCATGATTGAATTCACCGCCCAGCGTGACCAGCTTCGTCTGCTGTGCAAGCGGTATGCGAATGTCAGCCTCAGAAAAGATTGAGACTACGTCCCCCGCCTGCAATTCGATATCCTGCGTTGCGTCGTGTTGCAGCACAAGTTTGCCCAGATCGAATGGGACCAGTGTGGTCTTCAGGGTTTCGGAGTCGAGCCGTTCCACAACTGCATAATCCCAGTCGATCTCCGGAGCCAGCAAACGTACCTCGGTTCGCTGCGTTGAAGCCGGGATGCGGGCAGAGAGTCCAGGCTGCTGGGCTGCCAGGGATGAACCGCTGGCCCGCTGCTGCGCATTCAGGATCCTGTCCTCCGGCGATCCAAGTTGGTTGTTCTGCGAAGATCCTGTTGAGCCCACCTGCGGCTCAGACTTGCCCGTCATGCTCATCCCCTCCGAAGGGGGAGTTTTGAGTGTGTTCGCGAAGTTCTCTGACGGTTGACGCATTCGATCTAAGTCAGGCGTCGGCTCAAATTCCGGAGCGGGCAGTCCGAGCTGCGCCCGCTTCCACCAGTAATTCCGCGTGATGAGTGATTCCTTGTCCGGAATCAAGTCGCTGATGCGCATGCCAGGTCGCCAGGAAAAGCGTCCTGGGTTTGCTATGTTGCCTCTGAGGATGACCGTCTTCCGGTAGAGGGGCACGATGGAATAAACACGCACCAGGTCGCCGTCCGCAAGCGATGTGGACAGACCGGCCGCATCGTAGGCTACTTCCATGGCATGCCGGTCACGATGATCTTCAATGCGCTCAATCGAGACACGCGCCTCTGTGGCAACCGAGGAAACCCCTCCAGCGTCGGCAAGTAGGTCGCCCAGTGATTCATTCGTGCGCAACTCGTAGATCGCTGGCTTTCTCACACTACCGACGACTGCCGCCTGGGCGCCGGCCGGTGGAATGAAGATCACATCGCCGGACTGGAGCTTCACGTCCTTAGATTTGTCGCCGCGAGTGAGCAGGCCATAAAGATCGAAATCTGTTACCACCGCGCCGCCACGGCGAAGTTCTATGTGGCGCATCGAGCCTTGCACAGAGGGCCCACCGCTGGCGAAAAGTGCGTCAACCAGTGAGCTCAGAGAGCTCACGGTATAGACGCCGGGCCGCCGCGCTTGTCCGGAGACGTACACCTGAATGGCGCGGATCTGACCCACATCCGCAGTGAGATCGAAGTTGTGAAAGACACGCCCGATCGCGCCGCGCAGATGTGCGTCGAGCGCTGAAAAGGCAATACCTGCTACGTGCACCGGGCCAATCTGGGGAAGGAATATCTCGCCCGAACGGTCCACTCGCAAGTTGGCCTGGAAGTTCACTTGTCCCCATACACGAATGCGCAGCTCGTCGTCGGGCCCAATTACGAAATCGGCTGGAACCGGAGTCATGTCCAGAGGCGCAAATGTGGAGGGTACACGGTGAAAGAGGTCTGCCCCGAAAATAGGAAGTATCTGTTGCGCAGTCGAGGCGACGAACTTTTGGAACTCGGTAAGCGGCTCCGGCGGAAGTGGCGCTTGCTGCGCCTGATTCTGTGCAGTAGACTGACGGGATAATTGCTCTATATCTGAATAGTTACTATTGGGGTTCCTTGACTGCACGCCGGATTCACCAGACAGGGTGGAGCGTGTTTGCTGAGTCTGGAGTGCATTGGTTTCCTGCGGAGTCTGACCGGAGCACTCCACCGCATCTGCCAGCAAAGGGTCAGAGCAGTCCCAGGCATTCGGGCTCTGTGCTTCCGTTGAATTGCCGGCCTGGGATGGCAGTTGCGCGTACAGCCCTGCCGCTAGTGAGGACGCAAGGATAAAAAGCCCAATCTGTCCCGCCTGGCGAACTCGTGATACGGGCCGACAAAAGACAGTGTTCAAGTCCTATCCTCCGATACCCCTTCAGCACAATTGAAAATTCGTATGCCAAGAGTCTAGCACCTCCATAAGAGGACCCATAAAGTTGCCTGGTTAAGCAAAGATGCACTTGTCCGCTCCACTCCGCTTGCCTGGCCTCATTAGGCGCTCGCTTTCTCAATCAAGGCGGCAAAAACTGGTCGAGTTCTTGCTTCTGGAGTCTTAAGTTATAGTTACTCTTTGGTTATTAAAGTAGTAATTATTGTATATATATTAGTTAACAGGCCGGCGCAGACAAAAAGTGGGGCGTCAAAGTCTGCCTGCTGTGTTTCTTGCGCGGCGTCTCAAACTCCACGCTTTGTGAATCGATCTCTCCATGCAGACTCGACTCGTTATGCCTTTCCTCGGCAATATCTTCAGGCCTGGCTTCCAGCAGATGCAAATTACAAAGCCTCTATTGCCTGTAAATCAAGCTTTAGTCACCCGCATCAGACCGTGGTCACGCAAACACAAATCTTTAATGGCCTATATGCAATACTCTAGTTATAACGTTGATTCTATTCATTTTTCAGATTTCAATGCGAAATTCATCCATGCAGAGTGTAATGCCTGTCAATCGCCCTCTTCATGCAGAGTTGGCTCATTCATGTCCTTCCGTAGACCTCTCTTCCGTCCTAGCTTCCAGCAGGTGAAGTCGCAGAGCAATATGGCCCTATATGGACTTTAGTAACATTTCAGGGGTTCATCATTTCATTCCAAAGCGAGATTCATTACACATCGATGGTGTACCTGAAGACAATTAGATATCGATTGGCGTAGTGATTATCATTTAACAATAATTTGGCGCCGTATGCATGCTATAGTGGTTAACAAATTTGCTGTACCTTTCTGCGATATGCGTTTTATTGCTTTGCGTAGTTGTGTAAGAAGAATTTTGATCTCGTAGAGAAGAGGTCACATGAGTACCAGGCCCCTTGGCTCTGGCCTTGAGCCGAGCGCGATCAATGAATTCAGGCGACGGCTTCCAGAGTACGCTGGAGGTAAGTCGCGAAGCATGCCGCCTGCTCGAACCCCTGTGCTTGCGGCTCCTCTTTTGTTTGATCGCCATATTAAGCGGCTTAGCCCGTGGGCGCAGTCTCCTGCAAAGCGCTTCTTCGATTGCACATGTGTTCTTTTGGCGCTGCCTCTGGTCCTGCCGATCTTTCTGGCAGTCGCCATGGCGGTGCGTCTGACTTCGTCCGGTCCTGTCCTATTCTTGCAAAAGCGCATGGGGCGTCAAGGCCGCACTTTCACCATTCTCAAGTTCAGAACCATGATCCACGAGACGGGAAATGTTCGTCATGCGGTCACAACCACAAGCAACCAGCGCTTTACCCCGGTGGGCGTTTTTCTGCGCCGTTGGAAGCTCGATGAACTGCCCCAGTTATTCAATGTGCTTGTAGGGGATATGAGCTTGGTGGGAACCCGCCCCAAGATGCCCGAACATGTGAAGTTCACGCTCTGGGCCCGTCCGGGGATCACCTGCGTGGCCACCATCGCCTTTGCTCGCGAAGAAACAGTTCTTGCCCGTGTGTCGAAGCATGATTTGGACAACTGCTATTACACGCTCATTCTTCCTGCCAAGCGCAAGCTCGACAGGGAGTACATGGCCCGCGCAACTTTTCTTTCCGATCTCAAACTCCTCTTCAACACCGTGTTTCGCCGCTGGGACAGCTCTGTAATGGAAGACCTGCTCAACTCCGGGGCGTTTCAGACGAAAGACTGCATGCTACTAAGCTATGCGTCTGAAGCAGCCGCTGCGGAAAAAACCTTCGCACATTTGCAGATTCCGCCCAACCTGGTTCAGTCTATTTCTACGGAGAATCTCCCGGCTTCCTGACAGTTTCCGGCCAGCGAATGGCCGGTTGAGGCGGACGCGCTCTAGGCGCGTTCGGCGTGAGTCCTTCTCCGCGCCCGCATAATCGTGTTCGTCTCGGATACGCCAGACCAGGCAGAAAGCCTTAACGGCTACGCTTGTCCAGCATTGCAGTTGACTGTTCTTACTTCGGCACGCGCGTGTACCAGGTGATCTGGACAGAGGCACTCGTATCGCTTTGGGCGCCGGTCTTGTACAGCGGTGCCTTCCAGGCCTCGTACTGAATCCATCCGCGAATTTCGATATCCTTCTGCACCCGCTTGCACACCTGCAATGCGTAGTCGTTCTGCGTGGTGCCGCCGGGAATAAAACTGGTTGCGGCCTTTGCCTCCCGGTACTGGAACTGCACCTCTTCTTGCGGAGACAGGTGATAAGTGAGCCAGGCCTGTCCGCCTTTGCCCTGTCGTCCCACCCAATCCCCAACCAGAAAACCCTTGTTCGTAGGCCCTTGCCGCTGGACGGTTTCCCAGTAGGTGTATTGGCCCGTTTGTGTCGTCCAGACAGGCGTATCGGTATTAGCTCCCTCCATTCGCAGGTCGAGATGCTCAAGGCCAGGAAACCGCGCCAGATAAATCCCCGGACGTTCGCCCGAACGCTCAGGATTGCCGACCGGGCTCACGCTGTCGTGCGCCACTGAATCGGTGTAAAGCGTCACCCAGTGGCGTAGAAAAGGCAGCCGGTAACTGAAGTCGAAGGTGCCCAGGCGTGCTCCCGGATCGCCAGTCGAAAACTTCTCCGAGCTGGACACATTCTGGAAGCTGAAGAAGCTCTTCAGAAAGGTGTGCAGCGTAATCGGCCCGTGTCCTTTGCCGCCCCAGATCGACATGCGGTCAAAGCCGAATTCCAGATTTCGCGTCGGCTTGAAGCTGATCTTCTCCATGTGTACCCAGGGATCGTTGGGATAGCTATGTCCCTTCAGGCTGCCTACGAAAAAGTCGTATCGGAATGGCCCTGTCAGCCGCGAAAGCACCGGAATGCGCAACGGCTCCACCCGGTTGATCTCGAAGTCGTAGATGCCCTCGGCATTGTTGCTCCACAGCATTGATCCGCCCTTGTCCGGGCCCAGCCAGTGGTCGTTTTTGCCTATGGAGACTTCGTGCCCCAGCACATGATATGAAAGGTTCGCCTCCAATACCCGAACGTTGTTTGCCGTGATAATTGGACCTTCGGGGATGGTGTCCTGCTGCGGACTGGGCCCGGCAGCAATGCCGTTGACGCAGCCGTTCGGAGGAATGACGGTGTTGGAATAGCCGGACAAGGGAATGCCGTCGATACAGCTGGAAAGATACGCCGCCAGCGCCGGCGAGTAGCCTGTTGCGGAAGGCGCGTGCTGAACTTCACCGCGGTAGTAAACCGAGAAGCGCCCTGCCTCGGCGCGGGCGCTGAATCCACTGTAGCTGTTGAATCCGCTTTCATATGGGCGGCCGTAGTCGTTGATGATGGTCTGGCCCAGATGGAAACTGTCGCGCAGCGGCGTGCCGCTGATGCCCCGCAGCGCCGTGTACACGCTTTCCAGTTCGGTGCGCGGATGGATGAGCTCCGTCGTGTGGTCGACGTCCGGTGTTACCTCGCGCTGCAAGGCGAGATAGATCGTAAGCGCCTCGTCGTTGTTCGTGTCGGTCTCGATGCGGTCCGCGCTTAGCCCAAGCATGTGCGCAATGCTCAGCCGCGTCCATGGACGAAGACCCAGGTAGGCGGTGTCCACATAGCCCAATGCGTGCAGCCGGTCCATTGCCGTATAAATCCAACTGTCGACCGGCACATAGGTAGAGCCTTCCCCGGCAGTCTCGATAAAGTCTGTATCTGACTGGACAGCGGAAGGTAACGTCTGCCGATTCGTAGTCTGCGCCGCGGCAATTAAGCACGCTCCGCTGCACATCAATACAGTAGACAAGATAAAAAAGGTAGACTTCATCCAAACCTCGACGTCCAGCAGCAACCTTACCCGAATATCTTTACTCGTTCAGACGGTACAGCTATGCAGAAGGTTCAGTCTCGGCGAAGCGTCTGCCGCTGTCAACCAAAAGCAGCACAATGTGATCTCGTTCCGGCGAACGGCTGACCACATTCTTGTTGATATAGGCGCCTGCCGCGCGCCGTTCAGGATGTTGTGTCTAAATATTCACGCCGTCACTTCATCTATGGTCTGACCCAGGGAAATGGTCGGCGGCGGAGCATCGACAGGCGGAGGCTCGATTTCGGTCACGGCGCCAACATGATCGGGGCCACCCAGAATGCAACTCGGTGGCCTGAGGGATCAAGAACGCTGATCTGGCACTGATATTCACCGCGTGCTAGATCACTCAGGCCGATTTTGAAACTGAACGGTGTGACGCCCAGTTTGCTATCGGCCTCCGGCGTCACGGCGATAGGCGTCGCTTCAAATGCCTTTTTGCCTTCCTTGTAGAGGCTGACATAAGCAATCAGCGGCGTTGCGGGCTTTGCGGCAGCCGAGGGCGTTGCTGTCCTGGCCGCGCTGCCTTCATAGGCCTGAAGATATACATACATATCCCGCTTGGTTGAGAAGACCCGCGTCACGCTCGGAATCAGCTTGGCCCCCTCCTGCACCAGCGGATTATTCGCATCGTCCTTGGCCTGTTCCTTGCCTTTAGCCGCGTTGTAGAGTGCATCTTTCAGGTCGACGCGCTGGCTGCTCAACACCACGGAGCTGATGGGAACGCGCGTTGTCTCCTTGTTCAGGTTGGGGATGACGAATGCCGTCTGGTAGGTTCCGATCCTTCCTGTTTCATCGTCGCGCGCCAGGAACTTGATCGAGTACCTGCCCGGCGTGAGCGTAAACCCGGCGTCGTACTCCACCGGTCGCTTGGCCAGTTCAACCGCCGTCGCATCGCTCAGCTTGATGTTCACGTTGTCGCGCACATTGGTGATAGTGATGCCGCTGACTTCGTCCTTGATCTCGCACACAAAGTCGATCAGCGTGTGCTCGGCTCCGAATTTCTTTGCCAGCGCCAGTTCGCGGCCGGGAATCTTCACCACGATGGGCACAAAATATTCCGCGCGGTTGAGCTGGAAATAATCAATCTCCATGGCGATGGTCAGATCGGTGATGGGGTCGCCCAGCATCAGCGCATCCTCAAGCTGCCGTTCCTTGTCAACTTCGGTAAACCGGTTGAACTCCTTGTTCGCGTAGTAGCCCTGGCGGTACGCCAGGCTGGCGTCCAGCGCGGAGTTCAGCGTGATCTTTACCCGCCGGAAGCGCCCATTCTGCGCGGTGTTGGTGGTGTAGTAGCCCACGATGTAGTAGTCGGAGATTGCCTGCTGCGCCTGCACGATTCCCCGCGTCAGGTCGTTGTTGTCGAACAGCGCCTTGCCGCCGGTGTCGGCTGCCAGCGAATACATCGTGTCTTGCGATTGCTGGAACCTGTCGGTCACCGCCTGCGCCGCCGCACCGGAATACATGCCCCCGTTGCCCGGCGAGCCCTGCGTTGCGTCTCCAAGCGGCGCACTCGCCACCAGCCCGCGCGCGTCAATGGGCCAGAAGGATACGCCGGCCCGCACCGCAGCGTCGATCGTCGCGTGCAACTGCGCGATGTTGTCCACGCCGTTCAGCCGCATGCCGCTGGCAAAATAGACCAGCGACTTTTTCTCGCTCATCTGTTCCAGCATCCGCGCCGCGGTCTGCAGCGCGGCAAGCTGCCGGTCGGTATTGAAGATGTTGAACTCGCTGTCGTCCTGTCCGAACGCGGCGCCGGTGTCGGCGCTTGCGGCGTCATCGATGGAATCCGCCGATCCCTGGCCCTCGCCCACAATCAATGTCTGCAAAATGCTGAGCAGCCGGTTGCGGTCCGCCGTGAAGTCCTGCAGGATGTCCACCGACCCGCCATTGAACCGCATGATTGAAACCAGGTCCGCGGAGGTGATCTGGGTGCGCACAAATTTCTCCGCCGCCGTCAGCGCGCGCATCTGGTCCTGGGGCGGCAGCGCGGTCATGTCGAAATAAAGCGCCAGCAGCCGGCGGTCCTTGTACTTGTTGCTCTCCGGAGGCTCCGGCGCAATCGACGTGCGGGTCAGCGTCTTGTAAATCGTAATCGCCTCATCGTCCGGCGCCGTTGGAGGCAGGGGGCTGGAAGCGGGCGTCAGTTGCTGATGCTCGCAGATTTTGATGGTCTGCGGCGCGCCATCCTCGGTCACTGAAAAATCTTTGGCCGTCAGCCCGGGGATGAAGTTGCCCTTCTTGTCCTTCACCTCGACGGTCTCGATAACCAGCTGCGAGTTGAGAGTCAGCTTGTAAGTGTCAGCCTGTCCCGGCGTCGTATTTGTTCCAACCTGCTGCGCGCCCACGCACGTTCCCGTGCCCAGCGCCACAACCAGCGACCATGCCATGAGCCGACGCATCGTCAAAACCTCAGCCTCCCCGTCACTTGCAGGCTGCGCATGGGATTGGCCGCCGCCGGCAGCCCGAACGTAGTGCTGTTCACCGTTGAGTTCCATGAGGTGAACGTGCCGTGATTCAGCAGATTCGTTGCATCGATCCGGACATCCAGGTTGAACGGTGTGCGCAGCCGGAAGGTCCGCGACATGGCCCCGTCCAGGCTGAACTGGTTTGGCCCGGTGATTGAATCCCGCCGCGCCGTGCCCCACGCGCCGCTGGCGGGCGCACTGTACGCCGCGCCATTCAGATGGGAACTGCCCGAGGCCTGGTAAACCGGCGCGCCGGTCAGGTCCGGCCTGATGGTGTTGGTAAATCCTGTGCCGGGCACCGCCGCCAGATACATCGGCGTCTCCGGAAATCCGCTTCCTGCCGAGATCTGGCTCATTGCCGTCCATTCCTTCAGCAGCCTTCCCCGCCAGCCGCTCAGCAGTGTTCGCCCGCCCAATCCCATTCCGGTTGTGTATTGAATCTGTGTGCTCAGCAGTTGCCGCTGGTCAAAGGTGGAGAGCCCGCGCTCGGCGCGCGGATTCAGCCAGTTCTGCGCTATCGTGGGCCCCGCGCCTGATTGCCCAGTACTTGCCGCAGTGGCCGCGGATGTTGCCGCGGCGTGCCCCTGCGCGCCCACTTGCGCGTCGTCGTCCATCGCTTTGGCGAAGGTGTAATTCACGCTTGCTGCAAAGCCGCTGCGCAGCCTGCGCCGCAACTGGAACTGACCGGCCTCGCGCGTCGAGTTGCCGTTCGAGGTCCGGTAGACAAACCCCAAAGGACAGGAGGGGCATGAATTTGCGGCGCCGATCGGGTACGTGTTCGGCAGGATCTCCTGCATTCCGTGTGTTCCCTTGGACCCCTGATAGGTAGCCGTCATCACCAGCGCCCAGGGCAGATCCCGCTGCACGGACAACTGCCAGTTCTGCGCGTAGCCCACGCGCAGGTTGGGGTCAATGGCAAAGCTGTCCGCCGTAGTGCCGGCGCAGTTCTGGAATCCATTGGCCAGCGTCAGCGGGCACGCGCTGCTGTTGGAGACGTTGACGCTGGTGGAAAGCGGAGCCTGCTGCGCCATATTCTCCGCGGCCGAAAGAT
>Ga0364893_10640_pt1 | contig 12301 bp, 13 predicted proteins | sample ExccelJu500001D3_FD_206943 | JGI IMG/M metagenome (GOLD analysis project Ga0364893, IMG submission 206943) | Enriched cells from Trout Bog Lake Hypolimnion, Wisconsin, USA - BchlTB.July16.5000.01.D3 | ecosystem: Environmental > Aquatic > Freshwater > Lake > Hypolimnion/Profundal zone | place: USA...
GATAAAGTGGCTCGTCTTGTTTTTTTGGCCAATAATGAACATCAACTATTGATTTATCTTTATCGGTTCCGCTGACTCCGATAGCAATTACGTTGTAAGCATCCTTTAAAAATTTCGCATAATAAAGCGCGCCATCAACCGCATAACCATTCGGTTTATTAAATTCTTCTGAGGAGTGGCTTCTAACGGATTTTTTACACTCGATCACAAGCAAGGTATTTAAGTCATCGTTGAAGGTGATAACAAACTCCGGTTTTGCAGAGCCTGCACCGCCCTTTGAAAAATCATCCAATTCGCAATCTTTAGGCTTGCCGCCAGCTTTTTGAAGAAGCTTTTTTATCTTCTCAACATTAGGAACATTACCCTGGGGGTAAACGTATCCAAAAGAATTCTCTCCGATACCAAACTCCATCTGCTTCTTGGTTAAATCCTCAGTAAAGCTTTCTATTTTGGTCACTTGTATCGCCTTTAGCAATCATATAATACGAATTATTATAACATAAACATTTTGGAAAAACAACGATAAATTACGATTTAGTATATAAATGTTTAAGGGCTCAATTGGCTACTTAGTAGGTAAAGCAACCTTATTTTACGAAGTTAGACTTAAAAGCTCACTGCATGTACAGAGTGAAAACAATCACCGATTACGGATACCCTTAAAATATAACACAAATGTTTACTGGATATTTTTACCTGCTGGAATTCGCATGTTTTCCGTCTTTATCTTTGGTTGGTCTGGCGTGGCAGGTCTTTTTCTAGGCCATGTTCTTACTAACCATGCAGAGACGTCTAACCAACTACTTTACTTGGCTGTCGTTTCCAGCTTGTCACCAATGCTGGCTAAACGCATTTGCAAATGGTTTTTTAACATACCAGCCAGTCTAGAAGGGTTAACGGGCAGGCAGTTGCTAGTCTTTACATTAGCGTGTGCTTTTGCGGATGCTTCACTTAGCAGTCAGCACTTTTACCATATCGGTACATTTAAATATGATCATGACTTCGCTCCCTTATTTGCAGGGGATTTACTGGGTACGCTCATTATTCTATACCTAAGCAAATGGTTGCTAGGCTGTTTCGTTAAGATATATAAGCCATCTTTCTAAAACCTGCAACAGAGTAATGATTTAAAGAAATAGCTCAAGTAATTCATTTAAAAAACGTTGACCCATTAGAGTAGGTTTAATGAGGTTTTGCTTAACATCCAATAACCCTTTGTTTTGCGCCTTTCTGATAGCAGTGTCCAGTTTATTGAAGCTGATACCAGTTCGCTGCTGAAACAAATCAATTGCAACACCATCAATTAAACGCAGAGCATTCATCATAAATTCAAATCCTAAATCATCAGCACCAATCTGCCAGGTGCGATCTACAGCTTCGCCCCGCATAGATTGTTCCATATAGGCTTTAGGATGTTTGTGGCGCGATTCACGCATAATTTTGTCGTGATAACTGAGTTTGCTATGCGCACCTGCACCTATGCCTAAGTAATCCCCAAACTGCCAATAGTTTAGGTTATGTTTAGCTTGCTTACCTGGCTTGGCAAATGCAGATGTTTCGTAATGATCATAACCATGCTTAGCTAATAATACCTCAATTTCAACTTGCATTTCAGCGCTAATATCATCATCAGGCATGCTTGGTGGTGTTCGATAAAAGGGTGTATTAGGCTCTAAAGTTAAATGGTAAAAAGAAAGATGTGAGGGATTTAGGCTAATCGCTGTTTGAGCATCATGCAGGGCATCATTTAGTTTTTGTTGTGGCAGGCCATACATAATATCAAAGTTAACTTGATCAAAATTTTGCATGGCTAGCGTTATGGCATCAAGAGCTTGTTGGCTATCATGGATGCGACCTAGCGCTCGCAGGTGATCATTATTAAAACTCTGTATGCCCAAAGATAATCGATTAACACCAGCCTCATTATAGCCCCGAAAATTTGAAGCATCGACAGTACCAGGATTGGCCTCGAGTGTAATTTCTGCATCAAATTCCAGAGGTGTGAGCATGCGGACCTGATTTAAAATTCGATTAATCGACTCAGCCGAAAATATGCTCGGGGTGCCTCCACCGAAAAATATAGATTTAATTTTGCGCCCCCATACTTTTGGGGTAGCAAGCTCTAGATCGGCAATAAGCGCTTGAACATAAGCGGCTTCAGGAATTTCACCGTTTTTATAACGACTTTCGTGTGAGTTAAAGTCACAATACGGACATTTTTTAACACACCATGGAATATGAATATAGAGGGATAATGGTGGTGGATTTTTTAGGCCAGATAAGGTTGCATCTCCGATTAGCGGTGCTTCGGTATTTATGAGCTTGCTGTTAAAGTCAGTTGCAGCTTTAATTTCAATGATTTTTTTGATAAGGGTTCACCAAGTTGTCGACCATCTGATGCAGTGCATCACGAATCTGCGCCTCATTCACCTCCATTAATAAGCCATCTTCTAGCGCATCTTGGGCGATTTGTTTAATCTCGGCCAAATTCTCGGTCATTACTTTAATTTTTTCAGTACAAGCGACGATGCTATCATCATCACGGCGCCAAATAATAGGTTTATGTTTCATAGATTTTTAATTTTTTAAACAGTTGTTGTAGCGCTTTACCGCGGTGGCTGATACGGTTTTTAGCCTCTAAGTCTAGTTCGGCACCTGTTTTACCACTGGCGACATCTAGAAAAATTGGATCATAACCGAATCCAAAGTTACCACGTACTTCGGTTAAAATTTCGCCTTGCCAAACACCTTCTGCAATCAATGGTTGAGGATCTTGTGGGTATTTTACCAACACCATTACGCAATAGTAATGTGCTCGTCGATTGGTTTCATTTAACATTGCTTGCAGTAGCTTTGCATTATTGGCGCTGTCAGACTTTTGATGGTTGTTCTGATCACAGGCATACCTAGCAGACAATACGCCCGGCAAACCATGCAAAGCATCAACACAGATTCCAGAGTCATCAGATAGAGCGGGTAAGCCGGTCAGATGGCTTGCATGACGTGCTTTTGCAAGAGCATTTTCTATAAAAGTGTAGTGTGGTTCCTCAGCTTCTGACACATTAAAAGCAGACTGAGCCAAAACTTCAATGCCAGTGTTTTGCAGTAAGCTTTGAATCTCTATTAATTTGCCCTGGTTACTACTAGCTATGACAATTTTTTGTAAGCTAATTACTTGCATAAAAATAGAAATGACCTAAATTTTGGCTAAAGCCGTTTTCTGTAAAGTGATCAGGGTGTTAATACCATCGCTCGCTAGGCTGAGCATTGCATTCATGGTGTCTCGATCAAAAGTATTCCCTTCTGCTGTTCCTTGAATTTCAACAAAACCGCCACTGGCAGTCATTACGATATTCATGTCTGTGTCACAGCCCGAGTCTTCAATATAATCCAGATCAAGAACTGGCTGACCTTGATAAACGCCGACAGAAATAGCAGCAACGGCCTGTTTTAATGGGGACTCTTGTAATAAGCCTCTCTTAATTAAAACGCTAATGGCATCATACAATGCAACGTAAGCGCCCGTAATGCTGGCCGTGCGCGTTCCACCGTCTGCTTGAATGACATCACAATCTATTTGTATGCTACGCTCACCTAGCTTTTCTAAATCAATAATGGCTCGTAATGAACGGCCGATTAAGCGTTGAATTTCTTGGGTGCGTCCAGACTGCTTCCCCCTTGCTGCTTCTCTATCCATTCTGCTGCCAGTAGATCTTGGGAGCATGCCATACTCGGCGGTAACCCAGCCTTGACCCTTGCCTTTTAGAAACCCTGGTACTTTTTCTTCGATACTGGCCGTGCATAAAACATGAGTATCACCGAATTTGATGAGCACGGAGCCTTCAGCGTGTTTGGTGTAATGGCGAATAATTTCTACATTTCGCAACTCGTTGTTAGCGCGTTTACTGGGTCGGTTTGATTTCATTTAAATCCTGATAATGGATGATGCAGTTAATTTCACCTTATGATATTGATATCACTTCTTGTGTCAATATAACATAATGCATCTAGTAACTGAGTCGTGAATGACTGTGAGCGACCATTTTAACAATTATGACGATTGTATAATAGCGTAACGATGTGAAATCTTTTAGGCCTTAGGACTGAATTAGATAAGTGGCTAAGGAATTTCTTCCCAACTCTGTAATAAAAATATCTTTATTTTGATAAGATATTTATAAATTAGCACTCACTAGGAAATACGCACGATGACTTTTAGTATGACTGGCTTTGCCGCGATTGAAAAACCTTTAAATAACGTATCGCTTCTTTTGGAGTTACGTGCAGTAAATAGCCGTTATTTAGACTTACATTTTAAGTTGGATGAAAGTCTTAGAAGTTTCGAACCAATCATACGCGAACTAATAGGGCAGCATTTAAGCCGTGGAAAAATTGAATGTAAAATTAATTTAATTCAACGTGCGCAATCAAATCTCTCGTTACAGTTAGATGAGCAATTAATGCAAAAATTGGCAGTTATTGGTGCGCAAGCCCAGCAACACTTCCCACTTGGCCAGGCGTTGAGTATAGCCGATGTACTTCGCTGGCCAGGTGTTGTACAAACAGAAGTTCTTGGTCAGGAAGGGCTAATAGAGGACGTTAAAAATTTGCTTAATCAGGGTTTGCAAGATTTAAATGCCTCGCGCGCGCGTGAGGGTGAAAAACTTAAACTCATGGTGCTGGAGCGTTTAAGTCAAATTGAAGTCTTGGTAGATCAGGTGAAACCTTTATTGCCCGAACTTAGTAAAGATTATCAAGCCAAGTTAAAAGCAAAATTACAAGAAAGCTTGATGAACATCGACCCTGAAAGGGTTGCTCAAGAATTGGTGCTATTCGCTCAGCGTATTGACGTGGATGAGGAGCTTAGTCGAATGACTGCGCATATGTCGGAAGTAAAGCGCATATTAGCTAGTGATATCCCTGCCGGGAAACGCCTAGACTTTTTGATGCAAGAATTTAATCGTGAGGCAAATACCTTAGGTTCAAAATCAGTATCCGTTAAAACAACACAAGTTTCTATGGAGCTTAAAGTCTTAATCGAACAAATGCGTGAACAGATTCAGAATATAGAGTAATTGAATAAAAATAATGACTCAAATGTATACTAAAATAACGTTATGACCATAAGAAACCTTTTTATTGTTACTGCAGCTTCTGGGGCAGGAAAAACAAGCTTAATCAAAGCGCTTCTTGCAGTAGATCCCCTTTTAAAGCTTTCAATTTCACACACTACACGGCAACCAAGGTCGGGTGAAGTTAATGGTGTTGATTATCATTTTGTCGACGAAGCCACTTTTTTGCGTATGCTTGATGACTCTCAATTCTTAGAAAGCGCATTAGTTCATGGTGCACGTTATGGGACTGCTCGAGCTGCTGTTGATGTCTCTTTAGCCGCCAATACAGATGTTATTTTAGAAATTGATTGGCAAGGCGCAGCTCAGGTTCGCACATTATATCCGCAGGCGATTGGCATTTTTATATTGCCGCCTTCGATAGAGGCTTTAGCAAAGCGTCTTAATAGTCGAGGTCAAGATAGTGCAGAAACGATTGCTAAGCGTGTTGCAGCGGCGAGGGCAGAAATGCGCCACGTAACTGAGTTTGATTATGTTATAATCAATGATGAATTCGTGGTCGCGCTTGAAGATCTGAAGGCAATTATTCGCGCACATCGCCTTGTAAGTTCAGTTCAATTGCTTTGCAATGAGGGTTTGATTAAATCACTCACTTAAGTTTATTCGGTCTATTGATTAAAGTTCGTTTTTACACATATTAGGAAATACCATCATGGCACGTATTACAGTAGATGATTGCTTAGACAAAATCTCAAATCGCTTTCAATTGACCTTGGTCGCAGCTTATCGTGCGCGTCAACTTCACAATGGGGCAGAGCCTCAAGTGAGCATTCAAGGTTTACGTGACAAGCCCACAGTTCTAGCATTACGTGAAATCGCTGCCGGGAAAATTGGTGTAGAGATTTTAGCGAACGTTAAATTGTAGTTTAGTCTTGAAATTGTTATGCCAAAAACCGCAAAAAATCACCAAGCGGATTCACTAAAGCCAACCAATGCAAAGTTGTTGCCCGCGGACAGCAACGATTCAGCCTTAAGTCTTCGTCTTAAAAAGTATCTCAAAACTCAAGATATCAATCAAATTTGGGATGGCTATAGGTACGCTTATAAAGCGCATGATGGTGTGGTGCGTAAAACTGGCGAGCCTTATATTATGCATCCCGTATCGGTCGCCTGCGTGCTCGCGGATTTGCATATGGATGTACCGACTATTTTGGCTGCTTTGTTGCACGATGTGGTTGAAGACACATCTATTACTACTAACGATATTAGAGTCAAATTTGGGCAACAGGTGGCCGACTTAGTTGATGGTGTCACTAAGCTGGATAAAATAGAATTTCAAAGTGCAAGCCAAGCACAGGCGGAAAATTTCCGTAAAATGTTGTTAGCAATGTCGCAAGATGTACGCGTAATATTAGTAAAGTTGGCTGACCGTTTGCACAATATGCAAACGTTGGAAGCGATGAATCCCGAGAAGCAAAAGCTAATCGCTAAAGAAACCTTAGATATTTACGCGCCCATTGCTAACAGACTTGGCTTAAACGACATTTTTCAAGAGCTTGAAGATTTAAGCTTTAAATATCTTTACCCTATGCGCTATAGTGCCATTTCAAAAGCAGTAAAAGCGGCACGTGGCAACCGTAAAGAGGTGGTGAACAAGATACTCGACTCCATCAAGAAAGAGATGGAAAATTATCATATTGAGGCGGAAATCTCTGGACGTGAAAAGCACCTTTATAGCATCTATAAGAAGATGTCGGGCAAAAGTACAAATTTTTCACAAATTTACGACATATATGGTTTTAGAGTTGTGGTTAAAGATTTACCAAGTTGCTATCTAGCATTGGGTGCACTGCATGGGCTTTACAAGCCGATTCCAAGTAAATTCAAAGATTACATCGCTATCCCAAAGGCCAATGGATATCAGTCACTTCACACCACGTTGTTTGGGCCATTTGGTACCCCAATTGAAGTGCAAATCCGCAGTAGTGAGATGCATAATATAGCCGATGCAGGCGTTGCAGCACATTGGCTATATAAGTCCAGTGATGCCCAACTCACAGCTTTGCAACAACAAACGCATCAGTGGTTGCAGAGGTTGTTGGAGATTCAAAGTGATAGCGCTGATTCACTCGATTTCCTTGAGCACCTTAAGATTGATTTATTCCCAGATGAAGTTTATGTATTTACACCTAAAGGTAAAATTTTAGCACTCCCTAAAGGGGCTACTGCCGTAGATTTTGCTTATGCGGTGCATTCTGATATTGGTAATAGTTGCGTGGCAGTTCGCATCAATCAAGAGTTAGCGCCATTACGTACCGAGTTGCATAATGGGGATAATGTTGAAATTATCACTGGCGCGATTGCTAAGCCTAATACAGCTTGGTTGAATTATGTGATAACAGGTCGTGCGCGTGCGCACATTCGCCAATTCATGAAATCACAACAATCAACAGATTCCGCGCACATTGGTGAACGCATGCTAAATCAAGCTTTACGCGCCTTGCATGTTGATCCAGTTGGAATTAATGAAGTGCATTGGCAAAAGCTAATCCGTGATTACGCGGTGAAGAGTAAGTCTGAAATCCTATCTGATATAGGCTTAGGCAAACGCCAAAATGTAATGGTGGCACACCAATTGTTGGCAATGACGGATAATCACTTGGAAAAACATACCAAATTACCTGCCATGTCCCTAGACACTATTACCATTCGTGGCACAGAAGGCATGGCTGTTCAGTTTGCTCAGTGTTGTCGACCGATTCCAGGTGATCCTATTTTAGGCTTTATTAATAAGGATAAGGGATTGGTCATTCATACCCATGATTGCCCAAGTGTGCGCAAGTTTAAGTTAGATCCAGATAAGTGGCTTGATGTGGAGTGGGAGCCAGAAAACCAACGACTATTTAAAACTAATCTTAATCTTACCGTGGCTAATCAGCCGGGGATGCTGGCAAAAATTGCTAGTGGTATTGCAGATGCAGGCTCGAACATTGACAATGTTAGTGTAGAAGAAGCTGATGGCAGTGCTTATGCTAATCTGTATTTTACGGTGCAGGTCAGAAATCGTATTCATTTAGCTGAATTAATGCGTGGTTTACGTAAAATACCAGATGTGGTGCGTATTAATCGGACTAAAGGGAGCTCAGCAGGCAATACATCTAAATCAACAACGCAATAAAAATATATTAATTTTTTTTAGCATTTAAACTTACTTTAAGATAAATTCATGAGCAAACAAATTATTCAAACTAACGGTGCACCATCGGCCATTGGTACTTATTCTCAAGCAGTAAAAGTGGGACGTACGGTGTACTTATCTGGACAGATTGGTCTTGATCCAGTCAGCATGCAAATGGTAGATGGCATAGAAGCACAAATCTACCGGGTATTTAGCAATTTAAAGGCGGTTGCGGAGGCGGCCAATGGCTCACTCAATGACGTGGTTAAACTTAACATTTTCCTCACGGATTTAGGGCATTTTGCTATGGTAAACACAATCATGGCTGAGTACTTTGAACAGCCCTACCCTGCACGCGCAGCATTAGGGGTAGCCTCATTGCCACGCAGTGCCCTAGTTGAAGCCGATGGTGTGATGGTTATCTTAGATTAGCCATCCTCCCGACCTTGTGACCAAAGTGTCTGAAACGACAGAGCTTGCTGAGATTAAGGTTTTTAGTAAGCCGCTGTTAGTCAATTTGCATAAGCTAGGTATCATTTCGATACAAGATTTATTATTACACTTACCTTTGCGATATATGGATGAAACCCATATTAGCGCAGTACGAGATTTGATGGCGGGAGAGACGGCACAAATTGAAGGTGAAATTACGCATGCTGAAGTTTCCTATAAACCGCGTAAAGCTTTAATGGCCAGACTTGAAGACTCTAGCGGTCAGATTACGCTGCGTTTTTTACATTTTTACCCCAGCCAAATTTCAACACTTAAAGTCGGGGCAAAGTTGCGAGTATACGGTGAAGTGCGTAGTGGTTTTTTTGGATATGAGATGGTACATCCAACTTGCAAAGCCGTAGGTACCGAAAGTAAAGTGACCGAAACCTTAACGCCGGTTTATCCTAGTGTGGCTGGTTTAACCCAAAAAAGTTTACGTAAAGCAATCACTTTGGCTTTGGCCCAGAACAATCTAGCCGAAACTCTTCCAGCAATGGTATATCAAGGATTTGACTTCCCTAGTTTTGCCGAAAGTATTCAGGCACTGCACCACCCGTTACCAGATGTTAATTTACTAGCTTTGCAAGAAAAAACAACGCCACATTGGCGACGCCTTGCTTTTGATGAGCTGCTTGCACAGCAACTTTCCATGCGTAAACATTACAAGCAACGTCGCAGTGTTAATGCGCCACAATTTTCCCCATCTAAAAAATTAGTTTCAGCTTTACTTAAAAGCCTGCCGTTTGCGTTGACATCAGCGCAACAAAAAGTGGGGTTGGAAATTGAGCGTGATTTAACGGAAGCTCATCCCATGCAAAGGCTCTTGCAGGGTGATGTGGGTAGCGGCAAGACAATTGTTGCCTGCATGGCCGCATTGCAAAGCTTAGAAAGTGGTTGGCAAGTAGCCTTAATGGCGCCAACAGAGATTTTAGCTGAGCAACATTATAAAAAAATATTGGGGTGGTTAACACCACTCAACATACGTATCGGTTGGTTGACTGGCAGTCAATCAAAGAAGGATCGGACAGAAGCGCTGAGGTCAATTGCCAGTGGCGAAGCGCAATTTGTTGTAGGTACTCATGCTATTTTTCAAGAAGCGGTGGAATTTAAAAATTTAGGTTTGGCTATTATTGATGAACAGCATCGCTTTGGTGTTCAGCAGCGATTGGCACTTCGTCAAAAAGGTCAGCCAGAACCCCATCAATTGATGATGACGGCAACACCAATTCCGCGAACTTTATCTATGAGTTATTACGCTGATTTAGATGTTTCCATTATTGATGAATTACCACCAGGGCGAACGCCTATCGCTACAAAATTAGTATCGGATACTCGTCGAGAGGAGATTCTCCAACGAGTACATAAGGCTTGTATACAGGGCAATCAGGCTTATTGGGTGTGTCCGCTAATTGAAGAATCAGAGGTCTTGCAGTTACAAACGGCAAACGATACCTACGCCTTAATGCAAATTGAATTTCCAGAGTTATCGTTGGGTTTAGTGCACGGGCGAATGAAGTCAGCAGAAAAGCAGGCAGTCATGGCGGCATTTTCTGCGGGGAATATACAGTTGCTAGTAGCGACAACTGTTATAGAGGTCGGTGTTGATGTACCTAATGCCAGTTTAATGGTCATAGAGCATGCTGAACGCATGGGATTGAGCCAGTTACATCAATTACGGGGGAGGGTAGGACGAGGTGCCACAAAAAGCACTTGTATCTTACTGTATCAAAATAAATTGTCAGAAACGGCGCGCGCGCGGCTAAAAGTGATTTATGAAAACAATGATGGTTTTGCTATTGCGCAAGCTGATTTACATTTGCGTGGTCCTGGGGAGCTTCTTGGAGTTCGTCAAAGCGGGGTGCCTATGTTGAAGATTGCTGATTTAGATCGCGATGCTGATTTGTTAGAGACGGCGAAAGCTATGGCTGATAATTTGTTAAAGCAGCATCCCATGGCGGTAGAAGCGCACTTGATGCGCTGGCTAGCCACGGCAGGCGAAATGATGAAAGTCTAGTGTTGGTTATTTGACGGATAATTTTTTTGTGAAAATTCAATATTCAAATAAGTACCAGTCCGCTAATTGCAATTTTCATTGGCTTAAAAAACCCATACTTAGTGGTCGTTATCGTTCGTTGTTGCAAGATAATGGGTCCTTAACCAAGCTACTAAAGCAACGTTATAAAGATTTTAAAGTTAAACCTGCACAAGTTGGCTATGGAAAACCTTTTGTTGATGAGATCTCGCTATTAAAGCTAGCACCTCGCAACGTGTCACTATTACGTGAAGTGTTCCTCATGGGCAACCATCAAGCAATGGTGTTCGCACACAGCGTGATGCCGTGTCGTATTTTACGTGGTCTCTGGGTGGGTTTAGATCGTATAGGCAGCAAACCACTAGGGGAAAGCTTGTTTGGAGCACCAAGAGTGATGCGCATGGCATTGAGTTATAAAAAGCTGGCGCGTCAGCATCCCTTATATCAGCGAGCAATGCCAGGCATGAATGAACAGCCCGCTTACTTATGGGCAAGACGATCTGTGTTTAGTCTGAATGGCGATAAGATCATGGTGACTGAAGTGTTTTTACCTCAAATCCTTTTGTGAGACTAATATTTAAAAGATGCCACAGAAAATAATAGAAAAAATTAATGTATATAAAAGCTTGATGCGATTAAATAAGCCTATAGGTATTTTATTGTTGTTATGGCCAACGTTATGGGCGCTTTTGATCGCAGGCAACGGCAAGCAAGATTGGCACTTAATCCTGATATTCTTTACAGGCACTGTGCTGATGCGCAGTGCTGGTTGTGTGATGAATGATATTGCCGATCAGCGTTATGATGGTTTGGTTGAACGAACCAAAAGTAGACCCCTACCTAACAATGAAGTGAGTAAAAAAGAGGCTTATGCCTTAGCGGTAGTTTTAAGTGTTTTGGCATTTACATTAGTGTGTACACTAAATCTACTCACTATCAAACTTTCAGTACTTGCTTTATTTTTATCTGCAACCTATCCGCTAACCAAACGATTTTTTCCCATGCCACAAGCCTACCTCGGTGTTGCCTTTGGTTTTGGCATTCCAATGGCATTTGCAGCCACTAACAACGAAGTTCCTATGGTGGCCTGGCTTTTGTTGCTAGCCAATGTTTTTTGGGCAATTGCATACGATACTGAGTATGCGATGGTTGATCGTGAGGATGATCTAAAAATAGGGGTTAAATCTTCTGCTATTACTTTTGGGCGTTTTGATGTCATGGCTGTGATGGCTTGTTATATATTAACCATTCTGACTTTAGTGGCGGTAGGCCAATGGCTAGGTATGACTAAATCTTATTACATTGGACTAGCAATGGCTTCGATGATTGCCTGTTATCACTACCTTTTAATTAAAACTCGGAAAAAGTCCAGGTGTTTTAAAGCATTTTTAGGTAACAACTGGTTTGGACTAGCTATATTTATCGGATGTCTTGGCCATTACCTTAGTTAAAACTTTACTTTTTCATATTAGAACTTTGTTGCAAGGTAGGCTTGCATCCGAAATTTTTACATTAAACTTCGAAGTT
>Ga0364893_10642_pt1 | contig 12278 bp, 15 predicted proteins | sample ExccelJu500001D3_FD_206943 | JGI IMG/M metagenome (GOLD analysis project Ga0364893, IMG submission 206943) | Enriched cells from Trout Bog Lake Hypolimnion, Wisconsin, USA - BchlTB.July16.5000.01.D3 | ecosystem: Environmental > Aquatic > Freshwater > Lake > Hypolimnion/Profundal zone | place: USA...
GAAAACCATTACGGCTCAGACCTGCTCAACCTGGTGGTGGCCAAAGGCTACTTGACCAAGCTGCTGGCCAACGCCGCCGTCAAAAGCTACATCGAAAGAAAAGAGCCCGAGATTTTGAGCCACCTGGAGCTGGTGGCCAACACCGTCAGCATGGAAGAGGCGGTGCAGCAGCAACAGAGTGAAGCGGAGGCCTGTGTTGATGGGTAAAAGATCGGGCCGGCGGTAGCCGGGAGCGCAAGTCATAGTGCATTGCAACAAAACTGGCAGATTTAGAGGCTACAATTGTTTGATAACAAAACAATAACGCGTTACCTGCCATCCTGTCACACGTCCATCTGGGCGACCACTGGCTGCGGTAGCTATTCTGAATTTACTTGTTTTCCGCTCCCAGAACTTGCCAGACCTACTTTAACCAATGACCACACGCCGCCAGACTGCCAACGACGACACCCTGTTTTGGACACTCAAAGTGCTCCAGGAAAACCCTGGCGTGACCCAACGAACCTTGGCAAAAGAAGTGGGCATCAACGTCAGCACCATCAACTTCTGCCTTAAAGCCCTGGTTGAAAAAGGCTGGATCAAGATGGGCAACTTCAGCAAAAACCCCGACAAACTGAGCTACGCCTATCTGCTTACCCCCACTGGTGTCGCTGAAAAAGCCGTGCTGACCCGTCGGTTCTTGCAACGCAAGATGGCTGAATATGAAAAGCTGCGTGGGGAGATTGAGGCGTTGCAGCACGAGGAGTGCTCGCCATCGGAACAGGCTCAAATGAAAACGTTGAATAGAAAGGACAGTACGGCCTTATGAGAATTGACATCTTCGGAACAGGCTACAACGGTTCATCTATCAATCCGACTAAGGTATTGGATATTCGAGTACAAAAGACTGTAGTTTGCAACACACAAATGATTATTTTTAAAGACCAAGAGCATGCCAATCACAAGTATAAAAGGTGAGTTTGTCAATCTACGCCCGCTGCTGGTTTCAGATGCAGAATTAACCTACAACTGGCGGCACGCTGCGCGTGCCAAATTTCTGAATCAGGGTGCCGCCAGTGTGGAACAACAGGCCTCTTGGATCGCTTCACGTCCGGCCTCTGAATTCAACTTTGTGATTGAATTAAAAAGCGGTCTCGCAGTTGGTATGGTGTCCCTGACTGGAATCGACGCAATAAATCAGCATGGTGAATCGGGCCGCTTCTTGATTGGCGATGAGGACGCCGTAAAGGGCGCGCCAGTAGCAGTTGAAGCCATGAAGCTGATTTACGAATTAGCGTTTGACCAACTCGGTTTGATTCGTATCTGTGGCACCGTCGCTGCTGAAAATCACCTGATGATTAAGTGGCAAAAGTATTTAGGCATGAAAGAAGAGGGACGTCTTCGCAATCATCTTTATTTGAATGGTCAATTTCAGGATGCGATTTTTCTCGGCTTGCTGGTTGATGAGTATCGAAAAGTAACCCTGCCCCGTATGAACTTTCTTATCGCTACTGGTCGTGCAAAGAACTAACTTAAACCAACTACACAAGGTAATTGAATGCTAACCATAGACGCAGTACACACCATTATTTTTCAAGCTTTAAAAAATGTGAATGACGAGCGCGGCCCGGACGAGCAACTCGACATTGGCCCAACCACGATTTTGTTTGGTGCCGATGCCGTGTTGGACTCACTCTCACTGGTCTCTGTGATCGTTGATGTTGAAGCTGCTGTCTCAGAATCCAGTGGTCGTGATGTGGTGCTAACAGATGACCGAGCCATGAGCCAAGAAGTTTCCCCTTTCTCGGATGTCAGTTCGCTAACCGCCTATATTTTGCTTTTATTGTCGGAGCCTGCTTGATGACAACGACTTTGAAATACGCTGGCAAATTTGCATTGGTCACCGGCAGCCGTCGTGGCGTGGGGCGGTTGATTACAGAACATTTATTGCAGCATGGTGCCCATGTAGCTGGATTTGCACGTGGCGAAGCAACTTTTGAACATCCAAATTATGTTCATTTTCAAGTCGATGTCAGCGACCCAGCCTCTGTTCAAAAGGGCTTTGCTGCTCTCAAAAAAATCACTGAGGTTGTGCATATAGTGGTTAACAACGCAGCTGTATTGACTTCTCAGTACGCCATGATCATGCCGCCTGCTGCAGCGCAAGCCATGATCAACACCAACCTGTTAGGGACCTTCATGGTCTCGCGTGAAGCCTCCAAGATGATGCGCAAGTCAAAATGGGGGCGCATCATCAATATTGGCTCAATGGCAGCCAGTTTGGAGCCTATTGGCGACTCGGTTTACGCTGCATGCAAAGCCGGGGTGTCGACTTTGGCCAATGTAATGGCGCGAGAACTAGCCCCCCTGAATGTGACTTGCAATACCTTGGGTGTTAGCGGCATCCAAAGCGACATGCTGGCCCAACTTCCCAAAGACAAGATTGCTGCTGTCATTGCGGGCCTGCCTCTGCCACGTTTTGCTGAGCCTGATGACATTTTGAATGTGATTGATTTCTTTGCATCAGACCGCAGTTCTTACATCACAGCACAAACCGTTTTCTTGGGTGGAGTGAACTAGACGTGGCAAACGTCGTTGGTCATTGGGGTGGCGGGGCAATTTGGCGTATCACCAGCGGTGAATTTCCTTCGAATGCCTATTTTTGCGAGGCAAGGGTGCCGGGTGGTGGCATTTTGATTGATGCCGGGCTTGATGGTGCAGCAATAGATGAACAAATGAGTGTGCATGGATTACGTCCGCACCAAGTTTTTTGTACACACGGCCATTTTGATCATATCGGTAGTGCTGTTTACTTTCAAAAGAAGTACGGATGCCAGGTTTTCTTGCATAAGGGTGACTCACGGACAATGAAATCTGGAAATTTCCTATTGATGGCGCTTAAGATTGATACAAAAATTGTCTTACCTCAAGTGACTTTTGTAGAAGATCAATGTGCATTTGACATTGATGGCCATGCACTTAAGTTCAGGCCGACACCAGGCCATACGCCCGGTTCCTGTGTCATCGAATTTGGTAGCGCATTGTTTACCGGTGACACGCTTTACAGCCGCGGTGTCGGTCTGTCAAATCTGCCAGGGGAAGATGCAGAACTGCTCAAACAAAGTATTCGCGGTCTTTGGCCCAGCCTTACCCCAGCCACCACCATTTATCCCGGCCATGGCAATGCTGCCGATGGCGAGACAGTACGCACCCAAAACCTTGCCCTACAACAATTTTTGAACGCAACATCAACGTGAGCAACACAACTTATTCAGGCATCACCATTTCGGGCGTTGGCCACCATTTGCCAGAGCAGGCTGAAGATAACGCAACACTCTGTCTTGGGCTTGATGTCACTCCCGAGTGGATTCTGGAAAAGACCGGTATTGAGAAACGCTATGTAGCGGCCGCTGATGACAGCGCGTCAGACTATGCAACGAAAGCCGGTCAACGCGCCTTGGAAATGGCAGCAGTGGTACCTGATCAGGTTGACCTGATTGTGGTGTGCACCTTTTCTGGTGACTATCTTTTCCCGCCGGTTTCTGCCAAAGTTCAGCAGCAACTGAAAGCCGCCCATGCACAAATCTTTGACGTGCAAGTCAACTGCACCGGCTTTGTTACCGGCCTGACAATTGCGTCTGATCGCATGAAGGTGGACCCCAGTGTGCGCCATGCACTCGTCATTGGGGTTGAATTTATGACACGCTACATTGACCGCACAGATGTCAATACTGCCATTTACCTCAGTGATGGCGCAGGTGCAGCGGTACTGAGCCGAGTTGAGCCAAATCTGGGCATACAGGCGTCGGCTTTTCACACCGATAGCTCCAACTTTGAAGCCGTGCGTATGCGCGGCGGTGGCTCCAGCTTTCAACGCCATGGCAAGGCCTTTGATCCGGCTATCGATTACATGGAAATGAACGGCATTGCCACTTGGAAGCAAGCCATTACGCATCTTCCCAAAGTGATCCGCAAGGCTTGCGAAAAAAGCAATGTGGCACTAGCTTCGGTTGATTTTTTGCTATTTCATCAAGCTAACTTGCGGATGATTGAGTACATCGTCAAGAAGATGGGCTTTGACATGTCCAAGACCTACACCAATGTGCAGCATGTGGGTAATTCTGGTGCTGCATCGCTGGCCATTGTTTTGAGTGAAGCCGTATCCAAGGGCTGCCTTAAAAACGGTGACGTGCTGGTGCTGGCCGCAGTGGGTGCCGGTTTCAATTTTGGGGCCAGCGTCTGGCGCTGGCATATGCCTGTCAAAGAATTGAACTAAGCATGTTTAATAATTTTGAAGCCATCCAGATCGGTGATACCCAGTCGCTGGTCAAAACCATTACTGAATCTGACGTGCGCAAGTTTGTTGAGATGACAGGCGATGACAACCCATTGCACGTCAACCGCGCCTACGCAGAGTCAACCGCCTTCAAAGACATCGTGGTGCATGGCATGTTGGGCGCATCGTTTATTTCTACCGTAATTGGTACCAAATTGCCAGGCACGGGGGCGCTGTGGGTGTCGCAAAACATCGAGTTTCTATTGCCGGTGCGTTTGGGCGATGTACTTACCATCAGTTGCACCGTGTTGAAGAAATATGAGCGCGACCGCTTGCTTGAGCTTGACACGCGCATCCTTAACCAGAACCAGCAAGTGGTGCTCACTGGTCTGGGCAAGGTCAAGCTGCTCACTACCGCAGCCCCCACAGAGCCAGCGCCATCAACAGAGAGGCCCCGCGTTGCAATTGTTACGGGCGGTGCTGGCGGCATTGGCAAAGCCATATGCCTGCGGCTGGCCCAAGACGGTTATCACGTGATCGTGAACTACCATGGCCGTGCTGACCGGGCTACAGAAATTGTCGAAGCGATTAACGCGGGGGACACACGAGCGCTTGCTGTGCAAGCAGATGTAGCAACTGAATCAGGAGCGGATAAGTTGGTCAATGCTGCCTTGCAAGCGTTTGGTGGTATCAGCGTGTTGGTCAATAACGCCTCGCCACACATTAACCCCAAACCCTTTGCCGCGACACAGTGGGCTGATGTGCAACAGCAGTTGGACGTGCAGGTCAAAGGTGCTTTTAACCTCACCCGTGCCTGCGTGCCGCACATGGCAGTTAAGCGTTGGGGGCGCATTGTCAACATCACCTCACAAGTGCTGGACGGCCCGCCTTCTGTGACTTGGACCGGCTACGCCATGGCAAAAGGTGCCTTGGCAGTATTTTCAAATTACATGGCAGCCGAACTGGGGCCGCAAGGCATTACCGTTAACTGCGTGTCGCCCGGTATGTGCGAAACCGGCTTGATTGGCGACATTCCCGAAAAAGCGCAATTGATGATTGCACGGCAGACACCATTGCGCCGTCTAGCAAAACCGGCAGACGTGGCCGCTGCAGTGGCTTACTTGGTTCGTGATGATGCAGGCTTTGTGAATGGTGACACGGTTGCCGTTAACGGTGGGATGGCAATGCGATGAGTAGCAATAATGCAGATATGTTGGTACTCAACAAGGTCGACAGTACCCTTACCCAAGTCATGCAAGCAGTGGCCAACCTTGAAAAGGCCGATCCTGGGCGCAGTTTGTCCATCGGGCTGTCGTCTTCTGCCACTATAGAACTGCTTGGGCTGTATTTGCGCAAACACGGGCTTTTGTCCGGCACCCACATCACCATCCATCATGGTAATTACGACGACCCCATCGGTGACGTTGATTTGTTTCTGAGTGCAGGTGTGGAACATATGGTTCTGTTGCCATTTTTTGACACACTGCTGCCCTCTTTTGAGGCCCAGTTAGAGTGCTTGGCACCAGACCTGCTGGAGGCAAAAGAGATGGAGGTACGCAATCGCTATCGTGTGGCTTTCGAGAATGCTACATCTTTCAAGACAATTTTTCTGGGTAGTTTTCATCGTTCGGGGCATGCCGCTGATTTGTCTGGTGCAGACACAGTCGGCGCTGTGCTGACCCGCTTCAACCAAGCGCTACGTGAGGAAGCTGCTGCCTTCCCCAATATCCACATCATCGACACAGAAGATGTGGTGCGCACCGTGGGCCACACGGCGGCGTTTGATGCGCGTTTCTATTTCCGCAGCAAAGCACCTTACACAGGCATTTATTTCAATGAACTGGCGCGCCGAGTGGCATCCGCTACGCGTGGCTTTGGCACTCACTTTTATAAGGTGCTGGTGCTCGATTGCGACAACACACTTTGGGGTGGCGTGATTGGTGAAGATTTGATGGGGGGCATCAAACTCGGCCCCTACGATTACCCTGGCAACATTTTTTGGCGCATTCAGCACGAGTTCGCCGCGCTAGAGCGCAATGGTATTTTGCTCTGCTTGTGCAGCAAAAATAACCCCGCTGATGTCGATGAGGTGCTTCAAAGTCACCCCGAGATGGTGCTCAAACCATCCCAGATCGTCGTCAAAAAAGTCAACTGGAATGACAAGCCCAGTAACCTGCGTGAGCTGGCTCAGGAATTGAATGTGGGTTTGGACAGCATGGTTTTCCTGGATGATTCCAGCTTTGAATGTGAAGCGGTCCGCCAACAATTACCCATGGTCAAAACCATGCAAGTGCCTGCTACCTTGTCTGAGTACCCGCGCGTGGTGCGCGAAATCAAAGAACTTTTTCTAGCAGGTGGCATCTCTGCCGACAGTCGTGGCAAAACCGAGCAATACCGCCAGCGTGCAGATGCCGTGGCATTACAAGCTCAATTTGAGTCACAAGATGCTTACTTGGCTTCGTTGGAAATGAAGGTTGAACTCAACTGCAATGCAGCAGCCAGTGTGGCCCGTATTTCAGAGCTGTCGATGAAGTCAAACCAATTCAATTTGACGACCCGCCGCTACAGCGAAGCCGAGGTCACACAGTTGATGAAGTCGCCTGATAGTGCCGTGTATTCTTTGTCTGTATCGGACAAATTTGGCAAGGCAGGGCTGACAGGTGTTATGTTCATGCGTTACTTAGACGGCGTTGCCCACATTGACAATTTTCTAATGAGCTGCCGTGTTATTGGTCGGGGCGTAGAAACTGCAATCTGGTTGCAGATCGCTAACGATGCTGCCAAGCGTGGCTGTAGCGCAATTCAGGCTGAATTTATCCCATCCGCCAAAAATGCACAGGTTGCTGATTTTTATGAGCGACTTGGATTTCAATTAGCTAAAACATCCGCCGACCGCATAAAACATTACCGCAGCGCCTTAGCGACTTTTACCCCACCGCAAACACCCTGGATTGAACTGACTTATGTTGAATGAAGATACCCTCAAACAAGTAATGGCCACGTTGCTCACTGTCGATGTCAGTGCCATCGATCAAGATGCCAGCATGGACACCATCCCCACTTGGGACTCTTTGCGCCACATGAACCTGGTGCTCGCGCTTGAAGAAGAATTCAAGGTCTCCATTCCCGACGAAGATGCCGGCAACATCACTTCCTACAAACTCATCAAGCTAGTTCTTGAAGACTTGCTACAGGCCAAATAGTATGGATTGGTTGCTAGATCGCTTTGGCACTGCGCCCTCACACATCGCCTTCATTCACGAAGGTCGCCACGTTACCTATGCTGAGGTGCTATCCACAATCACAGCTTTCAGCAAGCGGATTGCATCTGTTGGCATCCACAAAGGCGATGCCGTGGTGGTGATGGGTGACTACTCTCCAGAGGTTTTTTGCCTGATGCTGGCCTTGGCCCAAAACGCAAGCATCGTCATACCTTTAACCAAGAATTCGGTCATTGAAGAGGCGGTGGCATTGGGCGTGTCGGGTTGCGACTGGTATGTGGAATTTAATGCCGACGGCAAAGATGCCACCTTTAACCAGCGCGTCATTGAAGCCGATAACGCGTTGCTGACAAGCTTTCGAGCAACAGGCGCGCCCGGTTTGGTGCTGTTTTCTTCTGGCTCCACCGGCAAACCCAAAGGCATCCTGCATGATTTCAACTTGGTCGTAGAAAAGTTCCGCAAACAACGCCAGGCCGTCGTTGCAATCCCTTTTTTAATGATCGACCATTTTGGTGGAATCAATACTATTTTGGCCATTACTGCCAGTCTGGGCACGGTAGTGACCGTGTCAGACCGCTCTCTGCCCAAAATATGCGAAGCCATTGCGCGCTACAAAGTGGAGTTGTTGCCCGCGACCCCGTCATTTTTGACGTTGCTGATGGCATCTCATTTGCAAAGCGACTACGACCTGTCTTCGCTTAAACGCATCACGTATGGAACAGAAGTGATGCCACAGTCAACGCTAGACCGCTTGACCAAGGCGTTCCCTAACGTCGTGTTGCAACAAACCTACGGTCTGTCAGAAGTGGGCGTGCTTCGGTCCCAGTCGCGCGGTGACGGAACGCTGTGGGTGCGCGTTGGTGGCGAAGGCTTTCAGACCAAAATTGTCAACGACGTGCTGTGGATCAAGTCTGAGTACGCCATGGTGGGTTACCTGAATGCACCTTCTGAATTTGATGCTGACGGTTGGTTTAACACGCAGGATCAAGTTGAAGTGGATGGCGACTACTTTCGCATTCTGGGGCGTGTGACGGATTTGATTAATGTGGGCGGACAAAAGGTTTACCCAACCGAAGTCGAAAATGTCATTCTTGAAATGGACAACATTCAAGATGTGGCTGTTTTTGGTGAGAAGCACGCACTGCTTGGTCAAATTGTGGTGGCCAAGGTGATTTTGGAAACCCCAGAAACGGTTGAAAGTGTCAAAAAAAGAGTACGCCATACCTGCTTGGGTAAATTGGCTTCATTCAAAGTTCCAACCAAAGTGATATTGGCCGAAGGTGTATTGCATAGTGCACGGCAAAAGAAAATTCGGCGTGAATAATTGAATTCTAATTTAATAGGGAAATAAAAATGAGTATTAATGATTGTCATCTAATCAACTTACCAAAAATCACAGACCCTCGCGGCAACTTGTCCTTTATCGAAGGCGGACAGCATATCCCATTTGATATTAAACGCGTTTATTACCTTTACGACGTGCCAGGCGGATCTGATCGTGGTTCACACGCTCACAAAAATCTTCATCAGTTTATTGTTGCCATGTCTGGTAGTTTCGATGTGGTACTGGATGATGGCAAAGAAAAGAAGCGCTTTCACTTGAATCGATCTTACAACGGCTTGTATGTCTGTCCGATGATGTGGCGAGATTTAGATAACTTCTCATCAGGGGCCGTATGTATGGTTTTGGCATCCGCTCATTATGATGAAAATGATTACATTCGAGATTACTCTCAATTTCTCTCTTTAACAAGTAAATGATGAATATTCCATTCCTTGACCTAAAAAAACCTCATGACGAACTGAAGAATGAGCTATGCACGGCCTTTGAGCGTGTCATGGCCTCAGGCTGGTACATCCAAGGTGACGAATGCAAACAGTTTGAAAATGAATTTGCTCACTATTGCCAAGTCGAGCACTGCATTGGCGTCGGCAATGGGCTCGATGCGCTGCACCTGATACTGCGTGGGTACGGCATTGGTACTGGCGACGAGGTGATAGTGCCCAGTAACACCTACATTGCCACTTGGCTGGCCGCCAGCTACGCAGGGGCTACGCCGGTTCCGGTAGAGCCTGATGTGCGTACTTATAACCTAGATCCAGCTCTGATCGAGGCCGCCATTACTACACGCACCAAAGCCATCATGGTGGTGCATTTGTATGGCCAGCCGGCCGACATGGATGCCATCAACGCCGTTGCCAAAAAGCACGGACTCAAGGTAATTGAAGACGCGGCCCAGGCGCATGGCGCGCGCTACAAGGGGCGGCACGTTGGATCATTGGGGGATGCAGCAGGGTTTAGCTTTTACCCCGGCAAAAATTTGGGAGCCATTGGCGACGGCGGTGCCGTTACCACCAACGATGCTGCGCTTGCGCAGCGCATTCGAGTGTTGGGTAACTACGGCTCGCAAGTCAAATACCACAACGAGGTCAAAGGCTACAACTCGCGCTTAGACGAACTGCAAGCAGCCTTTTTGCGTGCCAAGTTGCCGGTGCTAGACGACTGGAATGCCCGCCGCAGCGCCATTGCAGCCCAATATCTCACCCAGCTTGACGCATCCGCGCTGGTGTTGCCTCATGTGCCTGACTGGGCAACGCCCGTTTGGCACCTGTTTGTAGTGCGCAGCCAGACTCGCGATGCACTGCAGAAGCAGTTGGCTGATGCTGGCATTGGCAGCATGATCCACTACCCCATACCGCCGCACCGCCAGGGTGCCTATGCTCTTAAAGAAAGTTTGCCCCTTGCTGAGATGCTCGCTAATGAAGTACTGAGCTTGCCGATTGGACCGAGCATGAATATGGAAGAAGTTTCCACGGTTGTGGAAACCGTAAACGCGTTTGCAGCTTAAGCCTTTGCTTTGTTAAGACACAATGAATTTAAGTGATAAAAATAAACACGATCTTACGATCGTAGTTAACACCTGCGATGCCTATCAGGATGTATTAGGTATTTTTTTTCATGCATTCAAAGAGTTTTGGCCCAATTGTCCATACCCAATAGTGATAAACACAGAATCAAGCAACGCTTTTCTGAATACGGTCAAGGTACACAACCATATTCGTACCACTGTTGCCGATGATTGGGGTAATCGCCTACGCTCAACGCTAAACAGCATTGAAACAGAGTTTGTTTTGATGCTTTATGACGACTTCATTGTGGACACACAAGTGAACAGCAACGGAATACAACAGGCTTTGCAATTGCTTATTTCCCAAGTCAATAACGTGGTGGCATATCTGACTAACACTTCGTTATCATTCGCAATATCTGATAGTGATCAGCTATTCTTACCTTTAAAGGACAGGATTGACTATCGAGTTAATTCAGCGCCAGGCATTTGGAGAAGAAATGCGTTGTTGAATTACACGGCGGCCGGAGACAACCCTTGGGCTTGGGAGGTGTTTGGCACCTACAGAAGCTGGGGTGATGGGAATTTGTTTTACTCTATAAATCCCAGGTACGAAGACATCTATTCCTATAACTATTCAAAGGGTGGTGCAATCTACAGAGGGAAATGGGTTCGCGAAGTAGTTGATCAAGTGATACAAAGATATTCATTGAATATTGACTGGAGCAAGAGAGGGTTTTCTTCTGAAACTAACTTCGAGAAACGATCACTAATATGGAAGATTAGATTCATGCAAACAGGCTTTAAAATGGTCGGTTTTAAAGCAATGTACTTTCTAATTGGATACATCAAGGACAAAATTAATGCAAAAAAATAAGCGTCCTTCTTTTGCATTTGGCTTAGCAGCCTACAATCATCAAGACTACATTCTTGAACACTTGGAAAGCATTAAATACCTTGTATTGACCCACGGGACCAATATCGATGTAGATTTAATCGTGAACGATGACTGCTCCCAAGACAACACATGCAACCTTGTTGATCAATGGTTAAAGTTGAATACAGGTTTATTTAGATCTGTTAAGACTATCTATAATCCCAATAACCTCGGAACATGCGCCAGCGTAAACAACATGCTTGACCATGTGATTGCTGATCGATGCAAACTGAGCGGAGGCGATGATGTCTACTCGTTCGAGAATATTTTTGAACTAACACAGCACAACCAGAGTTTTTCAATCATATCTGGACGACCGTTGTATTTGCTAGATGAAGAATTAGGGATAGACAAACTTTCGAATGGCTTGGCGACGGCAACACAAGTGATCTACGCCCAGGACAGTCTTCTGCACCGTTTCAAACATTTCTCGTACAACAACGCCCCCAACATCTTGTATGCAACAGATTGCTTGCTACACCCAAATGTCCGCTCCTGCTTGAAGCACTATGATGTGATGGAAGATTGGCCTTTGCAAGTTGCCATTGCACGACAGTTTCCCGAACGACAATTTGAACTTATTGACCAGGTGTTAGTGTATTACCGCAGAACTGCAGGGTCTACATACATCGTGGCAAACGAGCGTTTCGTTCGAGACAAAATTCGAATGTACGACGACTTGATTCGTCACGAAACTAGTTGGATAGAGATCGTAAGGCTGGCGAGTCGCAAGTTCTGCTTCAAGGCAAACAACCGATGGTTGAACAAATTCTTGAATCTAGATTTGTTTTATTTTTCATTGTCATATTTATTTCGGGCTCGGACGATATTTAAAAAAGATAGCGCTGTTTGTATACCTATTGAGAAACATAGACAACATTATGCCGCGATAAAATCAAAAGCTGCGGTAGCTCAGCAGAAATTGGTTTAATTTTTTAAAAATTCATATTTTTGCATAATAACAATTTCCTGGATACACTTCATCATAAACTTCAAGAGAAGACAATCCAACTGTA
>Ga0364893_10644_pt1 | contig 12231 bp, 13 predicted proteins | sample ExccelJu500001D3_FD_206943 | JGI IMG/M metagenome (GOLD analysis project Ga0364893, IMG submission 206943) | Enriched cells from Trout Bog Lake Hypolimnion, Wisconsin, USA - BchlTB.July16.5000.01.D3 | ecosystem: Environmental > Aquatic > Freshwater > Lake > Hypolimnion/Profundal zone | place: USA...
GCGAGGGAGCCAGAATGGGTTCTATCCCCAAAGCCCTCATTCAGATGGAGGGGATCCCACTCATTAAGCATATGCTGCGGGCATTATCAGAAGCTGGTGTCGCTGAAATGCTTGTTGTAACAGGTTATCACCATGCATTTATTGAGCCAGTCCTTAAAGATCATCCGGTCCGGATAGTTCGCAATCCCAATCCTGCTTTGGGACAGTCCTCATCAGTGCGCTTGGGTCTGGAAGCTAGCAATCAAGATCTCGATGGGGTGATCATGCTGCTTTGCGATCAGCCTTTAATTAATGCCGCAGACATTACCCAATTAATAGAGGCATTTATACACCGTGGATCTGGGGAGATTATTTTGCCCATGGTCGATGGCAAAAGGGGTAATCCAGTTTTGATTGGCAGAAATGCCCTAAAGCAAATACTGGCATCTGGACATGAGATGGTATGCCGCAATTTTATGGATCAACATCCAGAAATGGTCAGTCTGCTTGAAACTAGCAATGCCCACTTTCTATGGGATGTGGACTCCATTGCCGATTTGCAGAAGTTCAGGCAAGAGTTGGGTATGGTGTTGACACTTCCAAATCTACCCAATTGAACTAAGATTGGCTTTATGGAAAATGTAGATCTTGTTGTACTGCGTACTTTATTGGACTGGAGAAGGTCTGGTAAGAGGGCGCTATTAGCTACAGTTGTGCGCACCTGGGGCTCCTCGCCAAGACCGATTGGATCGATCATGGCACTTTGTGAAGATGGCAGTGTTGTGGGTAGTATCTCGGGCGGCTGCATTGAAGATGATTTGATTCGTAGCTATAGCGCCAGCAAAGAATTCCCCTCTGGGCCTCCCCAATTTTTAAAGTATGGCATCACGGCAGACGAGGCTCATCGCTTTGGACTTCCATGTGGCGGCACTTTGGAGCTATTGCTGGAGTTTGAGATTGATGTGGAGATGTTGAGTCAGTTAGTTCAGCAACTCTCCTCTGGGTTGTTGGTGCAACGAATCACTCGTCTGACTGATGGGGTGGTGCAACTGAGTAAAGTCAATGCACCAGAAGCATTGTCGGTAAATGCTCAGGAATTAAGGAATACCTTTGGTCCTGAATATCGCATGTTGATTATTGGGGCCGGACAGTTATCCGAATACCTAGCCATTATGGCCTTATTTAATGGCTTTAATGTCACAGTTTGTGATCCCCGCGCTGAATATCGAGGCAGCTGGAAAGTGGAGGGTGTGACCCTGACATCCGAGATGCCTGATGATGTCGTCATTGCCATGAAGTTAGATAGTCGTAGTTGCGTAGTGGCTTTAACGCATGATCCCAAGTTGGATGATTTAGCTCTGCTAGATGCCTTGCAGACTAAAGCTTTTTATATTGGCGCCATTGGTTCTCGCAGAAATAGTGAGGCACGTAAGCAACGTTTAATTGAGCACTTTGGGCACACTGAGGAATCTATTTCAGGGTTGAGAGGCCCGATTGGAATTTATATTGGCAGCAAAACACCCTCTGAAATTGCAGTCAGCGTCATGGCAGAAATACTTGCAGTAAAAAATGGCGTGCAGTTGCCAAGAGATATGCAAGTAGCTATAGCCAAGGAAGGTGCGGGCATCAAACAAGATGATCCGGGCGCATTAAGCTGCGGTATGTAAAAAGCACTTATCAGTAGTAAAAAATAAAGCCCCATGGAGGGGCTTTATTCATATGCGCAGTGAGATTAGAAGCGGTAACCAACACCAACAATAAAGTCAGTGCCTGTACCTTTTGTGGTTGAATTAATAGTGCCCGCATCTGTCGCTATAGTGACTGATTTAGGTGAGAAGACTGCATAGTTCACCTCGCCAAAACCATAAAATGAGTCGCTAAACATCTGCTTGTAGCCCAAGCCTGTAGCAAAGCCGCCAACACTGATATTTTGTTGGCTGAAGATGGCTGAGCTTGACTCAATCGTACCGCCAGAGTAACCAAGCTTGAGGTAGGCCAAACGATCCTTGTCAATCACAAAACCTGGAATGAAAGAGACCACCCAAACATTTGCAGCCCTATAGGTGCCGTTGACCGTTTGTGGGCCGCCAAACATTGGGGGAAGTGTTGTTGTAGAACTTGTGGCTGCAGATTGGGAATGGCCTGGATACATACTGGCTTCAATCCCTAGAACGTAGGAGCTATTGATGCCAAAGTTATAACCTAATGAAAATTTGCCAGTCAGGCCATCTGCATTTTGACCTGATGAGGTATTTGGGAAGGTGCCGAGCATTGGAATGGTTGCGGTACCTGTAGCTGAGGAGGGTGAATAAATTTCGTAGCCGATACCAATCTGACCATAGGCGCCCTCCCACGCATTGGTTTTCGATTGAGCAAATGCACTGCTGCAGGACAATCCAATTAGAGTGCTGGTTAACATGGCTAGTTTTATATTTTTCATAATTTCCTTTTTGTGTTTTGCTTATTGGAAGTGCTTGGAGATTTGACTCAATATTTCATCGGGTCGAATTGGTTTGTGTAGGGTTTTAATGTTGAGGTCTTCAAATATTTTGATGTGATCAGGTGATGTATCAGCCGTAATGATCAATGCTGGGATGTCGTAATTAAATTCTTCGCGAATTCTCTTAATATAGTCAACGCCATTTTGATCGCCCAAGCGATAATCACTCAAAATAAAGTCAAGACGTTCTATTTGCATGAGTTCAGCTTGAAATTCTTCAGCCGATAGTGGAATTAAATGAACGATAAATCCGGCAGCAGAAAAATATTGCTGATAGCCCTGAATCAGGGCTGGATCATCCTCAATAACCGCAAAATGTAAGGCGTTAAGTGAGGCAAATTTAGGGGCATCGTATCTAATTAAGTTATCAATGTCTGAGTTCGCATCAAGATCATTGCTCGGTTCCGAGATCGCAAATGGGGTCTTCAGTGTGAAGGTGGTGCCTTTATTTAACTCCGATTGGACAGTGAGCGTTGCTCCAATGAGCTTGACGACTCGACTGACGATAGAAAGTCCCAGGCCCAGTCCATCATGCATGGTGCGGGTATGTTGACCGCGGTAAAACTCTTTAAAAATGGAACCTAAATCTTCGTTGGACATTCCGCAGCCCGTATCACTTACTTTGACGATCAGTGCTTGAGAGTCATTGATAAAGTCAACATCCACACCACCAACTTTCGTGTATTGCAGGGCATTCGAGATGAGGTTGATCAATATTTGATTTAACAATACTTTATCGCCAAAAACTTCCATTGGCTTGTATTGAAAGCGGAGCTTCAGATTTTTTGACGCAGCTATCGGTCGCAAAATTTCATCTAAGCCAAAAGCAACAAGTTCAATATCAAAAAAACTCTCTTTCACCAAAATACTTTGTGCATCTAATTTACTTATATCTAAAAGGGTATTGAACATTTTATTGAGATGTTCGGCGCTCGTTTTTAGCTTATCAATTAGTTGCTTCTCATAATCTCCTAATTGATTGCTATTGATCAATGCCAGAAAAATGTTGATGGCTTGCATGGGCTGACGTAAGTCATGACTTGCTGTCGCAATAAAATCAGACTTTGCAATATTTGCTGCCACAGAGGCGTTTTTTTGCTCTGTTAACTCTTCTAAAAGGGCCTCATTTTTAAATCTGAGAATTAAGTTTTTTTCCCATGATGTTGAAAACATCCGCCCTAACTTCAAAGAGTAAAAGAAGAACAATCCGGAACCAATGACTAGTGGCCAATCTGCACCAGGGCCGGGAACCGATAAAAAGAATAGAGCTAAAAAGATGTGCGTTGGGACAATAAGTGAAAGTAGGGTGCTCCAATTGACGCAGTTTCCATAGATATTGATAAAAATAAATATCAAGTCTATGCAGTAGAAAAGAAAATATCTATCCAGGGTAAATGTCGGTATCAGCAGCAGCCAACCTAGACCCCAATAGGCGGAACATAATCCGATGGCCCAGTTCAGCTTATGAAAACCTGTTTTGATATTGTCTCCAGGTTTAATGGAAAAAACCAAATAGCTTCGAATGCATAGACACACTATTGCAATGCCAAACCACAAATAGAATCGCTCGCTTCCTGCTGATTCAGCAAAGATAGGGATACATAAGAACAGTCCTAAAAAACCGGGAATGATGCTTGATTTTGCTGCTCTGAGTATGTGGTTTAACTTTTCGACAGCAACTAGATGTTCTTGAGCTTGACTTAAGTCTGAGGGTGCACTGGAAAGTAATCTGCGGAAATTCAGTTGCATTAAATGAGACCCAGTAATTTGGCTTGATAGACTGCCTGAGTACGATTCGAGACCTTAAGCTCTTTAAACAGTAGATTCACATGAATTTTGACTGTCTGCTCTTTAATGTTTAGGTTGTAGGCAATTATTTTGTTTGATTGGCCTTCAGCGATGTATTTGAGGATCTCTTGTTGGCGTTGGGTGAGGTTGCTGGGGCTTGTAGCCTCAATGTATGTCGACATCATTGATTCGAGTTGTTTGTAAATGTAGTCAACGTCATTATTTTTGGAGATGAATAAGCGGCAACCAGCACTTAAGCATTGCTCTTTCCACAGGTCTTCATCTAATCCAGAAATTGCTGCAATATCACGAACATTGTGTAGGTTTTTAAATTGTTTTATCCCGGACAGGTGATTGTGTGCGTCTGGAACGCTTAAATCTAGCAGCACCGCCCACGGGGTATTTTGGGATTGAACTAACTTAATGCCCTCAGCAATAGTGGATGCGCTAGAGACCTTGACATTGTTGCCATGAAATCGTCGAGACAGGTATTGATGCAAGGCATCTCGATAAACGGGATGGTCATCAACGATTAATAATGAAATCATTAGAAAGCTTTATCTCTGGATGTAAGGCGTTGCTTTAGTATAAATAGTCATAGTTTTAATAATTTAAAGGCAGCGCCTCAAATATTCATTTGGGACCACCCTTTAGTTTGAATGGTTCCAAGATGCAGTCAATAAAACTTTAGTTCTATTGCCTATTGAATAGTCATTATTCATGTAATTAATTGACGGGGGTCAACTAATTATCAGAATTACTAGTTTTATTACAAATTGATGACTAGAACCAAAGTTGTATATGCAAAATGCCTCAGTTTTCATACGATGAATCCATACAAATTTTTAGGGGGTTCTCGAGATGAACAGGTCAATTAGCTACTTTTTAATTGCAATTGCCGCATTCTTTACTGGGGTTGCTGTAGCCTCAGGCACGGATGTTTCACAGGCAAGCACTGCAAACCATATTCTCTCAGCTATCCACGAATCCCATAGTCAAGCCCAGGCCTACTAATCATGAACCACAAAATGCAGTTTCTGCGTGCAATGACATATGCTGGATTCTTTCTGGCTGCCTGTGCGGTTTGGATGGTGACTGGTAGCGTAGAGGCAAGCATGATGAATGGGCCAATTGAAGCTCAAAACAATCCACATCAGATTCCAAATGAGCTCAACCCTAAATTTCCTCGCATTTACGAGAAATTAGAGGCAATGAAGACTAAGGCTGCTGGATTGATGGTTGAGTCTAGCGAGACATTGCATAGTCTGGCATTGAGCGGTCAAAAAATTAAAGATGTTCCAACCTACGATTACACAACAGGGACATCTAACTAAATTCAAAATCTCCATGGCGTATTTTGGATATTGACAACCACTCTTCGGGGTGGTTTTTTTTTGGCCTGGAAGTATCCAAAGTTGGTTTTTTAGGCTTGCCGCAGGTCAAGGATCACCATTTCTATCAATGCTATGATTTCCCTAGATGCCTAAAGGGCATTTAGAACTATAAATATAGACATGGGAGATAAGCGGTGACCTTGCGCATGGTGAAATTGAGTCAATTATTGCTTGCCCTATCCCTTTGCCTTGGCTTAGGATCTGCCTTTGCGGCAAGCAAGATCCAAATGGCCGAATACATGATTCCTAGCGATACCGCTGGGATTGCGCTCTATGTGCGCAATAAGCATTTGGCTGGGATGAAGACATTCTCCCCCGAAAAGACCGTTCTCTATGTTCATGGCTCAACCTACCCCGCTGAAACGGCTTTTGATCTGCCCCTTGGTGGAGTGTCCTGGATGGAATATATGGCCGCCAGAGGTTATGACGTCTGGTTGGTGGATTTGCGGGGTTACGGTAAATCAACTCGCCCCCCTGAGATGGATCAGCCGGCTGAACAAAATGCTCCTTTGGTAACTACCGATGTGGCAGTGCGGGATGTAGCGAGCGCCGTCAATTACATTCTCGAGCAACGCCATATCGCCAAACTCAATTTGCTTGGCTGGTCTTGGGGTACCACGATCATGGGCAAGTACACCACTGAGCATAACGATAAGGTGAATAAATTGGTGCTGTATGCACCGCAATGGTTGCGCCAAGGCGGACCATCCCTCACAGATAAAGGGGGAGCATTGGGAGCGTATCGCGTAGCTTCGGTAGCTGATGCAAAGGCGCGCTGGCTTACTGGGGTGCCCGAAGATGCCAAGAGCACACTCATTCCAGAAGGCTGGTTTGATCAATGGGCAACAGCAACCTTTGATACCGATCCCTGGGGCAGAAATCAAACGCCGCAAAAAGTGCGCGCCCCCAATGGCACTGTCAAAGATGTCCGCGAGTATTGGGCTGTAGGTAAACCTGTTTATGACCCAGCCAACATCCACGTGCCAGTGATGTTGGTGCATGCAGAGTGGGATGCTGATTTACCAAGCTACATGCTCTATGAATACTATACAAAGCTTGTCAATGCACCATACAAAATTATGTTGCAAATTAGCGAGGGCACTCATACCTTGATCATGGAAAAAAATCGGATGTTGATGTTTGCTGGGGTGCAAGAATTTTTAGACACCGCATTTAAGCCTGAAAAATAAAAACCAAGCTTTACTTTTTATGACTGACACATTCAAGGAATTCTGATGGATGATACGAATCAAGATTTAAAAAACAACTCACGCCGTCAGCTCCTCAAAGGAGCTCTGGTAGGTGGTGCCGTGATGGGTGCCCCGGGGGTATCGAGCGCACAATCTTTGCTTGCTCAAAAGAATGGGGACGCTAGCGCCCCAATCGCAGCCTATGTTTTTCTGACGCCAATCGAGGCTAGCTTTGTTGAGGCCTTCGTTGATCATATGGTACCCGCCGATCAATTCACCCCCAAGGGTACTGATCTAGGCATCAATATTTTTATTGACCGCGCTTTAGCGGGTAGCTGGGGTAAAGGGGATCGCATGTATATGCAAGGCCCCTGGTCAGTTGGGTTGCCCACTCAGGGGTATCAGTCTCCTTTGTTGCCATCGCAGGTTTATCGCGCAGGTATTGCGGCAACCAATCAACAGTGCGAATCGCTCTACGGCAAAACATTTGACTTGCTAGATGCTTCTAAAAAAGAGGAGGTTTTGAAGTCTCTTGATTCTGGGAAAATAGTTTTTGAGGGTGGCCTCTCATCCAAGTTCTTTTTTGATATTGCCTATAAATCTGTTGTAGAGGGTTTATATGCCGATCCAATTTATGGCGGTAATGGCAATAAAGCGGCGTGGAAAATGATTGGCTTCCCAGGCGTAATTGAAACCAATGCACGCAATATCGTTGAGTATAAAAATAAGTTCTACCCAGGCAAAGTCTTGGGTATTGCGGACGTCAGTTAAGGCAAAGTCATGGCAAAAAAACTTCCAGAAGTAGACGTTGTAATTGTTGGCATGGGATGGACTGGCGGCATTCTGTCAAAAGAGCTCTCCGAGAGCGGCTTAAAAGTGGTGGCCTTAGAGCGTGGTGCACCACGCTCGGCAGAAGAAGATTTTTCTGTGCCGCATATTCGTGATGAGTTGCAATTTGGTATTCGGCATGGCTTGATGCAAGACTTGCGCAGAGACACCTTAACAGTTCGCAACAACCCCAGTCAAACGGCCTTGCCGATGCGCCAGCTAGGATCATTTTTGCTCGGCGAAGGCTTGGGTGGTGCTGGCGTGCACTGGAATGGTCATACTTGGCGTTGGACTGATATGGAGTTCAAGATTCGCTCGATGTACGAAGAGCGCTATGGCAAGAAGTTCATTCCTGACGATATGACAATTCAAGATTGGGGCATTACCTATGCAGAGCTCGAGCCTTACTATGACAAGTTTGAAAAAATTGCAGGTATTTCTGGGCAAGCAGGTAATCTCAATGGGCAAATAGTTGAGGGCGGTAATCCATTTGAAGCACCTCGTAAATCACCTTATCCGCTGCCACCTTTAGAGCGTAGCTTGGCAAATGATTTATTCGCTGGCGCTACCAAAAGTATGGGATTACATCCTTTTCCAATGCCAGTTGCTAATGCCTCAAGACCTTATACCAATCCAGATGGTGCTAAGCTGGGTCAATGTCAATACTGTGGATTTTGTGAACGTTTTGGCTGTGAAGCCAATGCCAAAGGAAGTCCATTAATTACGGTGATCCCTTTTGCAATGAGGCAACCCACTTTTGAATTGCGCACACTCAGCGTGGTGAGTAAAGTGCATATGGATAAGCAAAAGAAAGTGGCCACCGGCGTTACTTATACCAACCTGCAGACAGGTGAGGAGTATTTCCAACCGGCAAAGATAGTGATTTTGGCCGCATATGGATTAAACAATACGCATTTGATGCTGACTTCTGGTATTGGCAAGCCTTACGACCCGGTGACACAAAAAGGGGTAATAGGTAAAAACTATGCCTATCAAACTGGCGCTGGGGCAACACTGTTTTTTAATGACAAGATCTTCAACCCCTTTATGTCCACCGGCGGCCTGACAACGCTAGTTGACGATTACAACGGTAATTGGAACTTCGATCGCTCCGGCCCCAATTTTGTTGGTGGTACCACTTTAAATGGTGGTATGTATGGCGGGCGCCCAATCGACTATCACCCAGTGCCGCCAGGCACACCCAAGTGGGGTAAGGCTTGGAAAGAAGCGATGGCTAAGTGGTATTCACGCTCGATGACGATTAATTCTGCCGGTAGCGTCATGGCTAATCGCTATAACTATCTTGATTTAGATCCAACTTATAAGAATGCCTTGGGAATGCCATTGTTGCGCATGACCTTTGACTACAAGCCCAATGAGCATCGTCTTTCGGAATTCACGGCGCAAAAAATTAATGAGATTGCCAAGAGTCTGAACCCCGACTTCTTGAGTCCTGCGAAAGCAAAGACAGCACCATGGTCGGTCGTTCCATATCAAACCACTCACAATACGGGCGGAACCATTATGGGCACCAACCCATCCAATAGTGCGGTGAATAAGTACTGCCAATCATGGGATGCGCATAATTTATTCATTATGGGCGCCTCTTTGTTCTCACATAACGCTGCTTACAATCCCACTGGTCCAGTTGGTGCATTGGCCTATATGACTGTGGATGTCATTAAAAATCGCTATATCAAAAACCCCGGATCTTTAGTTTAAATAGGTAAAGAAATGCGCTATTTTTCATCATCATTGTTTCTCCTATGTCTTTTCTCCCAGGCGTCGTTTGCCCAGGACCTTGCTGCAGGTAAGAATGCTTTTCAAGAATGCGTTGCTTGCCACAGCATTAAGCCGGGTGAAAATTTATTGGGGCCGAGTTTGGCTGGAGTGTATGGGCGTCAGGCAGGAACTGTCGAAGGCTTTCGTTATTCAAGTGCCTTGAAGAAGAGCGGTATCACTTGGGATGAAAGTTCTTTGGATCAATACATTGCCAATCCTCAAGCCTTAGTTCCTGGTAGCCGCATGCCTTACTCAGGTATGGCTGATGAGGCTGAACGCAAAAATCTCATCGCTTATTTAAAAACGCTGAATTAATTCTGACTTGAGCGTTTCCGAATGCTTTTGTAGAGCGGAATAAAGCCTAGCAGTAAACTGCCAATAGCGATGGTTGAGGTGAGGACATCAAAGCCCTTGATGGCCATCACCGCAGCCCACCAAAGTGCCAGAGCCGATAGCACTGGCCAAATGACCATGGTGATGGTCAGCTTGATAGATCCGAGCGCTTGTCTTCTAAAACACCAAGCACAGGCGAAGCCTGCTAGGCCATAGTAGTAGGCGGCCTGCACTCCAATAATGTTGATAGATGCCATCATCACATCAGCAATACTTTTGGAGCTGATCGATAGCAGCAAAAGGATTGCACCAATCGAGGCAATTAAAAAGGTCGCAGCATAAGGTGTTTTCCATTGGGCATGGACTTGAGACCAGCGAATATGAAAGATGCCTTCACGCGATTTAGAAAACATCGTCCTAGAAAATTGCAGCATGGAGGTTTCAATGGTGCCAATCGTCGAGAGGATGAGTGCTAGTACTGCTAGATAACTCCAAGGAGCGGGGAGTACCTTGTCAGCTACTGAAAAAATAATATTAGTACCCGATTGAGAAATTTCTTCGTTAGATAGTGCAAGTAAGGAGATGGTTGCAAACGCCGTGAATGCGGCAATGATGACCAAAATGGCTCCGACAACTCCGTAACCTGGCGCTTTCTCTGGGTTTTTAGTTTCTTCATTTAAATTAATCGAAACATCCCAGCCCCAAAAAAAGAAGAGTGCAATGACAGCGCCGTTTGCAAAACCACTGGGCGTAAAGGCGGAGGGCGAAAAGCTATGCCAAGTAAGTTCATGGAGCGCTGCGCCCCCAAAGCGGAAAATCACCAACAGAGAAATGCCCGACAAAATAAGTAATTCAATTAAGGTCATCACAATCTGAACCTTGGCGGTCAGGCCAATGCCCTTGACTACTAAGATGGTGATTAAAGTAAGCCAAGCAACTGCACACAGGGTGACTGCCACTTGAGAATCGGCATATTCGGGGTGCAATAGCAGCATGGTGGCAGCCCCTGCAGGAATGCTAGCTGAGACCATAAATAGGGCAGAGGCAACTAGCAATGCCCAGCCAGCAAAAAATCCCAGGGAGGTGCCAAATATTTCGGTAACCCAGGCAAAGGATGCCCCTGAATTTGGGCGGTGCGCATTTAAATGCATATAGGCTAAAACGATGCCGACCATCATGAGGCCGCAATACAGAAGGCTGGCTGGCGCCAGGACGCCAACGGCAGCTATGAGGGCTGCCATCGTTGCCGAAATACTAAAAGAGGGGGCTGAGCCGGCAACCCCAATAATGAGGGACTGAAAAATGCCTAACGTATCTTTTTTAAGCTCTGATGTCATCGTTAAATTATCTTACGAGAGCTAGAAGTTTGCCAAGAATATCTTTAATTGATTTACTATTATTAGAAGCTGATTATCCCAGCATTGAATTACATATACTTTAATAGGAATCCATATGGCACTTGCACGTTCAGTACTTATTTCACTTAGCACTGCATTTATATTGATGGGCCATGCGGCCTACGCCGATAGCACCAAGCCCTTGGTCGAGGATGCCATCGTAGTGGCTGAAAAGTATTCAGTCATGGAAGGCACAGTAACAAAAATCGACTCTGCCACTCGTACAGTCACATTGAAGAATGAGCAAGGCGAAACACAGTTTGTAGCTAGTTCTGCCATTAAGAACTTTCCCCAAATCAAAGTTGGCGATCATTTAAATATCACTTTTGAGATCGGTGTTGCTGTTGAATTGCTCAATTCCAAGGGCAATATCCGCAAAGAAGATCAAACTACTACCGTTACTACTGCGGCTCCTGGTGACAAGCCAGCCGGCGCTGTAACCAACACCACTTCAGTCATTACTGACGTCATGGAAATTGATAAGGCCAAACGTAATATTGCAGTGAAAGGGATGGATGGAGAGATTCATGTCATCCACATTAAGAATAAGAAATTATTTAAGCAAATTGCGCTACATGATCAAATTAAGGTGATTTATTTTGATGAGATGAAAGCAGCAATCACAGCTCCCAAGAAATAATGAAATACTGATTTGATTCATAAATACCAATCTACGGATTGGTATTTTTTTGAGTACATCCAATTGGCATGGTTTCATTTCGGGCGTAAGATAGAGCTAGATATTGCTTAAAGAAGGGTAATTTAATGATTACAAACCCACACACTCCATTTTCAAAGAAGCTTCTTGTTACTGTGCTTTCAGGATTCATTGCCGGTACTCCGCTGGCGTATGCTCAGGCACAGCCGAATCCAAATGCGCCTTCCGCTACCGCTCCAAGCGGGCCAATCTTAAATCAATCCCAACTGGGATCTTTAGTGGCACCCGTTGCCCTATACCCAGATTCATTATTAGCCCAAGTTCTCATTGCCGCAACCTATCCTTTGGAGGTGGCTGAGGCTGATAGTTGGCTACGCAATAA
>Ga0364893_10651_pt1 | contig 12118 bp, 4 predicted proteins | sample ExccelJu500001D3_FD_206943 | JGI IMG/M metagenome (GOLD analysis project Ga0364893, IMG submission 206943) | Enriched cells from Trout Bog Lake Hypolimnion, Wisconsin, USA - BchlTB.July16.5000.01.D3 | ecosystem: Environmental > Aquatic > Freshwater > Lake > Hypolimnion/Profundal zone | place: USA...
GGCTTTAATAAAGGAAAATTCTTTTATTAATATAATCCTGAACGATAAACCCGTTTACAGCGCCCGCCTGACCAAAGATTCGATTGAAAGGATTACGATCAACCTCACCAAGGAAGATATGTCTCCAAACAGGTTTTTGAAAATACAGGTAAAAACATTGCTTACAATTACGAACGACATTTGTAAAGACATTGATAACCCGGGCATGTGGCTCAAAGTAAAAAACAGTTCATATTTATCGTTGGTTAGAAACGACAAAGCGGGGATAAATGGCGTGAACATAAGCAACTGCTTTGATTCAAAAAGAGCAATTGTATATCCTTCAGATCCAAGCCTGCAGGATTTGAAAGCAGTGGCATGGGCATACGCCAGACTTAAGAAAACACAAACCAAAAAAATATTGGTCTTTGAGTACGGACAGGTACCTGATAGTATAAAAAATTATATAATGGTAGGTAACCTTGCCACATTACCTGATGATAAAAAAAGTCTTATAAAAGTAGCGCCTCAAAGCGGCGAAGGCATCTTATATTTATCTAAATCCATGAGTACCGCAACTGATACCGTAACGCAGATGGTAAATGAAAAGGGCAGACTGGTAGCTCATCGGTCGGTTTCTACGGAAACTGTACCTTCAGAAATACTATTTGTATCAGGAGGTGATGATCAAGGTTACGACAAAGCTATTACGGCTCTTGGCAACATCAATATCTTAAATTCCACATTTGGCGACTATCTGGTTATTAATCAGGCAGAAAATACCTACTTTAAAACCATTGATGAGAACCGATCAAAAATAACACTCAAGCAAATTGGAGGAACAAGCGACTTTCTTTCAGGAGTTGGTTCTTTAAAAAATTCATTTACTTTTAAAAATAGTGATTTCAGTTTTACACCCAAAGAGGTTGAAATAAGGTTTATAGGGACTTACAGTGGATTAAGCCCTGGTGACCGCGGCTATTTTAATGTTTATCTAAACGGTTTGCTGATCAGCAGTGAAAAACTGGATGCATCCGGTAAGTTAAATTCCTCGGTAACTATTACCCGTTACCAGCACCATAAATATAATAACCTCGAATCTGAATTCAGGTTCTTCCCGGCAAATGGCGAATGTAAAAACGCTTTTATCAACTTTTTTGGGGAAATTGATGCAGACAAATCATACCTGGAATCAAAAAATCCATTTATTTCCAATGATCTGAGTTTTTATCAATATCCGGAAGCGTTCAACACCGGAACTACTAAAATAGTAATATCTAAACAAGACGCTAAATTCGCAGCAGGCGCAGTTGGTGAAGTTGTTTATGAGCTGAACAATAATATCAATTCAAGTAATTTCCCTGATTTTGTATTCTCGGATGCAGTAACCGAAGGTGATTTAAAGAAATACAATATCATTGCCTTACTTGATAAAAGTGATAATTTACTGACCAAGTTTAAGGGGGCGCCAATCAGGTTTCAGGATAACTTCAGGCTGTATAATACAGATACCGGGAAACCCGTATATTCATTGTCAGACACAGTTTCGTCCGGCCTGGCACAAATATTTTACGGAGTCAGCAATAATGCCACTTTAGTAATTACGGCGACGGGAACGCACCAGTCTGAGGCATTTTTAGCAGCTTCAAAGGCGATTACGGAGCAACTTTCAACACTCACAAGTAATGTTTGTGTAACTGACGTTAATTCAAATAAATACTTATTTAACATCAACAAATCAAGCGAAAACCTTGAGTATGTTGAAACCAAGAGCTCGCTTACCCGGTTCTGGGAAAGTTATAACTTATACATATTGCTGGGCATATTAATATTGATATTGCTATCATTCCTATATGTACGTTCTAAAGTTCAAAGATCGCAGGAATTATATAACGATTAATTTTGCAACCCAGATACCATCCTATTTATCAGGTAACCCCAACAAGTTAAAACTTGTTAAGGTTACTTGATAAATTGTTTTAACATTTTATCGAAACTAAAAAATATGTCAATCCCTGAACTTTTGATTAACGATGGCTTTATCACGCGACGGGACCGGGAAAAGATTGATGATTTTTCAGGCAGGTCGGGGTTGTCATTTATTAAAATAGCGCTCAATTTTGGTTACATATCCCGTAAAAATTACGAGCGGTCAATGATCAATGCAGGGCATATTTTTCAGCCGGTGAGGGAGCTCCCGTTTGATCCCGAGGTGCTTTCCAAAATAGAGCTCAAGTTTGCAGATCAGCACGTGGCTCTGCCGCTGCGTATTGAGAATAACCGGGTTATAACATTAATGGCCGACCCGAGTAATGAGTTATTTATTGATTTCATAAGGTTCACCTATGATTGCGAACCTGAAATAATTGTCGCATCCGATCTTGATATTGTATGGCTTAGCCATAAACTGCTTGGTGATAAGTATGTAAAGTCGGCCGTCTACGAACTTTTGAACCGCGATCCGGCTAACTCTGCCTACATAACATTTTCATCAGGACAGCTTATATTCCTTTTCGTTCTGCTTGGGCTGGTAGCTATAGGCCTTGTGAGGGATTTTAAAACTACATCAATTGCTATTAATGTTATAATAAGTCTCTTTTTCCTCGTTGCAATATTATTTAAGTTGTTTTTAGCCCTGGTTGGTTCGCGTTTTGAGTTACACCAGGCTGTTACGCGGGAAGATCTTAAAGAAATTGTAGAAGACGACTTGCCTGTATATACTATTCTGCTACCGGTATATAAGGAAGATAAATTGATAAAGAAGCTGATTTGGAACCTTCAGGCAATAGATTATCCACGCGAAAGGCTGGATATTAAACTATTGATCGAGGAAGATGATGACAAGACCCTAAATGCTGTTAGAAACCTTGATTTCCCGGCCATTTTTGAAGTTGTTGTAGTACCCTTCCTAATGCCAAAAACAAAGCCCAAGGCTTGTAATTACGGCTTGCATTTTTCAAGGGGGAAATATTTAACTATTTATGATGCTGAAGATATCCCTGATACCGACCAGCTAAAAAAGGTGGTATCAATGTTTGGCAAGCTGCCTTCAAATTTCATTTGTATACAAAGCGCGCTGAATTATTATAATCGAAACGAAAACTTTTTGACCAGAATGTTTACACTCGAGTATTCATACTGGTTTGATTATATGTTACCCGGTTTGGATACTTTGGACATTCCGATACCTTTGGGTGGTACAAGTAATCATTTTAAACTGGAAAACCTGGTTGAACTGGGTGCCTGGGACCCTTTTAATGTTACTGAAGATGCAGACCTTGGCGTACGTGCTTACGCGAAAGGGTATAAAATCGCTGTTATTAATTCAACTACTTACGAAGAAGCAAATAATGAACCTTTTAACTGGATCCGCCAGCGTTCAAGATGGATCAAAGGTTATATGCAAACCTACCTGGTGCATATGCGCAATCCTGTAGCATTATGGAAAAAACTCGGATGGCGGGGTTTTTTAGGCTTCAGCTTTTTTATCGGCGCCACGCCGCTTACATTTTTAGTTTATCCTTTTTTACTTGCTATATTTATAAGCTACCTCGTATTTGATTTAACTACCATCAGAACATTATTTCCCGACTGGGTATTGTTCATGTCGATATTTAATTTAATGGTGGGAAATGTATTAATGATCTATATAAACATGATGGCTGTATTTAAAAGGCGTTTTTACGAGCTGATCCTGTTTTCAATCGCCAATCCGGTTTACTGGCTAATGCATTCAATTGCTGCCTTCAAAGGATTATACCAATTAATTGTTAAACCCTTTTATTGGGAAAAAACTGACCATGGGCTAAGTAAAGTTACCAGCCCTACAAATGTTGTTAAATGAGGAACCAATCGAAATATCTCTTGCTTATTGCCCTATTACTGGCAGTTTATTACGTGGTGACAGGTATTTACTTAAGTAAATTGGGTTATTTTAGCCAGGAAGGACTATTCTATATTGAAAAAACAAAAATAATCCTCGACGGCTTAGGCAACAGGTTAAAGGTAATGGGATTAACCTCACCCATATTGCCATTTTATACCTCATTTATTTTTTCATCAATTTATGGGGGCGTCTTTGCACCGATAATTGCATCCTCAATTTGTACTGCCTTACTTTTCTATATGATGGCAAGCGCCCTTATAAAGCGCGTGGTTGACATTTATTACATTTTTATATTATTAATAATCTTTATCTTCCATCCCGGAATAATGTACGCAGCCTGTTCAGGAAAATCAATTGCTATGGTGTTGATCTTCTTCTTCATGTTCTTTTTTAACCTGCTCAAATTTTACCGTTCAAATACCACATTCCACGTATCCATTGCGAGTATTTCGCTGGTGATACTCATCTTTTGCGACTACAAATTCATCTGGCTCACGTTATTCTTTATACCGCTTGTATTGTCTATAACAATACAAAGCTTGAACCTCGGCGAACAGGAATCTATTTTCAGGCTATTTCTAAGCTTTAATAACCCGTCGCTAAGGCGTAAACTCATCAACAAAACGTTCGCACTTTATATAATCCTGTTTGTGCTGCCACTGGCTTGCGTAGTATGTTACAAACTACTTAACCTTACACATGCCAACGATTTGGACTATTTCCATGAAAGTCCGTATGCCACCTGGACTGTTTTAGCTGACAAGCTTAGTTTTGACCAATTATCAACAAGTACGGTATATCAACTACCCGAAACGTCGATATTAGTATCTGCCAGGGTGTTGATCTTTTGCCCGCTGATGCTAATAGCAATTTACTTGTTCAGGGAGAGTACTTACCAAGTTTTAACACTCTTAACTCCCTTTGCTTTTGTTGAATTTTTGCATATTAAATATGATAAGGTTTTTTTGGCGCAGCAGTACTACCTTATATTCATTATTTTATCGCTATTGTGCATTTTGTATAAAGCCCAAACCATTAAAAATCAAACGGTTTTAAAACTACTGGTGGGAGTTTTGACATTGGTTCAACTTTATACAGGGTTTGTGTTTCTCCAAAAATCAACAATAAGTGAAGAACGAAACTTTGTCTCGGTTTTGTTCACTGGCGCTGCCGATACAAGGCAGGATGAGAATCGCGACCTTGCAAACTACTTGAACAGGCTGCCTGCTGATTCGCACATTTTGGTTGATGATGCAATTGCCTACCCTGTTGTTGCTTTTACCAAAAATATTCAAAAACTAACTTTGCCTTACCAGGGTGCATTTTTAAGTGCTATAGAAACACCTGATAAATATGATGATTATATATTGCTCGCGACTGAAAAAAATGAAGTTACAGGCTTTACACAGCTAAATAACAAGTATGTACCAATCATAAAAAAGTCAAACAGCGCCCTGAGACTCAGAAGGGTTTATGAAACAAATGACTGGATCTTGTACAAGATCTTTGATAATTAGGTTTAGAGATTAGCGGTAGTTATTCTTTAACAAAAACTAAACATACCAAAGTATTCTCAATGGAGCCAATACCTTATTATTTTTGAGCAGGTAAACCGCCATGCTATTGTGATAAAGCCAAAGCAACCGCTGCTCAACTGGATAAATGCCATACGAGCCGTATTTACTTATGATTGGCTTGAAATGTACCCGCTGTAATTGCCATTGAAGTAGTCGCCGGATTGAGCCCGGTAAATTGAAAACTCCCTGTAACTGTGCTACTGGTAAACGAACTTATTGTCACGGTGCCGGCAGTGCCTGCGTAAGAGTCTATTGTGGCGCTGCTAACAGCATAATCTGCAACGGCTGCACCTGTTGCTACGTCAAACGTTCCTACTTTTACATTGTTGATTGTCATCGAAACTACTTCACCAGTGTTAAAAACGCCCTCAATCAGCAAGATATTAGTACTTTGGGTATAAGTTGTTGTAATGGTGTTTGTACTTTTCGAAACCCCGTTAGCTTTTAATGAAATGGAAGGGGTGATCGCCGGTGAGTTACTACCGCTTTTTTTGCAGCTACTGTATAGTAAACCGCAAAGCACAAATAGCAGTAAGCTTAATTTAATTGTCTTCATATTTATCATGTAAAGTATTCCCAAAAGTACAAATTAAATTTGACGCACTTCAATATATCCCCGGGCGCGCTATAGCCACTTAATTTAACCGGTAGCCTAAGGCCAGACGGCAAGCTTAAGTGGGTGCATTAAACCGATTTAAGATCTGTGACCACCAGCGGCGTACGTTGCAAAAGGTATTAAAACAAGAAAGCCCCTCATCGTCAGATGAAGGGCTTCTTGATAAGATTTGGCACCGACCTACTCTCCCACATTTTACTGCAGTACCATCGGCTCTGGCGGGCTTAACTTCTCTGTTCGGAATGGGAAGAGGTGGACACCGCCGATATAGGCACCTGAATATTTTTAGTTAATTAGAGGCTGGAGGTTAGAGATTAGTTGCATTTGCGGACTAATCTGCTCCTATACCAATTTAACTTGACATATTATTGAAAGAAGTAAGTAGATTGAGAAAACAACAGCATTAGTGTTGAGTGATTAGAGCCTGAAGTTTAGCGAACAGGACAAGTCCTAATCTCTATTCTCTATTCTCTAATCACCATTATTACCTGCTATGAGAAAGCTTCGGGCGATTAGTATTACTCGGCTATGATGTCACCACCTTTATACCTGTAACCTATCAACGTAGTAGTCTGCTACGACCCTCAATGGAAGTCTCATCTTGTGGCTAGTTTCGCACTTAGATGCTTTCAGCGCTTATCTATTCCCAACGTAGCTACTCTGCAATACAGCTGGCGCCATAACAGATTCACCAGAGGTTAGTCCAACCCGGTCCTCTCGTACTAAGGTCAGCCCCACTCAAACTTCCTGCGCCCACAACAGATAGGGACCGAACTGTCTCGCGACGTTCTGAACCCAGCTCGCGTGCCACTTTAATGAGCGAACAGCTCAACCCTTGGGACCTTCTCCAGCCCCAGGATGTGACGAGCCGACATCGAGGTGCCAAACCTCCCCGTCGATATGAGCTCTTGGGGGAGATCAGCCTGTTATCCCCAGCGTACCTTTTATCCTTTGAGCGATGGCCCTTCCATGCAGAACCACCGGATCACTATATCCGTCTTTCGACCCTGATCGACTTGTCTGTCTCACAGTCAAGCAAGCTTATGCTATTGCACTCCACATACGGTTACCAAGCGTATTGAGCTTACCTTTGAAAGCCTCCGTTACCTTTTTGGAGGCGACCACCCCAGTCAAACTACCCGCCAAACAATGTCCTCGCCATGGGCGAGTTAGACACCAGATACAGAAAGGGTGGTATTTCAACGTTGACTAACTGACTCCTAGCGAAGCCAGATCACAGTCTCCCACCTATCCTACACATCCTGTAGCCGATTTCAATGTTAAGTTGTAGTGAAGGTGCATGGGGTCTTTCCGTCCCGTTGCGGGTAACCGGCGTCTTCACCGATACCACAATTTCACCGAGCTCATGGCTGAGACAGCGCCCAGATCGTTACACCATTCGTGCAGGTCGGAACTTACCCGACAAGGAATTTCGCTACCTTAGGACCGTTATAGTTACGGCCGCCGTTTACCGGGGCTTCGATTCAATGCTTCGAATTGCTCCTAACATCCCCTCTTAACCTTCCGGCACCGGGCAGGTGTCAGGCCATATACGTCATCTTTCGATTTTGCATAGCCATGTGTTTTTGTTAAACAGTCGCCTGGGCCTTTTCACTGCGGCTTCATTGCTGAAGCGCCCCTTCTCCCGAAGTTACAGGGCCATTTTGCCGAGTTCCTTAGCCATGATTCACTCGAGCACCTTAGGATTCTCTCCTCGACTACCTGTGTCGGTTTACGGTACGGGTTTTTATAACCTGAAGCTTAGCGGGTTTTCTTGGAAGTCTGATTACCTGAACTATCCTCTCCCCCGAAGGTTTAAGGTACTATCAGCTTTCAGCAAACTCTGCGGATTTTCCTACAGAATCTATACCTACGGCCTTTAACGAACTATTCCGTCAGTTCGCGTCAGTGTCACTACTCCGTCACCGCATCGCAGTTATAAAAAGTACTGGAATATTAACCAGTTGTCCATCGGCTACGCCCTTCGGCTTCACCTTAGGCCCCGACTAACCCTGATCCGATTAGCGTTGATCAGGAAACCTTAGTCTTTCGGTGGGCGGGTTTCTCTCCCGCCTTATCGTTACTTATGCCTACATTTGCTTTTCTATTCCCTCCACAGTTGCTTGCCGCTCCTGCTTCACCGGTTAATAGAATGCTCCCCTACCAGATGCATTGCTGCAAATCCATAGCTTCGGTATACCACTTGATGCCCGTTTATTATCCATGCCCGATCGCTCGACTAGTGAGCTGTTACGCACTCTTTAAATGAATGGCTGCTTCCAAGCCAACATCCTAGCTGTCTGTGCAATCGGACCTCGTTAGTTCAACTTAGTGGTAATTTGGGGACCTTAGCTGATGGTCTGGGTTCTTTCCCTCTCGGCCCTGGACCTTAGCACCCAGAGCCTCACTCCAGCGTATATTAATAAGCATTCGGAGTTTATCTGGATTTGGTAGGATTTGACTCCCCCGCACCCAATTAGTAGCTCTACCTCTTATTAACTCAACCGCCAGGCTGTTCCTAAAAACATTTCGGGGAGTACGAGCTATTTCCCAGTTTGATTAGCCTTTCACCCCTACCCACAGATCATCCGGAAACTTTTCAACGTTTATCGGTTCGGTCCTCCAGTACCTGTTACGGCACCTTCAACCTGTCCATGGGTAGATCACAAGGTTTCGCGTCTACCCCCTCTGACTATACGCCCTTTTCAGACTCGCTTTCGCTTCGGATCCGTGTCTTAAACACTTAACCTTGCCAGAGAGGAGTAACTCGTAGGCTCATTATGCAAAAGGCACGCCGTCATCCGCCCTAAGGCGGACTCCGACCGCTTGTAAGTACACGGTTTCAGGTTCTATTTCACTCCCCTGTTCGGGGTTCTTTTCACCTTTCCCTCACGGTACTGGTTCACTATCGGTCTCTCAGGAGTATTTAGCCTTACCGGATGGTGCCGGCAAATTCCCACAAGGCGTCTCCGACCTCGCGGTACTCAGGATACCACTATCCACTTATCCATTACCCGTACGCAGCTCTCATGCTCTATGGCCGGGTTTCCCACCCCGTTCCGGTTTTGTTTAAGTTTCATGTTGTGGTCCTATAACCCCGGTTATGCCGTAACATAACCGGTTTGGGCTGCTTCCCTTTCGCTCGCCACTACTCAGGAAATCACTGTTGTTTTCTCTTCCTCTGCTTACTTAGATGTTTCAGTTCAGCAGGTTCGCGCATTTATGCAACTATTCTTCAAATAGTTAGGTTTCCCCATTCGGAAATCCGCGGATCAATTCATATTTGCTGATCCCCGCGGCTTATCGCAGCTTATCACGTCCTTCATCGCCTCTGAGAGCCAAGGCATCCCCCGTGTACCCTTTCTTACTTTCTTCTACTATACCGCCTTTTGCTCGGTATGTATGCTTTTTGATTCTTGTTGCGTCTTCCGGTTCATTCGTTCATTGGTTCATTCGTTCATTGGTATTGCTACCGATTTACTTCTGTTCCGATTTACTCGTAATCCTTCAGAGCCTCAACAGTCCTCTATACTGTTGTCTTCTCTTTCAATTTACTTCTTCCAATATGTCAAAGAACGTGGCCCCAAACCCCTAAAGGGGCTTTTGCATTATATCCCTCCCCCTTTAGGGGGCCGGGGGGCATGGTGGAGAATAACGGATTCGAACCGTTGACCCCCTGCGTGCAAGGCAGGTGCTCTAGCCAGCTGAGCTAATCCCCCTAAAAATGAGTGATTGATTGAATTAGTGAATTAGTGATTGCGAACAATGACTAATGACCAATAACCAATGACCGCCTTTCCGTAGTCCCGAGCAGATTTGAACTGCTGACCCCTACATTATCAGTGTAGTGCTCTAACCAGGCTGAGCTACAGGACTATTTTGATTTCAGATTTCGGATTTACGGTTTCAGATTTAGTCAATCGTAATTCGTAAATCGTAATTCGTAATTTCTTACAATCTCGTCTCCCAGATGTATCGCACCATACCAATGGCTTCATCTTTTGGGTTTTCCTTTTGTGTTTTAATTAATTTAGTGACTTAGTGAATTACTGAATTAGTGATTGCCTGTATGGCTCTTTCACTAAATCAAAATTCTCCAATTCAATAATTAATAAAAGAATAGATTCATGCAGGTAACAGCCTCAGCTGTTATGTTTTTTTGAAAAGAGATCTCTTGGATATTGCTCCAGAAAGGAGGTATTCCAGCCACACCTTCCGGTACGGCTACCTTGTTACGACTTAGCCCCAGTTACCGGTTTTACCCTAGGACGCTCCTTGCGGTTACGCACTTCAGGCACCCCCAGCTTCCATGGCTTGACGGGCGGTGTGTACAAGGCCCGGGAACGTATTCACCGCAGCATTGCTGATCTGCGATTACTAGCGAATCCAACTTCACGGGGTCGAGTTGCAGACCCCGATCCGAACTGTGAACAGCTTTTTGAGATTGGCATCCTGTTGCCAGGTAGCTGCCCTCTGTACTGCCCATTGTAGCACGTGTGTAGCCCCGGACGTAAGGGCCATGATGACTTGACGTCGTCCCCTCCTTCCTCTCTATTTGCATAGGCAGTCTGTTTAGAGTCCCCACCATTACGTGCTGGCAACTAAACACAGGGGTTGCGCTCGTTGCGGGACTTAACCCAACACCTCACGGCACGAGCTGACGACAGCCATGCAGCACCTAGTTTCGTGTCCCGAAGGACTGATCCGTCTCTGGATCATTCACTAACTTTCAAGCCCGGGTAAGGTTCCTCGCGTATCATCGAATTAAACCACATGCTCCTCCGCTTGTGCGGGCCCCCGTCAATTCCTTTGAGTTTCACCCTTGCGGGCGTACTCCCCAGGTGGAATACTTAACGCTTTCGCTTTGACGCTGACTGTATATCGCCAACATCGAGTATTCATCGTTTAGGGCGTGGACTACCAGGGTATCTAATCCTGTTTGATCCCCACGCTTTCGTGCCTCAGCGTCAATCATACTTTAGTAAGCTGCCTTCGCAATTGGTGTTCTGTGACATATCTATGCATTTCACCGCTACTTGTCACATTCCGCCTACCTCAAGTACATTCAAGCCCTGCAGTATCAAAGGCACTGCGATAGTTAAGCTACCGTCTTTCACCCCTGACTTACAAGGCCGCCTACGCACCCTTTAAACCCAATAAATCCGGATAACGCTCGGATCCTCCGTATTACCGCGGCTGCTGGCACGGAGTTAGCCGATCCTTATTCTCAGAGTACATTCAACTCATTACACGTAATGAGGTTTATTCCCCTGCAAAAGCAGTTTACAACCCGTAGGGCCGTCTTCCTGCACGCGGCATGGCTGGTTCAGGCTTCCGCCCATTGACCAATATTCCTTACTGCTGCCTCCCGTAGGAGTCTGGTCCGTGTCTCAGTACCAGTGTGGGGGGCCATCCTCTCAGATCCCCTAAACATCGTAGCCTTGGTAAGCCATTACCTTACCAACTAGCTAATGTTCCGCATGCCCATCTTTATCCTATAAATATTTGATGAAATCACAATGCTGTGTCTTCATATTATGCGGGCTTAATCTCTCTTTCGAGAGGCTATCCCCCTGATAAAGGTAGGTTACATACGTGTTACGCACCCGTGCGCCACTCTCATGGAAAGCAAGCTCTCCAATCCCGTCCGACTTGCATGTATTAGGCCTGCCGCTAGCGTTCATCCTGAGCCAGGATCAAACTCTCCATTGTATAATGTCAAGTTTATCACTGACCCTATTATTAATAATAGAATCTGTAAAATATTTATTCTTTTTACAATATCCTCTCTCTTGTCGTTTTCATAACTAACCTCCGGTCCGCCTTAAGCTTCCCTTCTGCTGTTACGCTACATGATTATCTATACCTTTTAAGAACTTTTCACCTTCACCCTCACGGCTCAGATTATATTTGTTATCACCTTTTACAATGATTACTTTTTCAATTTCTATATCAGGAATCGCTCCTGACATCCGCCTTATTTAGCGTCCCTTTCTTTCGGGAGTGCAAAGGTAAGAACCTTTTTTAATTTTGCAAACTTTATTTTTTTTATTTCTTAGC